>DSLFR04102__coassemble_376_pt1 | contig 225761 bp, 219 predicted proteins | sample DSLFR04102__metabat2_high_PE_009 | metagenome-assembled genome bin DSLFR04102
GCGAGCCGCCTTGCGGCGAGTGCGCGGTTCAGTGCTCAATTTTGTCCCCAGGGGGCAGCTGCGCCAAGCGCGTCCAGTGGACGAAGCAGCGAAGGCGCGGCTGGCGCAGCGCTCCGGTTTTCGCAAGCGCCCACCGTGGCGCGCCGCGAAAATCGACTAAGCGCAAGAGAGCCAGGGGGAAGGAATTTCTGTCGCGCGACTGCGCGCAGAAATGGGTTCCCCCTGGAGCGTGGCGCTTTTGCGCCACGCTAAAATCCCGTCCAGCCGGCAGCCCGGCGGACGGGATCGCTGTGCAAGACCGGACAGGCGGCTCTCAGTGGAACAGGCTGTCGTGGATGGCGCTGACGGCGCGGTCGGCCTCCTCGCGGTCGATGATGCAGGAGATCTTGATCTCGCTGGTGGAGATCATATGGATGTTGATGTTGCTGTTGGCCAGCGCCTCGAACATGCTGGCGGCCACGCCGCTGTGGCTCTGCATGCCGGCGCCCACAATGGACACCTTGGCGTAGTCGTTGGAACAGGTCACCTGGCTGAACCGCTCGCTCTCCTTCAGGGCTCGCACGGCGATGGGCGCATCCCCCTGCGAGCAGGTGAAGATCACGTCCTTCATGCCGTTGCGGCCGGTGGACTGCAGGATGATGTCCACATTGACCTTTTTCTGGGCCAGCATCCCAAAGATCTTAAAGCTCATGCCCGGCTCGTCGGGGACGTTCATGACCGAGATGACGGCGACGTCGGTATCTTTTGCGACACCCTTGATCAGCATACCTTCCATATCCTTTGCAACCTCCTTGACCACAGTGCCGGGCACCGGGTTCAGGCTGGAGAGGACCTCCAGCTCCACATTGTATTTCTTGGCCAGCTCCACGCTGCGGTTGTTCAGCACCTGCGCGCCCAGGCTTGCCAGCTCGAGCATCTCGTCAAAGGTGATCTCGGGCAGCTTGCGGGCATTGCGCACCTTGCGGGGGTCGGCGGTATAAACGCCCTCCACATCCGTAAAGATCTGGCACCGGTCGGCGTGCAGGGCCGCCGCGATGGCCACCGCGCTGGTGTCCGAGCCGCCCCGGCCCAGCGTGGTGATGTCGTCCAGCTTGTTGATGCCCTGGAAACCCGCCACCACCACGATGCGGTTGCGCTCCAGCTCCGACGCGATGCGCTCCACGTCCATCCGCTTGATGCGGGCCTTGGTGTAGGCCCGGTCGGTGTGGAAGCCAGCCTGCCAGCCGGTCAGGCTGGTGGCGTGGCAGCCGATCTCGTTCAGCGCCATAGCCAGCAGCGCGATGCTGATCTGCTCGCCGGAGGCCATCAGCATATCCATTTCCCGGGCGGATGGGTTGTGGGTGATCTCCGCCGCCTTTGCGATCAGGTCGTCGGTGGTGTCGCCCTGGGCGGACACCACCACCACCACGTCGTTGCCTGCGTTGTGGGTCTGCGCCACGATGCGCGCCACGTTGAAAATACGCTCGCGGTCACGGACCGATGAGCCGCCGAACTTTTGTACGATCAACGCCATACTTGTCACTCTCCTCTTTCTCTAGGGTGCATCGGAAACCAGCCGGAAAACCGGGCCCTCTCTTTGCCTCAACGTGCCGTCTGCTCTGCTTCCGGGGCGTTTCCAGAGGCATCCCATCCTCTATCCAGAGGCCAAAGGTGCAAAACTTCTCTGTTCCTCTGTCATTCGACCGTTGCGCCGATGTTGTCTGCATCCAGGCGCAGCAGTGTGAATGCTTCACATCCGTCCAGGCCCTCCAGGGCTTCCAGCCCCTGTTCCAGCCTGGTGTAAAATGCGTCCGCCCCGCTGCGCTCCGCCACCGCCATGACGGTGCTGCCGGCCCCCGACACATAGACGGCCAGGGCCCCGCACTCCTTTGCCAGGGCGAACACTTCCTTCGAGCCGGGCATCAGGGGGATGCGGTAGGGCTGGTGCAGCTTATCCTCGGTGGCGATGGGCAGCAGGTCGTGCCGCCCGTCGCAGAAGGCCGCCGGCAGCAGCGCCGCCCGGGACAGGTTGTAGACCGCGTCCCTGTGGGGGATCTGCCCCGGCAGGGCGGCCCGGGCCGCCTCGGTCAACAGCTTGTAGTCGGGCACCACCGCCGCAAAACAGAGGCTGGGGTCCACCTCCCGCTTGACCGAATAGACCTGCCCGCCCTCAAAGACGCTGGTGGTCAGGCCCCCCAGCAGGGCCGGGGCCACGTTGTCGGGGTGGCCCTCGATGGCAGCGGCCAGGGTCAGCAGTTCCTGGGTGTCCAGCACGTCCCCCAGCATCCGGTTGGCCCCCAGCAGCCCCGCGATGATGCAGGCCGAGGACGAGCCCAGGCCCCGCGCCATGGGGATGGGGTTGGTCTGGACGATCCGCAGGGGGGGCATCCGTTTGCCCACCCGGTCGAACAGGCTCTTGGCCGAGCGGTAGATCAGGTTGGATTCGCCCCGGGGGATGCGGGTGCCGTCCGCCGCCGAGATGTCCAGCTTGTCGCTCTCCTCAAAGGTGGCGGTATTGTACAGGGTGACGGCCAGGCCCACCGCGTCGAAGCCGGAGCCCACGTTGGCGCTGGTGGCCGGGACCGATACTTTGATCTGTTTCATGGCTCGCCCTCCCTCAGTCGTCCGCGGGCAGGCGGCGCAGCACCAGCTTGACACTGCCCCCCACCGCCTCGATCTTGCGGGCCGCGGCCTCCAGGGCGGCGGCGTCCGCCTGCTCGATCAGGTAGGCGCAGCCGTCGTAGTGCTCGGCCACCAGCTGGCCGGGGCCGCAGATGGCCTCCACCACGGCAGGGGCCGCCCCCTCCACACGCACATAATATGCCGCCGGGGCCGGGTCGGTGAGCATCCCCTCGGCCGGCTCGGCCGGCTGCCAGAACAGGCTGTCGTGCATCCGCACCCCGTGTTTCAGGGCGTCCACCACGTCGGCCACCACGGCGCTGGCGGTGGGCAGCTTGCCCGCGCCCTTGCCGTAAAAGACCACGTCGCCCAGCATATCCCCCTTGACCTTGACGGCGTTGAACACATCGTCCACGCCGGCCAGCTGGTTTTCATGGGGGACCAGGCAGGGCTCCACCCCGGCGGCCACCCCGCCGCCGGGCAGCAGCTTCATCCAGGCGATCAGCTTGATGACGCAGCCCAGCCGGCCGGCGGCCTGGACGTCGGCCACCGTAATGTCCCGGATGCCCCGGGTGGGGATGTTCTGGGGGTAGATGTGGTGCCCGCACACCAGGGAGGCCAGGATGGCGATCTTGCGGCAGGCGTCCCGGCCGTCCACATCGTCGCCGGGGTCCTTGGTCTCGGCATAGCCCAGCTGCTGGGCGATCTTGAGGGCCTCGGCAAAGCCCATGTTCTCCCGGGCCATCTTGGTCAGCATAAAGTTGGTGGTGCCGTTGATGATGCCCTCCACCCCGGTGATGACGTTGGCCGCCAGGCACTGGTGCATGGGGGTGATGATGGGGGTGCCGCCCCCCACCGACGCCTCGAACAGGAACGCGCAGTCGTGGCTCTTGGCCAGGGCCAGCAGCTCGGCGCCGTAGGTGGCCACCATCTCCTTGTTGGAGGTGCAGACGCTGCGGCCGCTCTCCAAAGCCTGCCGCACATAGGGGTAGGCAAAGCGGGTGCCGCCGATGGTCTCCACCACCACCCGGACCTCGGGGTCGGCGAGGATGACGTCGATGTTCTTGACAAAGAGGTGTGCGTCCGGCCGGTCCGAAAAATCCCGGACGTCCAGGATGTATTTCACTTCCACCGGCTCACCGGCCCGGCGGGCAACGCTCGCCGCGTTCCGGTTCAGGACCTCATATACGCCGCTGCCCACGGTGCCAAAGCCTAAAATTGCGATCTTAGCCATAGTCTCCTCGCTCCTGTCCTTTCAAAAAAATACGGTCCCGGCCGGCTTTCAGCCGTCGTAGCCCAGCCTGACCCCTACCACCGTGCTCTGCCGGGAGAGCATGGCCGCCAGCTCGTCCGGGGTCATCTGCATGGTGCCGGTGCGGATAGTCACCGCCACCTGGGCGGTGCCGTTTTCCGGCGTGGCCTGGTTGATGGTGACGATGCTGGCCCCGGCGCTGCTGATGCCGGCCAGCAGGCTTTGCAGCGCGCCGGTCTGATCCCGCAGGGTGGCCATGACGGTGATCAGCTCCCGCCCGTTTTCCGAGTCAAAGATGCAGTCCTTGTATTTGTAATAGGCGCTGCGGGACAGCCCCACCGCCCGTGTGGCGGCCGAAATGTTCCGTGCCTGGCCGCTGGCCAGCAGCTCCTTGGCCCGGATGACCTTCAAAAAGACTTCCGGCAGCACCTGCGCGTCCACAAGATAAAATCGGCGCTCCAACTTGTTCACCTCTCAAGCACAACTGTATTCACGGGAAATATAATAGCATCCGCCCTCCCGCATTGCAAGAGGGCGGATGCTATTTTGTCAGTTTCGACAGTTTTTCCACGGGACGCGGCGCTTCTGTTGCCGAAAGTGCAATACACAAAAGCGCCTTTTGGGGGCGGCCGCCGCGGCCGGACTGTCCGCCCGGGGCAGCGCACTGTCTCTGTCCCGCGGATGCAGGCCCGGGCCTCAGGGCGCCGCTCAGTCGGTGATGACGCCTTCGGTGTCCACCTGGCTGGAGACGATGCCGCCGCTGTGGTCGTAGTTGCAGGTGGCGGGCAGGTCGTCGGCCTTGTAGTAGCCGGTGGCGCGGCCGGGGCAGCCCGGGCCGGCCAGCAGGCCGCTCTGGGTGCAGTAGGAGCGCTGGACCACGCCTTCCGCCATGGGGAATTCCCTGGTCTCATACCCCTCCTGGACGGTGTTCATCAGGGCCCGCCACGCTTCGACGCAGGTGCGGGTCCTGGCCTGGCTGCCCAGGGTCAGGGTCATGTCGTAGGGGGAGTCGTAACCCCACCAGACGGCGGTCACATAGTATGGGGTGCCGCCCACGAACGACAGGTCGCGCTCGTCGGTGGCGGTGCCCGTCTTGCCGAAGGACCGCATATTGCCCGCCGTGGGGTACCGGCCGCCCGCCGTGCCCACGCTGCTGTACAGGACGTTCTGCAGCAGCTGGTTCATGATGGAGGCGGTCTGGGGGGTCAGGGCCTGGTAGCTGGTGGCGTTGTTTTCCAGATAGATGTTGCCGTCCCGGTCCAGCACGCGGGTGTAAAGGTGGGGGGTGGTGTACTGGCCGTCGTAGAAGATCTGGAACGCCGCCGCCAGGTCCATGGGTGTGACGCCGTGGGTCTGGCTGCCCATGACCAGGGGGGCAAGGCCCACATCGTTGACCGGGTCAAGGGTGTCCAGCTGCAGGGTGTTGTAAAGGAAGTTGAAGATGGTGTTCGCCCCCACCAGGTCGCCCACCCGGGCGGCGATGGTGTTCAGGGAGCGGGCCAGGCCGTTCCACAGGGGGACGTCGGTGTTGTCGCCGTAGTTGCCGCCGTAGTTCTTGGGCCAGCTGCGCCAGGCGTTGGGGTAGGCCCGCAGCGCCTCGTCCGACAGGCCCGACAGGCCGTTGCGGCGGCAGTAGTCGTCGTCCCGGATCACCATGTCGCTCTTCAGGTAGAGGGGGGAGTTGTTCAGCATGGTGGACCAGTTGACCAGCCCGTACTCGATGCCCAGAGCGTAGGCGCCGATGGGCTTGATGGCCGAGCCGGTCTGTCTGGTGACGCTGTAGGCGCGGTTGAGGGTCAGGTCGCGGGTCTTTTCGCCCAGGCCGCCGACCATCGCGATCACATTGCCGTCGTAGTCCAGGGTGACCATGGCCGCCTGGGTGCGGACATTGCGGTAGTAGGTGACGGTGCCGTCCTCGGCGGTGGTGGTCTTGAGGGTGCCGTCGTCGTTGTAGACGGGGATGTCGTCCTCCGACAGGCTGGACACCGGCTCTTCATGCCAGCCGGCGGGGAAATAGGCGTCCCCGGTGTTCAGCATCAGCTCTTCCATCTGGGCCTGGACCTTGGGGTTGACGGTGGCCTCGATGGTAAAGCCGCCGGTGTACAGCATCTGCTGGGCCGCCGCCTCGGTGATGCCCTCCTTCTCCATGATGTCCTGCACCACTTCCTCAAAGAGGGCGTCGGTGAAGTAGGAGTTGTTGGTGGCGGTGGTCCGGGAGGTATCCTCCTCGGCCAGGACCAGGGGCTGGGCGATGGCCTCGCGGTAGATGTCCTCGGTGATGACCCCCTGATCCCACATATTATAAAGGACAAAATTGCGGCGGTTGATCAGGTTTTCGGGGTTGGTGCGGGGGTTGTAGTTGGTGGGGTTTTTGGTGATGGAAGCGATGGTGGCACATTCCCAGAGGGTCAGCTGATCGACTTCCTTGCCAAAATACTCCAGCGAAGCGGTCTGGACGCCCTGGATGGTGCCGGTGAAGCTGATGGTGTTCAGGTAGGCTTCCAGGATGGTCTCCTTGGAGTAGTTGCGGTAGAGGGTGTAGGCGCGGTAGATCTCCCGCAGCTTGCGCAGCGCGCCCTCGATGCCGCTGGCGCTGTCGTCCTCGGTGAGGTTTTTGATCAGCTGCTGCTCGATGGTGGATGCGCCCTGCCGGGAGCTGTAAATGGGCACGATATATTCGTTGATCATCGCGCCCACGGTGCGCTTGAGGTTGAAGCCCGGCTCGGTGTAAAAGTCCTTGTCCTCGGTGCAGATGAACGCGTACTGCAGGTACTCGGGGATCTGCTCCAGGTCCACCCACATCCGGTGGCTGTTGGAGGAGCGGAGGGTGGCGTACTCGATCTGGGCGCCGGTGTCCGGGTCGGTGGCCATCACCACGCTGGACTGGCTCAGCTCGATCTGGTCCAGGTTCAGCAGGTCGCCGTCGTTGGCCGTGGCCTGCACCACATAAAACACCATGCACACCGCCAGCGCGCATCCTGCCATGATCCCCACGCAGAAGAGGGTGGCAAAAATGCGGAAGATGGCCCGCAGCACGGGATGGCCCTTTTTCTCCATCTTTTCCTTTTCAGGCTTTTCCTTCCGGGGGCCGCGGCCGCCCTGGGGTGCCCCGGCGTGGCCTGCCCCCCGGCCCCCGCCGGAGGACGGGGGCGGCGCAGACTCTCTTCTGCTGTGGGTGGTGTTCACCACCCGGTGCCCGGCCGCCGCAGCGGCGCCGCGGGCGCCCGCGCCGTCGCTGCGGTGGATGCGCCTCATTTCATTCATAGCGAAGCAGATCGCCTCCTTTTAAACAAAGCCTTTGTGCTTCCTGCCTTATCTACTTTCCCCGCCCTGCCGCCAGCGCGGGGCTCACACGTCCAGGCATCGCTTGTCCTTGTTCCGATACTTGGTTATTATAGCACATTTGCCCCCGTAAAGTACAGCGCCCCGGGATGAAATTTGCCGCCTATTTGGCGTTTATTGTGTGAAAATCGTCTGTTCCGGCCATACTAGGGTGTATCTGAGAAGTCAAAAATGCTGAACAATTCGCCAGAAAGGTGCAGATGCAAGGCGCATGAGCGCCGAAACTCTTGCGCTTAGCCGATTTTCACGGCGCGGGACGGTGCCCGCTTGCGAAAACCGGAGCGCTGCGCCAGCCGTGCCTTCGCTGCTTCGTCCGCAGGACGCGCTCGGCGCGGCTGCTTTTGTGGAATGCAAGCGAATGCAACGCAGCAGATGTGCCTTTCTGGTAGAATTGGACAGTGTTGAGGAGTTTTCAGATACACCCTAAGAATGCAAAAACGCTGGCAGCCCCGCCCGATGCGCCGCTGGGGCGCAGCGAGACCGCGCCGGGGCTCTGCCACGGCCTCCGGCGCAGAAAGGAGCCCGGCTTTATGCGTAAACTGTGGTATTTTCTCTTTTATGGGGTGTGCGCCTTCACCATCGCGTTCAGTTTATACTGGATGGCCGCCGTCCCGCCCCGGACCGGCCGGCAGGGGCCCGCGTCCAGCAGGGACGCCGCCTCCGGCAGCAGCCCCTCCCTCCGGGCGGGGGCGGCCGTCTCCGGCGTGGAAGAAGAGGCGGCGGGCTACTACCTCTGCGACGAGGGCGGGCGGCTGTCGGTCTACCGCTGCGACGCCGGCGGCATCCCCCGCCAGCTGCTGGAGCGCACCGACATCTACACCAACCTCCTGCCCGAAGCGGACGCGCTGCGGTACAAATCCGGCTATTATGTCTGGAGCCTCCAGGAGCTGGAAACGCTGCTGGAAGATCTGGGCGCCTGACTCCCCCGCGCCGGCGGCCTGCTCCGGTTGACAGCCCCGCTCTGTTAGGTTATACTGACTTCAACCTATTTTCCAACAGAACAGGAGGGCTTTTATGTCCAAGACCTATCTCATCACCGGCGCGACCTCGCCGCTGGGGCTGGCCCTGATGGGCCGGCTGCTGCCCACCCTTGCCGAAGGCGACCTGATCCTGGCCCAGGGCTGCGGGGACCTGGCCCGCCTGGCGGGGCTGTGCCAGGCCCGGCCGGGCTTCATCCGCCCTTACGACGCGGATTTCACCCAGCCGCTGGCGGTCCGCGCCTTCCTCAGCGACCTGACCGACACCTACCCCGCCCCCACCCACTTTGTCCACCTGGCGGGGCTGCGCCCCATCGAGGCGCCCTATGCCCACTTTGACGAGGAGCGCTTCGTCCAGGAGCGGGCGGTGACGCTGGACAGCGCCCTGGTGCTGTGCAAGGCGATCCTGCCCCAGATGGCCCAGGCGGGCTTTGGCCGGGTGGTCTTTCTGGACGGCCGGGCCTCCACCCGCGCCGTCTCGGCCAACATCCTGCAGGGCGCTTTGAACGGGCTGGCCCTTTCCCTGGCCGCCGAGTACGCTTCTGCCGGCGTCACCGTCAACTGCATCGCCCCCGGCCCGATGGCCTCCGGCAGCGAGGCGGACGCCGCCGGTCTCGCCCCCGAGCGGGCTGCCGCCCTGCTCTGCCTGATGCTCAGCGAGGACGCCGCCGCCCTCACCGGTTCCACCCTGCCGGCAGGGCTCTTCTGACCGACGCAAAAAGCCCGTCAAAAAGTCCCGTCCAGCCGACATGTGCGGATGGACGGGACACATACAGGGAAATTTGGCGCTGAGAGTGTGCGAGGCCGCAAGGCCGAGTGCGCGGTTCAGCGCTCAATTTTGTCCCCAGGGGGATACCAGGGGGAAGGAATTTCTGTCCTGCGCAGCAGGCAGAAATGGGTTCCCCCTGGAGCGTGGCGCTTTTGCGACACGCTGAACCCCGGACCTTTTGTTCGGGGCTTTGGCTGTTTTTCAGCTTTCCAGTTCTTCCATGGCTTCCCGGACGGTGTCGGCAGAGAAGAGGAACGCCCCGCCCCTGCTGTACACTTCCACATGGCCGCCCACATAACGGATCTCAAATTCGCTCATACTCTGTCTCTCCTCTCTGTCCTGCCGGTTTTGCCGGTTTGTCCGGGGAGGGGCCTTCCCCTCCCTCCACAGACAGGATAGCAGAAACAAAGTCCTATAATTTGTACTTTGAAAAGTTTTTTGTACTTTTTGCGATAAAAAATCGCTCCCGCTGGCGCGGGAGCGAAAAAGATCCGTTTTCAGTTCTGGGCTGCGGCCAGGACGGGGGCGCTGCTTTGGGTGCGGCGGCCGCTCGATTCGGCCCGGCGGGACTTGTCGTAGCAGTATTTGATGATGGCCTGCCGCCGGACGATCCCGATGAACACACCCCGGTCATCCACCACCGGGACGAAGTTCTGGTTCATGGCGGCCTCCACCAGCTGGTCCATGCTGGTGTTGACGGTGACGGGCAGATAATCCCGCTTGCGCTCAAAGCTGCGGATGGGGATGTCCTCGGCCCCCTCCAGATCCAGCCCGTGATACCGTTTGAGCCCCCACAGGATGTCCCCCTCGGTCAGGGTGCCCACATACTCCCCTCTCCGGTTCAGGATGGAGATGGAGGCGTAGCGGTTGTTCTCCCATTTTTCGAGGGTCTGCCGGAGGGTAAAGTCGTCATAGACATACATCAGGTCCTGCTTGGGGGAGAGGAAAAACAAAATATTCATATACTCAAGAGCTCCTGCCTTATGTTATTTGCCGCAATCGGGTCCGTGCGTTCTGCCGTAGGTTCTGCGGCGGTGGCCGCAGGGGTTTTCACATCCATGATGTCCGCCCCCTTTCTCTTTTATTTTAGCACTTTTGCCCATCAAAATAAAGTTGCGCACAGTTTTTTTAGATTTTATTCACAACTCCTTTTCACCAGCTGGGAAAATCCATCCCAAATCCATGCACAAGCGGCCGTTTTGTGCTATACTAAGAGTATCTATTGGTTTTGCCCCGGCCCGGGCCCCTGCTCCGCTATCCAGTATAGCAGTCCCCCGTGTCGGAATCTGTCCCAAAAAGGAGGCCGGCGCCCATGCACCTGAAACGTAACATCTGCCGGCGGGCGGCCGCGGCGGCGCTGGCCGGCCTGCTGCTGGCCGGCTGCACCCGGCCGGCGGTGCTCCAGCCGCCCGAGGCGTCCTCCCTGCCGGCGTCGTCCGCCCAGGACGGCTCCGGGACCAGCAGCGCCCTGCCCGCCCGGTTTGCCATTGCCGTCAGCGAGGGCAGCTACAACCCCTACCTGAACGCCAACACCCTCACCGAGCAGGTGGCCGGCCTGCTGTTTGAAAAGCTGGTCCGCATCTCCCCCCGGATGGAGCTGGAGATGCGTCTGGCCGACTCGGTGACCGTCAGCGGCGCCACCGTCACCATCCGCCTGCGCAGCGGCTGCACCTTTGCCGACGGCGCCCCCCTCACCGCCAGCGATGTGGCCGCCAGCCTGCTGGCCGCCAAGGCCAGCGCCTTCTACGCCGGCCGCCTGGCCAACATGACCGACGTCCAGGCCCCCGACGCCTCCACCGTCGTTTTGACCCTGGCCGCGCCGGACAGCCTGTTTGCCTACCTGCTGGACCTGCCCATCCTGAAGGCCGCCGAGACCGCCTCTCCCCAGCCCACCCCCAGCGGGCGGTACACCTACGGCAGCCAGGCGTCCACCCTCGTGCCCAACCTGCGGGCGCCCTTCCCCGAGGAGGGGCCCGCCACCATCTGGCTGACCCCCGTCAGCGACTACGCCGAGCTGGTCAGCCAGCTGGCCATGGGCGAGATCAGCTTCTACCTGGCCGAGGAGACCGCCTCTTCCGCCGTGGCCACCTCCGAGCGCTACTTCCGCACCAACACCCTGCTGTTCCTGGGGGTGAACGGCTCTTCGGACAATCCCCTGTGCGCCACGGCCCAGGGCCGGGCGGCCCTCAGCGCCGCCCTCTCCCGGGAAGAGCTGGCTGGCCGCTTTGCCAGCGCCAGCCCCGCCACCGGCGCCCTGAACAGCCTTTACGAGTGCGTGCGGGGCCAGCAGGTCATCTCCCAGCAGGCCGACCCCAGCCGCCTGGAGACCCTGATGGCCGGCCTGGGCTACCACTGGGACGAGGCCGCCGCCCTCTACTGCGACGAGGCGGGCCAGCCCGCCGCCGTCAGCATCCTGGCCTGCGGCAGCTCGGCCGACCGGGTCTATTCCGCCCGGCTTTTGCAGCAGCAGTGGGAAAAAGCGGGCATCCAGACCACCCTCACCCTGGCCGATGATTTCGGCGCCTACCTGCAAATGGTACAGGATCGGCAATTCGAACTGTACATCGGTGAAATGAAGTTGTATAATAATAATGACCTCTCCCCTTTCTGGACCGGCAGCGCCCACTATGGCCTGGCCGTCACCCAGCAGCTGCTGGACGCCTATGACCGGATGCGGGCCGACAGCTCCGCCGCCCCGGATTTCGAGACGGTCTTTGCCGGGCAGATGCCCTACATCCCTCTGTTATGGCGCGGAGGGGTGACGGTGTCCAACCGCCGCACCAGCGGCGTCATTTCCAGCGTCAGCGACCTGTACTATTCCCTCGCCAGCCTTTCCATCGCACAATAAAGCGTAAAGCTTTTGAAAAATCTATACAAAAGGAGCAGAGCGATTATGATCACTACCCATTTACCCTTGGGCGATGTCCGCTTTTCCGCCGAATACTTTTCGACTCTGGTAGGCGAAGCCGCCAAGAACTGCTACGGCGTGGCCGCCATGGCCCCCCGCGGGGTGGCCGACACGGTCAAGAGCCTGGTCCGCGGCGAAGACTTTGCCGACAAGGGCGTCCGCGTCACCTCTGAGAACGGCCGCCTGATCATCGAGATCCACATCGCTGTCGGCTATGGGCTGAACATTGCCACCGCAGCCCAGAGCATCACCCACCGGGTGCAGGACGAAGTCGAGCGTTCGACCGGCCTGCGGGTCGCCCGGGTGATCGTGTCGGTCGACGACGTGATCGCCTGACCCCCGCCCCCCGACTGAGGCATTATGATCCCCGGGCACGCCCGTGGGCAGGACAAGGAGTTAAAAACAATGATTAGTGGTAAAATTCTGCGTGACGCCATCATCTCCGGCGCAAACAACATCAACAACCAGCGCTCCCGCGTGGACGAGCTGAACGTGTTCCCCGTGCCGGACGGCGATACCGGCACCAACATGGGGATGACCATCGGCGCGGCGGTGCCCGAGCTGGACGCCCTGGCCGACGACTGCACCGTGGGCGAGGCCGCCAAGACCGCCGCCTCCGCCATGCTGCGGGGGGCGCGGGGCAACTCGGGCGTCATCACCAGCCTGCTGTTCCGCGGCTTTTCCAAAGCGCTGGAAGGCAAAAAGGAGGCCGGTGCCGGGGACCTGGTCTCCGCCCTGGAAAAGGGCGTCGAGGCCGCCTATAAGGCCGTCATGAAGCCCACCGAGGGCACCATCCTGACGGTGGCCCGCGTCGCCTCGGAGGAGGCCCGGGCCAGCGGCATCGCCGACGTGGACGAGCTGTGGGACCTGGTCCTGTCCGCCGGCCAGCGCGCCCTGGACGACACCCCCAACCTGCTGCCCGTCCTGAAAAAGGCCGGCGTGGTGGACGCCGGGGGCCAGGGCATCCTGATCATCTTTGAGGGCATGGGCAAGGTGTTCCACGGCGAGGGCATCATCCCCGCCGCCGAGTCCGCCCAGAACAAGGCCAAGCTGTCCACCGCCAACGCCGGCCGCGGTGTCTTTACCGACGACCTGATGAAGGTGGAGGACATCAAGAACGGCTACTGTACCCAGTTCCTGATCCACAAGGAGGACGGGGCCAGCGCCGCCAAGATGCGCGCCTTTGCCGAGTCCAACGGCGACAGCGTGGTCTGCATCGAGGACGACGACGTCATCAACCTCCACGTCCACACCGCCGACCCCGGCAAGATCCTCTCGGAGGCCATCAAGTACGGCTACCTGACCAACTTCAAGATCGAAAATATGCACGAGCAGTTCCTGGCCCGCCAGAAGCAGGGCAAGAGCCTGGAAAAGCAGGCCGAGGCCGAGCAGAAGCAGCGCGCCTCCGACTCCATTGCCAGCGAGTTCATCTACGCCGCCGTCGATCCCAATCGGGACTACGGCTTTGTGGCGGTGGCCGCCGGCGAGGGCCTCAAGGCCGTCTTTACCGACCTGACCGTGGACGCCGTGGTCTCGGGCGGCCAGACCATGAACCCCGCCACCGAGGACATCCTGGCCGCCGTCCAGAGCGTGCCGGCCAAGACCGTCTTTGTGCTGCCCAACAACAAGAACATCATCATGGCGGCTGAGCAGGCCGAAAAGCTGGCCGACCGCCGGGTGGTGGTGCTGCCCACCCGCACCATCCCCATGGGCATCACCGCCATGCTCAACTTTGACCCCACCGCCTCGGTGGAGACCAACACCATCAACATGATGAAAGCCGCCGACAACGTCTCCACCGGCCTGATCACCTACGCCGCCCGGGACAGCGAATACGACGGCAAGCGGATCCGCAAGGGCGAGATCATGTCCCTGGAAAACGGCAAGATCGTCGCCACCTCCAACGACCTGACCAAGGCCGCCTACCGCCTGGCCCGCAGTATGTGCCGCAAGGACTCCAGCTTCGTCACCGTCATCTCGGGCTGCGACGTCAGCGACGAGGACGCCGAGCGCACCACCGAGATCATCAAGGCCAAGTGCCCCAGCCATGTGGAGGTCAGCCACATCCGCGGCGGCCAGCCGGTCTACTACTATATGATCAGCGTGGAGTAAAAGGCCGCGCCGGGGCTTTTTCCCGGCGGGCCGGGCCCGTTTGTTTCACACTTGTACGGAATTGTCCATTGACAAATGTCCCTCCATCCTCTATAATGGAGGACACATGAGGGAGTAATTCCGCGTGAGAGCGCGCGGCTTGCCCGTCAGGACGATCCTTTTCCCAAAGGTTCCGGGCAGCCTGATCGAATGGAGAATGAGACTCATGCACCGGAAACCCATCCAGTGCATGGGTCTTTTCTTTTGCGTGTCCACAAAGGGATCGCGCCCTTGCACCGTCACACTGTACACTGTCAGGAGGAGTAAACCGAGAAATGAAACAGGAGTACGTGCAATCCCCCCAAGAGCTGATCGCCGAGCTGAACACCAGCGCCGACGGTCTGAGCAGCGCGGAGGCCGCTGCCCGGCTCGAAAAGTACGGCCCCAACAAGCTGAAGGACGCTGAAAAGCCCACCCTGCTCCAGCGGTTCATCGAGCAGCTGAAGGACCCCATGCTCATCATCCTGATGATCGCAGCCGCCGTCTCTGCGGTGACCAACTTCATCTCGGGCGAGAGCTTTGCCGAGGTCTTTATCATCCTGATCGTGGTGCTGCTGAACGCCGTGCTGGGCGTTTTCCAGGAGAGCAAGGCGGAAGCCGCCATTGAGGCCCTGCAGACCATGACCGCCGCCACCTGCAAGGTGCTGCGGGACGGCAAGCAGGTCTCGATCCACAGCGACCAGCTGGTGCCCGGCGACGTGGTGCTGCTGGAAGCCGGCGACGCCGTCCCCGCCGACGGCCGCCTGCTGGAGAGCGCCAGCCTGAAGATCGAGGAGGCCGCCCTCACCGGCGAGAGCGTCCCCGTCAACAAGGTGATCGAGGCGCTGGGCCTGGCCAAGGACCAGAGCGAGGTCCCCCTGGGCGACCGCAAGAATATGTGCTATATGGGCTCCACCGTGGTCTATGGCCGCGGCAAGGCCCTGATCTCCCGGACCGGCATGGACACCGAGATGGGCAAGATCGCCGGCGCCCTGGCCAACACCGAGCAGGAGCAGACCCCCCTCCAGCGCCAGCTGGAGCAGCTGAGCACCATCCTTTCCAAGCTGGTGCTGGGCATCTGCCTGTTCATCTTCATCTTTGACCTGATCGTGGCCGGCTCCTTCACCCTGGATTCGGTCCTGTCCACCTTCATGGTGGCTGTTTCCCTGGCGGTGGCCGCCATCCCCGAGGGCCTGGCCACCGTGGTCACGGTGGTGCTTTCCATCGGCGTGACCAACATGAGCCACCGCAACGCCGTCATCCGCCGCCTGACCGCCGTCGAGACCCTGGGCTGCACCCAGGTCATCTGCTCGGATAAGACCGGCACCCTGACCCAGAACAAGATGACCGTGGTCCAGCACGTGGGCGAGACCGCCCCCCTGGCCACCGCCATGGCCCTGTGCAACGACGCCAACCTGAACGACGAGGGCCAGGCCGAAGGCGAGCCCACCGAGGCCGCCCTGGTCAACTTTGCGGCCAAGGAGGGCCTGCCCAAGGGCGAGCTGGCCGCCGCCCAGCCCCGTGTGGACGAGGCGCCCTTCGATTCTTCCCGCAAGATGATGAGCACCATCCACACCGCCGGCGGCGCCTACGTCCAGTACACCAAGGGCGCCCCCGACGAGGTGCTCAAGCGCTGCACCACCTACCTGGAGAACGGCAAGGCCCTGCCCATGACCGACGCCAAGCGCGCCGAGATCCTGGCCGCCAACAAGAACATGGCCGACCAGGCCCTGCGCGTCCTGGCCGCCGCCAAGCGCGACTGGGCTGAAAAGCCCGCCAGCAACGAGCCGGCCTTCCTGGAGCAGGATCTGTGCTTCCTGGGCCTGACCGGCATGATCGACCCGGTCCGTCCCGAGGTCAAGCCCGCCATCGTGGAGTGCCGTGAGGCCGGCATCCGCCCCGTGATGATCACCGGCGACCACAAGGACACCGCCGTGGCCATCGCCAAGGAGCTGGGCATCATCACCGACGCCAGCCAGGCCATCACCGGCGCCGAGCTGGACAAGATCCCCGACAGCGAGATCGGCGAGGCCGTCAAGAAGTACGGCGTCTACGCCCGCGTCCAGCCCGAGCATAAGGTGCGCATCGTCACCGCCTGGAAGGGCAACGGCGCCATCACCGCCATGACCGGCGACGGCGTCAACGACGCACCCTCCATCAAGTCCGCCGACATCGGCGTGGGCATGGGCATCACCGGCACCGACGTGACCAAGAACGTGGCCGACATGGTGCTGGCCGACGACAACTTTGCCACCATCGTGGGCGCCGTGGAAGAGGGCCGCCGCATCTACGCCAACATCCGCAAGGCCATCCAGTTCCTGCTGGCTTCCAACATGAGCGAGGTGCTGGGCGTGTTCTGCGCCACCCTGCTGGGCTTCACCCTGCTCAACCCCGTCCACCTGCTGTTCATCAACCTGATCACCGACTGCTTCCCCGCCCTGGCGCTGGGCATGGAGCAGGGCGAGGCCGACATCATGAAGCGCAAGCCCCGCAACTCGAAGGACGGCATCTTTGCCGGCGGGCTGGGCTTCGACATCGCCTACCAGGGCCTGCTGATCTCGATCATCACCCTGGCCTCCTATATCATCGGCCACTGCATGGAAGTGGGCTACTTTGAGATGCCCCGCGGCGTCAGCGACGACGGCATGACCATGGCCTTCCTGACCATGAGCATGTGCGAGATCTTCCACAGCTTCAACATGCGCAGCCAGCGCAAGAGCGTGTTCACCCTGCACACCCACAACAAGGTGCTGTGGGGCGCCATGCTGGGCAGCCTGGTGCTGACCACCGTCGTGCTGGAAGTGCCCTTCGTGGCCGATCTGTTCGGCTTCACCCCTGTGGACCTGAACGAGTACCTGGTCGCCCTGGTCCTGGCTTTCCTGGTCATCCCCATCGTGGAGATCGTCAAGGCCATCCAGCGCAGCATCGCCAGCTCCAAGGCAGCCTGAGCCGCCTGCGCTTTGCCGTAAAAACCTTCAGAACGGGCCTGTGCTCCCCTTTGGGTAGGGCGCAGGCCCGTTTTACAAGCCCCTGATGTGAAAACGGAAAAAATTTCAACCCGCTTTTTTACAAAAAAGTGAAAATCGCTCTTCCCTTTTGCATATTTCCTGCTATACTATGGGGTGTCCGGCAGGTCAGTTTCCTGAACAAACCGTACCTTCGGGCTTACGATCCCCAGTCTTAAATGGCGCGGCCTGCCTGCGGCGGGCCGCAACGGCAAGCAAGGAGATTTTATGTTTGAGTTCATCAAAAAGCAGTCGCCGGTGCGGGTCATTGCCCTGGGCTTTGCACTGGTGATCCTGCTGGGGTCGGTGCTGCTCATCATGCCTTTCAGCGTGCAGGAAGGCGTGGACGTGGCCTACATCGACACCCTGTACACCTCCACCAGCGCGGTCTGCGTCACCGGACTGATCGCAACGGATGCAGGCGACACCTTCACCTTTGTAGGGCAGCTGATCCTTGCAGCCCTCATCCAGGTGGGCGGCCTGGGCGTCACCTCGGTGGGCGCGGGCATCATCCTGGCCATGGGCCGCAAGATCAACCTGAAGGAGCGCAGCGTCCTGCAGGAAGCGCTGAACCTGGACTCGGCCCAGGGCATCCTGCGGTTCCTCAAGAGCATCTTCCTGATGACCCTCTGCTTCGAGGGCGCGGGCGCAGCGCTCAGCTTCCTGGTGTTCGTGCAGGATTATCCGCCCCTGCGCGCCCTGTGGATCAGCATCTTCCACTCGGTGGCAGCCTTCAACAACTCGGGCTTCGACATCCTGGGCAACTACCAGAACCTGATCCCCTACCGTGACAACGTCCCCCTGAACCTGATCACCTGCGGGCTCATCATCTTCGGCGGCATCGGCTTTTTGGTCATCCGGGATGTGCTGCACAACCGCTTCCGCTGGAAAAAGTTCTCGATGCACACCAAGGTGGTCATCAGCGTCAGCGCGGTGCTGATCGTGGTGGGCGCGGTGCTGCTCAAGCTGACCGAGGACATCACCTGGCTGGGCGCCTTCTTCCACAGCGTATCGGCCCGTACCGCCGGCTTTTCCACCTACCCCCTGGGCGAGTTCAACAGCGCCGGCCTGCTGGTGCTGATCGTGCTGATGTTCATCGGCGCCTCCCCCGGATCCACCGGCGGCGGTATCAAGACCAGCACCTTCTTCGTCCTGCTGCAGGGCATTAAGTCCGCCGCCACCAACCGGGGCGAGAAGGCTTTCCGCTATTCCATCCCCTCCGGCGCCTTCCGCAAGGCTGCGGTCATCACCCTGATCGCCGTCAGCGTGGTCCTCACCGGCACCTGGCTGACCATGGTCTTTGAGCCCCAGCTGCGGCTGGTAGACGCCCTGTTCGAGATCACCAGCGCCTTTGGCACGGTGGGCCTTTCCACCGGCATCACCACCACGTTGGGCGTGCCTGCCAAGCTGGTGTCCATCCTTATCATGTACATCGGCCGCCTTGGCCCGCTGACCATCGCCTCGGTCTGGTATTTTGACAAGGGCGAGCGGGTCAGCTACCCCGAAGGCAACATCGCCATCGGTTGACAGGAGGAAACAAAATGTTTGGTAAAGCAAAGAAAGCAAAGGGTTCCTACGGCATTGTGGGCCTGGGCCGTTTCGGCATGGCGCTGGCCATCGAGCTGGCCGAGGCCGGCGAGGACCTGGTGGTCCTGGACCAGGACGAGGAAAAGGTCCGCGCCCTGCGGGACTACACCGAGGCCGCCTATGTGGTCAAAGCGCTGGACAAAAAGACCCTGGAGGAAACCGGCATCCAGAACTGCGATGTGGCCGTGGTCTGCATCGGCGAGAAGATGGACGTCTCCATCCTGACCACCCTGCACCTGGTCAGCATGGGCATCCCCACCGTCATCGCCAAGGCCGCCAGCGAGGAGCAGGGCCAGGTCCTGCGCAAGCTGGGCGCCCAGGTGGTCTACCCCGAGCACGACATGGCCATCCGGCTGGCCCACCGCCTGGAGACCACCGGCATGCTGGACTTTGTCCAGCTGAGCGAGCAGATCAGCATTTCCAAGCTGGCGGTGCCCGCCAAGATGATCGGCAAGACGGTCGTGGACGTCAACCTGCGCGGCCAGTTCGGCCTGAACATCATCGCCATCGAGAACGCCGGCAAGGTGAACGAGTCGGTGGGCCCCAACACTGTTTTCCAGGAGGGGGACATCCTCTTTGTCTCGGGCGGCAAGAACGCCGTCAACAAGATGGCCGATTGGCTGGACAAGCAGTAAACCCAAATAAACCCAAATAAAACAAATAAAACTACATCAAAAAACCTGCCCCCTCGGCTCCGTTTAACCGAAGGGGCAGGTTTTTGCTTGGATGGTCCGGGCGCTCAGAAGAAGGATACCTGGCTGCTCTCGGGCAAATCGCCCAAGGCGCCCACCTGGCGCAGCCGGTCGACCACCGCGCTCGAGACGCCGGCGGCCTGCTGCAGCTCCTCCACCGAGAGGTATTCCTCCCCGTGGATGGTCACGTTTTCCAGCGCCAGCGCCGCGCTCTCGCCCAGGCCCTTGAGGGCCGCGAAGGGCAGGCGGACCTTGCCGTCCTCCAGCACATACTTCACGCCGCGGCTCTTGCCCAGCTGGATGGGCAGGAACTGGTAGCCGCGCACCAGCATCTCGTTCACCAGCTGCAAAGAGACCAGCAGGTCCTCGTCCTTGGCGTTCTTTTCCTCTTTCAGGCGGCGGGCCACCTCGTTCATGTGGGCGCGGGCCACATCGGGGCCGCCCACGGCGGCCTCGTAGTCGATGTCGTCTCCACGGACTGTAAAATACACCGCATAAAATGCCTGCGGGTAATAGAGTTTGTACCACATCAGCCGGATGGCGCTCATCAGGTAGGCCACCGCGTGGGCCTTGGGGAACATATACTTGATCTTGCGGCAGGACTCGATGTACCAGTCGGGCACGTCGTGCTCCCGCATGGCTTCCTCCCAGCCGGGCTGGAAGCCGCCCTTGGCCACCTTGCCCTTGCGGACCGCCTCCATGATGTCGAAGGCCATCTTGGGCTCCAGCCCCTTGCGGATCAGGTAGAGCATGATGCTGTCGCGGCAGCCGATCACCTCCGCGATGGTGCAGGTGCCGTTGCGGATCAACTCGTCGGCGTTGTTGGTCCACACGTCGGTGCCGTGGGACAGGCCCGAGATCTGGATCAGCTCCGAGAAGTTCTTGGGCCGGGCCTCCACCAGCATCTGGCGGACAAAGTTGGTGCCCATTTCGGGGATGCCGAAGGTACCGGTCTGGCTGTCGATCTGCTCGGGGGTCACCCCCAGCTCGGCCGGGCTGGTCAGCAGGCTGTAGACCTTGGGGTCGTTCATGGGGATGCTGTCCACAGGGATGCCGGTGTACTCCTCAAAGTATTTGTAAAAGGTGGGCATATCGTGGCCCAGCTCGTCCAGCTTGAGCAGGGTGTCGTGGAGGTATTTGAATTCAAAGTGGGTGGTCAGCAGGCCGCCGGCCACATCGTCGGCGGGGTGCTGGATGGGGCAGAAATCGTAGATCTCGCTGGTGTCGGGCACCACCACCATGCCGCCGGGGTGCTGGCCGGTGGTCCGTTTGACGCCGGTGCAGCCCAGGGTCAGCCGGTTCTCCTCGGCGTGGTTGACCGTCTTGCCCCGCTCTTCCAGATAGCGCTTGACGTAGCCATAGGCGGTCTTGTCCTGGATGCCCGAGACGGTGCCCGCCTTAAAGACGTTCTCTTTGCCGAACAGCTCTTCGGTGTAGCGGTGGACGTTGCTCTGGTATTCCCCCGAGAAGTTCAGGTCGATGTCCGGCTCCTTGTCGCCGTAAAAGCCCAGGAAGGTCTCGAAGGGGATGTCGTGGCCGTCCACCAGCATGGGGGTGCCGCAGACGGGGCATTTTTTGTCCGGCAGGTCGAAGCCGTCCTCCACGCTGCCGTCGGTGATAAATTCGCTGTGCTTGCACTGGGGGCAGCGGTAGTGGGGAGGCAGGCTGTTCACCTCCGAGATACCCGAGAAGTGCGCCACCGCCGACGAGCCCACCGAACCGCGGCTGCCCACCTGGTAGCCCCCCGCGTTGGAAAAGGCCACCAACTTGACCGCGATGACGTACAGCACCGCGTACCCGTGGCCGCAGATGGAGTCCAGCTCCTTTTGCAGACGCTCCCGCACCAGGTCGGGCAGGGGGTCGCCATAGTCCTCCTTGGCACGCTTCCAGGTGGCGTCCCGCAGCTGCTGCTCCGCCCCTTCGATGCTGGGGGGGTAGGTGCCCCGGGGGATGGCCCGGACGTTGTTGTCGATCATGGCGGCCACCTTGTTGGGGTTGGTGACGACGATCTCCCGCGCCTTTTCGGGGGGCAGATAGTCGAACTGGGCCAGCATGTCCTCGGTGGTGCGGTAGTAGAGGGGCGGCTGGTGGTCGGCGTCCTTGTAGCCGCCGGCCGCCTGCATCACCGAGCGGTAGATCGCGTCCTCCGGCTCCTGAAAATGGACGTCGCCGGTGGCGATCACCGGCTTGTGCAGGTCCTCGCCCAGCTGGATGATGGTCCGGTTGAAGTCCTTGACCCGCTCGATGCTGTCCACCCGGCCTTCCCGGACCATATACTCGTTGTTGCCCAGGGGCTGGACCTCCAGCAGGTCGTAGTAGGCGGCGATCTTTTTTAGCTCCTCGTAGGGGCGGCCCTCCACCACGGCCCGGTACAGCTCGCCGGCTTCGCAGGCCGAGGTGACGATCAGCCCTTCCCGGTACTGGTTCAGCAGGCTGCGGGGCACCCGCGGCTTTTTGAAAAAGTAGTCCAGATGGGCCCTGCTGACGATCTTGTACAGGTTTTTCAGCCCGGCCTGGTTCTTGACCAGCAGGATGATGTGGTAATACTTTTTGCGCAGCACCTCCCGGTTGCCGCCCAATCCGGTGTTGATGCCCCCGATGTGGGTGATCTGCTTTTCCTCCAGGTCGCGGAGCATGACGCAGAAGATCCGCCCCAGGGCGCCGGCGTCCTCGCAGGCCCGGTGTGCCTCGTAGGGGGGCAGCTCCAGGTGCTTGTTGATGGTGCCCTGCTTGTAGTTGTGCAGCCCGGGGTACATGGTCTGGGCCATGGTCAGGGTGTCGATGTAGGTGGGCTCGAACTTGATGCCGCAGCGTTTGGCGGCCGCCCGCAGAAAGCGGATGTCGAAGCCGTTGGCGTTGTGGGCCACCAGCACCCGCCCTCCCGCAAAGTCCAGAAACGCCTGCAGGGCCTCCCCTTCCTGAGGGGCGTCGGCCACCATCTCGTTGGTGATGCCGGTCAGCTCGGTGATCTTGGGGGTGATGGGCTTGGGAGGCCGGACAAAGGTGTCGAACTCCTCCACCACCTGGCCGTTGCGCACCAGCACCGCGCCGATCTCGGTCAGGTACTCGCAGCCGGGGTCCAGGCCTGTGGTCTCGGTGTCAAAAACGCAGAATTCCCCTTCCAGGGGCTGCTCCTGGACGCCGTACACACAGGGGACCATGTCGTCCACAAAGTAGGCCTCGCAGCCGTAGATCAGCTTGAAGGCGGGGTCCTTCTTGTGGATGTCGTCGGCGGCCAGCATGGCCTCGGGGTACCCCTGGCAGACCCCGTGGTCGGTGATGGCGATGGCCGGGTGGCCCATCTTGTGGGCCAGCCGGACGATGCCGCCCGGGTCGCAGAAGCCGTCCAGGGCCGACAGCTTGGTGTGCAGGTGCAGTTCCACCCGCTTTTCGGGCGCATGGTCCTCCCGGCGGCGGCGCTCCACGATCAGGACGTCGTAGGGGTAGACGATGTAGTCGTGCTCGTATTTGTCGTAGGCGCAGTCGCCCCGCACCAGAAGGGTGGCGCCGTTTTTCAGCCCCTCCCACTTGGAGCAGTCCTCCCCTTCCTGGGCGCGGATCTTCAGGTTGATGGAGCCGGTGTAGTCGGTGAGGGAGACGGAATAGATCTTGCGGAAACTGCCCTTGACCTCGGTGGCAAAGACGTCGCCCCAGATCACGCACTTGCCGCCCTCGCCCCCCAGGTCTTTGAGGGGGGTCAGGTCCCTGGGCTTGAACATCTTGCCGTGGAAGATCTGGACCGGCTTGTCGGTCAGGTCCAGGCCCTCCACCTGCAGGGCAGGCGCGGTGCGCCTGGCCTCGAACTGCACCACCGGCGGGGCGGCTTTTTCTTCCAGCTTCTTTTCCAGCTCACGGCGCTCGGCCTCGCCGGCGGCCGACACCAGCCGCACCTCGGGGCGCTCCCCGGTGTGGGCCTCGATGCGGTCGGCCAGCAGCCTTTCAAACTGCAGGTCCCGCAAAAAGCCGGTGCCGTTGCGGGCCCCCACCGTGATCCGGCTGCCCTCGATGGCCAGGGTACACCGGTCCAGAAAGCCGTTGATGGGCACGCCCTCCCCTTTCATCTCCTCAAAGATGCCCAGCAGGGCGGCCTCGTCCAGGGCGGCGTAGGGGTAATGGTTCTCAATGGAGAGCTGGTAGCCCTCATAATCGGGCTGCAAAGACGCCAAAAGCCGCGCACACAGGCTCTTGTCCAGCGGCGCGGCGCTCTGCAAGGTAAAGATCACCCTCTGTTCTGCCCGCAGCATCAGGGCGTGCTCGACGATCACCCTGCCGAAACAGGCGGCAAAGTCCGGGTCGGCCATGAACTGGGGCCACAGCTGGGATACCAGTGGTTTCAAATCGCTTCTCCTTCCAGCGCTTTTTCAAAGCAGTCAAAGTCTGTGTCGTAGAGGCGGGCGCTGCCCACCCGGGCAAAGCCCTGCCCGGCATAGGCCCGCAGGGCCCGGTGGTTATCGTGGGCCACCAGGATGCGGCAGCTCCGGCAGCCCCTACGGGCCAGGCGGGCCACGGCGTCGGCCAGCAGCCGGCCGCCCAGCCCCTGGTTTTCACAGGATGCGGCCACCAGCAGCCGCACCACTTCCCCGGCGGGTTCCAGGCTACGGTCCCAGAAGGTCAGGGCCTCGGTGCCCTCGTCGTGAAAGGTGAGGGCGTAGGCCCCCATCACCCGGCCCTCCGGGTCTTTGGCGCAGAACAGCCGGCCCTCTGCCAGGTCCGCCTGCAGGGTGGCTGCGTCGGGGTATGTTTCATCCCAGGGGCAGTCGGGCCGGGCCGCCGCCGCCCGGTACAGGGGCAGCAGGCAGTCCAGGTCCGCCTGGGTCGCCTGCCGGATGGTGTGCTGTATCATAATTTGTAGATCTCCTCCATGAACTGGTCCAGGATGTTGTCGCCGGTCAGCTTGCGCACCGGCTGGCCATGGACGAAGAGGAGTGCCTCCCCTTTGCCCCCGGCGATGCCGATGTCGGCCTCCCGGGCCTCGCCGGGGCCGTTGACCACGCAGCCCATCACCGCCACCTTGATGGATTTCTTGTAGCCCTGCAAACGGCGCTCCACCTCGTTGGCGATCTCGGTGCAGGGGTACTGGGTGCGGCCGCAGGTGGGGCAGGTGATGACCTCGGGCCCCGCCACCGGGAAGCCCACCGCCCGCAGGATGTTGAAGCCGGCCTCCACTTCCTTTTCGGGGTCGGCGGCCAGGGACACTCGGATGGTGTCCCCGATGCCCTCCAGCAGCAGCCCGCCGATGCCCATGCCCGACTTGAGCAGGCCCATCTGGTAGGTGCCCGCCTCGGTGACCCCCACATGGAGGGGGTAGTCGGTGACCGCCGACAGCTGGCGGTAGGCCTCCATCATCCGGGGCACGTTGGAGCTCTTGATGGAGATGACGATGTCGTCAAAGTCGAACTTTTCCAGCAGGCGGACGTGGTAGAGGGCGCTTTCCACCATGGCCTCGGGCACCGGCGCGCCATACTTTGCCAGGATGTGCTTTTCCAGGCTGCCGCCGTTGACCCCGATGCGGATGGGGATGTGCCCGGCCTGGCAGGCCCGCACCACTTCCTTGACGCGGTCGTCGCTGCCGATGTTGCCGGGGTTGATGCGGATCTTGTCCACCCCCACCGCCGCGCAGGCCAATGCCGCACGGTAATCAAAATGGATGTCCGCTACGATGGGTATATCCACCGCCTTCTTGACCGCCTCGATGCAGGCGGCGTCGGCGGGGGTGGGGCAGGTCACACGCAGGATCTGGCAGCCGGCGGCCGCGCACCGCCTGGCCTGCTCCACATTGCCCTGGATGTCCTCCACCGGGACGTTGAGCATGGTCTGCACCGCGATGGGGTTGGCCCCGCCGATGGTGACATTGCCGATCTTTACTTCACGCTTGCGCACGCGCATGGGGATACCTCCGTGGGGGCGGGCCATGGGCCTCAGCCGCCCGGTCAAAAACCGCCCGTAAACAGGCGGATCACATCGTTGTACGTGGCGAAGATCATCAGCCCGAACAGCAGGATGAAGGTCGCCAGGGTCAGATTTTCCTGCAGGCGCTCGGACACCGGCCGGCGGATCACCGCCTCCACCCCCAGGAACACCAGCCGCCCGCCGTCCAGCGCCGGGATGGGCAGCAGGTTGAACACCCCCAGGTTGACGGTGATCAGCACCAGCATCTCCACCACGTCGGTCAGGCCGTAGCTGGCGGCCTGGCTGATGGCCGAGACGATGCCCACCGGGCCCGACAGGTTGTTGATGCTCTCCCGGCCCTGCAGCAGGTCGATCAGCGAGGTGAAGATGATCCGGCTATAGTACAGCTCGCTGTTCACGCTCTCTTTCAGGACGTTGAGGGGGGTCCGGGCCAGGGCGTAGACGGTAAAGCCGATGTTCATCCGGGTGCCGCCGTCCTCGCCGGTGTAGGTGTCGAAGCGGACGCCGGGCAGCTCCAGCAGCCGCCCGTCCCGGCGGACGGTGAAGTCGGCCTGGGTGTCCCGGGTGCGGGCCAGCTCGTAGAGGATGTCGTTGGCCACAAAGCACCGCCGGCCGTTGATGGCCACGATCTCGTCCCCGGCCTCCAGGCCGGTCTGGCCGCAGAGGGCCCCTTCCTCCACCTCATAGATGACCCGGCTGGCAATGGGTTCGGGCCGGAAGGCGATCAGCCCCACCAGCACCACAAAGCCCAGCACAAAATTCATCAGGGGGCCGGCGGCCATGACAATGGCCCGCTTCCAGATGGCCGCCTCCGGGAAGGGGATGCCGGTGCGCTGGTCGGGCGGGATGGGGTTTTCCGCCGCCGCCTCCGGCTGGCCGTCCCGGGCGCGCTCGGCCTGGTTGGATTCAGGGCTGCCCTCGCCTTCCATGGCCACATAGCCCCCCACCGGCAGCAGCCGCAGGGTGTACTGGGTGCCCCCGGCGATCTTTTTCCACAGGGCGGGGCCCATCCCGATGGCAAATTCGTTCACCTGGATGCCCGAAAGTTTGGCCGCTGCAAAGTGCCCGAACTCATGCACGGCGATCACCGCGCCGAACACCAGAAGCGACGCCAGAATGGTTAGCAGTATCGTCATAAGCCTCCTTTGAACGCAGCAGACATGGTTCCAAAGGTCAAAATGGGGTCAGGCGCCGGAGCGCGCCCCTCAGAGCGCCGCGTGGACAAAGGCCCGCGCCATCCGGTCGCACTCGTAGACGTCGGCCAGGGTGTAGCTGCCGCCGAAGCGGTCGCTGTCCACCACCGCCTCCACCAGGCGCCCGATGTCCAAAAAGCCGATCTTATCCTCCAAAAAGAGCTTGACCGCCTCTTCGTTGGCGCCGTTGGCGGCGCAGGGCCCCAGGCCCCCTTTGGCAATGGCCTTTTTGCAGGCGGCCAGGCAGCGGAACGTCTCCTCGTCGGCCACGTCGAAGGTCAGCACCTTGAGGGCGGCAAAGTCCAGCTCGGGGGCCGCGGGGCCGCCCCGCCGGGGCCAGGTCAGGGCGTACTGGATGGGGATGCGCATATCCGGCACCCCCATCTGGGCCAGGATGGAATGGTCGCTGAACTGCACCGCCGAGTGGATGATGCTCTGGCGCTGGACCACAATCTGGATCTTTTCGGGCGGCAGGCCGAACAGCCACACCGCTTCGATCAGCTCCAGACCCTTGTTCATCAGGGTGGCGCTGTCGATGGTGATCTTGGCCCCCATGTTCCAGTTGGGGTGGCGGAGGGCGTCCTCCTTCTTTTTGTCCTTGAGCTGGCCGGCCTTCATTCCAAAGAAGGGCCCGCCCGAGGCGGTGAGCAGGATCTTGGTCAGAGAGCGGGCGCTCTCGGCGTCCTGCAGGCACTGGAAGATCGCCGAGTGCTCGCTGTCCACCGGCAGCAGCTTGACCCCGTGCTGCTCCACCGCCTGGGTCACCAGGTGCCCGCCGGTGACCAGGCTCTCCTTGTTGGCCAGGGCCAGGTCATGCCCGCTCTCGATGGCGGCCAGGGACGCCCCCAGCCCGGCAATGCCCACCACGCTGTTCAGGACCACGTCGGCCCCCTCCATGGCGGCCAGCTGCCGCAGCCCCTCCGGGCCGCGCAGCAGCACCGGCGCGCCCGCCCGGCCCGCCAGGGCGGCGTCCAGCTTTTGGGCGGCCGCCGGGTCGGTGACGCAGACGGCCCGGGGATGGAACGCTTCGATCTGCTGCAGCAGCAGGTCCACCTGACGGTGGGCCGACAGGCCGAACACCTCGAACCCCTCCGCCCGGATCACGTCCAGGCTCTGGGTGCCGATGGAGCCGGTGGACCCCAGCAGAGTGATCTTTTTTGCCATAGGGCAAGCCCCTCCTTTTCAGTTGTAAAACACGGCGGTGATGACCATCGAGACAAAGGGCGCGATGAACATGACGCTGTCAAAGCGGTCCAGAATGCCGCCGTGCCCCGGGAAGATGGTGCCGTAATCCTTGATGCCGCACTGGCGCTTGACCACGCTGGCAAACAGGTCGCCATAGATACCCAGCACCGCAGCCACCACCCCCAGCAGGGCGATGATGAGGTACATGGACACCCCGATGTTGCTCTGGGTAAAAGCTTCGGTCCGGTCTGCGATGAGGGAATAGGCCACCGTGATGACCACCCCGAACAGCATGGTGCCCAGCACCCCGCCGATCGCGCCTTCCACCGTCTTTTTGGGGCTGACCTTGGGGCACAGCTTGTGCCTGCCGAAGGCGCGGCCCGCAAAATAGGCGCAGGTGTCCCCGCCCCAGGCGAAGCACAGCACCAGCAGGATGAAGAAAATGGCGTCGTAGCTGTATTCCGACACCGGCAGCAGGATCTTGAGGTGGATCAGGGAATAAAAGCAGAACAGGATGATCCCGGAAAAAAAGACCAGCCCGCTGACCTTCTGATAGCTGACGCTGCCGTTGCGCACCACCAGGTAGATGCAGTAGAACAGCAGCAGCGCAAAGGACACCGGCATCACGCTCTGCCGCGCCACCTGATAGCTGGACAGCATGACCAGCAAAGTGTAAGGCACCTGGACCGCGTACAGCAGCCAGTCCCGTTTGTCAAAGCCGAGGGCGGCATACACTTCGTGCATCCCGATCAGGGCCACCGCCGCCACGATCAGGTTAAAAAGCAGGGTGTTGAAGGTCAGCATGACCAGCACCAGGACGGCAATGCCCACAACGGCTGTAATCACTCGTGTTTTCATCGTTTCTCCTTGTACGTGGCAAAACTCAAATGCCGCCGAACCGGCGGGACCGCCGGTTGTACTCCTCGATGGCGGCGTCCAGGTCGGCCGGGGTAAAATCGGGCCAGAGGACGTCCATCTCCACCAGCTCGGCGTAGGCCGCCTGCCAGAGCATGAAGTTGGACAGCCGCTTTTCCCCGCTGGGGCGCAGGATCAGGTCCGGGTCCTTCTGGCCGGCGGTGTACAGATGGGCCGCCAGCATCTGCTCGTCGATGGCGGCGGGGTCCAGTTGGCCGGCGGCGGCCTGGCGGGCCAGGGCCTGGGCCGCCCGGACGATCTCCTGGCGGCCGCCGTAGTTCACCGCCACATTCAGCACCATGCCGGTGCGATCGGCGGTGCCCTCTTCGATCTCGTTCATCAGCTGCTGGTAGCGGGGCTCCAGGGCGGTGCGGTCGCCCAGAAAGACGATCTTGTTGTTGCGGCTTTTGTAGTCAAAGGCGCGGACCAGGTACTCCCCCAGCAGTTTCATGATGGCGCCCACCTCTTCGGCGGGGCGCTTCCAGTTCTCGGTGGAAAAGGCATAGAAGTACACCGACGCCAGCCCCAGCTGGTCGCAGTAGTCGGCGATCTGCTGGAACACCTCGGCCCCTTTTTTGTGGCCGGCGGTGCGGGGCAGGCCCCGCTTTTTGGCCCAGCGGCCGTTGCCGTCCATGATGATGCCCACCGAAAGCCCCTTGGCAAAGTCTTCAGGATGCTGCGGCATAACGTTCCTCCCAGGCGCTGGTGCGCCCTGTATCGCAAAAAGTGCCGCGCACCTCCCAGCACACGGCACCTCCCGTTTGTTTGCGGCGATCCATGCGGCCGGCTCAGACCGACATGATCTCCTTCTGCTTTTCCTCGACGGCCTTATCCACCAGCTTGCTGTACTTGTCGGTGATCTTCTGGACGTCCTCTTCCATGGTCTTCTGGCTGTCCTCGGTCAGCTCGCCGGCTTTTTTCAGGGCCTTGGCCTTGTCCATGGCCTCGCGGCGGACGTTGCGGATGGCCACCTTGGCCTCCTCGCCCATCTTGGACACGTCCTTGGCCAGCTGGCGGCGGCGCTCCTCGTTGGGCGCGGGGAAGTTCAGCCGGATGGTCTGGCCGTCGTCGATGGGGTTGATGCCCACGTCGCTGGCCTGGATGGCCTTGCTGATGGGGCGCAGCAGGCTGCGGTCCCAGGGGGTGATGGTCAGGGTGCGGGCCTCGCTGACGGCCACCGACGCCACCTGCTGGATGGGGGTGGGCGCGCCGTAGTAGTCCACCGTCACCTTATCCAGCACGGCAGGATTGGCCCGCCCGGCGCGGACGGCTGCAAGCTCCCGCTCCAGATGCTCCACCGAGTTTTTCATCTTGTCCTCGAATACCTTGGTATTGCTGCTCATAGTCGTTTATCTCCTGTTCGTTATCGTATCCTGCCGGGCTGGGAGGCCCAGTTTTGACCGTGATAATGTAAGTATACCGTCCGCTCAGCCCTCATAGACCAGGGTGCCCACATTTTCGCCCTGGACGGCCCGGGCGATGTTGTCGGGGTCGGCCAGGTCAAACACCAGGATGGGCAGCCGGTTGTCGCGGCAGAGGGTGGCCGCGGTGCCGTCCATGACGGCCAGCTGGTCCTCCAGCACCTTGGAGAAAGTCAGGGTATCGTACTTTTTGGCGTCGGGGTACTTGTGGGGGTCCTTGTCGTAGACGCCGTCCACCATGGTGGCCTTGAACATCACGTCGGCGGACACCTCCACGGCCCGCAGGGCGGTGGCGGTGTCGGTGGAGAAGAAGGGGTTGCCGGTGCCGCCCCCAAAGACGGCCACCTTGCCCGCCTCCATGGCGGCCAGGGCGGCCTTGCGGTCGAACACGGGGGCCACCTTGGGCATCTCGATGGAAGAGAACACCTCGCTGGGCACACCCAGCTGGGCCAGCTTGTCCGAGACGGCCAGGGCGTTCATGACGGTGGCCAGCATCCCGATCTTGTCGGCCAGGGTGCGCTCCATCCTGCCGCTGGTGCGGCCGCGCCAGAAGTTGCCGCCGCCCACCACGATGCCGATCTGGACGCCCAGGTCGTACGCTTTCTTCACGCCGCCGCAGATGGCGTCCATGGCGGCCTCGTCGAAGCCGGAGCCTTTTTCGCCCCCCAGCGCCTCGCCGCTGATCTTGAGAAGGATACGGTTATATTTCAATCCCATACAGTTCACTCACCCTTACAGAATATCTCATTGTGCCTATTTTACAATAAAACGCGCGCAAAGTAAACAGGAAAACCGCCTTCCGCTCATAAACCTTTTGTGAACGTACCGCGCAAGGCCCGCAGGGCCTGTTTCTGCTCCGGGGAGATGCGGCGGCTTTCCAGCGCCTTCTGGACCGCTTTGGCCCGCACCCAGGGGTCGAGCCGGGGCTCCGCCACCCAGGGCCAGGCGGCTTGGGGCTGTTTGGCCAGCGCGGTGGCAAAGTACCAGGCCGCCATCATCCGCACATAGTATTCCTCCGAGCGGACCGCCCCCGCCCAGGCCAGGTATTCGGGCCGGAAAGAGCCGTCCAGATAGTAGCGCATCAGCATCCCCAGCCCATAGCGGACGGTGTAGGTCTGCCCCGACCCGATCCACCGCCGCACCGGCTCCAGCAGTTCGCCGGTGTGCCGGGCGAACACCCCGGGGCTGCACATATCGCAGGTGGCCCAGTTGTCCACATAGGGCAGGAACGCCTCCACCCCGGCCAGCGCGGCGGAGAAATCCCGCTCCCGCTCCAGCAGAAAGGCATGGAGGTTGTTTTCCTCATAGTACCGGTGGGGCGCCGCCGCGAGGAAGGCTGCGGCCTCCCCGCTGCCGGCCAGCTGCCGGGCGTACTGGCGCAGCGTCGGCGTCCGCACCCCGATCACCCGCTCGGGCGGCAGGCTGGGCAGCAGCTTTTGCTGGAACGCCTGGTACTGCTTATCCTGCATGGCGAACAGCCGCCCGCGCACCTTTTCTTCTATGGCAGACATGGGACCCCCTCCTTTTCACTTGCCTCCCCCTTATCTTACCGGAAAGCCCCGCCGGTGTAAAGGCCGGATTTTGTGATTTTCCCTCTGGACTTTTGCCCGGCGCCATGGTATAATAACTGTTACAAGTGCGGGTATAGTACATCGGCTAGTATAACAGCCTTCCAAGCTGTGGAGGTCGGTTCGACTCCGATTACCCGCTCCAGCCAAAAGCCACCTGGGACAACATATTCCCGGGTGGCTTTTTTGTTGGACGAATTTCCGCCGGGAGCGGCGGCCTCATCCGATGTTCAGTTTTCTTTTCAGCGCCTCTTGCAGGACACCGGAAAAATTGATGTGGGCCGCCTCGGCCTCCTCGTTCAGCCAGGAAGGGATGGACAGCGTCTTTTTCACCGACCGGTTATCACGCCGGCGTTTAAAATCCAGCGCGTCAAACGGCACAGCCACCACAAAATCCCCCGGCCCGGGGCAGAGCTGCGCCGGGTCGGAAGGCGCCGGCAGCTCAGCGCAATCCTCCAACATCAGCCCGATGGCATCCTGCGCCATTTCCACTGCTTCTTCCAGGGTGTCTCCCTGGGTGAAGCATCCCTCAATATCCGGGATCGAGACAGAATAGCCCTCAGCTTCGGGATGAAACACCGCGGGGTAATAACGGATCTTTTTCATCTTGCGGCTCCTCCTTTCCATCCGGGCAGGTCACTTCAGCCCTGCCATTTTCAGGATGCTTTTCTCTGTGCCAGGTTTCAAATCTTTTGCGTGGAACGGGACGATCACCGTCTTGCCGGTTTGCGGATTCCGGTATTTCCGGTGCGAGCCGGTCGAGCTCACATAGACAAATCCATTTGCCTGCAGCAGCTTGACGATTTCTTTCGGCGTCATCGACATTTCAACGTACCTCCGTCCTGTCACCCTTATAATAACACGTATGATACGTATTGTCAAGGCGAGCCCGGGACTTCCCGGGCTTTTTCCGTTTGTTCACATCAGCGCCACGCGCAGCAGGCCCAGCACCAGCAGATGCACCGGGTAGAACCAGTAGAAAAACCACTGGGCAAAGCGGCGGCCATGAGCGGCGCGCCGGCCGTTGTACAGGTACAGGATGGCCACGGCGGCCAGGGCCACCCCAGCCGCCCCGCCCAGGCTGGTCGCCAGATTGTACCAGGCCGGCAGGGCCAGGCCGCCCATCCAGAGCAGCCCCCAGAACAGGACCACCGCCCAGAAAAAGGCCCACTTGGCCCTGGTGCGGGAGCCCCGGGCCCAGGCGAACAGCATAGTGTAGACGGGGGCCAGCAGGTTCCAGTCGCTGGGCAGGATGACGGTGAGCAGGGTCAGCCCGACCTTCGCCAGCCGCCGGAGCGGAACGGAGCGGATCTTTTCGTCCGCCACAAGGATCAAAAAGCAGACCAGCAGGGTGAAGATCATGTTCATGCCATAATAAGACAGCACCGCCCCGTGGGTGAAAGCCAGGCAGAAGGGCAGCTCGGACAGGGCCGCAAAGGCCGCCAGCCGCAGGCCGTACCGCTTTTTCGAGCGGGTATAGCCGTACCCCTCCACCAGGAACCAGCACATGACCGGCGCGGTGAAATACCCCACGTCGGTCAGGACCAGGGTCCAGAAGGCCCCCGGCGCCATAAAGACCTGGGCAATGTGGTTGAGCAGCATGGTGAACATGGCGATGTACTTGATGGCATCCCGGTTGAGGATGCGGTACCGGCCGGTCTGTTCCTGCGTATCCATGAAACGCACCTCCTTTTTCTTGTATGATACCACGCCGTCCTTGAGATGAGCTTGAGATCGTGCAGTCAGGCGGGCCGGTTCTTTCCGGCGGCGTCCTGCACCAGGCCCAGAACAGTGACAGCCGCCCCGTACAGGATGCCCGCCACCGGCCAGACCAGCCAGGAATAGGCCCAGTTTCCGGTCGGGATGCTGTAGGCTAGGTATCCGGCCACCACGACCAGCCAATAGATCAGGCTGACCGCCTCCACCACCTGTTTGCGGGCCTTGTTGCGGCGGGTGTAATCCCCTTCTTCCAGCAGGCACTGCATGGCTTCCCAGCGGGTCCCGCCATACACCAGCGCGAACACCCCCAGCCCAACCAAAGCCAGCAGGGCGCAGACGGATGCCGGGAACCAGGGGCTGTATTCCTCCTGTCCGGCAGACGAAACGGCCAGCACCATAAACAGGGGCACCGCCGCCAAAATACACAGGCAGACACCAACTGTATTCAGCCGGGTATAATGCCGGCGGAAGTCCTGTTGGCGCTGGCGCACCATCCCGGCCACGCCGTACTCGGTCTCAAAGGGTTCCTTTTCCAAAAAGTGAAAAGGTTCCATTTTTGCGTCGCAAGCAATGAAGATTGCCACCGCCGCGGCCACCATCAGCAGCAGGATCACGATCCCGATGCCGGCGGCGGCGTTCTCGGTCAGGCGTGCGCCGGGCGCTTCGCTCAGGCCGCCCAGCATCAACAGAACAATGGGTGAAAAGATGCACAGCGCCACCCCCAAAGCCAGCCACGGCGCATTGCGCCAGCTCAAGTCCAGATAGGCGGCGGCTTCTTCCATCGTCACCCGGCGCAGGGGGCTGTCCCCGCTGTCGGGCAGGAGGGCGGTGTCCGGGGCTTCCAGCTCGTCTTTCAAAAGATAGTCGGTGCTGACCCCGAACAGGCGGCTCATCTGTAAAATGCGCTCCAGGTCGGGCACCGACTGCGCCCCCTCCCACTTGCTGACCGACTGCCGGCTGACGTTCAGCTGTTGGGCCAGCTCCTCCTGGGACCAGCCCGCTTTCCTGCGCAGGGCAATGATCTTATCTGCCAAAATCATGGTTCGTTCCTCCTTTGTCCGTGCAGCAGCGTGCCGGTTTATGTTCTGTCTATATTGTACACAAACGCACGGTTTCAGGGAAGAAAGAGGGCTTGGCAATCTGTCAACCGGCGGTTGCGGGCCGCCGGAACCGGCTTACCATCCCCGGGCGGCGGGATCCAGCTGGCCGGCGGCGGTGTAGAGCAGGGCGTTGCAGATGGCGGCGGCCACGCTGCTGCCCCCCTTGCGGCCCATGGCCGCGATGGCCGGGACGCCGAGACGCTGGCAGGCCTCCATCAGGCGCTCCTTGCTCTCCACCACGTTGACGAAGCCCACCGGCACCCCGATGACCAGGGCGGGGCGGAAATCTCCCCGCTCCATGGCGTCGCAGAGGGCAAAGAGGGCGGTGGGGGCGTTGCCCACCGCAAAGACCGCCCCCGGGTGGGCTGCGGCGGCATGGCCCATGGCGGCCACCGCCCGGGTGGTGCCGGCCGCTTTGGCCGCGGCGGCCACCGCCGGGTCCGCCATATAGCAGAAGGCCGCGCCCCCCAGCCGGGCCAGGGCGGGCTTGCTCACCCCGGCCAGGGCCATATTGGTGTCGGTGACGATGGTCCCGCCGGCCGCCAGGGCGGCCGCCCCCCGGGCCGCAGCGCCGGGGGTGAAGCGTAAGTTGGCCGCGTAGTCGAAATCGGCGGTGGCGTGGATGACCCGGTGGACCACCGCCTGGTGTTCGGGAGGGATCTCGATCCTACGGGCAGCCAGCTCCCGGGCGATGATGGCCAGGCTGGTCCGCTCGATGTCGCCGGGCAGGCTGTGCTTCACGCTCAAAACTCCACCCCCTTCCGGGCTGCGATGCCCTTCTCATAGGGATGGCGGTGGCAGCGCATCTCAGTGGAATAATCGGCCAGCTCCTCCATCCAGGGGGCGGGGGTCCGGCCGGTCAGCACCACTTCCTGCCCGGCGGGGCGGCCGCGCACCGCCCGCTCCAGCAGCTGCCGGTCCACCATGTCCAGCTGCCAGGCGGCGCAGGCCTCGTCCAGCACCAACAGGTCCGCCGGGCGGGCCAGGGCCGCGGCCAGGTTCTGGTCCTGCAGGCGGCGGGTGGCGGCCTTTTCCGCCTCGTCCATCTGAAAGACGAATTTCTGCCCCGCCTTGCCCCGGTAGATCTCGGCCCCCAGCTGCCGCAGCAGGGGCACCTCGCCGGTGTCCGCCCCTTTCAAAAACTGGACGATCACCACCCGGGCCCCCTGGCCCAGCGCCCGCAGTGCCAGGCCCATGGCGGCCGTGGTCTTGCCTTTGCCCTCGCCCCAGTAGAGGTGTACCAGTCCAAGCTCCATCTCAATCCTCCATCATGCGGTAAATGGCTTCCATATCCAGCGCACCCCGCACCGCGGCGGCCAGACGGTCGAACTCCCGCTCCTGAAAAGCGGCGTGGGACAGGGGGACAGCCTCCAGCCCCGCCGGGCGGATCCCCTTGCGCCGGCACAGGGCGTCCGCCAGCCGGGCGGTGGCCTCGCCGGTGTCGAACAGGCCGTGCAGGTAGGTGCCGTACACGCTGCCCGCCGCGCAGCCGTCGGCCCGGCCATCTTCCAGGCGGCAGAAAGGTTCCCCGCCGTCCGTCTCGGTCCGGCCCATGTGGATCTCGTAGCCTTCCAGCGCAGCCCCCGCAAAGGGGCCGGCCAGCGCCGTCCCCTTGACGCGGGTGCGGGTCTTTTCGGGGCGGAACAGGGTGTCCGCCGGCAGCAGGCCCAGCCCCCGCAGCACCGCCCCGGCCTCCCCTTCGGCGCCGTCGGGATCCGCAATGGTGCGGCCCAGCATCTGGTACCCGCCGCAGATGCCCAGCACCGGCGTGCCGGCGGCGGCCAGCTTGAGCAGGGCGGCCTCCAGCCCGCTCTGGCGCAGCCACAGCAGGTCGGACAGGGTGCTCTTGGTCCCGGGCAGGATCACCGCGTCCGGGGTCCCCAGGGCCTGCGCTCCCGTCACATACCGCACCCCCACCAGGGGATGCTGCTCCAGGGGGGCAAAGTCGGTGAAGTTGGAGATGCGGGGCAGCCGGATGACCGCCACGTCCAGAGGCTTGTGGACCCGGGTCTGGTCCAGGCCGGGGGCCAGGGAATCCTCGTCGTCGATCTCCACCCGGACGTAGGGCACCACCCCCACCACCGGGATGCCGGTCTTTTGTTCCAGCGGGGCCAGGCCGGGGCGGAGGATCTCCCCATCGCCCCGGAACTTGTTGATGACCAGCCCCTTGATGCGGGCCCGCTCTTCGGGCTCCAGCAGGGCGACGGTGCCGTACAGCTGGGCGAACACCCCGCCCCGGTCGATGTCTCCCGCCAGCAGGACGGGGGCGTCCACCCGTTTGGCCAGGCCCATGTTGACGATGTCGTCCGCCTTGAGGTTGATCTCGGCGGGGCTGCCCGCCCCCTCGATGACGATGACGTCGTACTCCGCCGCAAGGCTCTCGTAGGCCGCCAGGATCTCGGGGAGCAGCTGTTTTTTGTACCGGAAATACTCCCGCGCGGGCATCTGGCCCCGCACCTGTCCCATCACGATCACCTGGCTGCCCACGTCGCTGGAGGGCTTGAGCAGGACGGGGTTCATCCGCACATCCGGCTCCACCCCGGCGGCGGCGGCCTGCACCGCCTGGGCCCGGCCCATCTCCAGCCCGTCCCGGGTGACGGCGCTGTTCAGGGCCATGTTCTGGCTCTTGAAGGGGGCGCAGCGCAGCCCGTCCTGCCGGAAGATGCGGCACAGCGCCGCGCACAGCAGGCTTTTGCCCGCCCCGGACATGGTGCCCTGCACCATGATGCAGCGGGCCCGGCGGCCTTTTTCCGCGGGGGCCGTTCGCGCCCCGGCGGGATCGTTCCGTTCCTTCATCCCAGCACCTCCCTGAGGACCGCCAGCAGGCGGCGGTTTTCGGGCCCGGTGCGGACGGCGGCGCGGTACCAGTCCGGGCCCAGGCCATGGTAATTGGCGCAGCTGCGCAGCAGGATGCCCCGCCGGCGCAGAGGCTCTGCCAGCGGCGTGCCGCACCGGAACAGCAGGTAGTTTGCCTCCCCCGGCAGGACCTGGCAGCCCAGCGCCGCCAGCCCCGCGGCCAGCCGGGGCCGCTGGTCCGCGATCAGGTCCCGGACGGCCTGCACATACCCGGTCTCTTTCAGGGCGGCCAGCCCCGCGGCCTGGGCCGGCGTGGAGACCGCCCAGGGCTGCCCCGCCGCCCGCAGCTTTGCCAGCAGGGCGGGGTCGGCGCACAGGCCATAACCCAGCCGCACCCCCGCCATCCCGTACAGCTTGGTGAAGGCTTTCAGCAGCAGCAGGCCGCCCCCTTCCAGCGCCCCTTTCAGGGTGTGGGCGGCCGGGTCGGCCAGAAAATCCCCAAAGCACTCATCCGCCACCAACAGCGCCCCCGCCTGCCGGCAGCGCTCCAGCACCCGCAGCAGCAGGGGCCGGGGGCTGGTCAGGCCGGTGGGGTTGTTGGGCTCGCAGAGAAAGACCATCCCCACCCCCGGCCGGATGGCTTCCAGAAAGCCCTCGTCCAGCCGGAAGCCCTCCGCCTCCCGGAGGGCATACCGCTCCACCCGGCAGCCCACGGCGGCCAGGGCGGCCTCGTACTCGGCAAAGGCGGGGGCGGTGACCAGCGCCCGGCCCGGCCGCAGGGCCAGCGCCCCCCGCCAGATCAGGTCGGCCGCGCCGTTGCCGCAGAGCACCCACTCTGCCGGCACCCCCTCGGCCCGGGCAATGGCCGCCGTCAGCTCCCGGCAGAGGGGGTCGGGGTAGCGGTCGCAGCCGGAGGCGCACCCCGCCAGAGCCGCGGCCACCCCCGCCGGCAGCCCCAGCGGGCTGACGTTGGCCGAAAAATCCAGCAGGGGGGCCTGCGCGCCGTACTCGGCGGCAAAGCCGGCCCAATCCCCGCCGTGGGTCAGGATCGGATCCGTTTTCTTTGTCATAACCACCTCAAAAGAGCCGCCAGGCCAAAGCGCAGCCCCAGCCCCAGCCCCAAAGCCAGAAAACCCGCCAGGTACAGCATCCGGTCCGCCCGCAGGATGTCCGCGGGCTCCACCGGCCGGGTGTCGTCCCCGATGGTGGGCTTGTCGTAGTATTCTCCAAAATACCAGGCGGGGCCGGCCAGCTGGACGCCCAAAGCCCCGGCGCAGGCCGATTCGGTCTGGGCCGAGTTGGGGCTGGCGTGGCGCAGGCGGTCCCGCCGCCAGATGCGCCAGGCCCCCCGCCCGTCGAAGCCGGACAGGCCCGCCGCCCCGATCCAGAGCAGCGCCGCCAGCCGGGACGGGAGAAAGTTGGCCGCGTCGTCCAGGCGGGCCGCCGCCCGGCCAAAGTGGAGGTAGGTCTTGTTTTTGTAGCCCACCATGCTGTCCATGGTGTTCACCGCCTTATAGGCCAGGCCCAGGGGCGCGCCCCCGATCAGCAGGTAAAACAGGGGGGCGGCCACCCCATCCGAAAAGTTTTCGGCCACCGTTTCCACGGCGGCTTTGGTCACCCCTGCAGCGGTGAGGGAGCCGGTATCCCGCCCCACGATCCGGCTGACCGCCCGGCGGGCGGCGGGCAGGTCGCCCTTTGCCAGCTGGGCGTAGACCTTGCCGCTCTCGTCGGCCAGGCCCCGCAGGGCCAGCGCCTGCCAGCACCAGAGCGTCTCCAGGGCAAACCCTGCCGCCGGGTGCAGCCGGTAGGCCAGGGCCAGCGCCCCCGCCGCCAGGGCAAAGGTCCCCAGAGGCAGCGCCGCGGCCAGCACCCGGCCGGCCGCCCGCTCCCCCGCCGGTGTGGCAGGGAAGCGCCGGCGCAGCCGCTTTTCCAGCGCGGCAATGGCCCGGCCCATCCCCACCACCGGGTGGGGCATCCAGGCGGGGTCGGCCAGCAGCAGGTCCAGCCCAAAGCCCCCCAGCACCGCCAGGGCGGTCAGCATCCGGCCTCCCCGGCCCGGCGGGCGTCTTTGGTATACTGGACCTGGGCCAGGCACTGCAGGGTGTGTTCCCTGGCCCAGACCGCGGGGTCTGCCTCCAGGATGTAGCCCCCGGCGTTGGGGCCCAGCCATGCGTGGTATTCTTTGCGGGGCAGGGCGAACCGCTCCATCACCGACATCTGGGTGCCGCCGTGGGCCAGGATCACCAGCTGTTCCCGCCCGGCCGCAAAGGCGTCGTCCACCAGTTTGGCGAACACCGCGCAGGACCGCCGGCAGAAGTCCTCCTTCCGCTCCCCGTCGGGGCAGGCGCTCTCGCAGTTGGACGCCACCCAGGCGCGGTAGTCGGGGTCGTTTTCCATTTCGATGTAGTTGCGGCCCTCAAAGGTGCCAAAGTCCATCTCCCGCAGCCCCGGCACCACGATCTGTTCCGCCTGGGGGAACAGGATGCGGGCGGTCTGCCGGGCCCGGGTCATGGGGCTGACGTAGACCACGTCGGGGCTGAGATCCGCCTGGCACAGAGCCTCCCGCCCCCGGGTGGACAGGGGGATGTCCCGCTGGCCCTGGTAGCGCTTTTGGGTGTTGTAGTCGGTGGTGCCATGGCGGAGCAGATAGATTTTCATAGCTTGCACTCCCCTTTCAAAACAAGCGGCAGGCCGCAGAAGACCCGCACGACGCATCCGGCCCGGGCCGCCAGCAGGCAGGCCAGCCGCCCGGCCTTTTCCCGGGCGGCGCGCTGGGCCGGGTCGGCGGGGACCACACCCCCGCCCTCCTCGGTCAAGATCACGATCTCGTAGCTCTCGGCCAGCCGTTCGGCCAGCGCTTCCAGCCCGGCGGGGTCCTGGCAGGCGGCGGCCAGCTCCTGCACGTCCCAGACGGCATGGGCGGCCAGTTCTGCCCGGGTGCAACCCAGCAGGCGGCAGGCAGCGTCGCGTTTCCCGCTCCACAGCGGGCCGGTGATCAACGTCATAGCCAGCGCGCCTCCATCAGCTGGGCGGCCACCAGGGCCCCCAGCATCCACAGCTCGCACCGCTGCAAAAACCACCCTGCCAGATCGCCGGTGATGCCACCGAAGTCCCGCCGGGAGACGGCGGCGTACCGCCCCAGGGCGGCCAGGGCCGCCGCCAGCATGGCCCAGCCCGACACCCCGCCGATCCCCACCAGCAGCATGGACGCGGCCAGGATGACCCCGGTCAGGATCAGCTTGACCCGCTGCCGGTCCGCCGCGGTGGAAAAAGTATGGGCCAGGCCGGTGTGCTTGGCCAAAGGCAGGGCGGCTACCGCCCAGCCCGAGATGGCCCGCTCCAGCACAAAGCCCAGCTGCATGCAGCCCACCGCCCGGCTGGTCAGGGGCAGGGCGGCGCACAGGGCCAGGTCGGCCACGAACCAGCTGCACAGCCGGATCACCGCAAAGGCCCCGCAATGGGGGTCCTTGAGGATGGCCAGGCGCTGTTCCTGGCTGGCGTAGCTGGCCAGGGCGTCGCAGGTGTCGGCGTAGCCGTCCAGGTGGATGCCGCCCGTGATCCAGACCGGCAGCAGGCAGAAGCCCGCCGCCCGCAGCAGCACCGGCAAGTCCAGGGCCGCCGCCGCCCAGCCCCAGGCTCCAAAGGCCAGAGCCACCGCCGCCCCCACCAGGGGGAAGGCGCACAGGGCGTAGCGCATGTTCTTTTCGTTCCAGGCCGGCTGGGGCGCCGGCACAGCCGAAAACATCCCAAAGGCCACCGCCAGCGTTTCCGCCGCCGTCTGCAGCCCGCCCGGCAGCCGGATCTTCCCGGCACGGCCGGCGGCATGGCCAATCTTCTGCCTGGCCTGGGCCTTGAGGCGGCCGGCCCGGGCTTTCCAATGTTCCCAATTCATGGTTTTGCTCCCTTGTAATAGATGGGCAGCCCGCAGGCCACCTCGCAGACGTTGTCCGCCAGGGCCGCCAGGGCCCGGTGGGCGTCCGCCAGCAGCCGCAGATAGGTCTCGGTGCCCGGGGCGTAGTCCCGCCCGCCGGCAAAGATCTCGTTGGAGACCACCACCAGCCCGCGGCACTCCGCCCGCAGATGCCGGACCCCTTCCACCACGGCTCCCAGCGCGCCGGCAGGGCCTGCCCCCGCCGGGCTGTACAGTTCGTTGGCGGCCAGGTTGCCCAGGTCCTCCAGCAGGACATCCCCCCGTGCCGGCAGGGCCAGACCGGCCAGGTCCACCCCCCGCTCGATGGTCACGAACCCCTTGCCGGCCCGCTGGCGGCGGTGTTTTTCGATGCGGGCGCGGCACTCGGCGTCCTCCATGGGCTCCATGGTCGCAAGATAATAGCGGGGGCCGGGGGCGCCCAGCAGCAGGCTCTCGGCGTATTCGCTCTTGCCCGAGGCCGCCCCGCCGATGACCAGCGTGAACATCCTCACCCTCCCTGCGGCTGGTAGGCTTCCACGCCGCACTGTGCAAAACTGTAGCTCTCGGCATAGACCGCCCGGGCCATATCCCACAGGGGGATGGAGGCCACCGCGCCGGTGCCCTCGCCCAGGCGCATCCCCGCCGTGATGAGGGGCTGTTTGCCCAGGGCGTCCAGGACGGCCCGGCCCGCCGGTTCGGCCGAAACGTGGCTGGCAAAGACGGCCTTGGCCGCCCCCGGGCAGAGCCGGACGGCGCACAGGGCTGCCACCGTGCTGATGAGGCCGTCGGCCAGCACCGGCACCCGGCAGGCCGCCCCGCCCAAAAACACCCCGCACAGCCCCGCCAGGTCGAAACCGCCCACCTTGGCCAGGACGTCCAGGGGGTCGGCGGGGTCGGGGCGGTTGAGGGCCAGGGCCTTCCGGACAGCGGCCACCTTGCGGGCCAGCCCCGCGTCGGACAGGCCCGCCCCCCGGCCGGTGAAGTCTTCTGCCGGACGGTCCAGCAGGGCGCAGGCCACCGCCGCCGAGGTGGTGGTGTTACCGATGCCCATCTCCCCGGTGGCCAGCAGCGTGGTCCCCGCATCGGCCTGGCGGGCCGCCAGGGCCGCCCCGGTCAGGACAGCCTGTTCCGCCTGGGCGCGGCTCATGGCAGGGCCGGCGGTGATGTCGCCGGTGCCGTTGCCCACCCGGCAGGACAGCACCCCCTCCGTCGGGGCAAAGTCCAAAATGCCCATGTCCACCGGCACCACCCGGCACCGGGCGGCGCGGGCCATCCGGCAGACGGGGCTCCGGCCCGCCGCCAGCCCCCGGGCCACCGCCGCCGTGGCCTCGGGGCCGGTCTGGGTCACCCCCTGGGCCACCACCCCGTTGTCGGCGCAGAGGACCAGCACCGCCCGGCGGCTGAAATCCAGCTCTGCGCTGCCGGTGAGGGCGGCGGCGTCCTCCAGCATGGTCTCCAGCAGGCCCAGGCTGCCCAGGGGGTGGGCCAGCGAGGCCCAGCGGCGGTGGGCCGCCTCCCGTGCGGCCTGGTCCGCCGGAACGGATGCCGCCCGGCACAGGGCGGCGATGGAATCAAATGTCTGCATGTTGGTGTTCCTTTCGATACGCTGCGGCGGCCCGGACAAACCGGGCGGCCAGCTCCGGCCTGCCCGCCCAGTACAGATGGGGGAAGGCCGCGTACAGCCCCGGGGATGCAAAACCGCACCGCCAGGCCCGGCCGTCGGGCTTGCAGGCAGCCAGGGCCGTCCCGGGGCAGGTGGTGTCCCAGTGGTGGAACTCATGGGCGGGGACGGCCTCCCCTTTGCGGAAGAGCAGGCTGTCCTGCTCCGCCGTCAGGGTGGTATAGCCGAAGCGGACCAGCCCCCGGGCCGCAAAGCCCTGCCCCGGCAAAACGCCGGCCATCGGCCAGCTTTGGCCCTCCTCATCCGCCAGGGCACGCCCCAGATAGAGGAAGCCCCCGCACTCGGCCACCGTGGGCATCCCCGCCTCCACCGCCGCGCGCACCGCGTCCCGCATGGGCCGGTTGCGGCTCAGGGCTTCGGCGTGCAGCTCCGGGTAGCCCCCCGGCAGGTAGAGGCCGTCCGCCGGGGGCAGGCCGCCGTCTGCCAGCGGGCTGAAAAAGACGCATTCCGCCCCGGCCTCCCGCAAGGCCTGCAGGCTTTCGGGGTAGCAAAAGCAGAAGGCCGCATCCTGCGCCACGGCGATCCGGGCCCGGACCGGCGGCAGGGGCGTCCGTTCCGCCTCCGGGGCCGGGCACAGGCACAGCTCCAGCAGCCGGTCCAGATCGGCGTTCGCCTCCAGGGCGTCCGCCAGAGCTTCCAGCCGTCCGGCCAGGTCCACGACCTCGGCGGCGGTGTACAGCCCCAGGTGGCGGCTGGGCAGCCGGGCGGCCTCCAGCCGGGGCAGGCAGCCCACCACCGGCAGGCCGGTCTCCCGCTCCAGAAGGGGGGCTAGCCGGGCCGCGTAGCCCGGCGAACAATCGTTGAGGATCACAGCCTTCAGGCGGCTGTCGGGGCGGAACGCCAGCATCCCCCGGATCTGGGCCGCCAGGGTCAGGCTGGCCCCGCCGGGCCGCACCGCCAGCAGCACCGGCAGGCCCAGCGTATCCGCCGTCTGCCAGGCGCTGGCCCTGTCGGTGAGGGCCGCCCCGTCGTAATAGCCCATGGCCCCTTCGGCCACCGCCGCCCCGTGCCCCGCCAGATGCCGGGCGTAGAGCTGCCGCAGCCGGGCGGGCCGGGTCAGGAACAGGTCCAGGTTGCAGCTGTCCACCCCCAGGGCGGCCCGGTGGAACATGGGGTCGATGTAGTCCGGCCCGCATTTGAAGGCGCAGGGGTCCAGCCCCCGGCGGCGCAGGGCCGTCAGCAGGGCGCAGGTGACGGCGGTCTTGCCGCTGCCCGAGGCAGGGGCCGCCACCAGGATCTGTGGGATGCAGGTGGAGTTCATACCTTCTCCTTTGCTGCTGTGAGGATAAAGACCGGGTTTTCGGCCCGCAGCAGGTGGAGCCTGCCCGGCCCCCCGGCATGGGCGGCGGCGATCTGGGTCACTTCCGGCTCCATCCCCCGGGCGCCGAACGCCGCCAGGGCGGCGGCCAGGGTCTCCAGAGCGATGGCGGTCAGGCAGACCCGGGCCGCCGGGTTGGCCGCCAGGATGGCGTCCAGAATGGGCTCCAGCCGGCCCCGGGTGCCGCCGATCAGGACGGCGTCGGGGGCAGGCAGGCCCTGCAGGGCTTCCGGCGCTGTGCCCGCCGTCACCCGGATGTTCCAGCCGCCCAGACGGCGGCGGTTTTCTTCCAGGACGGCGCAGGCGGCGGGCAGGCATTCCACCGCGCAGACGGGGGCCCCGCCGTTGGCATAGGCCAGCTCCACGCTGACGCTGCCCGTGCCGGCCCCCACGTCCCAGACCGTCTCGCCGGGGCGGACGGCCAGCTGGGCCAGCACCTGGGCCCGGACGGCCTGTTTGGTCATGGGGACGCCCTCGGCCCGGACGAAGGTCCCGTCCGGCCAGCCGGGGGTGCGGGCCGGCAGGCGGAAGGCCGGCTCGGCCAGCAGGACCGCCAGCGGCCCGAACCCCCGCCCGGCGGCCTGGGCCGCCGGGCCGGCAAAGAGCCTTTCCCCGTCCATCGCCAGCGCTTCCGCCACCGTCACCGGCAGCCCGCCCAGACCGGCGGCGGTCAGCTGCCGGCAGAGGGCGGCGGGGCCGCCCTCCCCCGTGCCGGTCAGGAAAAAGGCCGGCCGCCCGCCGCAGACGGCGGCCACCGGGTCGCAGGCGCGGCCGTGGGCCGAGACCAGCTTCCAGTCCTGCCAGGGCCGGCCCAGCCGGGCCGCCAGCATCTGGACGCTGGACAGCCCCGGAAAGACCTCCGCCTCCCTTTCCTGCCCGCGGAGCAGCTCCAGCAGCTCCGCCGCCCCCGAATAAAATCCCGTGTCCCCGCTGTAGAGGACGGCGGCCCGGTCCACATCCCGGACCGCCTGCCAGATCTCGCCGGCCCGCACCGCCGGGACCCGGTCCCGGGTCACATCCGGGGGCAGCGCCTCCAGCAGGCGGCGGGCCCCCGCCACCCGCCGGGCCCGGCGCAGGGCTTCCAGCGCTTCGGCCGTGAGGGTCGCAGCCGAAGCGCCCATCCCGATCAGGGCGATCCTGGGTCTGTCCGGCATCTCTGCACCGCCTTTCTGCAGGCTTCCAGAGCCTGCTCATAGGATACTCCGTCTACTTTCACTTCCGGCCGGCGGATGACCACCAGCTGCGCCCCGGCGGCACGGGCAGCGGCCGCCTTTTCGGCAAAGCCGCCGGGGGCCCCGCCGTCCTTGGTGACGAACCAGCGGGCCCCGTACTGGTGCAGCAGCGCCTCGTTCAGCGCCTGGGTGAAGGGCCCCTGCATGGCGATGATGTTCCGGGCCGGGATGCCCGCCGCCGCGCAGGCGTCCAGGGCCTCGTGGGTGGGCAGCACCCGGGGGTACAGCCGCGCCCCGCCCAGCCCCGCAAAGGCGGGCAGCTCTTTGGTGCCGGTGGCCAGCAGGATGCCCCCCTCGGTCCCCTCCAGCATCCGGGCCGCCGCCGGGGCGTCGGGGGCGGCCAGGGCGCCGGGAGGCAGGGGGCTGGCCGGGCGCAGCAGCCGCAGGCAGGGGACGCCCGCCTGCCGGCAGGCGGCCCGGATGTTCTCGCTGGCCTGCCGGGCATAGGGATGGGTGGCGTCCACGCACAGGGCCGCCCCTGCCAGCAGGGCTGCCATCTCCCCGGCCTCCATCCGCCCGGTGTGGACGGTCAGGCCGGGGGCCGCGCCCTGCTCCGCCGCGCCGTACCCGGTGGCCACACAAACGGTGACGGCCGCCCCTTCCGCCGCCAGCCGGCTGGACAGCCGCCGGCCCTCGGTGGTGCCGCTGAACACGACGATCACGTCCGGTACCCCCGGGGCGTGATAAGGCGGCCCCCCTCCGCCCGGGTGGAGGACGCGCCCACAAAAACGGTGGTGAACATATCCACTTCTTCCTCCTGCAGGGCGGCCAGGGTCAGCAGGCGGCTGGTCTGGCCGCCCCGGCCGATGTTCCGCACCCAGCCGCAGGGGGTGCCGGGGGCGCGGCCTGCCTCCAGCAGGACGCCGCAGGCACGGCGCAGGGTATCCCGCCGCCGGTGGGAGGCAGGGTTGTACAGGCAGAGCACAAAGTCCCCCGCCACTGCGGCCCGCAGCCGCTTTTCAATGACCTGCCAGGGGGTCAGCAGGTCGGACAGGGACACGGTGCAGAAATCGTGCCCCAGGGGCGCCCCCAGCACCGCCGCCCCTGCCAGGGCCGCCGTCACGCCGGGGATCACTTCCACCTCCACCGTGGGGTAGGCGGCGGCCAGTTCCAGCAGGGGCGAGGCCATCCCGTAGACCCCCGCGTCCCCGCTGCATACCAGGGCGGTGGTCCGGCCCTCGCCGGCCAGCTCCAGGGCCATGGCGCAGCGGTCCAGCTCTCGGGTCATGGGGGTGGAGCGCAGCTCCTTGCCCGGGGCCAGGGGCGCGATGAGGTCCAGATAGACCGTGTAGCCGCAGATGACCTCCGCTTCTTCCAGGGCGGCGCGGGCCGCGGCGGTCATCCCATAGGCCCCGCCGGGGCCGATGCCGATCACATATACTTTGTTCATTCCGTCCACTTCCAATCCGGCCTGAAGGCCCTTGCGGCCAGGGCCAGCGTGACGCCCGCCCCGGCCTGTTTCCGCACGGCCAGCGCGCCCCCCTCCGTGCCGAGGACGGCGGCCCGCTCGCATACATTGTCCACCCCCACCGTCTGCGCCACAAAGGCCGAGGAGGCAAAATCCCCCTGCGCCGCCTGCAGCCGGGCCGGGGTGTAGGTCTCCAGCGGCCAGCCATGGGCCGCGCAGAAGGCCAGCAGCCCCGGCTCGTCCCCTTTCCGGTCGATGGTGCAGACTTTGCCGATGCTTTTGACGCAGAGCTTTTCCCGCTTTAGCAGGGCGGCCAGGGCTTCTTCGAGGGCGGCGGCGGGGGTCCCCCGCCGGCAGCCCACCCCCAGCGCCAACACCCGGGGCGCCAGCCAGAGGGCCGGGCCGGGGTCGGTCAGGGTCAGGGCCGCGTCGCAGTCCGCCTTTGTGCCGGCCAGCGCGACCCCGGCGGGGGGCGTGCCCTCGATGGGCCAGTCGCTGTACAGCCGCAGGGTCCGGCCTGCCAGCAGGGCCGCCGAGATGTCCCGGATCTTGTGGACGTCGGCCACGGCGCAGCCCTGGCGGCGGGCCCAGTCGTCGATGGGGAACAGCCCGCCTGCGTCGGTGGCGGTGGTCAGCACCGGCTGTGCCCCGCACACCCGGCCAATGGCCCGGGCCAGGGCGTTGGCCCCGCCCAGGTGCCCCGACAGGAGGGGGACGGCCCAGGTCCCCTGCTCGTCCACCGCCACCACGGCGGGGTCGGTCTCCTTGCTGCGGAGCAGGGGGCCCACCGCCCGCACCGCGATGCCGCAGGCCCCCACGTAGACCAGCCCCGCGCCGGTGCGGAAATGGGCCTCGGTCCAGCCGCGCAGGGTGACGGAGCCGCCGCAGCGGGCCGCCTCGCCTCCCAGAGCGGCGGCCAGCGTTTGGGCCAGCGCCAGCCCCCGGGCGCTGAAGGCCAGATAATACAGTTTCACGCCCTGCCCTCCCGGTATCCGGTGGTAAAGGCGGGGTCATAGAGTTTGCTGCGCTGGTAGCCGCTCCCGGCCAGGAAGTCCCCCACCAGGACCAGGGCGGTGCTGTGGATGCCGGCATCGGCCCCGCTTTGAGCCAGGGCGCCCACCGTGCAGCGCACCAGCTTTTCTTCCGGCCAGGTGGCCTTGTAGACCAGGGCAGCGGGGGTCTCGGGCGGGCAGCCGCCCTCCAGCAGCGCGGCCTGGACCCGGTCCAGCATCCCCGCCGACAAAAAGATCACCATCGAGGCGCGGTGGGCGGCCAGGGCGGCCAGGCTCTCCCGCTCCGGCACCGGGGTCCGCCCGGCCAGCCGGGTGATGATGACGGTCTGGCTGACGCCGGGCAGGGTGTACTCGGCCCCCAGGGCCGCCGCCGCCCCGCAGAAGCTGGACACCCCCGGGGTGTCGTCCCAGGGGATGCCCAGGGCGTCCAGAGCGTCCATCTGCTCCCGGATGGCCCCATAGACGCAGGGGTCCCCGGTGTGGAGCCGGACGGTGTCCACCCCGGCGGCTTCCGCCCGGCGGATGGCGTCCAGCACCTGCTCCAGGGTCATCCCGGCGCTGTTGTAGATGGCGCAGCCGTCCCGGGCCCGGGCCAGCAGGGCCGGGTTGACCAGGCTGCCGGCGTAGATGATGCAGCCGGCCTGTTCCAGCAGGGCCGCGCCCCGCAGGGTCAGCAGATCGGGCGCGCCGGGGCCCGCCCCCACAAAGTGTACCATCCTTATCCCTCCTTGACGATGACAGTGACAAAATAGCCCGCGTCCAGGGCGGCGTCCCCTTCGGGGCCGTCCAGGCGGGGCAGGGCCAGCTCCCCGGGCAGGCCGCAGTTGGCCACCAGGGCGCTGCGCCCGGCCAGCCCCTGCTCTTTCAGGGCCGCCAGCACGGCGGGCAGCCGGCGGGCGCTCTTCATCAGGATCTTGGTCCCCGGCTGGCGCAGAGCGGCGGCCAGGTCCTCTTCCTCGGCGGCCGGGTAAATGTGCAGGGGGGTGTCGATGCCGGTCAGGCTGATGTTCAGCCGGGCCGCCGCCGCGCAGAAGCTGGGTACCCCCGCCGCCCGGGCGGTGGCAAAGCCCTCCGCTTCCAGCTGCTCCATCAAGTAAGAGCAGGTGGCGTAAAGAGACACGTCCCCGATGTTCACCATGGCCACATCCAGCCCCGCCTCCAGCTTCCGGCGCACCAGGTCGGCGGCGGCCTGCTGGGCGGCGGCCCGTTTGGCCGGGTCGGGGGACATGGAAAAATCCAGCGGGAGGATCTCCTTGCCCCGCAGGTCCACCGCCTGCCGGGCGATGTCCAGGGCCACCATCCTGCCGCCGGCGGTGCGGGGCGCGGCCACCACCGGGCACGCCTCCAAAAGCCGCACCGCCTTGAGGGTGAGCAGCTCGGGGTCTCCCGGGCCGACGCCCACCGCGTAGAAAGCGCCCTTGCCGGCCTTGTTCGTTCCGGGCTGCGTCCCCGCCTGCGGGGCAGCGGCAGCCTTTTCAGCCATTGGTCGTTCCATCGTTCCTCCATTGTTCGATCAGTTGCCGGGCCGCGGGGCTGATCCCCAGCGGGCCGTATTCGTTGGAAAACAGTTCCACCCCCACCCGGCAGGCTCCGGCGGCCCGCCGTTCCAGGTGGCGCTGGGCCGCCGCCGTCAGGCTGTCCAGCACGGGGGCCCGCAGGCCCTCCGCGTCCAGCAGGGCGATGCAGGCATCGGTGGTGGGGGCCGCCAGCAGGGCCCGGCACAGCGCGGCCGGGGCCCCGGCCGCGGCCGCATGGGCGCAGAACAGCTCGGTGCGGCAGTCGGCCATGCGGGAGTGGGTGTTCATGATCCCGCCAGCCAGCTTGACCAGCTTGCCGATGTGCCCCACCAGGAGCACCGCGCCAAACCCTTCCGTCACCGCCATGTCCAGCGCCTCTCCCAGGAAGTTGGAGCACCGGACCACCGGCGCCCCCAGCCCGTCCAGGCCCTGGGCGGCGAGGAAATCCATGCCGTAGTTGCCGGGGGTCAGGATAAGGCGGCCGTCGGGCGAGGCATGGGCGGCCTGGCGCAGCTCCACCCCGATGGTGTCCACAATGGCCTGCTCGCTCATGGGTTCCACCACCCCCGAGGTGCCCAGGACGGACAGCCCCCCTTCGATCCCCAGCAGGGGGTTGAAGGTGCGGCGGGCCCGTTCGGCCCCGCCGGGGATGGAGATCACCACCTCGGCCCCGCCCCGGCAGCCGGCGGCGTCCAGCTCTGCCTGGACCGCTTCGGCGATCATCCGGCGGGGCACCCGGTTGATGGCGGCGGCCCCCACCGGCTGGTCCAGGCCGGGCTTCGTCACCCGGCCCACCCCTTCGCCCCCGTCGATCTGCACACCCGGCGCCCCGGTCAGCCGGACCGACGCCCACACCAGCATCCCGTCGGTGACGTCGGCGTCGTCCCCGGCGTCCTTGCGGACGGCGCAGCGGGCCAGGCCCGGCGCACGCTCCAGGGCGGCGGGCTCCACCTCCACCGGCCAGCCCTTGGGGGTGCGCAGGCACAGCAAAGCAGGCCGCTGCCCTGTCAGCAGCAGCCTGGCTGCCCCCGCCGCGGCCAGGGCCGCGCAGGTGCCGGTGGTGTAGCCGCAGCGCAGCATCTTCTGCCCGCTGCGGATATAATGTTCAAATGCCATTCAACCCATCAAATCGCTGCACAGGCGGGCCGCATACAGCTGCTGCACGGCCGGCTGGGCCGCCAGGCCCTGCAGGACGCAGTCCACCTGGTACCCGTCTGCGGTGAGGATATTTTTCCAGCTGCCGGGGTCCTGCCCGGCCATATCGTTTTGGACGTGGTCCCCGGCCACCAGCATCAGGGGAGCCAGCCGCACCCGGCGGACACCGGGCATGGCCCGCAGCCCGGACCGGACCTCTTCCAGGGTGGGCCAGCCTTCCACCGTGCCCACCCGGACGTCGGGCCGGCCGGCCAGGGCGAAAGCCGCCTGCAGGGCCGGATACACCAGGTTGGCAAAGGCGGCGGTGCCGTGGCCCATCAGAACCAGGGCCTGCCCCGCCTGCGCCGGATACAGGCCGGCCAGCAGGGCGGCCATCTCCCGCACCGCTTGGGTGTCGTCCAGCAGGGGCCGCCCCACCCGCAGCCGGGCAAAGCCGCCGGCGGCGGCCAGGGCCTCGGCTTTCAGCTTGTCGTACTCGATGCCGCGGAGGAAGTGGGTGGGCTGGACAAACACCTCCCCGGCCCCGCCGGCCTGCAGTTTGGCCAGGGCCTCGGCCGGGCTGTCCACCGGGCGGCCCTGCCGGGCCAGAACCCGGCGGACCATCCCGCTGGTATAGGCGCGGACGGCCGTCCAGCCCGGGGCAGCGGCGGCCAGGGCCCTTTCCAGGGCGGCGGCCTCCTGTTCCGCCCGGGGCACGGTGGTGCCAAAACTGGCGATGAGAAGGGCTTGTTTCATGCTGCGGTTCCTTTCCGTCAAAAACGCCCCTACTCTTCCCGGACGAAGGGCAGGGGTGGTCTTGAACATTCAGTCAGAGAGTTTGCGCTGTGCGGTGAACACCGTGTCGATCAGGCTGTCCAAATCGGACAGATAGGTCAGGCTGCAGGCCGCACGGCGGAGGGCGGCGGCGCCTTTCAGGCCCTTCATGTAATGGATGGCCTGGGCGCGCGCCTGGGGCATGGCGGTGTACTCCCCTTTCAGCTCCACCATCTCCTCCACCTGGCGGCGCAGGGCGTTCATCCGCGCCTGCAGGTTGGGGGCGGGGGGCTCGGGCAGGCCCTCGATGGCGGCGTTGACCCGCTCGAACAGCCAGGGGTCGCCCAGGGCGCCCCGGGCGATCATCACGCCGTCGCAGCCGGTCTGCTCCAGCATGGCCAGCGCGTCGGCGGGGGTCTGGATGTCGCCGTTGCCGATGACCGGGATGTCCACCGCCTGCTTGACCGCCCGGATGATGGCAAGGTCGATGCCGGGGATGTACATCTGGGCCCGGGTGCGGGCGTGGACGGTGATCAGGGATGCGCCAGCCTGCTGGCAGGCCACAGCGCAGGCCACGGCGGTGACGTGCTCGTCGTCCCAGCCCTTGCGCATCTTGACGGTGACGGGCCGGGAGGTGTGGGCCTTGACCTGGGCGACGATCTCGCCGCACAGCTCGGGGTGGAGCATCAGCTTGCTGCCCGCCCCGCCCGAGACGATCTTGGGCGCGGGGCAGCCCATGTTGATGTCCAGAAAATCAAAGTCCTCCCCTTCGATGCAGGCGGCGGCCTGGCCCATGATCTCGGGCACCTCGCCGAACAGCTGCACCCCGTAGGGCGCGCCCTTTGTGGCGGGGCGCAGCAGGCTGAGGGTCTTGTGGTCGCCGTAGGTCAGGGCGCGGCTGGACACCATCTCGCTGACGGTAAAGCCCGCCCCGTGGGCGGCCATCAGGCGGCGGCAGGGCGCGTCGGTAAAGCCCGCCATCGGCCCGAACACCGCCCGGTGGGGCAGGGTGATGTCCCCGATGCGGATCTCCATGGGTCCTCCTGTCATTCGTTTTTGTCCGCCTTTTCCGCGGCGGCAGGCGCCGGCTCGCCCAGATGGATGCGGGCCAGGGTCTGCTCGGCCTTGTCCCGGGCCAGCTCCAGGTGATGGGTCAGGGCCGCGGCGGCCCCGTCCCAGTCCCCTTCCAGCGCCGGCTGAAGGATGGCCAGGTGCTCCTCGCAGGTGGCGGTGCGGCTGATCATGCCCACCTTGCCCGTCATGATGCGGAAGCGGGTGTTCTGCCCTGTGATCGAGTCGTGGGCCGAGCGCAGGTACTTGTTGGGCAGCGTGCTGATGAGCAGATCGTGGAACGCATCGTCCGCGGCGTAAAAATCCGGGATGGCGTCAGGGTTCTGCATCAGGTAGACGAACTTTTCCAGTTCCTCCCGGGGCAGCAGGCTGCCGTAGACCCGCAGGGCGTAGGGCTCGACCAGGAGCCGCACCTCGTAGATGCTGTGGACGTCCTCGTCGGTGATGGGCGAGACCATCAGCCCCTTTTTGGGCAGGATGGCGATCAGCCCCTCCTGTTCCAGCCGGCCCAAAGCGTCCCGCATGGGGGTGCGGCTGATGTTGCCCATCTCCGCGCAGAGCTTTTGCTCGTTCAAAAACTGGCTGGGGGCATACTCGCAGCTCAAGATCCTGCTTTTTAAGTAGTGGTAAGCCTGCAGCTTCAAGCTGGGCTTTGCGGTGGTGTCTGTCTCTTTCATTTTCTTTTCTCTGCCTTCCATATCCGCGGGCCGCTCACACAGTGGCCCGCACTGGCCGGCCCTGCCGCCGGCACGGGAAGCCGCAGGCCCTCTGCGGTCGTCCCGTCTGGCCGGCAGGCTTCTTCGGGTTTATTATTTCACAATTTTGACGAAATTACAAGGTTTCGGGCAAGGTTTCTCTTTCCTTCCACATTTTACACAAAAATCAGCCGTTCTTTTTCAGCTTTTGCGCAATTTTTGCGCACCCTGTTCCGGCCATCGCGCCCTGCGCGCCGCTTGCACTTTTGCACAGCCATGCTATAAAGCGTGTCGCAAAAGCGCCACGCTTTAGGGGGAACCCATTTCTGCGCGCAGTCGCGCGACAGAAATTCCTTCCCCCTAATATCCCCCTGGGGACAAAATGGAGCGCTGAACCGCGCGCTCAGCCTCGCGGCCTCGCACACTCCCAGCGCTCCATTTCCCTGTCGGTGTCCCGTCCGTACGCACATGTCGTCCGGCCGGGACCTTTTTGACAGTCCTGCACAGCCATGCTATACTAAGAGAAAGCACAGCAACAGCAAAGGAAGTGTACCCGCCCCATGGCACGCAGCACCAGCTACAACACCCGCACCCGGCAGCTCATCCTGGACTACCTGACCGCCAACCGGCAGCACGCGGTCAGCGCCGCCGACATCGTCGCCCATCTGGAGGCCGCGGGCGAACACACCAACCCCACCACCGTCTACCGCTATCTGGACAAGCTGGCCGGCGAGCGCCGGGTGATGAAGTACGTCGCCGGCAAGGGCGAGCGGGCCGTCTACCAGTACGCCGACGAGGCCCACCACTGCCACGAGCACATCCACCTCAAGTGCACCCGCTGCGGCGAGATCTTCCACATGGACTGCCATTTTATGGACGAAGTGCGCCAGCACCTGCAGGCCGAGCACGGCTTTACCCTGCAGTGCGAGGGCAGCATCCTGTACGGGGTCTGCCGCCGGTGCGCGCAGCAGCAGGAGCCAAACGCCCCTGCCGGCAAACCGTAACAAAAACCGCCCGCAGGGACCCTCCCCGCGGGCGGCTGTTGTTTGGTTTGGTCAGGCGGTGAAATCGACGTCGATATCTCCGTATTTTGTATTGAAGGCCAGCGCGTGAACGCCGTCGCCGATCTGGGCGCGCAGGTTGCTGTCACCATATTCAACGGCGGTCGAGGTCGAATAGCTGCTCTGACTGCCTGCGATGGTGCCGGTGACATCGCCGTACTTTGTCGTACCCTCGCACTGAGTCACAGCCGCCTGGTCAAACACGACGTCGCCGTACTTGCTTTCAAGCGTAAGTTTCTGCGGCTGGGCGCCGGACAGCACGATGTCCCCGTACTCGGTGGTCAGCCAGGCGGTCTGGCTCTGGACATCCCGCATCCGAATGTTATCGTGGCCGACTTTGACCCGGATGCTGTCGTACAGTTTATTCGGCAGGGTGACGGTGATCGTGTTCCTCAAAATGCTCCCGTACTGGTTCAGGAACCGGAAGGGGCCGATCTGGATGTAGTCGCGGAATTCCTCTCCCTCGATGCCCTCCACATTTACCTTCAGCACGCCGTCCGCCACCGTGCAGTCGTAGCTGTACGTGCCCTTGGCGTCTGCGGCGGACTCCACCGTGATGCGGTCGGTCTGGCCCGGCTGGATGACCACGTCGGCGTATTCCGTATCCACCACCACTGAGCTGACCGGCTGGGCCGTCTCATATTGGAGGACGCGGGGTTCTTCTTCCGCTTCAGCGGCGGACGCCGGCAGGATGCACCCGCAGACAAGCCCCGCCGCCAGAACGGCGGAACCGATACGTTTGGCTAACTTTGTCATGATTGAAACCTCCCCTCAGGCGGTGAAGTAAACGCCGACATTTCCGTGCTCTATATTGAAAATCAGCGCATGAACACCGTCGCCGATCTGGGTGCGCAGGTTGTTGATGCTATGCGCATTGGCTACCGAGGTCGTATAACTGCTCTTGCTGCCTGCAATGGTGCCGTGAATATTTCCATGCGATGTTTTACCCTCACACCGTATCACCGCCGCGTGGTCAAACACAATATCGCCGTGATCGTTCTCCACATTGAGTGCCTGCGGCTGTGCGCCAGACAGTACGATGTCTCCGTGCTCAGTCGTCAACTGGGCGGTCTGGCTCTGGATATCCCGCATCCGAATGTCGTCGTGGTCGGCTTTGACCTGGATGCTGTCGTACATTTTATTCGGCAGGGTGACGGTGATCGTGTTATCCAAAGTGATCGCGTACTGGTTCAGGAACCGGAAGGGGCCGATCTGGATGTAGCCTTTGGATTCCTCCCCCTCGATGCCCTCCACATTCACCGTCAGCACGCCGTCCGCCACCGTGCAGTCGTAGCTGTACTCGCCCTTGGCGTCTGCGGCGGACTCCACGGTGATTTTATCTGTCTGGCCCGGCTGGATGACTACCTCTGTCCATCTTGTATCTACCACTACTGAACTGACCGGTTCGGCCGTCTCATACTGGAGGACGCGGGCTTCTTCCTCCGTTTCGGCGGCGGACGCCGGCAGGATGCACCCGCACAGCAGGCAGGCCGCGGCGGCGGCAGATAAAAAACGTTTAGCAAACTTTGTCATCTTCAAAACCTCCTGTTCGTTTTTGACGGCCGGCGGAGCGGGCGCCCCGCTTTCTTCTATAAAGCAGTATAACGCTACCCCCCCCCGGTGTCAAGAGGCAGTTTAGCGTTCTGCGCTTTTTGCTTTCTTTTGGAAAGCCGGCCTTTTTTCAGTATAGCACAAACGGGGCTGTTTGTGGGCGTTTTGCGGTGAACAGAGGCTTTTTTGCAGTGAAAACAGGGTTCACCGCACGATCTCGTAGATGTCCGCGCCGGCCCAGCGCTCGAACCAGCCCCGCAGCTCGAAATTTTTGTCCCACTTGTCCTGCGGGTAATCGCCGTAGCGGCGGCGGACATCCTCCATCCGGGCGGCCATGTCCACCGGGCCGTCGGCGCCGGCCAGGGTGTCGCAGAGCTGGATCAGCCGGTCGTAGTCGTCGTAGACGGCGGCGGAGAGGGCGGCGTCCAGCTCGGCCACCGCCTCGGGCGGGATGTCGAACTTGCCGATGTACGCCCCCAGCCGCTGCACCTGGAAGGAATGGGTCAGGCAGATGCGGGCCACATCGTCGTAGCCCAGTTCGGTCATATACTTCCAGCCATAGTAGACATGGCAGAGGTGGCCGTCGCCGTACCAGCGGCCGATGTCGTGCAGCAGCCCCAGCACATAGGCTTTGTCCGGGTCCAGGCCGGGGCACCGGGCCGCGATCTTTTCGGCGCAGCGGGCCGCCGTGCGGCAGTGGTCGTCCCAGCGGCCGTGGATGCGGCTCACCTTGTCATAGCGGGCTTTGGCGTCCAGCAGGATGCGCTCGGCCTCCTCGCGGGTGGGATACATGGGCAGGTCTCCTTTCCGGGATCTTTTTGTACATTCGGGCAGGTTTGTTTATAGACAGGGCCGGGCGGCTCGGGTACAATAAAGATGAGCGGGCATCATTTCTCGTACAGCACCCCCGCCTCCGCCAAGGCCGCCTGGATGCGGCGGAAGGCCGCCTCGTCGGCGCAACGGATGGTGTGCAGGTGCACCCCGCCCGTCATGCTGGACAGCAGGCTGGCGGGCGAGGTCTCGGCCTGGCGGACAAAGGCGTCGACGTCGTACCGGCTGGCCACGTTCAGGTTGGCGCGGATCTCGCCGTAGAGGGCGTTTTCCACAATGACGTCCACCGCCACGCCCCCCTGGTCCACCACGGCGTACAGCTCCCGGCGCATCCCCTCGGTGGTGCTGTGGCAGCAGGCCACCAGGCCGGTGTAGCCGGCGGCAGCCGCCCCCAGCAGATAGCCCCGGGGGGTGGCGTCGATCCGGGCGCCGCCGGCCCGCAGCAGGGCCACGTCCCCCACCACGATCTGGCGGGACACCCCCAGCTGCCCCGCCAGCGCCGAGGCGCTGACCGGCTCGCTGCTCGCGGCCAGTTTTTGCAGGATGGCTTCCCGCCGGGCAGTCGCGTTCATGGCAGTTCCCCCTTTCAGCAGCCCAGGCCCAGGACGGTGCCGTAGTTGCCGGGCAGCTCCACGATCAGGCGGCCGTTCTCCACCCGGGCGTTCACGTCCTGGCTGCCGGCGCAGTCCGCCAGCAGGTCCTCGGCCTGGCCGGCAGGCACCGGCAGGGGCAGCTCCAGCCGGGCCGGCGCGTCCGCGTTGTTCAAAACGGTGATCAGGGCGCGGCCCTCCCACACCCGGGCAAAGGCGTAGCGCTCGGTGGTCAGCAGCAGCTCCTGGGGCCGGCCCTCGGTCAGGGCGGGCTCAGTGGCTTTCAGCCGGCCCAGCGCCGCATAGACGCTGGTGACGGGGTTTTCCCGGATGGCGTTTTCAAAGTCCGCCAGGTCCAGGCAGGGGCGCAGGGGCCAGTCGCTGCCCCACTCCTTTTTGCCCTCGATGCCGAACTCCGACCCATAGTAGATCGAGGGGATGCCCCACAGGGTGTACACCAGAATGGCCACGTGCCGGATGTGGGCCCGCTGCCGCAGCTTGTTGGGCAGACGCTCCACATCGTGGTTGTCCGAGAAGGTGTAGAGCCGGGTGTCCCCGCACAACCCCTGCAGCCGGCGCATGGTGTGGGCGATCTCGAAGTAATTGTGGTCGTTGTGGCCGCTCCACAGGCCCTTGTGCAGCTCGTAGTTGGTCACCGAGTGGAGGGTCTGGGGGTTGGCCCACCGGCTGTAGTCCCCGTGGATCACCTCGCCCAGCAGCCAGAAGTCGGCTTTGAGCCCGTCGGTGAAGCGGCGCAGGTTCTGCATGAAGCCAAAGTCCAGCACGTCGGCGGCGTCCAGCCGGATGCCGTCGATGTCAAACTGCTCCACCCAGAACCACACGGTGTCAAAGTGATACTGCTGCACCGCGGGGTTGCGCTGGTTGAGCTTGACCAGCAGGTTGTGGCCGCCCCAGTTGCCGTAGGAGAACCCGTCGTTGTACTCGTTGTTGCCCCAGAAGTTGACGTCGCAGAACCAGTCCCGGTAGGCCGAGCCCTCCCGGTGCTGCTTCAGGTCCTGAAAGGCGAAGAACCCCCGGCCCACGTGGTTGAACACCCCGTCCACGATCACCTTCTGGCCCCGGGCATGGCAGGAGCGCACCCACGCGGCAAACTCCTCGTTGGAGCCCAGGCGGCGGTCCACCCGGCGGTAATCCACCGTGTCGTAGCCGTGGCTGCCGCTCTCGAACAGGGGGCCGATGTAGATCGCGTTGCACCCCAGCTGCCAGGCGTGGGCGGCCCAGGCATCCAGTTTCCGGAAGGCTCCGGGCACGGCGCGGCCGTCGTTCTCGTGGGCGCAGCCGCACAGCCCCAGAGGGTAAATATGATAAAAAACAGCGCTGTCATACCAAGACATAAAAACGTTACACTCCTGTACATACAGTTTCAGGCCGCCGGCCGGCGGCCCGTGGAAACAGTATAACACAATTTTGGACGTTATGCACTAGTTCTTCCACATTTCGTCAGAAAAATACTGCTTATTTAACAATTTTTATCTAAATCCTATTGCAGGTAAGGAGAATCCGCGTATGTATCAATTCACGATCCCTCAGGCATTCTGGGACGGCGAGTGCTTCGACGCCTACCGCTGGATGGGGGCCCATCCGTCGGCCGGGCCCCATGGGGAGGCGGGCTGGCAGTTCACCCTGTTCGCCCCCGCCGCGCAGGCGGTGTCGGTCTGCGGCAGCTGGCCCGGCGGCGAGGACGTCCCCATGGAGAAAAACGAGGCCGGCTTCTGGCGGGTGTACATCCCCGGCCCCGCCGAAGGGGACTGCTACCACTACCGCATCACCAAGGCGGACGGCTCGGTCCAGATGCACGCCGACCCCTACGCCTTTGCCAGCGAGCTGCGGCCGGGCACCGCCAGCCGGCTGACGGTGCTGTCCTTCCCGTTTGACGACGGGGAATGGATGGCCCACCGGGACAAAGGCCGCAACCTGCCCATGAACATCTACGAGGTCCACGCCGGCAGCTGGAAGCGCAAGCCCGGCGTCCCCGCCCCCGACGGCGGCGAGGGCGGCTGGTACGATTACGACGAGCTGGCCCGGGAGCTGGTGCCCTGGCTGACCGAACACCACTACACCCATGTGGAGCTCCTGCCCCTGGCCGAGCATCCCTTTGACGGCAGCTGGGGCTACCAGACCACCGGCTACTTTTCGGTCACCAGCCGGTACGGCACGCCGGCCCAGTTCGCCCGGTTCGTCAACGCCTGCCACCGGATGGGCATCGGGGTCATCATGGACTTTGTGCCGGTCCACTTTGCCGCCGACGCCTCCGGGCTGGCCAACCTGGACGGCACCTGCCTGTACGAGTACGACAGCGACGTGGGCCAAAGCGAGTGGGGCACCCACAACTTCAACTATTATCGGGGCGAGGTGCGCAGCTTTCTGAACAGCGCCGCCGCCCTCTGGATGGACGTCTACCACTGCGACGGCATCCGGATGGACGCCATTTCCCGGGCCATCTACTGGCTGGGCGACCCGGCCCGCGGGGTCAACGAGGGGGCGCTGGATTTTCTGCGCCGGCTGAACCACGGCCTGAACCAGCGCTGGCCCACCGGCATCTACATCGCGGAGGACTCCACCAACTACCTGAAGATCACCGCCCCCACCCGGTACGACGGCATCGGCTTTGACTACAAGTGGGACATGGGCTGGATGCACGATACCCTGGACTATTTCGCCACCCCCTTTGGAGAACGGCCCGCCCAGTACGGCAAGCTGCTGTTCAGCATGCACTACTTTTACAACGAGCTGTATCTGCTGGCCCTGAGCCACGACGAGGTGGTCCACGGCAAAAAGACCATCATCGACAAGCTCTGGGGCACCTACGAGGAAAAGTGCAGCCAGCTGCGCACCCTGTACTTTTATATGTTCACCCATCCGGGCAAAAAGCTGAACTTTATGGGCAACGAGCTGGCCCATTTCCGGGAGTGGGATGAGAAAAAGCAGCTGGACTGGAACCTGCTGGAATACCCCTTCCACGACAGTTTCCAGCGGTTTTTCGCCGAGCTGGCCCGGCTGTACGCCAGCGAGCCGGCCCTTTACGTGGGCGAGTACGACCCCCGCTGCTTCGAGTGGGTGGCCTGCGAGAGCAGCGCCGAAGGGGTCTACGCCTGGCTGCGCCGGGGCCGGGGCCAGTGCCTGCTCTGCGTCATGAACACCCAGGACAAGCCCCATCCCCGGTACCCCCTGTACCTGGCCTTCCCCGCGGGGGCGGAGGAGCTGCTGAACACCGAGGCCTCCCAGTGGGGCGGCAGCTGCGAGGGGGGCGCCCGGCTCCACACCGAGGACGGGGGCGTCTTTGGCCGGGACTACACCCTCTTTGCCGACCTGCCCGCCATGGGCAGCCGGCTGTTCCGCCTGACGCCCGAAGCGCCCCACCCCGACGCGGCCAAGATCAGCGCCGCCAACGCCGCCAAAAAGGCAAAGGCCGCCAAGGCCCGCGCCGCCCGTGCCGCCAAAAAGGCCGCCGGCAAAAAAACCTGACCCCCTGGCCGGACGCCGCAGACAGGCGCCCGGCTTTTTCTGTGCCCGGGGCGCTCTCTTTTCTTCCCTGCTGGACATTTCCGCCCCAGGTTTGGTATACTGGTATTACAATTCGTGAAAATCAGACCGAAAGGAAGTTTTTTCCATGCCGATCACCGAAATACGGCCGGCCCCCCAGACCAAGCCCCGCTTCCGGCTGCCCCGGGGCGCCGTGCCCGCCGCCCTGATCCTTGCCCTTGTGCTGCTGTGCGCCGGCGCCGCCGTGGGGCTGGAGGGGAGCCTGTTCTTCCCCCTGCTCAGCCTGTGGGCGGACTGCCTGCTGGTCTGCCTGGTGCTGGCCGCCGTCCGCCGGGCGGGGGTGCAGTTCCAGCTGTTCCACGGCGCCATCCTGGTGGGCGTGTATCTGGTGCTGGCCATCTGCGGCAGCCTGCAAGTGGCAGGGCGGGACTTTATCTACATATGGGACTACAGCAACTACACCCTGCTGCAGTATGCCGCCGAGGACGCCTTTGCCGCCGGGCCGCTGGCCGGGCTGGGGCATCTGCTGGCCAGCCTCACCCAGGACTACACCAGTTTCATCTGCCTGTTCACCGAGTTCCCCTTCTTTTTGTCCGAGCACACCGGCGACAGCTTCGTCCTCAGCCAGCTGGCCAGCGTCCTGCCGGCCCTGCTGCTGGCCCTGGGCGGGGTGGTCGTCAAGGTGGGGCAGATACTGGATGTGAAAAATCCGCACGGATTTTTCCTGATGGGGCTGAGCTTTGCCGCCTGTTTCCCTTTTCTGCGGATGGCCGCGGCCCTGGGCCAGCCGGACTGGTTCGGGCTGATCTTCGCCTTCATCATCCTGCTGCTGACCCTGGACTACCGCTTTGACACCGCCGAGCCCGCCCGCTGGGCCGGGATGTTCTTTGCCACCGCGGCCCTGATCGTCACCCGGCGGTGGTACCTCTACTTCATCGTGGGCTACTACGCGGTCTACGCGGTGACGGTGGTGGCCGGGGCGGTCCGCCTGGGCCGCAGCGGCCGCGGCCGCGCCGCCGGGGACCGCATCCGGGGGCTCATCACCTTCGGGGCCGGGTCGGTGGCCGCCATAATCATCCTGTTCTGGCCCATCGTCCAGCGGGTGCTCACCTACAGCTACGCCGAGCACTACGCCGCCTACAACACCGGCGGCCTGGCGCTGGAGCTGTACAGCCAGATGTTCCGGCTGGGGCCCCTCTACCTGCCCCTGGCAGTCGCGGGGGCGGTGTGGGCCTGCCGCCACGGCAAAGCCCCCCTGGTCATCCAGACCCTGGCCGCCCTGGCGGTCAGCCTGGTGCTGTTCACCCGGGTGCAGAACATGGGCTCCCACCAGACCCTGCTCCTGATGCCGTGCTACGCCGTCCTGATGCTGCTGGGCGCCGCCGCCCTGGCCGAGAGCCTGGGCTCCTTCCGCCGGCTGAAGATCGGCTACTGGCTGTTCACCCTGGCGTTCAGCATGTCGGTGCGGCTGTCCCCCCTCACCACCATCGCCCTGCCGGATTTCCTGTTCCACTACCTGGACACCGGCGCCACCGCCGAGTTCGTCCGGCTGGACACCATGACCTACGACCGCACCGACCTGCCCCAGATCCAGGCCCTGGCCCGCTGGATCGACCGAAACTGCGCCGAGGGCGAATTCGCTTACATGATCCCCCACTCCATGACCTACTGCCCCGATACCTTTAAGAATGCCAGCCTGCCCGAGCGGCCGCTGGAGGACAAGCTGGCCTTCGGCTTTGGCATCCTGGGCACCCAGCCTTTCCCCACCGATCTGTTCGAAGCAAAGTACGTCCTCACCGCCGACCCCTTCCCCTGGTGCTACGAGGTCAGCGGGGTGGCGGCCAAGCTGAACGACCAGTTCTTCACCATCAGCGGCGGGTATTATGTGCCGGAACAGAGCTTTGACATGGGCAACGGCACGGTGTTCACCGCCTACCGCCGGGTGACCCCCGTCACCCGGGCCGAGGCGGAGGCCTACCAGGCCGCCTTTGCCGAGGAGGACGCCCAGTTCCCCGAGCTGTTCAGCCAGGTCATCCAGGACTGGCTGGCCCGGCAGGGGCTTTGAGCCCCGCCCGGCAGGCCGCATTTCCCTCTTGCCCAAGCAGGCCCGATGGTGTATACTGAATTGATGTATCCAGCTTTAACGCACGTTTTGAATATACAGGAGGTAAAACCTATGCTGAAATTATACGGAGCCCCCATCTGCTCCACCTGCCGCGAAGTCAAGCAGCTGCTGGACGACAAGGGCATCCCTTACGAATATGTGGACATCACCGAGAGCACCAAGAACCTGCGGGCCTTCCTGGCCATGCGGGACACCCTGCCCGTCTACGACGAGGCCAAGGCCGAAGGCCGCATCGGCATCCCCTCCTTCGTGTGGGAGGACGGCTCGGTCACCCTGGACACCGACTGGCTGTCGGCCGGCGGCGCCTGCACCGACTGCTGAGGGGAGGGGCTGCGCTATGGCAAACAAGACCCCCCACGTCACCCTTGGCCAGTACAAGGGCCTGGCCGTCACCCGGCACGTCCGCCCGGTGCTGGACCGCACCGTGGACCAGGAGGTGACCCACCGCTGCCGCCTCCATGCCTATTACACCCCCACCGAAGGCCCCGCCAAGCGGGGGGACAAAGTCACCTTTGATTCCGAGGGCTTCCGGGACGGCCAGCCCATCCCCGACAGCAAGACCGAAAAGGCCACCATCGTGCTGGGTACCGGCAAGCTGACCCCCGCCATCGAGCGGGCCTTCTACGGCCACAACGCCGGCGACCATTTCGAGGTGGAGGTCACCTATCCCCAGGACTTCCAGGTCCCGGAGCTGTCCGGCGTCACCGCCCGGTTCTCCATCCGGCTGCACGCCATTGCAGAAAAGCACATCCCTGCCGCCGACGAGGACTTTGCCCGCAGCCGCGGCTTTGACTCGCTGGAGGCTATGAAGGTCCAGATCCGCAAGGAGAAACAGGCCATCCACGAGACCGCCGCCGACCGCAAGGCCGGCCGGGACCTGCTGGACATGGCCGGGGCCAATCTGACCGTGGACCTGCCCGAAAAGCAGGTGGCCGCCGAGGCCCGGCGGGAGTACCAGCAGCTGGAAGAAAAGCTGAAAAAGAGCGGCATCCCCATGGATGCCTACTGCAAGAGCTGCCGCACCACCCCCGAGGGGCTGCACGCCAGCTTCCGCAAAAATGCCGAAAAGCGGCTGCGCAGCGTGCTGGCCGCCAAGGCCATTTCGGAGGCGGAGGGCATCGTGGCCCACACCGACGAAGTGAACGCCGAGTACCGCCGCCTGGCCGCCCAGCACAACGCCCCCGAGGCCGAGATCCGCAAGGTGCTGAGCCCCGACGCCGTGGCCGCCGCTCTGGTGGCCCAAAAGGTGGAGGCCTTTCTGCTGGCCAACGCCCAGGTGACCAGCGTCACCGACCCAGCCCCCCGCACTGCGGCCCAAACATCTGCAAAAGAGGTCTGATTTCCCATGAGCATCTTCACCAAAGTCGCCATGAACGTGCTGATGAACAACAGCCACCCCGAGATCGACCGCAAGCAGTGCTGGAACCTGCACCCCCACCGGGAACAGTGCACCGACTGCAAGGACATCTGCCCCTACGGGGAGGATGTGTTCAGCCGCCCCAACCTGGCCAAGGACTGGGACCTGTGCACCGACTGCGGGCTGTGTGTGTCGGTCTGCCGCACCCGGTGCATCACCCCCTCCAGCGAGCAGGTCCAGCGGGACCTGTCCCAGGCGGGCGCCGACAACGAGACGGTGTGGATCGGCTGCGAGCAGAGCGCCCGCCACAACGACATCGTCCGCGCCTGCGTGGGCGCCCTCTGCTGGGAGGCCCTGGCCTACCTGGCCCTGAACAAAAAGCTGGTGCTGGACCTGACCCCCTGCGGCGAGTGCGAGAACGACCGCTGCGCCGCCCTGCTGCGCAGCAACCTGACCCGCCTGGTGGAATTTCTGGGCCAGCCCCTCTTCGACGCCCGCATCACCTTGGCCTACCAGCCCGACGAGGCCCCCTACCAGGCCAAGGAACTGTCCCGCCGGGAGATGTTCGCCCATGTGGGCGACACCTCCAAAAACGGCACCCGCCAGCTGCTGCGGATGCTGCCCGGCCTCCAGGAGGACGCGGACAACACCATCCAGCCTTTCCGCTACGCTTTGAACGAGCGGCTCAAACAGCTCAAGACCGCCACCGTCACCCCCTTCCACTACGGGGTATACCTGCCGGCCTTCACCAGCAAGTGCTTCGGCTGCGGCCGGTGCGAAAAGAACTGCAAGGCCGGGGCCATCCGCTTTGAGGACCTGCCCGACGGCCAGACCCGCATCGTGGTCACCCCCTGGCGGTGCAGCGAGTGCGGGATGTGCCTATCCAGCTGCAACCACAAGGCCATCGACGGGATGAAGCTGCGCCAGCTGACCAGCCTGGGGCCGGTGAGCGTCCTGCGCTTCTCCAAGCGGGTGTGCACCGACTGCGGCAAGCCCATCCCCACCGACAGCACCGACGGCCTGTGCGCCACCTGCCGGGTCAAGCAGCGGACCAAAAAGCGCCAGGAGGCCGCCGCCGCCCGGGCCAAGCAGCGGGCTGCCGAGCGCGCCGCCCAGCGGGCTGCCAAGCAGGCCGCCGAAGCGGCAGGCGCCCCCCTGCCCGCCCAGCCTGCGGCCGAAACGCCCCCCGCACCCCCGCCGGGCGCCCCGCACTAGGGTGTATCTGAAAACTCCCCAACGCTGTTCTATTCTACCCAAAAGCCCCATCTGCCGCGTTGCATTCGCTTGCATTCCACAAAGGAGTGCAGCGCTCATGCGCCTTGCATCTGGCGCTTTTGGGCGAATATCCCAGCATTTTTGACTTCTCAGATACACCCTAAGGCGGCCCTCCGGGGCGGCTGGCAAGCCGCTTTCATCCGCAAGATGAGTAAAAATATTGACATGCGCCGGTTTCAATGTTATACTGCATCACAAGCAAAGCCAACAGGCCGGCGAATGTTACAACGGAGTAACGGATGTGATCCGTTGCTCCGTTTTGCTTTGTGCCGGCTGCCAAATACAGAATAAAGGGGAGTTTTTCATGCGTCATACTTTTTCCCGCCGCCAGTTCCTCAAAGCTGCCGGCATGACCACCGCCACCGCCTGCGCCGCCGGGCTGTTCAGCGCCTGCGGCTCGGGCAGCGCCTCCTCGGGCGGAGGGGCCGCCGCAGCGGACACCTCCAGCTATACCATCCTCTATTCCAGCCAGCCCGCCACCCTGAACTATCTGACCACCGCCACCGACATCGAGATGGTGGTGGGCGCCAACTGCATCGACACCCTGGTGGAGTACGACAACAAGGGCGTGATGCGGGAGGGCCTGGCCACCGAGTGGGAGTTTGACGAGGCCACCCTGACCTGGACCTTCCACCTGCGGGACGAGAACTGGGTGGACATGAACGGCCAGGTGGTGGCCCCCGTCACCGCCCAGGACTTTGTGGACGCCCTGCGCTACCTGCTCGACCCCGCCTACGCCGCCTCCAACGTGGGGCTGGTCACCTCCTACATCGCCGGGGCCGAAGCCTACTACGACTACCAGGTCAACCTGGCCAACGCCAACAGCGGCCTGGTGGAGGAGGACGGCACCACCTACACGGTGGACGCCGGCGGCGCCGTCACCGTCAGCGCGCCCGGGGCCGAGCCCCAGACCTTTGCGCCGGTGGACTTCGACACGGTGGGGGTCAAGGCGGTGGACGAACACACCCTGACCTATACCCTGACGTATGACTTCCCCGGCTTTTTGAGCCTGCTGGTCTACCTGCCCTACGAGCCGGCCTACGGCCCCCTGCTGGAGGAGATGGGCGACCAGTTCGCCACCTCCGCCGAGACGCTGTACAGCTGCGGCGCGTTCTACCTGTCCGAATACGTCCCGCTGGAAAGCTGGGTCATGACCAAAAACCCCGAAAACTACGACGCCGACAACGTCTTTATCGAGACGGTCAGCCGCATCTACAACGCCGAGGCCGAGGTCAACGGCCCCGAGATGGTCCGGCGCGGCGAGATCGACGAGGCCACCATCGGCTCGGACATCCTGGACAGCTGGCTGGCCGACGAGGCCACCCGGGACCTGGTCTCGATGGACCGGCCCAACACCAACTATACTTACTTCTACCTGTTCAACTTCATGCCCTTCTACCACGAGTTCTCGGGCCAGACCGTGGAGGGCCTGGACGACGAATACGAGCCGGAGAACTGGGCCAAGGCCATCAACAGCCCGAACTTCCGCAAGGCGTTCCTCTACGGCATCAACAACGCCGTCACCCTGGCGGTCACCGCGCCCGAGGGCTACGAGGGCTATAAGCTGAACACCGTCACCCCGCCCTCCTTCTGCGCCAACGACGACGGGGTGGACTACACCCAGTGCGGCGCCCTGGCCGAGATCACCGAGTTCTTCAACGAGGACACCGCCAAGCAGTACCGGGACGCCGCCATCCAGGAGCTGACCGCCCAGGGGGTCACCTTCCCGGTCAAGGTGCAGATGCCCTACAACCCCTCCACCCCCGACTGGGACCGCCAGTGCCAGGTGTTCAAACAGCAGCTGGAAGGCGTCCTGAACGACGGGGCCGACTTCATCGACGTCATCCTCACCGCAGGGCCGGCGGACAACTACCTGTCGGCGGTGCGCCGGGCGGGCAAGTACTGCTTCCAGATGTGCAACTGGGGCGCCGACTACTCCGACCCTGAGACCGAGACCGATCCCTTCTACCAGACCCCCGGCGGCTACGGCGGGCGCTATGCCTACCTGCGCACCGCCGTGGAGGACGGCATCGTCACCGGCGAGACCGCCGACACCATCATGGCCTACATGGAGGCAGTGGAGCAGGCCAAGGCCATCACCACCGACATCAACGCCCGGTACGAGGCGTTTGCCAACGCCGAGGCCATGCTGATCCAGAACGCCCTGGTCATCCCCATGGGGATGAGCGTGCCCGCCTACCTGGCCACCCGCCTGAACTACTGGGAGGGGCAGTATGCCTCCACCGGCTTCTCCAACAAGCGGCTGAAGGGCATCCATGTGCTGGACCACTATGTCTCGATGAGCGAGTACGAGGCCAACCGGGACGCGCGTTAAGCGCTCTGCGCAGCAACAGGGGCCGCCCTGCAACGGGAGCGGCCCTCTGTTTTTTAGGAAGAAAGGACGTCGGATATGGTAAAATATCTGGCCAAGCGGATCGGGCACTCGATCCTGACGCTGTTCATCATCGTGACGCTCGTGTTCTGCCTGCTCCGGCTGATGCCGGTGGAGGGCTACTTTGCCAACTACGAAAAAATGACCGAGACCCAGATCCAGGCCGGCCTGCAGTCCATGGGCCTGCTGGACCCTCTGCCGGTGCAGATCTTCCGCTTCTGGCGGGACGCCTTCCGGGGCGATCTGGGGGTCAGCCACATTTACCGGGTCAACGTGCCGGTGGTGCAGATCCTGGCTGAAAAGCTGCCCATCTCCATCCAGATGGGTGTGACGGCCATGGTGGTGTCGCTGGTCCTGGGCATCCCCCTGGGGCTGGTGATGGGGCGCTTCAAGCACCGGCTGCCCGACAAGATCGGCACCGCCGTGGTCATCCTGATCCAGGCGGTGCCGGCGGCCGTCTACTATCTGTACATCCAGATGTACGGCACCACCGCCCTGAACGTGGGCCTGCTGTTCAACGCCGACAACCTGCGCTACTGGGTCCTGCCGGTGTTTTCCATGAGCCTGGGCAACATCGCCTTTTACGCCATGTGGCTGCGCCGCTACATGGTGGACGAGAGCAACAAAGACTATGTCCTGCTGGCCCGGGCCAAGGGCGCCAGCGAGGACCGCATCGCCCTGCGGCACATCTTCCGCAACGCCATGGTGCCCCTGGTGCAGTACATCCCCTCGGCCTTCCTGAACACGGTGGTGGGCTCCATTTACATCGAAAGCCTGTACAGCATCCCCGGCATGGGCGGGCTTCTGGTCACCTGCGTGCAGCGGCACGACAACACCATGGTGCAGGGCATCGTCCTGCTGTATGCCTGCGTGGGCATCATCGGCCTGATCCTGGGCGATCTGCTGATGGTCCTGATCGATCCGCGCATCAGCCTGGGCAAGAAAGAAGGTGGACGCTGATGCTGTTCTTTTTGAAAAACGCCAAGTCGAAGCAGCTGGAGGACGCCCTGGCCCAGAGCCAGCGCGCCGCCGGCCCTGCCGCCGCCTGGGCCGGCCTGCCGGAGGACGAACTGTTCACCCCCGCCGGCTTCCGGGCCGAGGAGGCCGAGGCCACCGCCAGCTCCAACTACAGCTACTGGGGCAGCACCCTGCGCTCCTTCCTCAAGAACAGGTTTGCGGTGGCCCTGCTGGTGGCCCTGGTGGCGGTGGTGGCCTTTGCTTTTCTGCAGCCCCACCTGCCGGGCCAGATCGACCCCAACTACTGCCGGGTGGACCCTGAGACCGGCATCCAGTACCGCAACATCGCCCCCGGGGTGGACGGCTTCGTGTGGGGCTCCAACTCCATCGGGCAGGATCTGTGGGCCCGCATCTGGGCCGGCACCCGCACCAGCCTGGTCATCGCCTTTTTCGTGGCCATGATCGAGGCGGTGGTGGGCATCACGGTGGGGGTGCTGTGGGGCTATGTGCGCCAGCTGGACTTTTTCTTCACCGAGCTGTACAACATCTGCGACAACATCCCCTCCACCATCATCCTGATCCTGATCTCCTACGTGGCCAGCCCCAGCGTGCCCACCCTGATCCTGGGCATGTCCCTGACCGGGTGGATCGCCATGGCCCGCTTCATCCGCAACCAGATCCTCATCATCCGGGACCGGGACTACAACGTGGCCTCCCGCTGCATCGGCACCCCCACCTTCCGCATCGTGCTGCGCAACCTGCTGCCCTACCTGGTGTCGGTCATCATGCTGCGCATGGCCCTGACCGTGCCCGCCGCCATCGGCAGCGAGGTGTTCGTCACCTACATCGGCCTGGGCCTGTCGGTGGAGACCCCCTCCCTGGGCAATCTGATCAACGACGGCCGCCAGGTGATGATGCAGGCGGGGCTGCGGTATCAGCTGCTCTACCCCACCATCATCCTCAGCTTTGTCACCATCGCCTTTTACCTGATCGGCAACGCCTTCTCGGACGCCGCCGACCCCAAAAACCATATGCAGTAAAGGAGGCCGCACGATGGAAACCACAACCCCCATCCTCTCGGCCCGCAGCGTCCACATCTGCTTCAACCTCCGGGGCCGGGTCCTGCACGCCATCCGGGGCATCGACCTGGACATCCAGCAGGGCGAAGTGCTGGCCATCGTGGGCGAGTCCGGCTCGGGCAAGAGCGTGTTCACCAAATCGTTCATGGGCCTGCTGGACGCCAACGGCGCCATCACCGAGGGCACCATCGACTATTTCGGGGCCGACGACGGCAGGCCCATCCGGCTGTCCGACCTGAAAAAGGAAAAAGACTGGCTGAAGGTGCGCGGCCACGAGATCGCCATGATCATGCAGGACCCCATGACCAGCCTGAACCCCCTCAAGACCATCGGCGAGCAGATCGCCGAGGCGGTGCAGCTGCACCAGCACCTGAAGGGCCGCGCCGCCCGGGACAAGGCCGTTGAATACCTGCGGGACGTGGGCATCACCGAGCCGGAGCGCCGCTTCCACCAGTATCCCCACGAGTTTTCGGGCGGGATGCGCCAGCGGGTGGTCATCGCCATCGCGGTGGCCTGCAACCCCCAGATCCTGATCTGCGACGAGCCCACCACCGCCCTGGACGTCACCATTCAGGCCCAGATCCTGGAGCTGCTCAAGGACCTTCGGGTCAAGTACAAGCTGACGGTGGTCCTGATCACCCACGACCTGGGCGTGGTGGCCAACATCGCCGACCGGGTGGCGGTGATGTACGCCGGCGACATCGTGGAGATCGGCACCGCCGACGAGATCTACTACGACCCCCGCCACCCCTACACCTGGGCGCTGCTGTCCAGCATGCCCCAGATGGGGGTCAAAGGCGAGGACCTGTTCAACATCCAGGGCACGCCGCCCAACCTCTTTGCCGAGATCCGGGGGGACGCCTTTGCCCCCCGCAACCCCCAGGCCCTGAAGATCGACTTTGTCAAGCAGCCGCCCTACTTTGACGTGACCCCCACCCACAAGGCCAAGACCTGGCTGCTGGACCCCCGGGCGCCCAGGATCGAGCCCCCCGCCGTGGTCCGCCGCCTGCGAGAGGAGGGAATGTGACCCATGCCTGAAACCGAACACCGGGAAGTCCTCCTGCAGGTGAAAGACCTGGAGGTGACTTACGGCGCCGGCCGCAAAAAATACCGGGCGGTGTCCCATGCCAACTTTTCCATCTACCGGGGCGAGACCTTCGGCCTGGTGGGCGAGTCGGGCTCGGGCAAGACCACCATCGGCCGGGCCATCATGCGGATCATCCCCACCTCCGGCGGGCAGATCCTGTACAAGGGCCAGCAGATCAACGGCAGGATCGGCAAAGAGCTGGACCGGCAGGTCATCAAGGAGATCCAGATGATCTTCCAGGACCCCCAGTCCTCCCTGAACGAGCGGGCCAAGGTCAGCTACATCGTGGGCGAGGGGCTGATGAACGTCCGCCCCGACCTCACCGCCGCCCAGCGGGAAGAAAAGGTCCGCCAGGCCCTGCTGGAGGTGGGCCTGCTGCCCGAATTCGCCTCCCGCTTCCCCCACGAATTTTCGGGCGGGCAGCGCCAGCGCATCGGCATCGCCCGGGCCCTGATCGTCGAGCCCGAGTTCATCATTGCCGACGAGCCCATCTCGGCGCTGGATATGTCCATCCGGGCCCAGGTGCTCAACCTGCTGCGGCATCTGCAGCAGCAGCGGGGCATCACCTACCTGTTCATCGCCCATGATCTGTCGGTGATGCGCTATATCTCGGACCGCATCGCCGTCATCCACAAGGGGGACATCGTGGAGCTGGCCGACGCCGAGGAGCTGACCGCCCACCCCATCCACCCCTACACCCGCAGCCTGCTGTCCGCCATCCCCATGCCCAGCCCCCGCCGGGAGCGGGGCAAAAAGCTGCTGGTCTACGACCCCGCCATCCACCACTACGACGCCGACCCGCCCGCCTGGCGGGAGCTGCGCCCCCGGCACTGGGTGCTGTGCAGCCAGGACGAGGCCGCGCGCTGGCCGCAGGATGCCGGGCCTATCTAAATCCGTACCCAGGCAGGGACCTCCGTTGCGAGGCCCCTGCCTGTTTTGTTTTGTAAAAAATCGGTCTGCTTTCTACAAAATAAAAGATAAAACAATCCAGCGTTCACTGTTTAGACAAAAGTTTCTGCTATACTGGGGCGCAGGTGTGGATGGGCGCTGCGTTTGCATTGACTTTCCCGTTCATGCCTCTATATAATAGATGGTGTGCGGGTGCAGCAAAACGCCCCCGCCCTATTTTATCGCTTTCAAGGGAGAAAGGAACACTATGCCTGTCACCAAAGAGCCGGTTTACGCCTCCAAGGCCCAGCCCTGGATGTCGTTCTACGACCCCAAATACCGGGATATGCCCGTGCCCGACTGCACGGCTTTCGAGTACGTCTGCCGCCAGAACAAGGGCCACCTGGCGGACATTGCCCTGAACTATTACGGGACCAACATCACCTACGCCACCTTCATCGTCAACGTCAAAAAGACCGCCGCCGCCCTGCGGGCCGCCGGCGTGCGCAAGGGGGACATCATGACGGCGGTCAGCGTCATGACCCCCGAGCTGATCTATCTGTTCTACGCTTCTGACATGGTGGGCGCCACCCTCAACCTGGTCGATCCCCGCTACAGCCCTGAGGGCATCCACGATTACATCGAAGAGGCAGGCTCCCGGATGCTGATCTGCATGAACCTGTTCTACGACAAGTGCCACCAGGCTACCCGCCGCACCACCGTGGAAAAAGTGCTGGTCTTTTCTCCCGCCGAGTCACTCAGCGGGCCGATGAAGCTGGCCTACACCGCCGCCAACCCCGACCGCAACCGCTATGCCTCCAACGTCATCGCCTGGAAGCAGTTCATGGCGGCAGGCAAGGGCGCCAGCACCGCCAGCGAGCCCTTTGACCCGGCCCACAGCTGCGTCATGGTCCACACCGGCGGCACCACCGGCAGCCCCAAGGGGGTGCTGCTGGCGGACACCGCCTTCAACGCCCTGGCCCAGCAGTTCGCCGCCTATGAGGTGGTGTTCCAGCGCCAGCAGAAGCTGCTCAACGTGATGCCCCCCTTCATCGCTTACGGCTACGCCTGCGGCGTCCACCTGCCCCTGTCCCTGGGCATCACGGTGGTCATCATCCCCAACCTGGACCCCGCCGAGCTGGGCAAGCTGGTGCTCAAGCACAAGCCCTCCCATATGTTCGGCGTGCCGGCCCACTACCAGGTGCTGGCCGCCGACCCCAGGCTGAAAAAGAAGGACCTGTCCTTTGTGCTGAACTTCGCCTGCGGCGGGGACGCCATCTCCCTCGGGGCCGAAAAGACGGTGAACGACTTTTTGGCCGACCACCACGCCCCCTACGCCCTGGCCAAGGGCTACGGCATGACCGAGGTCTGCTCGGCCGCCACCGCCGCCGCCGGCACCCGCAACAAGCCCGGCACGGTGGGCCTGCCCCTGCCGGGGACGGTGGTCTCCATCTTTGAACCGGGCACCGAGACCGAGCTGCCCATCGGCGAGCGGGGCGAGATCTGCATCTCGGGCCCCTGCGTCATGCAGGGCTATTACAAGAAGCCCGAGGAGACCGCCATCATCCTGCGCAAGCACGCCGACGGCCGGGTCTGGGTCCACAGCGGGGACATCGGCTACATGGACGAGGAGGGCTTCGTCTTTTTGGACAGCCGGATCAAGCGGATGATCATCCGCCACGATGGCTTCAAGATCTTCCCCTCCATGATCGAAAATGTCATCAGCAAGCACCCGGCGGTGTCCGGCTGCTCGGTGGTGGGCTGCGCCGACAAGGACCACGTCCAGGGCCGGCTGCCCCTTGCCTACATCGTCCTGAAAGGGGACTGCGGCAAGAAAAAGAAGCAGATCGTCCGGGAACTGCGGGGGATGTGCGCCGACGAGCTGCCCGAATACGTGCTGCCGGTGGGCTACAAGTTCATCGACAAGCTGCCCCTGACCCCGGTGGGCAAGGTGGACTACCTCACGCTGGAAGCTCAGGTCACCCCCCAGGACTACTGATCCCACCCCGCGCGGGGGATGCGGCTCAACAGTCCGTATTACAGAGCATATTTTATACAAATCTGTACCGCCCGTGCTCCCGACACGGGCGGTTTTTTGCGCCGTTCCGGCCGGGTCGGGACCTGTGGCGCAGAGATCTTTCGGTGGAAATTTCTGCCCGGGGGGTTGACAACCGGGCCTCAGGCTCTTATGCTGGTAGCAGGAAAGCCATCCAAAAAAACGTCATTTGTCCATATTTTGTCCTGCTTTAAGCAGGCGGTGGACGAAAAGGAGCCTGTTATGAAAAAACGCATCCTCAGCTTGCTGCTGGCGGCGGCCATGGCGCTGGCCATGGCGCCCCTCAGCGCCTTTGCGGCAGAGCCCGAAGCCGGCGCCCAGGTCATCGGCGGCGCAGACGGCCCCACCTCCATCCTGGTGTCCGACCAGGGCGGACAAGCCGGTACCCCCGCCGACGTCCAGGACGAGATCATGCTGATCCAGGAGACCCCCGCCGAGGACGCCGCCGAAGGCCCGGACCAGGACCACCAGCTGACCTACATAGCCCTGGGCGACAGCATCGCCGCCGGGGTGGGCCTCGACGGCTTCAACTTCACGCCGGCCGAAATTTTCTACGACATCAGCCCCAACTTCAAAGGCTACCCCGACAGCTGCTACGTCTCCTACGTGGCCGAGATGCTGGGCCTGGACCGGGACCACGCCCTTGACCTGGGCCTGCCCGCCCTGATGACCAAGGACCTGCTGGAGATGGTCCGGGACGGCCAGATGTCCGAGTTCAACCAGCCCGCCGGCACCTACTACGTCTACCCCGCCTTCCGGGACTACCTCAAGGAAGCCGATGTCATCAGCATCCAGATCGGGATGAACGACGCCATGGTCCCCTTTGTGGTCTCCATCGGCAACGCCACCAACTGGAAGTCGGAGCAGCTGGCCAACACCATCGTCTCCGGCGGCTACCGGGACATGAACTGGGACACCTTTGTCCAGATGGCCCAGCAGCTGTTCGGGATGCGCCTGACCATGAAGGAGACCGGGGACCTGTTCTACGCCCTGACCACCGGCGCGGCCCAGGTGTGCAGCACCGCCTACGACAACGTGGAGACCTACCTGCCCCAGATCATCGACGCCATCCGGGCGCTGAACCCCGACGCCCAGATCCTGCTGCTGGGCTGCTATAACCCCGTGCCTCTGCTGTGGACCTGGAGCAACTTCTTCAACCGCTACAACCGCTTTGTCCGCAACCTGGCCGAGGAGACCGGCTGCACCTATGTGCCCATCCCCCGCACCCGGACCGCCAACGACGGCCATCCCACCACCGCGGGCCACCGCTACATCGCCGAGCAGATCGTCGAGGCCATCGACACCGCGGCGTAAGGCAGCCGCCGCACCCCTTTTGCCCTCTGCCTGATACAGATACGCACCCTTCCCGCCCGGACGCACGGCTGTCCGGGCGGGCTTTTTTGCAGCCGGGCGCGGCGGCCGGCTCGCAAAAACAAATGCACAGACGTGCTTTTCCGTTCATGCGGCGCCCTGTGCGCAAAAAAGCCGGAAATTTTTTCAGATTTTTCTTGACAGACCGGCCCGTTTATGCTATTATATCTCTCGCAGCCTGTGCCGAACGGCCTGCACCAAGAAAAAGCCCCAGAGGATTAGGACGTGCGCCCGTAGCTCAGCTGGATAGAGCAACTGCCTTCTAAGCAGTGGGCCGGGGGTTCGAGTCCCTTCGGGCGCATTGCTGTGGTGCCCATAGCGTAGTCGGTTAACGCGCCAGATTGTGGATCTGGAGATCGAGGGTTCGAGTCCCTCTGGGCACCCCACCAAAGACACCTGTGCAAGCAGGTGTCTTTTTTACTTTTCTCGACATGCTCCAGGGGGAACCCATTTCTGCCCGCATACGCGGGACAGAAATTCCTTCCCCCTGGTATCCCCCTGGGGACAAAATTGAGCGCTGAACCGCGCACTCGGCCTTGCGGCCTCGCACACTCTCAGCGCTCAATTTCCCTGTATGTGTCCCGTCCATCCGCACATGTCGGCTGGACGGGACTTTTTTGACAGTCTGTTGCGTACCGCAAAAACGACGCGCTTTTTTTATTTCCAGCTCTTGACAGCGCCGGCGGGGTTGTGGTAAGATAAGGCCGTTAGTTATGGCTAATCAAAAAGCGGGCTGCGGCCCGGTTTCTTTTGGCCTGCAGGTTAGTGTATGCTTACCGCTTTTCTTTTTCCTTTACGGTTAGTTTAAACTTACTCGTGCATATCCGCCGCCCCCGGACGGGATACTGAAACCGACACTTTTTACAGCGAGGTGCGCTTATGGAGAGGAACTTCGAGACCGTTATGATCGAGCAGTGCTCCCCCGTGCTGGCGGGGCTGAAACCGGCCAACCTGTTCCGGCACGAAAACCGGGACCGGGCGGCTTTTTACGCCACCGTAGCCGGCTGGGACGCCCGGCTGGCTCCCAAAGGCATCCGCCTGCTGGTGCTGAAGGAGTGCCCCCACAGCCATTGGTACCTGGTGTACCTCTACCGGCCGGCCAAGTTGGGGGCCGCCCTGGCCCAGCCCGGGGTGGGGGCTTTTCTCCGGCGGGAGGGCTATGCCCTGCCCTCCGACCCGGCCAGCCCTGCGGGCTGCGCCCAGCTGCTGCGGCAGCTGGCCGGCCGGCTGTCCTGTGACGGGGACTTCCCCCACGAGATCGGGGTCTTTCTGGGGTACCCTCTGGGGGACGTGGAGGGCTTCATCGCCAACCGGGGGCGCAACTTTACCTGCTGCGGCTGCTGGAAAAGCTACGGCGACCCCGACGCCGCCCGGCGCCACTTTGCCCAGCTGAACAAATGCACCGCGGTCTACCTGCGGCTGTTCCACAGCGGGACCCCGGTGCTCAAGCTGGCGGTGGCCGCATAGGTCCCCCTCCCGTGAGCGAGGCGCGCAGGCGCCCGGGCAAGAAGGTCAGACAGCGCAAACTTGCCAAAAAAGTAACGATAAAATCCTGAAAAGACTGTTAGTTTTTACAAACTTACTTCCGTCTCCCCAAAACCGATTGACTTTTGCAGTTAGTAAGCGTAAACTTGCAACTGTGAAGTTTGTACGAACGAACCGCATCACGCATAGATGGGAGTGATCGTTTTTATGATGCCTTTGACGATGGCAAGGCCGGGTGAGACCGTCACCATCCGGCGTATCACCGGGCGGGACGAGGTGCGCCAGCACCTGGCCGAGCTGGGTTTTGTGGTGGACAGCCCCGTGACGGTGGTCAACGAGATCGCCGGCAACCTGATCCTGCAGGTGAAGGAGGGCCGCATCGCCCTGGACAGCCAGATGGCGAGCCGCATCCTGTACTGAACCTTTTGATAAAACGGCCAGGGCGGCCCGCCCGGGACGCCCCGACGGTTTTGTATATTGCAATGCAGTGGGAGGAAACAAGCTATGAAAACCCTGAAAGACGCGCAGGTCGGCCAGACCGTCACCGTCGCCCGCCTGAACGGGACCGGCCCGGTCAAGCGCCGCATCATGGATATGGGCATCACCAAGGGCGTCCAGATCTATGTGCGCAAGGTGGCGCCCCTGGGCGACCCCATGGAGCTGAACGTCCGCGGCTATGAGCTGAGCGTGCGCAAGGCCGACGCCGAAATGGTCGAGATCAACTGACCCCCCGCCGGGTGAGAAAGGAGAAGCTGTACATGGCACAAATCAAGATCGCACTGGCAGGCAACCCGAACTGCGGCAAGACCACCCTGTTCAACGCCCTGACCGGCGCCAATCAGTATGTGGGCAACTGGCCCGGCGTCACCGTCGAGAAAAAGGACGGCCGCCTGAAGGACGACAAGGACATCATCGTGCAGGACCTGCCTGGCATTTATTCCCTGTCGCCCTACACCCTGGAAGAAGTGGTGGCCCGCAGCTACCTGGTGGGCGAAAAGCCCGACGCCATCCTGAACATCGTGGACGGCACCAACATCGAGCGCAACCTCTACCTGACCACCCAACTGATCGAGCTGGGCATCCCGGTGGTGATCGCCGTGAACATGATCGACCTGGTGCGCAAGAACGGCGACCGGATCGACCTGGACAAGCTGGGGTCCGCCATGGGCTGCAAGGCCGTGGAGATGAGCGCCCTGAAGGGGGACGGCTGCTCCGCCGCCGCCAGCGCCGCCGTGGCGGCCGCCAAGGCCGGCAAGGCCGTCCGCCTGCCCCGGGTGTTCACCGGCAGCGTGGAGCAGGCCATCGAGACCATCGAGGGGCTGCTGCGCGGCAAGGTGGAGGACCGCTTCCTGCGCTGGTACGCCGTCAAGCTGTTTGAGCGGGATGAAAAGGTGATGGAGACCCTGCGGCTGGACGCCGCCCTGACCCAGCAGGTGGAGCAGACCGTGGCCGCCTGCGAAAAGGAGCTGGACGACGACGCCGAAAGCATCATCACCGCCCAGCGCTACGCCTTTATCCAGACCGTCACCCAGAAGGCCTGCACCCGCAAGGCCCGCAAGGACAACCTGACCGTCTCCGACCGGATCGACCGGGTCGTCACCAACCGGGTGCTCGCCCTGCCCATCTTTGCCGTCGTCATGCTGGCGGTGTACACCATCGCCATGGGCGGCACCCCCGTCTCCTTCGGCACCATGGGCACCGACTGGGTCAACGACGTGCTGTTCACCGAGATCGTGCCCCCCGCCGTGGAAGGCTTCCTGGTGTCCATCGGCTGTGCCGACTGGCTGGTGGGCCTCATCAACGACGGCATCGTGGCCGGCGTGGGCGCGGCCCTGGGCTTTGTGCCCCAGATCCTGGTCCTGAGCTTCCTGCTGTCCATCCTGGAGGACATCGGCTACATGGCCCGCATCGCCTTCGTGATGGACCGCATCTTCCGCCGGTTCGGCCTGTCGGGCAAGAGCTTCATCCCCCTGCTGGTGGCCTCGGGCTGCGGCATCCCCGGCGTCATGGCCAGCCGTACCATTGAGCAGGACCGTGACCGCAAGCTGACCATCATGACCACCTGCTTCATCCCCTGCAGCGCCAAGATGCCCATCATCGGCCTGCTGGCCGGCGCCATCTTCGGCGGCAGCAGCCTGGTGGCCGTCAGCGCTTACTTCATCGGCATCGCCGCCGTCATCGTCAGCGGCGTCATCCTGAAAAAGACCAAAGCCTTTGCCGGCGACCCCGCCCCCTTCGTCATGGAGCTGCCCGCCTACCACGTGCCCGCCTGGGGCAACGTGCTGCGCGCCACCTGGGAGCGCGGCGCTTCCTACGTCAAGCGGGCCGGCACCGTCATCCTGGCCTCCACCGTGGTGCTGTGGTTCCTGCAGGGCTACGGTTTCACCGACGGGGTGTTCGGCGCCGTGGAGGACACCAACGCCTCCCTGCTGGCCGCCATCGCCGGGGTGGTCGCCCCCGTCTTTGCGCCCCTGGGCTTTGGCAACTGGCGCGCCGCCACCGCCTGCGTGGGCGGCCTGATCGCCAAGGAGAACGTGGTCTCCACCCTGGGCGTGCTGTACGGCATGGCTGAGGTATCCGAGGCCGGCGACGAGATCTGGGCCAACATCGCGGCCGACTACACCGCCCTGGCCGCCTACAGCTTTATGATCTTCAACCTGCTGTGCGCCCCCTGCTTTGCCGCCATGGGCGCCATCAAGCGGGAGATGAACAACCCCCGCTGGACCGCCTTTGCCATCGGCTACATGTGCGTGTTCGCCTATGTGGTGTCCCTGATCGTCTACCAGCTGGGCGGCCTGGTCACCGGCGAAGTGAGCTTCAACGTCTTTACCGTCGTGGCGGCGGTGCTGCTGGCAGGAATCCTCTACCTGCTGGTGCGCAAGAACCCCTATGAGACCGCCGACGGCGTGCGCATCGACCGCAAGCGGACGGTACGTGCGTGAACGGCGCAGCCGTCCAAATTTCCCAGCGGGCGCTGTCCCGCGCCGGAAATGTGGGCAACGGCAAGAGGATGTATCCGCCCGCTGTTCTGACAAGACCAACATAAACACTCTGGAAGGAGGTCCGTCATGCTTTCGTTTTTGACTGCCAATCTGTCCACCATCCTGGTGGGGGCCGTAGTGTTCGGCCTGGTGGGCCTGTCGGTGCGGGCCACCATCCGGGACCTGCGGTCCGGCCAATGCGCCGGGTGCAAGGGCTGCAGCGGATGCAACGGCAGCTGCCACGGCTGCCACACCGGCCACTGACCGATCACACTGCGACGGCGCGGGCTGCCCTACGACGGCCCGCGCCGCTGTGCTATCCAAGGGAGGATGCCTTTATGGAACTTTCCGCCGCCCATCTGCGCTATCTGCTGGCTATCTACGAGGCCGCCGCCACCCAGCGGGATATCAGCTCCCGCACCATTGCCGAGCGCCTGGGGGTGACGCGGCCCTCGGTGGCCCGGGCCCTGGGCCAGCTGATGGAGCGGGGCATGATCGTCAAAGCCCACTACGGCAAGATCTATCTGACCGACCGGGGCGTATTCGTGGCCCGGCGGGTGCAGCGGCAGGTGGAGTGCGTGCTGGAGCACTTTCCGCCTGTGCCGCCGGGCACCGCCCTGACCGCCGACGAGCGCCGCCACGCCGCCCTGGCCCTGACCGCCGCCCTGCCCGAGCGCGCCTTTACCGGGGAATACCAGCGGCTGTTCGGCCCGGACGCCCCCGACGAAGCCGCCAACGGATAAGCAACTGTCAAAAAGTCCCGTCCAGCCGACATATGAAACGCCCCCGCCTTGCAGGAAGGCGGGGGCGTTCGGCGTATCAGGGAGCGGGTGCGGTTCAGAGGGGCAGGCACATCCCCAGGGCAGCCAGGCCAAAGCCCAGCGCCGCGCCGACCAACACATCGGCCGTGGTGTGCACCCCCGCCAGCACCCGGGCGGCGCACAGCGCCAGGGTCAGCGCCCCCAGCAGGGCGGACGCCGCCGGGCAAACCGGCAGCCAGGCCGCGGCAATGGCCCCGGCGCTGAGGGCATGGCGGGAGGGGAAACTGCGGCCCAATGTATCTTTGGGCAGCAGCGGCACAAAACCGGGCTGCTGGTAGGGGCGGGGCCGGTCCAGGGCGGCCCGCAGGGCGCTGCCCCCCAGGAACACCGCCCCCGGCGCCAGCACGGCCCGGGCCAGCAGCTCCAGAGGCCCCCCGCCGGCAGCCAGCCCCGCCAGCAGGACGGCGTAAGCCCCCGCGCTGGCCAGAGGCAGCCAGCGGTTGGCCAGCCGCAGGGCTTTCAGCGCCGGCGGCCGGGCGGCAAACCAGCGGTAGATCTTGGCGTACTGGGCCGGGCGCATGGGCGGGCCTCCTTTCCGGGTCAAAAGCAGGTGTCCAGATATTTTTCCACATCAAAGGGCTCGGGCACGGCGTCCTTGCGCAGATAGAGGGGGTGGTGGGGGTGGCCCGCCTTGCTGCGCCGGCCAAAGGTGACCCAGGGGGCGCCTTTTTCCCGGGTGAGGGCCACCATCTCCCGCATCAGCGCCGGCAGGTAGGGCCGCTTTTCGATCAGGGTGCCCCAGGCCGCCCACATGGTGGGGTCGGTCTGGGCCAGCACCGCCGCCAGCCAGCACAGGTTTTCGTCGCAGAGGGCCCGGTCGGGGGTGCGGTCCATGTCGTTGGGGTCGGTGGCCCGCTGGGGGTAGACGTTGAACATGATCCAGCTGTCAAAGCCGTTGGCCGCCGCCAGCCGCTCCACGCTTTTGACGGTGGGGTCCAGCGCGCCGGGCTGGGCGGTGCTGGGGTTGATGCCGATGCACACCAGCGGCCGCGCCCCCGGCCGGCCCAGCACATACCGGTACGGCAGATAGACGTGGGGCTCGTAGTACCACAGGCCCCCGGCGTATTCCCCCGCTTCGAGGGCGGGGAGGGTTTTGGTTTCCATGTTGGTCGGTTCCCTTCGTTTTTCTTTTATGGTACCTGAAAACCGGGCAAGTTGCAAGCACCGGGCGCAAAAAAGCCCGCCGGGCCTCCCCGCGGGCAGGGAAGCGGGACGTATCTCCCGGCTTTTGCGCCCCCTGTGCGCCGGCCATTTTCGCATGTATCCCAGCCGGACTCCGGCGGCGGTAGAGACAAACCGCAAAAAGTGTGGTATACTGTACTTTGGGCGGAGGTATGCCGCCCGGATAGAGAAGGATATGCATCGTTTGGCATAAAATGGTTTGTTTGGATTCCCGCCCGGGCTGGACGGGATGAGTCACCCCTGCGCGTGCGCCCTGGGCGCACAGAAAGGAGCGTATGCCTATGTCTATGGAAGAATACAAGTCCGCCCTCAAGGCAGGCCAGAAGGACTACCGCGCCCATGTGGCCCGCGGCCAGAACCCCTACCTGCCGGTGCTGGACGACATTCTGGTCAACGTGGAGATCGTGGCCACCGAGCCGCTGGGCCTGGTGAACATGCCCAGCGAGAGCATCGTGGGCACCAAGACCAGCGGCCGCCACACCGCTTTTGCCCCCAACTTCATGCCGCTGCTGGACGAGGACACCGAGTTTGCCACCAAATGGTCGGTGCTGTGCGACGCCCATCTGGACGAGGGCATCCGCAACCCCGTGACCGCTTACGAGTTTTTGAACCAGTTCTACATCGAGGAGGGCAACAAGCGGGTCTCGGTGCTCAAGCATTTTGACTCGGCCAGCATCCCCGGCACCGTCACCCGGCTGATCCCCGCCCGCAACGACAGCCTTGAAAACCGCATCTACTACGAGTTTTTGGACTTTTACAAGCTGAGCAAGGTGAACATCGTCCAGTTCTCCCGGCTGGGCAGCTACGCCAAGCTGCAAAAGCTGGTGTGCAAAGCCTCGGGCGAAGAGTGGACCGACGACGACCGCAAAAACTTCAACGCCCTGCACACCAAGTTCCGCAAGCAGTTCCGGGCGCTGGGGGGCGCGCGGCTGCCCCTGACCGTGGGCGACGCGCTGCTGGTGTACCTGTCGGTCTACCGCTACACCGACGCCTGCGACGCCACCCCCGCCCAGATCAAGGCCAACCTGTCCAAAATGTGGGACGAGATCACCGTCCTGACCAAGGACCAGGCGGTAGAGGTGGTGCTGGAGCCCCAGACCGAGGCCGCCAGCCCCCTGGCCAAGCCCCTGTCGGGCCTTTCCAAGCTGAACATCTTCACCCGGCCCAGCGAGCTGCGGGTCACCTTTATCCACGAGTACAACGAGGCCGTCAGCGCCTGGGTCCGGGCCCATGAAAAAGGCCGGGACGCCCTGGCCAACACCTTTGGGGACCGGGTGATCCTCTCCTCGCGGGAGAACGTGGACCCCGAGGTGGACGCCGAGCAGGTGCTGGAAGAAGTGGCCCACGACGGGGCCGACGTGGTGTTCACCACCAGCGTGCGGATGCACACCGCCTGCCTGAAGGTGGCCGCCCAGCACCCCAAGACCAAATTCCTGAACTGCTCGCTGAACGCGCCCCACCCCCTGGTGCGCACCTATTATCCCCGCACCTACGAGGCAACGTACATCCTGGGGATGCTGGCAGGCATCCTGTCCCCCACCAACGTGGTGGGCTATGTGGCGCCCAACCCCGTCTACGGCATCCCCGCCGCTGTCAACGCCTACGCCCAGGGGCTGCGGTCGGTCCGGCCGGAAGGCCGGGTCCTGCTGCGGTGGGCCTGCCTGCCCGACCCGGAACACCCCCTCAGCTTCTCCGACCGGGAGGACGTCACCCTCTACTACGCCCGGGACAGCCGGGAGGCCCCCGATTCCCACCGGGACTACGGCCTGTGCCAACGGCTGCCCAACGGGGTCATCCGCCCGCTGGGCCTGCCCGAGTGGCGCTGGGACGTGTTCTACACCGAGATCATCCGCTCGATCCTGAACGGCAGCTGGGACGCCGCCGACACCGGCAAGGCCATCAACTACTGGTGGGGCATGAAGAGCGGCGCCGTCGGCATCCGCTACAGCCACGGGCTGCCCGGCGGGTCGCTGCAGCTGCTGGGCCTGATGGAGACCCAGCTGCACGGCGGGCTGCTGACCATCTTCCCCGCCCAGGTATACGGCCAAAAGCACCTGCTGCACAGCCCCCAAAAGGTGGTGTACACCCCCAAAGAGCTGATGATGATGGACTGGCTGGACGAGTGCGTGGAGGGCAGCCTGCCCAGCTACGACCAGCTGGACGTCAAGACCCGGGCCCTGGCCGAGATCTGCGGCCTGGACGTCATCAAGGACGTGCCGGCCCAGCCGGCCAAACCCGCCCTCAAGTGAGGGGCGGGCTGCTCCATTCCCGGCTCCGCAGGCGGGACCTGCGGCCAGGAGGGCGGCCGGCCGGGCAAGCTGCAGGGCAAAGCAAATGGTAAAGAGGAATCGAAACAGAACGGAGCTTGAAGGAACGTGAAGATACTGGCTATTTCTGACGTGGCCTCAAAGGCGCTGTGGTGTCCCCAGTGCCGCGAGCGGCTGGAAGGGGTCGACCTGATCCTTTCCTGTGGGGATCTGCCCCGCGCCTATCTGGAATTTTTGACCAATTTTACCCCCGTGCCCATCCTGTATGTGCACGGCAACCACGACAAGGAGTACGCCGCCCAGGAGCCGGGCGGCTGCATCTGCGTGGACGACGGGGTCTATGTCTGGCGGGGGCTGCGGGTGGTCGGCCTAGGCGGCTCGATGCGCTATAACCGCGAAAGCCCCTACCAGTACACCGAGGCGGCCATGCGCCGCCGCATCGCCAAGCTGCGGCCCAAGGTGCGGCGGCTGGGCGGGGTGGACCTGCTGCTGACCCACGCCCCCGCCCGGGGCCTGAACGACGGCGAGGACCTGCCTCACCGGGGTTTTGAATGCTTCAACGCCTTTTTGGACGAGTGGCAGCCCCGGTGGTTCGTCCACGGACACATCCACCTGTTCTACGACTACAAGCTGCCCCGCGTCTGCCAGCGGGGCGAGACCACCGTCATCAACGCCACCGAACGCTACACCTTCGAGACGCCGGACCTGGAATACCATCCCGCCAAAAAGTTCTTCTTCCTGGAGTCGTTCGCCGCGATGTTTTCCAGGTGACGCCCTGCGGCAAACGCTGCCAAAACAATCAAACTGCCATTTCGATGCCCCTTCCGGAACTCCCGGAGGGGGCATTGCAGCGTGTCGAAAAACGACACGCTCCAGGGGGAACCCATTTCTGCCCGCATACGCGGGACAGAAATTCCTTCCCCCTGGTATCCCCCTGGGGACAAAATTGAGCGCTGAACCGCGCACTCGGCCTTGCGGCCTCGCACACTCTCAGCGCTCAATTTCCCTGTATGTGTCCCGTCCATCCGCACATGTCGGCTGGACGGGACTTTTTTGACAGTCTGCGATGCCCCTTCCGGAACTCCCGGAGGGGGTATTGTTTTGGCAGAAATGGCAGGGAGCGCAGCAGACGGCAAAAGCCCCCGTCCGTTCGGACAGGGGCCCTTGTCATTTACAGCCGGATATGATATGATTTGGTTGGGTGTTGTCGATAAACGGCAAGCGGTATGCCCCTCTGGTCCGACTTTGTGCGGTCAGGGGCGCTTCTTTGCCCTCCTGACCGTTCGGAAAGGAGGGACCGGCCATGGTTACATACTCTGATCTGATCCAGACAGGTATTTTAATCATCGCTATTATTGACGTAGTCCTCCGACTGATGGAAGCCGAGAGGAACCGCAGACAATAAAAAGAAGTAACCGCCCAGCCTCCCACAGCGTGCGGTTACTTCTCTAACCGGACCAGGGGGACTACCGTTTGTCCGGCAGCACCCTTTCTATGTTCAGTATACAGCAGCTGCACGGGAATGTCAAGCGGCCCGCCAAAGTCGCCAAAGTTACGAAATGTACGGTTTTTACGCCCCTTCCGGAACTCCCGGAGGGGGTATTGTTTTGGCAGAAACGGCCCTTTCCGGCCCTGCGGGCCAGCATCAGCGCACCGTTGGCAAAGCCCCTATTTTTACGGCTCTCTGCCTGGACAGGTGAAAGCGTCAAATGGTCGCGGTCTCTCACTTGCAAGATGAGAAAGATTCAGCCTCCGGCGGGGTCGAAACGTGCTATCATAAAGGCAGCAAAACACCGGAAAGGAGCACTCTTTATGAAGATCTTCTTTTACACCCTCCGGCCCTGGGACGAGCGTCCCTGCGCCGAACGGCTGGCCGCCGAGACCGGCATCGCGTTCGACGGCTGCGAGGCATACCCCACCCTTGAAAACGCCGCCCTGGCCGCCGGGTGCGACGCCGTCTCCATGACCCCCTGCGACATGGGCCCGGACATGATCCGGCGGTTCCACGAGCTGGGGGTGAAGTATCTCTGCTGTCGCTCCATCGGCTACGACCACGTGGACCGGCAGACCGCCCGTGAGCTGGGCATGCGGGTGTCCAACGTGGACTACCCGCCCCGCGGGGTGGCCAACTTTGCCATCATGCTGATGATGATGAGCCTGCGCCGGGTGGGCCACATCCTCAAGCGGGGCGAGGTGCAGGACTACTCCCTGCAGGGCAAGATCGGCCGGGACCTGTCCGGCTGCACGGTGGGGGTGATCGGCACCGGGCACATCGGCCGCACGGTGCTGGAGCACCTGTCGGGCTTTGGCTGCCGCCTGCTGGCCTACGACCTGTACCCCAGCCAGGAGGCCGCCCGCTGGGCCGAATACGTGGACTTCGACACCCTGTGTGCCGAGAGCGACGTCATCACCCTGCACACCAACGCCACCGCTCAGAACCATCACCTGATCGACGAAGCGGCGCTGGCCAAAATGAAGGACGGGGTGGTGATCGTCAACACCGCCCGGGGCTCCCTGATCGACAGCGGCGCACTGATCGCCGCCCTGGAGAGCGGCCGCGTGGGCGCCGCGGCCCTGGACGTGCTGGAAAACGAGAACGGCCTGTACTACTACAACCGCGCCGGGGACCCCATCGCCAACCCCGAGCTGGCCCTGCTGCGCAGTTTCCCCAACGTGCTGCTGACCTGCCACACCGCCTTTTACACCGACGAGGACGTGGAGAGCATGGTCCGCGGCGTCTTTGAGAGCGCCGCCGCTTTCGCCCAGGGCCAGCCCACCCGCCACGACGTCAGCCTGGCCTGACGCTGCGCCCGTTTTGGGCGCAGCGCCAGACTGTCAAAAAAGTCCCGTCCAGCCGACATGTGCGGATGGACGGGACACATACAGGGAAATTGAGCGCTGAGAGTGTGCGAGGCCGCAAGGCCGAGTGCGCGGTTCAGCGCTCAATTTTGTCCCCAGGGGGATACCAGGGGGAAGGAATTTCTGTCCCGCGTATGCGGGCAGAAATGGGTTCCCCCTGGAGCGTGGCGCTTTTGCGCCACGCTGATGCCGCGCCCGTTTTGGGCGCAGCGCGTCCCTGTATGTCCCCGGCTTGCTGTTACACCCTTGTAAACCCGCGCAAAATGGAGTATCCTAGTAGGCAGGAAACACCGCCACTGAAAGGAGCTTTATCATGCGCGCATACGAACGCCTTCTGCAATACGTTCAGGTCCACACCACCTCCGACCCTCTGTCCGGGACCCACCCCTCCACCCAGCGCCAGTTCGATCTGGCCCGGATGCTGGTGGAGGAACTCCAGGCCCTGGGGGTGGAGGACGCCGCCGTGGACGAGCACTGCTATGTTTACGGCACCCTGCCCCCCACGCCCGGCTGCGAGGACCGGCCCGCCCTGGGCCTGATCGCCCACATGGACACCGCCCCCGACGCCTCCGGCGAGAACGTCCGCCCTGTCCTGCACCAGGACTACGACGGCCGGGACGTCACCCTGCCCGCCACCGGCGCGGTGATGCGGGTCAAGGACTTCCCCTTCCTGGCCAGCATGAAGGGCGAGACCCTGATCACCACCGACGGCTCCACCCTGCTGGGGGCCGACGACAAGGCCGGCGTGGCCGAGATCATGACCGCCGTCGAGACCCTGCAGCAGTCCGGCGCGCCCCACGGCAAGCTGTGCATCGCCTTCACCCCCGACGAGGAGATCGGCGAGGGGGCCAGCCTGTTCGACTTGGAGCGCTTCGGGGCTGCCTTTGCCTACACCGTAGACGGCGGGGACGTGGGCGGCATCGAGTACGAAAACTTCAACGCCGCCTCGGCCACCGTCACGGTGCGGGGGCTGTCGGTCCACACCGGCAGCGCCAAAAACACCATGGTCAACGCCGCCAACGTGGCCATGGAGTTCCACCTGTCCCTGCCCCACATGGCCCGCCCCGAGACCACCGAAGGCCGGGAAGGCTTCTACCACCTGTGCCAGATGACCGGCGACGTCACCGAGGCCAAGCTGGGCTATATCCTGCGGGATCACGACGCCGCCAAGCTGGAATACAAAAAGGACAACCTGCTCCAGACCGCCGCCTGGTTCAACGGCAAGTACGGCCCCGGCACCGTCACGGTGGAGCTGAAGGACGGCTACCGCAACATGATCGAAAAGATCCGCCCCCACTTCCACCTGGTGGAGACCGCCCGCGCCGCCATCCGGGCCGCCGGGCTGGAGCCGGAGGAAGTGCCCGTCCGGGGCGGCACCGACGGCGCCGTCCTCAGCTGGAAGGGCCTGCCCTGCCCCAACCTGGGCACCGGCGGCTTCAACTTCCACGGCGTGCTGGAGTGCATCACCGCCGAGCGGATGGACAAGGCCACCGAGGTGATCCTGAACATCGTCGGCCTCTACGCCCGGGACCCTGCCTGACCAATCTAGGCAAGAGGCCGGCGTTGTGGTATACTGAATGCAAACTACGCGTACCCGTTCGCCCCTGAACGGGGAAAGGAAGGCATTTCCATGACGACTCGATCCTCCTCCGACAACACCGTCCACCTGGGCGGCCGGATCATCAGCGACCGGGTGGTCGCCCAACTGCTGGAAGAACTGCGCACCGGCCGCTGGGCCGGGGCCGACCGCCTGCCCGCCGAGCTGGACCTTGCCGGAGAGCTGGGCGTCAGCCGCACCGTCATCCGGGACGCCCTCAGCACCATGGAGCGCGCCGGCTATGTGGAGCGGGTGCGGGGCATCGGCACGGTGGTCAACCGGGCGGTGCTGTCCCTGCGCAGCCGCCTGGACCAGAAGCTGGAATACTATCCCCTGATCCGCTCGTTCGGCAGCTATCCCCATGCCGACGGCATCCAGATCCAGCCCCTGCGGGCCAGCGCCGAGCTGGCCCAAAGCCTGGAAGTGGAGCCCGGGGCCGACCTGATCTGCATCCGCAAACGGGTGCTGGCCGACTCCACCCCGGTGATCTACTCCATCAACTACCTGCCCCGGTCCCTGCTGGGCGGGCAGGACTACACCAAGCTGGACCTGGGCGGCTCCATCTTTGAAGCGCTGGAGCAGTGCTGCGGGCAGCAGGTGTCCTCCACCGTGGCCCACATCAAGGCCAGCTGCGGGGATGCCGCCATCCGCACCGCCATGCGCCTGGCCCCCGGCGAGGCCATGCTGCTGCTGGACGAAGTGTGCTACACCCGGCTGTGCCGCCCGGTGCTGCGGGCCCTGAGCTACTACACCAACTTTTTCGATTTTTCGCTCCTGCGCAAACTGCTGTGAGCTGCCCGCCCACGGCTTTATCAACCCATTGAAGGAGGCATTTCATGCGCCATCTGATCGACCCCCTTGACCTGACCCGGGAGGAGACCGACGCCCTGCTGGACCTGGCCTGCCGCATCCGGCAGGACCCCGCCGCCTACCGGGACGTAGCCCTGCACAAGCGGCTGGCTACCCTTTTCTATGAGCCCTCCACCCGCACCCGCCTGTCCTTTGAGGCGGCCATGCTCAACCTGGGCGGCCAGGTGCTGGGCTTCCCCAGCGACAACGTGTCCAGCGCCTCGAAGGGCGAAAGCGTGGCCGACACCATCCGGGTGGTGTCCTGCTATGCGGACATCGCCGCCATGCGCCACCCCAAAGAGGGCGCGCCCCGGCGGGCCAGCCGCTACAGCCGCATCCCCGTGATCAACGCCGGGGACGGCGGCCACCAGCACCCCACCCAGACCCTGACCGACCTGATGACCATCCGCACCCGCAAGGGCACCCTGAACGGCCTGACCATCGGCCTGTGCGGCGATCTGAAGTTCGGCCGGACGGTCCACTCCCTGATCAAGACCATGGTCCGCTACGAGGGGGTGCGCTTTGTCCTGATCAGCCCCGAGGAGCTGCGGGTGCCCGACTACATCATCACCGACATCCTGGAGGGCAGCGACATCCCCTACGCCGAGACCCGCAGCCTGGAAGAGTCCATGCCCGGACTGGACATCCTGTACATGACCCGCGTCCAGCGGGAGCGCTTTTTCAACGAGGAGGACTACATCCGGCTGAAAAACAGCTACATCCTCACCCGGGAAAAGATGGCTCTGGCCAAGCCCGACATGGCGGTGCTGCACCCCCTGCCCCGGGTCAACGAGATCGCCCTGGATGTGGACGACGACCCCCGGGCCGCCTATTTCGAGCAGGTGCAGAACGGCGTCTACGTCCGCATGGCCCTCATCATGACCCTGCTGGGCCTGTCCGACCCCAAAGCCCCCAAGGAGGAAACCTGATATGCTGAACATCGACGAGATCCAGGAAGGCATCGTCATCGACCACATCAAGGCGGGCACCGCCGTGGGCCTGATGGACCTGCTGGGCATCAAGTCCAACCGGACGGCCAGCGTGGCCCTGATCCAGAACGCCCGCTCGGCCAAGTCCCCCACCGGCCGCAAGGACATCATCAAGGTGGAGGGGGACGCCTCCTGGCTCAACCTGGACGTGCTGGCCTACCTGGACCCCAACATCACCGTCACCACCATCCACGAGGGCAAGGCCGTCAAGAAGGAAAAACCCCATCCTCCCCGCCGGCTGGTGAACATCGTCCGCTGCCGCAACCCCCGCTGCATCTCCACCATCGAGGAGGAGTGCGACCAGATCTTTGAGCTGGGCGCGGGCGGCAAGTACCGCTGCATCTACTGCGAGCAGGAGCTGCAGGTCAAGTAAAAGCCCAAATGCAAAAAGCCCCGCTGTCCCAAAAAGACAGCGGGGTTTTTGCTTTGTCAGACCAGGACAAAATCCGCGGGCAGGCGGCCCAGTGCGACCGCCACTGGAATCGATCACTTTTTTTCGCAGATCAGCTCCCGGATGGCCTTCATGGCGGTGGAGCGGGGACGGGCGGTGTCCTCCACCAGGGTGATGGCCCGCTCGGGGACGGGCTGGTCCAGCGGGATGCAGAACAGCTCCCCCCGGGCGATGCGGGGGGCCGCCAGCTGGCTGGGGTAAAAACCGATGCCCAGCCCGTGCTCCACCATGGGCAGGATCTGGTCCATGGTGGCGGCCTCCACATCCACCCGGAAGGGCTGGCCGTGGCTGTTGAAAAAGCTCTGGTAAAAAGCGTATGTACTGGTGTCCTCCCCCAGGCAGACCAGGGGGCAGTTTGCCAGTTCGGCCATGGTGCACCGGCGGGCGGCCATGTCGCTGTAGGCCGGGCCGCACACCGGTATCTCGGTAAAGCGCAGCAGCTCGGTCTGCTGCAGGGTGCGGCCGGTGGGCAGCGGCGCGGTGATGACGGCAAAGTCGCTCTCCCCGTCCCGCAGCCGCTCGATGGCCTGGGGGGTGGTCTCGTTGGTGATGCGCAGGTGCACCCCCGGGTACTGCGCCCGGAAAATGGACAGCTTGTCCAGCAGGATCATATGCAGGGCCGCCTCGCTGGCGCTGATGGACAGCGACCCGCTTTCCAGGCTGCCGTCCCGGCGGATCTCCTCCTCGCCCAGCTGCAGCTGCTCCACCGCCGCCGCCACCCGCCGGTAGAACCGCTGGCCCTCGGGCGTCAGGGTGATGCCTTTGTTGGAGCGGTGGAACAGCTTGCACCCCAGCTCCTGCTCCAGGTTTTTCATGCAGCGGGTGATGTTGGGCTGGTTGTTCTTCAGCAGCTCGGCCGCCCGTGTAAAACTGCGGCACTGGGCCACCACATAAAAAATACGGTAATAATCATAGTTGATGGTCATAGAAAATTTTCCTTATATTTTATGAATTATGCACTATCTGCCATACAAAAACTATATTGCAAGCATATTAACAAGATATTTTACAATTTACCTTATCAATAGTATAATACGCTCGACCCAAAATTGCAATTTGACGGGCAAAAGTTACAATTTGTCCGCGCTGGATTGCATGGCAAATGGATATGAAAGGTAAGAAAGGAGTCTTTCCAAAACCATGAAGCAGAATAAGCGCAAACTTATCCTGTGGCTTGCCCTGATCGTGGTGCTGGCAGTCGCCTCCGTCCTGACCGGCGGCGCCGGCGGCGAGACCGAGAGCGTGCAGGAAGTCATGCGGGACGCCGTCCTCCACGAGAGCGGCAGGGTGAGCCTGTTCGGGATCAAAGATGTCAACCCGGGGCTGATCTCGGCCTACGTGGTCACCGTCCTGCTGCTGGTGCTGGCCGCCTGCCTGCGCATCTTTGCGGTGCCGCGGTTCCAGGATGTGCCGGGCAGGCTGCAGATGCTGCTGGAGCTGTGGGTGGGCACCTTCCGCGATATGGCGGAGAAAAACAGCCCCCACCACAACCAGGTGCTGGGCCCCTACCTGTTTGGGGCAGGCAGCTATATCTTTGTCAGCACCCTGTTCGAGATGCTGGGCCTGCAGGCTGTCACCACCGCGGGGCACTCCATCGCCCTGCCAGCCCCCCTGTCCGACATCAACGGCGCCATCGCCATGGGCGTGCTGTCCTATCTGTTCATCCTGTCGGGCGGCGTCGGCGCCGTGGGCCTGCGCGGCGTGGGCCGCACCCTGAAGGAGTTCTCGCTGCCCATCTCGATGAGCTTCCGTCTGTTCGGCGCGCTGCTGTCCGGCCTGCTCGTCACCGAACTGGTCTACTTCTATATCACCCTCAGCTTTGTGCTGCCGGTCATCGTGGGCGTGCTGTTCACCCTGCTCCATGCGCTGATCCAGAGCTACGTGCTGACCATGCTGGTGGCCCTCTATTACGGCGAGGTGTCCGAGCCGGTCCAGCCCAAAGCCCCCAAAGCCAAACGTAACAAAAATGCCCTTGCGGCTTGATTTTATCAGGAGGTCTATCATGAAAACGCTGAACATCAAAAAAGCCCTTTCCGCCCTGCTGGTGATGCTGATGCTCACCTTTGCCGTGGCCGTGCCCGCCTTTGCGGCCGGCCCCGACGCCCAGCCCGCCGAAACCGCCGCCTCCCAGAGCGCCGAGGCCGCCCAGGCCGAGGCCGAGGGCATGACCACCGCCGGCAAGGCCATCGCCTGCGCCGTCGCCGTGGGCATCGCCGCTGCCGGCGGCGCCGTGGGCATGGGCATCCTGGGCGCCAAGTCCTCCGAGAGCATCGCCCGCCAGCCCGAGGCCGAGGGCAAGATCCGCACCTCGATGATGCTGACCCTAGTCTTTATCGAGACCGCCATCATCTACGCCCTGCTGGTGGCCATCCTGATCATCTTTGTCCTGTAAGCGCGGGAGGTGTCAGTTATGAATCTCCCCCTGAACATCGACCTGCAGCAGATCTTTCTGCATATGCTCAACTTCGTCATCCTGGCCGGCGGGCTGTATTTTATCCTGTACAGCCCGGTGAAGAAGTTCATGGACCAGCGCGCCGCCCGCTACGCCGAGATGGACGCCGCTGCCGCCCAGAAGCTGGCCGAGGCCGAAAAGCTGGCCGCCGGCCACCAGGCCCAGCTGGACAAACTGGAGGACGAGCTGCGGGAGCGCCGGGCCGAAAGCCAGAAGATCGCCCAGGCAGCCGCCCAGCAGCAGCTGGACCGCGCCCAGCAGCAGGCGGACCAGATCATCGCCGCCGCCCGCAAGAACGCCGAGAGCATCCGCACCAAGGCCCTGGCCGACAGCCAGAAAGAGCTGAAGGAGCTGGCCATGGCCGCCGCCGAAAAGCTGGCCCTGTCCTCCAGCCGGGATGCTTTTGATGAATTTTTGAACCTGGCAGAGGAAGGGGACCAGCATGAGCAGCATGAATAACCCCACGGCCGCCTTCCTTTACAGTGCCGAACAGCCCAGCGACGCCCAGCGCCAGCGGTTTGAAGCGTTCCTGGCCCGGACCTATCCCGGCCAGGCCCTGACCCTGGAGTGGAAGCAGGACGCGGAGCTGGCCGGCGGTTTCCGCCTGGAAGTGGGCGCCGACATCTACGACTGGAGCCTGCAGGGCCGGATGGAGCAGCTGCGCCGCAAGCTGGACGCTCTGGACGGCCAGGAGGACGTGCTGCCCCTGATGCGCCAGGCCATCCAGGACTGGGCCCCCAGCACCAAGCCCGAGGAGATGGGCACCGTGCTGACGGTGGGCGACGAGATCGCCACCATCTCCGGCCTGGAGGACGCCGTCTACGGCGAGGTGCTGGTCTTTTCCAACGGCATCAAGGGCATGGTGCAGGAGCTGCGGCCCGATCAGCTGTGCTGCGTCCTGTTTGGCGACAGCAGCGGCATCGAAGCCGGCGACCCGGTGCGCCGCACCCGCAAGGTGGCCGGCGTGCCGGTGGGCGAAGGCTTCCTCGGCCGGGTGGTGGACGCCCTGGGCAGCCCCATCGACGGGGCCGGCCCCATCCGGGCCGACGCCTATTACCCGGTGGAGCGGCCCGCCCCCGGCATCATCGACCGCCAGCCGGTCAACCAGCCCATGGAGACCGGCCTGCTGGCCATCGACGCGCTGTTCCCCATCGGCCGCGGCCAGCGCGAGCTGATCATCGGCGACCGCCAGACCGGCAAGACTGCCGTGGCCCTGGACACCATCCTGAACCAGAAGGGCAAAAACGTGGTCTGCATCTACGTGGCCATCGGCCAGAAGTCCAGCTCGGTGGCCCTGCTGGCCGAAAACCTCCGCCGCCGGGGCGCCATGGATTACTGCATCATCGTCAGCGCCCCCGCCAGCGACTCGGCCTCTCTGCAATATATCGCCCCCTACGCCGGCACCAGCATCGGCGAGTACTTCATGCACCAGGGCCGGGACGTGCTGATCGTCTACGACGATTTGTCCAAGCACGCCATCGCCTACCGCGCCTTGTCCCTGCTGCTGGAGCGCAGCCCCGGCCGCGAGGCCTACCCCGGCGATGTGTTCTACCTGCACAGCCGCCTGCTGGAGCGGTCGGCCCACCTGTCCGACGAAAAAGGCGGCGGCAGCATGACCGCCCTGCCCATCATCGAGACCCAGGCCGGCGATGTGTCGGCCTATATCCCCACCAACGTCATCTCCATCACCGACGGCCAGCTGTTTTTGGAGAGCAGCCTGTTCTTCTCGGGCCAGCGCCCCGCCGTCAACGTGGGCCTGTCGGTGTCCCGTGTGGGCGGCGACGCCCAGACCAAGGCCATGAAAAAGGCCGCCGGCGCCATGCGCCTGGACCTGGCCCAGTACCGGGAGATGGAGGTCTTTACCCAGTTCTCCAGCGACCTGGACGAGGCCACCAAGCGCCAGCTGACCTATGGCCAGGGGCTGATGCGGCTGCTGCGCCAAAAGCAGTACCACCCCCTGACCCAGCACGAGCAGGTCATCACCCTGGTGGCCGCCCTGAACCATGTGCTGCAGGACATCCCCGCCAGCCAGATCGGCGGCGCCCAGCAGGAGATGCTGGCCTGGTTTGCCGAGCAGGACCCCGCCCTGTGCCAGCGCATCGACTCCACCGGCCTGCTGAGCGACGACGACCGCCAGCAGATCCTGGCCCTGGCCCGCACGTTCGTGGCCCAGTATCAGAAGAAGGGGCAGTGATATGCCAAGCACCAAAGAGATCAAAGACCGGATCGAAAGCGTCCGCCAGACCCAGAAGATCACGAACGCCATGTACCTGATCTCCTCCACCAAGCTGCGCCGCGCCCGGGCGGACCTGGAACACACCCGCCCTTACTTCGAGGCGCTGCAGGCCGAGATCAAGCGGATCTTCCGCACCTCCAGCGACATCCACAGCCGGTACTTCTACCCGCCCCACGAGGACGACATCAAGGGCGGGCCCTATGCCTGCCTGGTCATCACGGCGGACAAGGGCCTGGCCGGCGCCTACAACCAGAACGCCGTCAAGGAGACCATGCAGGTGCTGGCCGGCCACCCCGGCTGCAAGCTGTTCGTGGTGGGCGAATACGGCCGCCACTACTTTGCCCAGCACCATATCCCCATCGAGCAGAGCTTTTTGTACACGGCCCAGAACCCCACCCTGGAGCGCGCCCGGGAGATCAGCGCCATTTTGCTGGAGGGCTTCAACCGCGGCGACTGGAAAAAGCTGTATATCGTCTACACTGATATGGAAAGCAGCCTGGCTTCGGCCACCCGCAGCACCCGTCTGCTGCCGTTCCACCGGGCGCACTTCGCCTCCACCAACGAGGACCACTCCTCCGACACCTTCGAGTTTGTGCCCGACATGGTCACCGTGCTGGACAATATGGTGGAAAGCTACGTCTCCGGCTTCATCTACAGCGCCCTGATCGACAGCTTCTGCAGCGAGCAGAACGCCCGCATGACCGCCATGGACGCCGCCAACGAGAACGCCCAGCGCCTGCTGGACGAGCTCAGCCTGCAGTACAACCGGGTGCGCCAGTCGGCCATCACCCTGGAGATCACCGAGGTGTCGGCGGGCGCCAAGGCCCAGCGCCACAAGCGCCAGGCCGCCGCTTCTACACGAAAGGATGTGTGACCCCCTTTGAATACAGGTAAAATCGTACAGGTCTCGGGCCCTGTCGTGGACGTCGCCTTTGAGACCTTGCCTCTGCCCCGCATCCGCGAGGCCCTCACCGTCCAGGTGGAGGGCGCCGGCCGGGTGATGGAGGTATCCCAGCATCTGGACCCCCACACCGTCCGCTGCGTCATGCTGGCGGCCAGCGAGGGCCTGGCTCGCGGCATGGAGGTCGCCGCCCCCGGCCACACCATCCAGGTGCCGGTGGGCGAGGCCGTGCTGGGCCGGATGTTCAACGTCCTGGGCCAGCCCATCGACGGCGGGGAGCCCATCCCCGCCAGCGTGTCCGTCAAGAGCATCTACCGCAAGCCCCCTCCCTTTGAGGAGCAGAACCCCGCCGTCGAGATCCTCGAGACCGGCATCAAGGTCATCGACCTGCTGGAGCCCTACGCCAAGGGCGGCAAGATCGGCCTGTTCGGCGGCGCCGGCGTGGGCAAGACCGTCCTGATCCAGGAGCTGATCTACAACGTGGCCACCAGCCACAACGGCTACTCGGTGTTCACCGGCGTGGGCGAGCGCAGCCGCGAGGGCAACGACCTGTGGCGTGAGATGAACGAGAGCGGCATCGCCGGCAAGACCGCCCTGGTCTTTGGCCAGATGAACGAGTCCCCCGGCGTCCGCATGCGGGTGGCCCTGTCCGGCCTGACCATGGCCGAGCACTTCCGCGACGAGGCCCACAAGGACGTGCTGCTGTTCATCGACAACATCTTCCGCTTTGTCCAGGCGGGCAGCGAGGTGTCCACCCTGATGGGCCGGATGCCCTCTGCCGTGGGCTACCAGCCCACCCTGGCCAACGAGATGGGCGAGCTGCAGGAGCGCATCACCTCCACCAAGGACGGCTCGGTCACCTCGGTGCAGGCGGTCTACGTCCCGGCCGACGACCTGACCGACCCCGCCACCGCCACCACCTTCACCCATCTGGACGCCACCACCGTCCTGAGCCGCAAGATCGTCGAGCAGGGCATCTACCCCGCCGTGGACCCGCTGGAGTCCACCTCCCGCATCCTGGAGCCCGACATCGTGGGCGAAGAACACTACCGCGTGGCCCGCAAGGTGCAGGAGATCCTCCAGAAATACCGCGAGCTGCAGGACATCATCGCCATCCTGGGCATGGACGAGCTGAGCGAGGAGGACCAGAAAACGGTCAGCCGGGCCCGCAAGGTCCAGCGCTTTTTGTCCCAGCCCACCCACGTGGCCGAAAAGTTCACCGGCATCCCCGGCGTCTATGTCCCGCTGGAGGACACCATCAAGGGCTTTGCCGCCATTGTGGACGGCCAGATGGACCAGTATCCGGAAGCCGCCTTCTTCAACGTGGGCACCATTGCCGACGTGGTGGAAAAGGCCAAAAAGATCGAGGCAGGTGAAGTGTGATGAACACCTTCCATCTGCGCATCCTGGCCGCCGACCAGATGTTTTTTGAGGGCGCCTGCGAAAACCTGGTGGTGCCCTGCGCCGACGGCTCGTTCGGGGTGCAGGCCCACCACAGCAACATGATCTCGGCCGTCACCCCCGGCGAGCTGCACTACCGCCCCGCCGAGGGCCCCGACGCCGGCCGGGAAAAGATCGCCGCCGTCTCGGCCGGCCTGATCAAGGTGGAGCGCAACGATGTCCTGGTCCTGGTGGACACCGCCGAGCGCCCCGAGGAGATCGACGCCAACCGCGCCCGCCGCGCCGCCGACCAGGCCAAGGAGGCCCTGCTGCAAAAACGCAGCATCCAGGAATACCGGGTGGCCCAGTACAACCTGGCCCGCGCCATGAGCCGCCTGCGGGTGCACAGCGACTTTGAGCGCAAGTAAGCCTTGACAACCACCGTCGCTTCGTGGTATTCTGAAGCATATCCAGGCCACAGCCCACAATGGCGTGCCCGGACCCGATCCTGAACATTGCAAGGGGCCCCTGCCCTGCTGACGGAAAAGGTGGAATCGACCACCGTGCAGCCAGGGGCGACACAAAGCCGACCGTCTGGGCAGCCTTGCGCGGCATCTGCCGCGCAGCGCTGCCCTTTTTTGTGCGCAGCAAAGGAGAAACGCTATGAAGTCCGATATTGAGATCGCCCAGGAGGCCGTCCTCCGCCCCATCACCGAGATCGCCGCGGGCCTTGGCCTGGACGACGACCACGTCATCCCCTACGGCCGCTACAAGGCCAAGATCGACCACCGCCTGGCCGAAGCCGGCGGCCGGCAGGGCCGGCTGATCCTGGTCACCGCCATCAGCCCCACCCCGGCCGGCGAAGGCAAGACCACCACCAGCGTGGGCCTGGCCGACGCCCTGTGCGCCCTGGGCAAAAAGACCATGCTCTGCCTGCGCGAGCCCTCGCTGGGGCCCGTCTTTGGCATCAAGGGCGGGGCGGCCGGCGGCGGCTACGCCCAGGTGGTGCCCATGGAGGACATCAACCTCCACTTTACCGGCGACATCCACGCCATCGGCGCCGCCAACAACCTGCTGGCCGCCATGATCGACAACAGCATCCAGCAGGGCAACCCCCTGCACATCGACCCCCGCCGCATCACCTGGAAGCGCTGCATGGACATGAACGACCGCCAGCTGCGCTTTATCGTGGACGGCCTGGGCGGCAAGGCCAACGGCACCCCCCGGGAGGACGGCTTTGACATCACCGTGGCCAGCGAGGTGATGGCGGTGTTCTGCCTGGCCTCCAGCCTGCACGACCTGAAAGAGCGTCTGGCCCGGATCGTCTGCGCCTACACCTACGACGGCCAGCCCGTCACCGCCGGGCAGATCGGCGCGGCCGGCGCCATGGCCGCCCTGCTCAAGGACGCGCTGGACCCCAACCTGGTCCAGACGCTGGAGCATAACCCCGCCATCATCCACGGCGGCCCCTTTGCCAACATCGCCCACGGCTGCAACAGCGTCATGGCCACCCGGCTCAGCCTGGCCCTGGCCGACTATGTGGTCACCGAGGCGGGCTTCGGCGCCGACCTGGGGGCCGAAAAGTTCCTGGACATCAAGTGCCGGGCCGCCGGCATCGCCCCCGCGGCCTGCGTCCTGGTAGCCACCGTCCGCGCCCTCAAGAGCCACGGCGGGGTGGCCAAGGCCGACCTGAACCAGCCCAACCCCGCCGCCGTCCGCGCCGGCCTGGCCAACCTGGGCCGCCACATCGAAAACATGAAGGACAACTTCGGCCTGCCGGTGGTGGTGGCGGTCAACGCCTTCCCCACCGACACCGAAGAAGAGCAGGCCATCGTCCGCGATTACTGCGCCGGCATGGGTGTGCCCTGCGTCCTGAGCGAAGTCTTTGCCAAGGGCGGCGAGGGCGGCAAGGCCCTGGCTCAGGCCGTCCTGGACAGCCTGGAGGACCGCCCCATCCGGTACACCTACCCCCTGGAAGCCTCCCTGCGGGAAAAGATCGAGGCGGTGGCCGGCAAGATCTACCGGGCCGACGGCGTGGACTACAGCCCCGCCGCCGCCAAGACCCTGGACGAGCTGACCGCCCTGGGCTACGGCGGCCTGCCGGTCTGCATCGCCAAGACCCAGTACAGCTTCAGCGACAACGCTGCCCTCAAGGCCGCGCCCACCGGTTTCCGGATGAACGTGCGGGAGGTGCGCCTGGCCGCTGGCGCCGGCTTTGTGGTGGTCATCTGCGGCAGCATCATGACCATGCCCGGCCTGCCCAAGACCCCCGCCGCCGTCAACATCGACGTCACCGACGACGGACGGATCACCGGCCTGTTCTGAGCCCCGGCGCGCCCCTCTTTGCCGCGCAGCCGCTCTACAATGCAAAAAATCCCCTGCCTTTGGGCGGGGGATTTTTTTGCATAGCTTTCCCGGGATGAAAGTAAAAAGAAATATGACCGATCGTTTGATCGGTCATATGAGTGGTTGCGGGGGCTGGATTTGAACCAACGACCTTCGGGTTATGAGCCCGACGAGCTACCGGACTGCTCCACCCCGCGATATGGAGTTTGTGCACCGCTCTGGCCTTTTGCAGAAGCCGTATCGCTTAGTGCTCCATTATAATACCACAGGTCTGGGCCAATGTCAATAGTTTTTCGAGAAATTTTTGTAAGGTATCGCCAAAAGCAGAAAAAGAACGCGCCTGCGCTGGCTCTTGGCCCGGCAGGCGCGCCCGGTTTGCTGCGATAGGGGGCGTGCGGAGGTCATCTGCGGCGGCGGCGCAGGAAGAGCGTCACGGCTGCCGCTGCGGCGGCCACGATGACCACCACCGGCCACAGGCCGGCCAGCACCACGGCCACCGACGCCAGGCCCGCCACAAAGTTCTGCCAGCCCTGGGCAAAGGCTGCGCCCAGGCGCTCCAGGAAGGTCTCGCCGGTGGGGGTGTAGGTCTCCACCTCCTGCAGATTGACGGTGACGGTGCAGCTGGCGATCTGGTCGTCGTACCAGTCCAGCTGGCTCTGCCAGCTTTCCAGCTGATACTGCACGTCGGACAGCTGGGCCTCGATGTCCAGCAGGTCGGACAGGGTGCTGGCGCTGGCCTGCAGCTCCCGCAGGCGGTCCCGCTGGCCTTCCAGGTTGGCCACACGGCCGGCCACGTCGGCGTACTGGGCCGTTACATCGTCGGCCTGCTCGCTGCGGTTGACCAGGCTGGCCGCCTGCCCTGCCGCCGCCAGAAAGCTGTCGTAGTTTTCTGCCGGCACCCGCAGGGTCATGGACAGGCTGCGCCTGCTGTCGTCGTAGCTGGACTCGCTGCTGTTTTCCATCCAGCCGCCGGCGTCGGCTAGGGCCTGCTCCAGGGCGGCCCGGGCGGCGTCGTAGTCTTTGGTCTCCAGGGTCAGGTAAGCGGTGTAGATGATCTTGTCCCCGGCTACGGCCATCTCCGTGCCGCCGGCGCTGCGGGCCGCACCCGTCGCCAGGCCATTTTCCGCCGCGTCCATACTGTACTGGGCCGCCGCCGGGGCTTTGGCCATTGCCGTACTGGACGCCGCGCCGCCGGACATCCGGCTCATAGTGCCGATGCCGGCGCCGGCAGGGCCCATCGCCGTCATCACCTGGCTGCCCACAACGGCTACCGCCGCGCAGGCCGCGATGCCCGCCGCCCACCGCCGCCAATGGGGGAAACGGACTGCCCTGCCCTTTTGGGCCGGGGCGGGGCTTTTGGTATGCTCATGGGATTTTGGGGTGTCAGGCTGCATGGCCAGCAGACGGGCTTTCAGCTCATCGGGAGCGTGAAGCTGGTCTACTTCCATTTGATATTCAAACCATTTCATCCTCGATCTCCTCCTCCAGCATGGTATGTAGAAGGGCCCGCGCCCGGTGCAGCCAGCTGAGCACCGTATTGGTAGGCGCGCCCACCAGCCGCCCGATCTCCGCCGCCGTATACCCTTCGTAGTAGTGCAGATAAATGGCGTTGCGGTAATGTTCGGGCAGGGCGCGCACCGCGTCCAGCACGCTGCCGTCGGCAGCTGGGGGAGCCGGCATCGTCTCATCCAGCGGCACATCCTTCTGGCTGGCCGCACGGGTCAGGTCGTGGCAGCGGTTGATGGCCACCCGCAGCAGCCACGCTTTCAGGTGTTCTTCGCTCGAAAAGGCGCCGCGGTACCTCAGCAGCTTTTCGAACACGTCCTGCACCACGTCCTCAGCGTCGGTGGTGGTGCTGCAGTGATGCACTGCCGCACGGTACACCGTGTCGCTGTATTTTTCCACCGCGAGGCGGAATGCTTCTTCCTGACTGATACGCCACATAAGTTGCTCCTTTGCCGGCTTTGCAGGTCCTTTCACCTGAGATACGTTTTGCCGATGGCAAAAATTGCATCGGCGCCGCCGGACTTTCTATCTTTGACCGCCCGGGGCCTCCCGGGCCGTTTTTACTTGGATATAGTCCTATTGTACCATGCCGCGCCCCAAAGGGAAAGCCCCATTCCGCCCCGCCGGGCCGGAAAAACACGGAAACGCCCGGCAGGCGTCCATGCGCTGCCGGGCAGGGTCATCAGATCTGTTTCCGCCATTCGGCCTCAAAAGCGGCCTCAAAGGCGCGTTCGGCGGGGGTGTCGGGGGCGGGCAGCTCCACCGTCCGGCCCGTCCAGGAGGACAGGTAGACGGCGTTGGAGATGGTCAGGCTTTTGCGCCCCTCGGCCCAGGGGGCCAGCAGGCCGTCCGGGTCGCCGGCGCGGATGCAGGCCGCAAAATTGCGCAGCACGGCGGCGTAGGCGTCGGGGCCTTTTTCCATGGGCAGGGTCTGCCAGCGGGCGGCGGGCTTTTCGAAGCCGGTGCCGGGGGCGCTGCGGTATTCCCGCTCAGGCCGGTCCAGCCGGGCGATCCGGACCCCCTCCGGCTCGCAGAGGATCAGCCCGTCGTCCAGGGCGATCTCCAGCCGGTTGACGCCGGGGGCCTCGCCGGTGGAGGCGACGAACACCCCGGTGGCCCCGCCGGGCCATTCCAGGTAGGCGGTGACCTCGTCCTCCACCGGGATGGGGTGGTATTTGCCGTTGTGGCAGAACGCCCGGGTCCGGGCGGGCATCCCGCAGATCCATTGGAGCATATCCAGGTTGTGGGGGCACTGGTTGAGCAGGGTGCCGCCGCCGTCCTTCTGCCAGCTGCCCCGCCAGCCGCTGCCGGCGTAGTAGGCGTTGGAGCGGTACCAGTCGGTCACCGTCCAGCTGACCCGCTTGACGCGGCCCAGTTCGCCGCTGTGCACCAGCTGCCGGATGGCCCGGTAGGACGGGAAGGTCCGCTGCTGAAAGATATACCCGCAGACCAGCCCCGCCGGGCGGGCCTGCTCCATCCGGCGGGCCGCCGCGCTGGTGATGCCGGCGGGCTTGTCGCACAAAACGCACAGCCCCCGCTCCATGGCGGCCACCGCCTGTTCCTCATGCAGGCGGTGGGGCGTGGCGATGACCACGGCGTCCAGCTCGAGCGCCCCGCCGTCCACCGCCGCGAACAGTTCCTCCGCCGTCTGGTAGACCGGCAGCCCCGCCGGCAGCGCCAGCCCACGGGCGGCCAGGGTCTCGGGCCGCACCCGGGTCACGGCGGCCAGCTCCATCCCCGGCACGGCCCCCGCCGCCAGCAGCGCGGCGTACTGGCTGCCCATATTGCCCATGCCGATGACGGCGGTGCGGATGGCATCTTTTTTCATGGCAAACGCCTCCTTTTTATGCGGCCGGGCTGGATGCTTCGCCTTCGGCCTGCACCGCGCCCAGGTTTTCCATCAGCTTGACGGCCAGCTCCTCCGCCTCGCCCGCCGGGACCCAGAGGTCGGGGTAAAAGCCGCGAAGCTCCTCGAAATAGTCCCAGTCCTGGGGTGTATGAAATCTGCCGCTTCCCATCACAACAAAGCACTTACTGTTGGGCAGCTGTAAATTCGTTTCTGCCGATGTCACCTGTGCACCAAAGGTATTTTCTCCAATGAAAAGAACATTTTCCACATTGTGCGCCTGATCTACAAACATCTCTGCTGAAGATACCGTCCATTTTCCTGTTAAAACGATCAGCACGGGCCACGCTCTCCTCGTCCGGGGCTTCGCGCAGGTATTGACTTTCATCGACCCTCGGCTGGTGTACCGCCTGATGCTCTGCGTTGACCTCCGCCAGCAGCTCGTCCAGGGTGGGCTGAGGCGGCAGGGACGGGGCGCAGCCTGCCAGCAGGCAGGCCGCCAGGGCCAGAGCACAGCTTTTTACGAATCCGTTCATTTTGCATTCCTCCCTCTTGTTGTCGCCGGCGCGGGGCCGGTATGGTTCCAGTGTAGCACAACGGCGCCCCGCCGGCAATAGGGATGCAGTGAACAGGCGATTCGGTGCAGTCAAACGGGTATGCCAGCCCCCGACCACGCGAAAAGCCCCCGTAACTTGCATCGTTACGGGGGCTTTCCCTGGAGCTGGTGACAGGAGTTGAACCTGCAACCCACTGATTACAAATCGAAAAAAACTAATAGAAAAATCGTTTATTTTTATCCGTTTGTTAGTTTTTTGTTCGTTTATTTCTTTACTCTCACCGGGATTCCAACACTACTATCAGCAAGCCTATCTGGTTTCAACTTCACTATATCATTCGTTTTACACGCTGTCAACCAACAAAAAATCCCCCGCCCTGCCAGGGTCCAAACTGGCAAGGCGGGGGCATTGTGTTGCCGCGCTAAGGAGGTCACGCGGCGCTATGTATTCAGTTTGTGATGGTCATCACGCCGGACTTCTGCCGGTGCACCTCTGCCTCGATCTTGGTGATGAGGTAGCCTTCGATGTCGCCGCCGGAAGCCTTCTCAATGTACTTTTTGGCGCCGGCGCTCAGGGTTGCGATACACGCTTCCACTGCCTCCTTCAGGGCCTTCTGCTGGGCTTCCGCATCGAAGCTGCCGGCCTCTTTCAGGGCATCCACATATGTCTGGAACTTTGCCTCTACGGCGTCCGCCACGACATTTGCGATTTCCCGCTGGGCGGAAGTGCTCGCCACTGCATCCGCGATATTGCGGATTGCGTTTGCCACAATGCCGCCCACGCCCACGACGGCAGCGCTCAGTACGGCCAGAGTAACTTTGTTCTGCATAGTAAACCTCTTTTATCTCTTGTTTTCTCTCATCAGTTTCAGGGTGTTGTCCGCTTCGATGGCCGGCTTGGTAAAGCTGTTGTTCTTCCACCAAGCGGCCACGCTGGCGGCAACCGTCAGCGCGCTGGTCACCAGCGCCTCGATGGTGCTGTCCTCGATGGGCAGCACGGGCTTGCCCATCGCACTCAGTACCATGTTGATGAGGGCCAGTGCCAGGCAGATGGTGCGGACGATGGTCCCCGTGGAAATGTTCAGTTTGTCCATAGACTTTCAATCCTCCCTTGCGCAGCGCTTGAATTTTGCCCAAAGATATAACGCAGTGCTTGAATCTGTGTTATATCTTTGGGTTTTTGTTGATTTCTTTACTTCATCCGGGTTAGACCGGCGCGCTTGATGATGGACGGGTAGTCCTTGTAGACATGGCTCATGTCAACCAGGCCGTCCTGTTCCGGCACGCCAGGCATATAGTGCTTGCTGGTGTACTGCCACATCCCATGCTTGCGGGAGGGGCGCTTACCAGTGTAATCGGCGATCCACAGGTCATAGGCCGACAGCCGATCCATGTTCAGCTCGGTATTGGAGTAATAGGTGTAGGTGTACACCATAGCATACAGGCCCCAGTTTTCGATGGCATCCGCCGCGCTGATGACCAGATCGGTCAGGGCGTCCGCAGACAGCGGTTTGAGTTTGTTATCCTCCACATCTACCGTAACCGGCAGCTCAAAGGTCTTGCCGGTCAGCGCCTCCCGCAGCTTTGCCAGCTCCTCAGCCACCCGCTCCGGGGTCTGGGCATAGGTGTAGTAGTAGACCCCCACCGGAATGCTCAGCCGTTTGCACTCCTGGTAATTCCGTTCAAAAGTCGGGTCGATGTAAATACCGCCGAAGCTCTTGTTGGTGGAGACGGTTTTGAGCATCGCGCCGCCAACTTTGTTCTTGACCTGCTCCCAGTCGATAGTGCCCTGGTAGCGGCTCACGTCGATATAATCTTTCACAGTTTATCCCTCCGTGTGATGGTCTGCTTCCAGCTTGGAGATTCTGGTCTCGTGATTGATAAGCCGCTCATCCATCTTCCTGTCCGCCTCTTTCAGCTCGGTAAGATTTTGCATGTAGCGGCCCTTGAACTCCTCCAGGTTGTTCAACAGCAGTTCCAGTTTCCCGGACAGCTTGTTAAGCGTTCCGTTCAGCTTGACGATCGGCCCGGCGACAGTCGCCACCAGGCCGACCAATGCAATGATTACGGTGACCACACCCCATTCGGTCATGTCTTTGCCTCCCATCTGAACAGTGTATAATGCGGCTTGTCCTCCCCGAACCACCGGTATCTCAGCCAATCATCCAGCACCACGGCAGCGACGGAGACCACCACCCACAGCAGGCTGAACGGCAGGCAGATTTGGCCGAGGATATTGAACGACAGGTTGCTGTAATCCCATACATCCCATCCCAGCCACAGGTTGACAATGCAGCCTGTGGCAAACTCCAGGGCGGTGACGATGGCCGAGCCGATCACCCCCTGCAGCGGCAGGGGCATCTCCCAGGGGATCACCTCGTTGAGCAGGCCGATGAGCACGAAGCACAGCCCGCCCAACAGGAACATGGTCCAGTGGCTCCGGCCCCGCAGCACCAGCTCCAGCAGGACATAGATGCTGCCGCCCGCCGCCGCAAGGACCGCGTGCTTCAGCGCCGGCTTGAGCTTGTCCATCATGCGTTACCACCGCCCGCGGCCTGTTGGGTCAGCTTCGCAACGACGGATTCGATTTCGGCCTGGGCCGCCGCAATGATTTCCTGCATCTGGGTCAGCAGGTCCTCCGGCAGAGTGCTGCCGTAGGTGATACCGGCCAGGGCGTTCTTGTCCGTCTCGCGGTTGATCCAGATTTTCAGGAAGTTGTTGTAGGTGGTCTGGTAGGTCACGAAGGACTTGTAGGCCACATACAGGGTCATGATGTCCGCCGCCACATACATCTTGCACTGGCTGCCGTCGGCGTGGTAGGGGTACTGCGTTGCGCCCAGTGTGATTGCCGTGAACATCGAATCAATGTTGGTCTGGTCGTTGGGCTCCAGTGCAAAGTGCTCAGTACCGCTGCTCTGTTCCACGTCGATGCCGGCGTAAATCAGCGCCTCGCAGGTGCTATTGGCCATTTCGACCTTCTTCTCTGCCAGGGTTTTCAGGTCTTCCTTCTTCCACTTCAATGCCATGGTGTGTACCTCCCTTACTGGAACGCGCCGGACACGCCGGTGATGTAGCCGGCGGCGTCGGAGCTGCCGCGCTCGGCCTCGATCTTGAAGTTGAAGGCGGCGCCATTGGTGTTCTCGTGGTTCTCGAACACGATGTTGGCGCCGCTCTTGACCTCTGCGGTGCAGTCCTGCCACACCGGCTCGGTATCGTTGCCGTTGTTGGTCACCTTGACGCTGTACTCGGCATCGGCGGGGATGTTGCCGGTGACGGCCAGCCGGGCCACCGTGATGTCACCCTCGACGGCCATGGGCGTCTCCAGGGTGATGGTTGCGGCATGGACGGCCTTGGTGAAGGTGGCGGTGAAGGCAGCCGTCTCGGTGCCGTCGTTCACCTCGATGGTGATGGTATGCTGGCCGTTCAGGATTTTCTGGAACTCTGCCGCCGTGCTGGCCGCCTCGAAGGTGAGGGCCGTCCCGCTGGTGACGCTGTTACGGGTTTTGGTGGTGACCCCATCCAGCTTCTCGGTGACGGTCAGGCTGTCGCCGTCCTCATCGGACGGCGTATAGCTGAAGCTGAAGGCTGCGTTCTTCTCCCCCAGGTTCACGCCGGAGGCGCCGCTCTCGCTGGTGACGGTGGGGGCTGCGTTGGTCGAGACAGTACCATCGTCAGAGACCGAGAGTGTAGAGGGAAGTACAAAAGCGGGGCGCACGCCGTAGGTGTTGTAGTAGTTCCAGTAGTAGTAGTAGCCGTCCGAGTTGACGTTCCAGACGTAGTAGGAGCTGTTCGTGTTCGGCGAGCGGGTCCACCAGTCGGTGGCCGAACCGTTGTACTTTGCAATACGTTTCTTGTTGGCTGCCGAGCCGGTTCCGGCGGTGAAGTAATCCAGCTTCGCGCCGTCCTGCGGGAAATAAGAGCTGTCGCTCTTGGTCCAGCCCAGCTCATAGCCGGACAGCAGGAAGATTTTGCAGCTCAGTCCGTTGGCACCAGATGCCACGGCGGAGCCGCCGGTGCCGTTGACATACGGGATCTTCACCGTCTTGATAGCATCCCGGATGTTCAGGTCGAACAGGTCAACAAACGTGTTGTTCAGCCAGCTCTGCAGCGTGGAATTTCGGTAGTTATTGTCGTTGTTATCCCATTCGCGCGTGTTGTAGATGTCCTGCATCAGCACCCAGGTGCCGTCGCAGCTGTCATCGTACAGGCTGGACGGCTTGCCCTGGTGCACAACGATGAAGTTCTTCGGACTGCCGTTCAGGTTCAGTTTGAGGACCGAGCCGACGGCCTTGGTGCCGAGTTTCACATTTGCCATGATGTGTCCTCCTTCGGTTGATTTGGGGCATAATAAACGCGGGTGGATACCGTTGGCTCCTCCCGCGTTTTCTCTGCCACCATGCGTTGTTGTTTCAGCCGACGCTTGTAGGCCACCATGCGGGTTGCGTTGATCTTACGGCGCGGCTTCACTTCCTCGCCTATGATCTCGCTCACCTTTTTGGCATACTTCTCGCGCAGCTTATAGGTATCTCCATGGGCCGCCCAGGCGTCCCATGCCTCGAAACGCTCAATGATCTTCTCTTTGCTGATCTCCCCTTTTGGGTATGCCGCCCTCCATTCCTTGACTCTGGACCTGATCCGCTTGATGCCGTCGCGGCGCAACTTCTGCACCACCTTGCCGGTATCGGTCAGATAGGTATGGAACCCTATAAAGTCAATGCCGTTCCGCAGCGGGAAGATGGCCGTTTTCTCGTTCAGCTCCAGTTTGGCCCGCGCCATGTAGTCCCGGCTGGCATCCAGAGCCGCTCGGGCTTCTTTCTTGGTGCGGAAGATCATGTAGAAGTCATCCATGTACCGGCCATAGGCTTCGGGCCTGTACTGTTCTTGCACGGCGTGGTCAAACTCGTCCAGGTAGAGAAGCGCCAGCAGCTGGCTGGTCTGGTATCCCAACGGCAAACCATCGGACGTGTCGATATAGACGCAGAGCAGTTCGTATATCCGCACGTCCACCCGGTGCCTGACGCATACCAGCTTGAGCTTTTCTTTCAGGCGTTCGTGGTCGATGCTGGCAAAGAAATGCCGCACGTCCCCTTTCATCACCCATCCGTCGGCGCTCCCATGCCGCCGGTAATACCTGTTCATGTTCTGTTTCAGGTACATCAGGCCGTCATGGGTGCCCTTGTCCAGCTGGCTTGCGTGGTTGCCCCGGATGAAGCTGTGGGTCAGCACGCTGTACAGCTCATTGTCTACCAGTGCATGGAGCACCACCTTGTCTACAAAGGCAGGCGCCTGCACGAGCCGCTTTTTCGGCTCAAAGACATAGAAGGTGTGGAACGCTCCCGGCCTGTAGCTGCCATCCAGCAAGATGCGGGACAGTTTTTCGGTACAGGCCAGAGCGTTTGCCTCATACTCAGCGCAGCCGCTTTTCTTCCGCTTGCCCTGCCGGGCGTGCAGGTAAGCGTCATACAGCACCTCAAAAGAGCAGATTTCTTCAAAGTTCATTGAGCGGTGATCGTCTTCCTCCGGGCAGGGTGTAGAGGGAACTCCCACCCGGCTGTTACCCTAGCGCCGGTCCGTTTCCCTCCCGGCAGCCCATTGCATCCCGTAGGATGGCGGGCCTCGGCGCGATGTATTGATCGCCCGGCAGATACCGGGCGACAGGATACGGCCCCCTTTGATGAGATGGCGCACTGTTTTCGCCTTTCGGTTACTCATTCTCGCTGCCCATCAGAGCGGGGCGCACGCCGTTGGTGTTGTTGTAGTTCCAGTTGTTGTAGTTGCCGTCCGAGTTGACGTTCCAGACGTTGTTGGAGTTGTTCGTGTTCGGCGAGCGGGTCCACCAGTTGGTGGCCGAAAAACGGGCCGTACCCTAACAAAAGCGGGGCCTCCCCCGCCTTCATCCATCGTTTGCCAGTGCGCGCCGGACGATCGCTTCTATGCGGGCGTCCTCTGCCGCCCGCCTTTCAGCCTCCGGCTTGCGGGCCATCTCCTGGCTTTTCTTTTTCCAGGCAATAGCCATATATTTCACATCCGTGACCATCTTTGTCCAGACGCCTGCTTTCTTTACGTCGATGATCTTCTCATCGAGGCAGAGCTGAATATATTCCAGCAGAAGTGTGCAGTCGTCCAACACATCGTTGATCTTTCGGATGCGGGCCCTTGGCTCGGCAGCAAAGTTCTGATTGTTGGCCGAGAGGATATTGCGCAGGATGCTTTTTACGATCACGCGCATATCTTCTCCGTACAGGCGGAAGTTCGACTTGGTGAAGCCCTCCCTGCTGCTGCGGTCGATCATCTGTACCGCCTCGCCGCATACCTTCTGTACCTCGCGGATGTCTTCCAGCTGGGCAATTTTGTGCAGAATCATTCGCACATCGCGGCGGCTGGCGTCGTCGCTCACGATCTTGGTTGCGTGCTTGGTGTAGCACAGCAATTCCCGTGCCTTGTTCCCCAGCAGGAAGTCTTTGTTATCCGCCATGCTCGCACCTCCATCCTTCCGGGCATCTGCCAGTCAGCACAGCCTCCAGCGCCTCGGGTGGGCCTGTGTAGATACAGCGGTCAGGCAGTACCCGCAGAACAGCGTGTTCCCCCGTGTGCGTTTGCCCAAACAAAGTGATGATGTCGTCCGGCCCACCAGATACGCCGCATGGCGGCTCCAGTGATTCGTACAGGCTCCCCACGATGCAGGACAGTTCCGCCGCCGGACGGGAGAATACGATCCTCTCCCCGCCCATCAGAACTCGATCCTGGCCTGGGCGGTGTTCCATACGCCGGTCACGATCACATCGTCCAGCGTCGAGAAGGTCACGCTGAAGGCGTTGCCGGTGACATCGGTGCCGAACTTGAGGTTCAGCGCCTCCACTTCGGTTTCCAGCGCCGCCACCGCCGCCAGGATGTCAGGGTGTGCGGTAGGACTGGCGTTGTGGGTGTTCACCGCGTCGGACACTTTCTGGTCCGCCTGAGCCTTGGTGTAGGCGTCCACTTCCCACCGCTGGCTCTCGGTAAGCTCGCCGCTGGCGTTCAGTGTGGCAAGCCCGCCGGGTACGCCCACATTTTCATTGGTCAGGTAGTTGTTGTTCTCACTCTGTGCCTGGCCAACATTTACAGTGCCATATGCCATTTAAGATTCACTCCCTTCCGGTGCCACATATCCTTTTGTGATGACGTATTCTGCCGCCAGAGCCTCCGCCGGCGCACTCGCTGCACGCAGCCGGATCACGCCGGCCAGCGTCTCGCTAGTCGCGCAGAGGCCGCAGGCAATGGCGGCCGGCTGGCTGCCAGGCGCGATACGCACATCGGCGATGTCCACCGGCGTCAGACCGGACACCGAAATGTCGCAGTACAGCGGATACGCTGCGTCCTCCGCCTCATCCGTCTGCCAGCCCGTAGCCGGGATGGAGACGGCGACGGCCTGCGGCTTGTCCAGTTTTACCGCGTCCACCTCCTCAAACAGCTCCGTCGTGGCCTGCGCCAACTCCGAAATATGAGACGCCGTATAAGACTTTGCCTTTTGAAGCGCAGTCTTGATTTGTGATGTAAGGGTCAGCCCCATGGTCTGTTCACCTCCTGTTTTAGTGGACAGGCTCCCAAACCCACCCGCCCGCCTGTCCTTTTTGGTTTTATCAGGTGGTGGGGAAGACCTCGTTCAGCATCTCGGTCACCTCGCCATCGGTAGCGATCTGCATGCCGTCCAGCTTCTGCTTATCGGCGCCGCTCATCAGGCCGGAGGCGCCGCCGGCAGTCACGTCGCTGTAGGTGGTGTCCTGTGCGGGGATGCCCAGACCAGTGATGTCCTCCTTGGTAACGGCGGTCACGTCGGTAACGTGGCCCTGGTTGTCCACGGTGACCTTGTAGAAGCCCTCAGACTGCGCGGTGTGCGAGGGGTGGACGTAGTTGTTTGCGCCCTCTGCGATGCCGGCCAGCTTGCTCTTCTCGGCGTCGGTGTAGTTGTTGTCCGACAGCACCTTGTCGCCGTCCTTCTGGACGTAGTTGGACAGGTCCACAGTGGTGTCGTCCAGCAGCACCATCTCGTTCTCTACCTTGGCGTAGATGTCGTAGTGCTTGGTCTTGCTGTTCATCACAAGGTACAGGATGTTGGTCTGGGCGGACTCAGCTTCCGGCACCGCATTGACCTTCTGGAAGCTGGCGTGGCCGGAAGCGGCGATGGCCTGCTGGATGGCAGTAGTCACCTGAGAACTGGTCTGGTACTGGGCATCATTGGTCAGCTGGCTGACATTGGTGGGGATTTTCGCCTTGACGGCAGCGATTTCCGCCTGGGCCTTGATGGCAAGGTCCTTCAGGTGGCCGAGATTCATGAGTTTGGTTTCAGTGTAAGCCATAGTTCATATCCTCCTATAATTCAGGTGTATTTTTTCAGCCCTCGGCTGCGCTCGCACCGAAGACCTCATTGAGCATTTCTGCGACTTCTGTGTCGGATGCGATCTGTGTAGCCAGGACGGCCTCCACATTGCCCTCAAAGTCGCCGGAAGCCAATGCCTCCAGGTCGCCCGCCGTGTTCTTGATCTGGTAGATGGTGGCGGTGCCGTCCACCACCACGGCGATCACCTGGCCGACGTAGGCAAGGGGGCTGGTCTGGGCATAGGTCTGCGCATCAGGCAGGGAGCCGTACACCGAGGACTTATCCAGCGGGAAAGAATCCTGCCGGGAGAAGGCCATGGGGAACTCCATAGAGGCAAAGCTGCCGGTCGTGTTGTTGACTGCCATGATTTACTCCTCCTTTCCTCAGCCCAGGGTGACCACGAGGGTCGCCGTGTTTTCATAGGGAACGGCAGGCTCAAAGACCCACACGTTGTAGTTGATGGCGGTATAGCCCTCTGCACCCTCCACCGGCACCGTGCTCTTGGCAAAGGTGGCGGTAACGTCAGCGTTCATCGCGGTCTGGTTGATGACCTTGGTGACGCCGGTCTTGGTGGCGTCGCAGGCGATCACCACACGCTGGGCACCAGCCGGCACATTGATGGTCAGGCTACCGGCGGCATATGCCTTGCCGGTGGGGGTCAGGGCGCGGATAGCCGCGCTGTCCAGGGTAGGCTTGGTGGTACTGGCCCCGTAGAACACATTGCGGAACGGAGTGTAGGCGCTGGTCTCCTTGGTCTTGCTGCCGGCGGTGATGCTGACGGCAGGGCTGGAATCATCGCCGAGGTTATCATCGGCGGTGACACCCGCGCCATGGGTGACGGTCAGCTTGTACTTCAGGCTGTTGACAACGCCCTCGCCACCCTTGTCGCCGATCTGGAAACCTGCGCCGCCGTTGTTGTCGGTGCCGGCAGTCAGGGACGCGGCGTCCTGGCTTGCCACCTGCTCAGTGCCCTGGTCGGTGATCCGCTCGACCTTCCAGTTGTTGGCGACAACGCCGGTCTCAGGGCCGTACTGGTAAGTGCCAGGGTTGAGGGTGGCCGCAGTGTAGTTCGCCTGCGCCAGCTTGGTACCAGCCTCCACCGCTTTGGCCCCAGTCAGGGCAAAGCCGGAGATAGACGGCTGGGCCGTAATGGTGGGCTGCAGGCGCTTGGACAGGATGTCCGTCAGCACGGCGGCCACGCTCTTGCCTTTGGCGGGCAGGGTGGCGGTGCCGTTGGCACTCTTGGTGATGTTACCCACCTGGGTGTAGTTGCCAGCCAGGACGATGTCCTCCCGCAGCATGACCTTGCTGGCGTCCACCGCGCCGGTCATGGCCACCCAGTCGGTGCCGGTGTACCGGTAGGCCGACTGCTCGTAGGTCACCTCGCTGACGATGGTGGTAACAACAAAGACGTCACCCTTCTTGGGGGTGACGTCGCTGTGCTGAGTGAAGTATGCCTCAATGACGGTGCTGTCGGCGGCCTCCAGGTCGGTCTTGGTGCCCTCGTAGAGAGCGCCGCCGCCCACGCCGGCCAGAGCTTCGGCCAGTGCCTCCTCAGTGACGTAATCGTCCAGGCTGACGGTGGTATCGTCCAGCAGCTCCATGGCGCCGTCGATTTTGGCGTAGATGTCGTAGTGGTTGGTGCCGGCGTTTTTAACCAGGTAGAGGATGTTCTCCTCTGCCGCAGTAGCCTCCGGCACAGCGTCCACCTTCTGGAACTTGGCGTGGCCAGACTTCGAGATTTCTGCCAGGATCGTCTGCTTCACGCGGTTGAGGGAGCTTTTCAGCGCCCCAACGTCGATGATTGCAGTTTCGCTATAGGCCATATTCCTCTTTCCTCCTGTTCTTCATTTTTCGTCGTTACGCAAGCGGCAGCACCTCGTCCAGCATCTCCTGCGTTTCGTCGGGCTGTGCAAACGCATCCTCCGGCAGCCCCGTGCCGGTATAGGAAAGCGTGCCGTCCGGCGTGGTCGAGAAGCCTTCACCGAGTTTCACGCCGCCGAGTGTGGTTGCTGTGGCTACAGGCAGCACATATGTACCACCACCTCCTGTCTGTCCGCTACCGGACGCAGACAGCAACGCAAGGGTTGCCGCCATGTCCTGCATCGGTTCGTATCTAGCCCAAAACCGCACGGCACCGGTCACGGTCTGCGCCGTGGGGCACAGCCCGGCCTGCTTTGCGGTTTCAAGTGCGTCTTTATGCAGGGCGACGATGGGCACTTGGTCATCCGTCACTTCTTCGTCTGTGACATCGACGTAATAGCGGTACTCGTCCATCCCCATGTACGGCTCATCCGAACCCGTCTCGTCCAGCGCCCAGCCTTCTGCCGGGATGGTGATCTCCTTCACGATGGCAGAGCCGACCATGCCAGATACCTGTGCCACAGCCTGCTGAACGGCCTGGCTCATGGCCTGCTGGATGATGCCCGAGTGGGCGGTGGGGCTGTCGTTGTGAGCCTCGATCATCTGCTTGACTTGGCCCGGCGTTACCCGCGTGCCCGCAGTCACGTTCACCGTGATCTGCGCTTTGTTCGAGATGAAGATGACCGTATACAGGTCAACTTCAAAGTCCGGGTTGTCCGCCTCCGGCGGCACCTCGATGCCGCGCTCATCTTGCAGGATGTAGATCATCCGGTCTTCGCTCTCACCGTCCAGCCGCCCAAAGACGGCCACCTGGTGCAGGTAGCAGGTCTCCGACCGGCCTTCGTTGGTAATCATGATGCCGACCTTTTTAGCCGGGACGAGATTTCCTTCGCTGTCTTCCGCCTCTGCATCTTCAATGCCCATCAGCCCCAGGGTGATTTTTTCGCCCTGAACGTCCGTCGCGTTCCCGAGCGAGCCTTCGTCGGCCGCCTCCGTGCCGCCAAACGCCTGCGTGATGGTCAGCTTTCTGCCGGACAGCGTTTCGGTCAGCATTTCCGCGCCAACGACTGTGTAAGCCGACTGGTTCCAGGACATTATGTATTCCCTCCCTTTACTTTGACCTCAATGCGCTGCACGGTTTCTGTCACCTTCGCAGCGGCAAATCCGCGCACCGTGATGTCTCTCTGTTCGATTTTCCCGTTGATTGCCGCCGTCAGGCGCATGGCTGTGGCAGCGGTTTTGGCGGCGGCGTAGCCCGTCACCCTGATTTCTTTTTGGCGGATGGCGCCGTGGATGGGCACCGTCATCCTGGCGGCGATGCCACCGGGGGCCGCTCCGGCATAAGCCGCCACCTTCACCGGGCGCGGCTCGATTTTCCCCGGCAGGATCACCGTCATCCGTCCAGCCGTCCCGGTCAGCGCCCCGACGGCATAGGCAGTCACCGGCCTTTCCGCCGTAACAGTAAAGCGGATGTGCTCAAGATGAGCCGTCATCCGCTTGTAGATGTTGGTGATCCGTTTAATTTCGGCGATGCTTGGCTGTTCCCAGCTGTCCGAGATGTCGCACTCCACGATGAAGTGCCCCGGCGTCCCGCCGTAGTCGTACCACTCGATGATCTTTGACCCCGGATAGATCGACCGCAGCGCCGTCTCTGCGGCCCAGTCTGTGCCGTAGTAGCGCCGTACCTCAAGAGCCGTCTTGATGACACGGCGCTTGGTTTCCAGCGGCCAGCTCTGGCTGTACCAATCGACCTTGAACTGCATAGCCAGGACGTCCAGCACTTCCTCGCTCACATCGTCGAGGTGGGTATAGATACGCAGCTTGTCCGCATAGTCCAGCGTCTTGAGCTGCATCTGGACATATACCTTTTCCAGCACCTGGACCCACGGCGTATCCGCCGGGATGGGCGGCAACCCAGCCAGAAGTCCCGTCATGCGCAGTTCATCAGTCATCTTCCATCCCTCCGTAGGTCACGCTGCAGCTTGTCAGCTTGGCGACCTGGATGCTGGACACTCTGGCATTCACCGGCGCCGTCAGGGTCGGACGCTTTGCCCCGGCCTGGCGTACCCGTTTGATAAGCTCCGAGTTGTCGATGTCCCGCCCGATCTTCCGCTGCCACAGGATGTAATCCTGTACGGCGGCATTGACGTTCTCCTGGATGGTCGTTGCGCTTTTGGCGTTGCTCGATGCGATGTAGTAGGTCAGCGCAATGCTGTACTCCACTTCCTCCGGGGCGTGGGCTTTTACCAGGTCGCCCATTGGCTTGCGCACATCCTTGAAGTACCGCTCAAGTTCTGCGCACTCCTCCTCTGTTGGCAATCTGCGCTCATCTTCCATCAGGAAGAAGATGTGCACCGTGTACCCTTCTTCGCAGATGATCTTCTTGTCGGTCAGGTCTGCCCGCCAGCTCGAAGCGTAGTATTCGTAGGCGTCCTGCGGCCCGGCCACAGAAAAGGCGGACGGCGCAAGGTAGATGCGCCTTGTCAGGCTGTCGTCTCCCTCGACGTCCGTTCCGCCGGTCGATTCCGAGATGTTGGTCACTTCTTTCATGTACGGGATGGGGTCTACCAGGATGTTGATCTCGCCGGGCGGCAGGCTGTCGCTCCTGGCCCCGGCCTCCTCAGCCTGGGCCGTCACATCCACCGTCAGCTCCCCCGGCATGATCTCCGCAAGTTCTATGGTGCGGAAATAGATTCCATCCCCCGTTCTTACCCGCGTCCCCGCCGGGATCGTGACGGCGCCGTGGCGCTCTGCCGCCAGGGTAAACCGCAGCACAACCGTTGCATGGCCTGCCGGTAACCGCCCAATTCCGACCAGCGGGGCCAGGTTATCCAGCGCCGCGCCGGTGCTGGTGGGCAGAAGCTCCGCCCTGCCCCAGGCGTCGGTATACTCCATCTGGTGATGGAACCGGTGCGCCATGGTCAGCAGGACCAGGTTTGCCACATTGCAGCGGGCCAGGGTGTACTCCGAGCTGTTTCCGTTCAGTTCCTTGTCAAACTTCGCGTACAGCTCCCTGCACTGTGCAATGGTTTCCTCCAGCGTTTCCGCTCCCGTGATGGTCACCGTTGGCAGGTTTGCAAATTCCTCAATCTGTGACAATCGTATACACCACCTTTGGCGCGATCGTTCCGTGCAGCGTATCTTCTTCCGTAAACTCGACCCGCAACACCTTCACGCGCGGCTCATACTCTGCGGTTTTTGCCACATACTCCGCCGTCAGCAGTACCTTGGCTACCTCTGTCGGCTTGTCAAGCACCGCTTCCACGTTGATGCCAAGCCGCCGGTCGCCTTCCTGGCTGCCCATCGGGGTCGTATACAGCACCCGCAGACACTCGTCAATGTCCTGTAATTCTTCCTGCGTTACCTCGTCCGGTGCCACCGATAACGCCAGGACCGTTTTGCTGATGTCGATCATACATACTCCCTGAACGTCAAAGATACTTTGCACTCCATCAGAACGCCCATCCGGCCCACAACGTCCCATGCTTCGCTTACACTCTCGATGGTAAACTTGTTCATGGACAGCGGCGCAAGTCCGATGATGAGGTAGTGCACTTCCCCATTCTCGCTCATTTCCTGAAAGCGGGCCAGGGCTGTGCGAGGGGCAACGCCAAAGGAAGAACTGAGCTGCACGTCCATCTGGTAGCTTTTGAGTTGCGGCCCCAGGTACTGGCTCTTGGTCTTTCCTCCAAGCACGCTATGATCCGCCCAGTCAGCTCCGGTGCTGCCGGAGATGTTGGACGGCGTCAGCACTTGCAGGTGGCTGACGTTGAAAACGATGTCTCCGAACGTCCCTACATACATTCACGTCCCTCCCATCAGAGCGGCGGCGATGTTGGGCTGCCCGGCGCGGACGACGTGTGCACATGGTGGACCAGGCTTATACCGTTGATGACGCAATCGCCGGTTGCGCCTGTAATGTTGACCGTGTTCCCGTCGATCTTGATGTCCGGCGCAGTCATGTTCAGTTCGCTTGCGGCATCCACCGTTACCGTACCGCCGTCAATGGTCACCGTACAGCTGCCCACTTTCAGTACCAGTTTCCCTTTGATGGTGACGTTCGTGTCTCCATCAATGTCGGTCTGCTGGTTCTTTTTGATTTCCACATAGTCGTCGCCTTCTATGTGGTAGAGGGATTCCGGCACGTTGGCATCATACTTCCGGTAGCACTTGCCGTACTCGAGATCGTAGTCCTGCCGGAACAGTCCTTCGTATCCCTCTGGGGGCACGTTTACCTCGTTCCAGATGGTGCCCAGCACAACGGCATCTTCGGGCTGTGCGCCGGGGTGCAGCACAATCAGCAGGTCCCCCACCTTCGGCATGATGTACCGCCGGTTGGAGATGAAGGAGACCTGCTTTGTCACTGTATCGTCGCGGTCTTTGTAGGTCACCTCACAGGTGCCCGCCGGGTAGTCTATGTTGCTTACCCGTCCAAACCGAACTTCGCTTTTCATGCCGTCACTTCCTCCACCTTGCTGGCCTCGATTCTGGTCGTATAGCCAGAATCGGTCAAGCTGTGCTCCATGCTGTCCACAAAGTATTTGCCGTCCATCTTGCCATACCCCGACAGGTTGAAGCACTGGGCCGCCGCGCCGCCGGGGTATCCCATCATCGTGAAGCTGATGGTTGTCGCCCCGTGGTTGGCTTTTGCGATGGCGGCCTCAAGCTGGGCCTGCGCGTCTGCCTCGCTGCTCGCCTTCTGGTTCAGCTTGAGTTGGCGCTCCGGTGTCCCCACTTCCACCGAGATGTCGATTTCCTCCTTCTCGTTGGTGTAGGTGAAGATGCCTCCCGTGTAGGTTCCGGCCAGCGTCGTGTTCCAGCTAAAGCTCCCCCGTTTAACGCAGAGCGCGGTCGGATCGTCCGCCGGTGCTCCCCGGTAAACAGTAAACGCCGCCTCCTTGGCTTTGTAGGCTTCCCGGTCATAAATCCAGAGTTTTTCGGTGTACACCTTCATGCACAAGCCGTATGTCTCACACAGCTTTTGCAGGAAAGCGCTGTCCGTCTCGCTCTGCTCTTTGACTTCGATTTCGTGATCCGTCCCCTCAAATTGCAGCGAGAGGCCGTACCGGCCCACGATTTCCTCTGCAATTTTCTGGACGCTCGTGTTCTTCCAATCAAAGTCCCGCTCCCGCTCACTGAAACTGGTGTCGTTTGGTTTTGCCACCGCTCCAATGTTCAGAACATCCGGCGCATCGCTGTAGCTCAGATCGTCCAGCGTAAATGCCCCGCACTCTGCGCTCAGATCGCGGATGCCGTTCTCAACGCCACCAAAGTTCCAGTCCGTTACGGCGATGGTCGGGTAGAGCTTTGCGCCTTTGTCTGGCATCCAGCTCCCCTTCCATTCCTCCCCGGCCGCGTCAATGCTGATGGATATGCTGTCGCTTTGGCCCTCGGCGCAGTCTTTATAGCTGAAACTTTCCAGAATATCCGAAATATCTGCCGTAATATCCGTATTTCCGTAGATCAGTTGGATACTTGCCCGCCGGGCTTTTTCGCTTATCTGGCCCGCAATGCTCATATCAGCCGCCTCGCTTCCACGGCGGCAGATTTGTGGGTGCCGTCACCGGCAGGGCCGGCGTCGCCAGAACTATGCCGGAGGCAAACTTTGTGGTGGTGATGTACTGCGGGTTGTGCTGCATCAGCCAGTCGGCGTTTGCTTCACTCCCATACACTTCCAGGGCGATGCCGTCCCAGGTATCCCCGCTGATGGTGGTGTACTCAGTAGGCATAGCGCGTCCGCCTCCTTTCCCTCTCGTACTTTGCTATCATCTCCGCGAACTTCCGTTCCATGGCCTCTTCCAGACGCTTGATCTGGGTTTCGTCCACATTGCCATTGACCGTCACCTGCATGGTAAAGTTGATGGGTGGGAGGCTGCCGCCGTTGCCGCTGCCTCTGCCCGTCCCTCTTGGGTTCAGGTCAGGTAGAGCGATGCCGTCCGCGCTTGCCAGGTAGCCAAGGCCGCCGCGCAGCCTTGCGCCCGCCCTGGCCGTCGAGATGAATTTCTGGGCCGATGCACTGTCCGCGCCGGCCAGCGTCATCACGTCGGCGACACGGTTCATCAGCCCGACACCCTTGGTGAAGGCCACGCCGGCGTCGCTGCCCAGCGCAATGCCTGCCAGGGCGGTCAGCCCCAGCATCCGCCCGGTCTGCATCCACAGGCCGATTGCCCGGTCTCTCTTGTCCATCCCCAGCGGGATCGCCATTTCCGGCCCATCCTCGCCAAAGACAGACGGCCTTGTGGCGACGCCGCCCTGCGCGAACTGGGGCAGAGAGACCTCTTGCAGGTTGAAGCCAAGCGTTTTCCCTGCCAAGCCTCCAAACACTGCCGGCCAATCCGGGATTGTAAACGAGAGCGTATTTAGGCACCGAATGATGAAGTTCACCACGGATACGGCCACGTTGGCGATGCTTTGAATCAGCCCGATGATCCCGGTAATGACCGGCTCAACGACCGGCGTCACCGCCTTGACCACATCCACGATGACCTTCACGGCGTTGACGAGTGCTGTGCCCACCAGGCCGATGACAGTGGACAGCAACGGAATGACTGCCGGGAACAGTGTGCCAGACAGGAATTCCCACACTTCTAGGATCAGCGGTTTCAGGTGGTTCACGCCCAGGTCTACGATCTGGCCGAAGATGCCCGTCACCGTCTGGATCAGCGGGATCAGCGTCCCGAAGGCCGCGCCTGCGCCGGGGCCAAACGTCTTGGTGATCGTCTCTTGGATGTTCGCCAGCCCCTCGGGGCTGAGGGCATTCTGGATGGCGTTGCCAATGTTGGTGATTCCGCCAACAAAGTTATCAAGCACTTGTACGCCCGCCGGGCCAAAGATGTTGCCCACAACAGTGCGTATCCCGTCAAGGTTATCCCCCAGGATGCTGACCACGGCGACGATTCCGCCGATACCCGCGATGACCGGGCCAAAGGTGCCAAGCAGAGACATGAACCCGCTCGCCAATGGAGCCATCACAGTTCCGCCAAATCCGAGGACGTTTCCAACGCCGCCTGCGATTCCGCCTGCAACGCTCCCAAGCGCTTGTACGGGGGCCAGGCTCCCCACTTTCGCCAGCGCTCCCGCGCCTGCGGCTTTGACCCCCGTCACGGCTCCTGACAGCCCTGTAAATCCCGCAATCCCGGAAAGGATTTCTCCCATCACCCCGCCGCCGGTCTTTGCCGCGCCAATAAGTCCACCGCCAATCTTAGTGTCGGCAATCCCTTTGGCGTAGTTTCCAATACGGGTCCCGGCAAACAGTCCGCTTATCACGCCTCCAATGCCGCCCTGTTTCGCAGTTGCGATTTGGTCGGCAACGCCAATGGCGCGGTTCCACCACGTTCTGTCGCTTCCTTTTCCGCTTGTCAGCGCGTTTCGGTTTTTTACGCCGAATGCGGCTCCCAGCAGCGTGTTGAATAGGCCGCCTCCGGCAGCTTCTCCGTTTACTTGTGTCATGCTGGAATTTGCCATCTGCGCGCCGATCCTCGCCGCCTGAATGGTTCCTCCCAAGCCAGACACGGCTCCCGCCGCGCCGCTTGCAAACCTTTGCCCCCTGCTGGGAGATACAGACATCAATCCGGCCGCCGGGCCGAGAACAGTGCTTGCAATCCCGCTGACGGCCGGCGCAGCGCTCATGACCGCGAACAGGCCAACCAACCCGGTGGCCCACTGTGTCACCGTGTCCTTGTTGTTTACCACATAATCAATAGCGTTCTGGATGTGCGGCAAAGCGTCCTGTACGGCATTCCCGATGCCTTCCACCGCACTGCGCAGCATCGGCATAACAGCTTCCGCCAGCCGCGTCAGGTCCGGCAGGCTGTCGGTGATGCCGTTCATCATGTCGATGCCCAGCGTCGCCAGCTCCTTCTTGATGGGCAGGAAGTTGTTCCCGAGCGTCACCATGAAGCGGTTGACCGAGCTGTCAAACATCTGGTCGATTGCCTCTCCCGTGCTTGACTTGACGATGAACTCGCGCTCAAGGCTGCCTTGCCAACCGTTTCCTTCTACCATGTCAATGGCATCCTGGAACGCCTGCATATTCTCGGCAACTTTGGCCGCGCTTTCCAGCGGCCATCTTCCGAAAATGTCCGTAATGGTGGCAAGGCGTTGATCGTCAGGCAGATTTCCGATTGCCTCGAAAACCTCTTTCATGGTTTCAGGCCCGTTGCTTTGCATGGACGCGGCAACGCTTTCTGCCGTCATTCCAATTCTGGCCCAGCCGTTTTGCATTCGCGTCGTAGCGCTTGCACCCAAGGACAGGTTCGTGTAGATGTTCTTGATACTCGTTGCCGCCCGCGCCGTGTCAACGCCCATCGACAGCAAAGCGTCTGCCAGTGCCGCCGTATACATCGGGTCCATGCCGGCGATATTGCCTACCGACCCGGTTTTCCCGACAACCTGCGCGATTTCTTCTGCGGACGTTGCGGTGTTTGCCGCCAGAAAGTTGATCTGGTCAAACAAGTCCATGATCTGTTCATGGCTCATGTTCAGAGCAACTTCCCACTTTGCCGCCCAGTCGCCGGCCTGATCTGCCGAAATGTCCAGCGCTGAGCCAGCCATAGCCACATCGTACAGGAATCCGCTGATTGTTCCGTCTTTGGCGATGTTTACAATCTCGTCGAATCCGTAACCCGATTCGCCGGCGGCTGCAGCCAGTCTGGTCAGCTCCTCTGCCGTGTACGGGATCATGGTTGACAGCCGCAGAATCGCGTCGGCCATCTCGTTATACTTGCTTGTGTCGATGTGGCCCGTTTCGTCCGTGATGCCTTCGACGTACTTTGCCACATCGGCCATCTGGCTTTCAAAGGTCTCTGCCGCCTTGGTTGTGCTTGCAATAACGGCAGTGGATGCGCCAGCGACTGCCCCCGTCATGGCAAGCCCGGCCTTGCCGATGTTGCCGATGACGTTTGAGATGGACCCGGCCTGCCGGGTCACGCTGGAAATGGACTTGGCAAGCGAGGGGTCCACCTTGCCCATGATGCGTATGGTCAGGTCTAACGCGCCGTTGCTTGGCATACCTCGCTCACCTCCTCGGCAAGGTCGATCAGGTCTTTCACCGGCATGCACAAAAGCGTGTCGAGGCTAGAGAACGTCGCCTGGCTAATCCTGATCGCCAACCGGCGCAGCTCCTTTGCCCCGCCGTTTACTCGAAAAAAGCGCTGTCCACCGCGTTGCGCAGCTTGGCCGCCTCACACAGCGGCAGCGCCGTGAAGAAGTCCTCCGGCAGGCCGGTGGCCTGGCTTGCAATGACCACGGCGTGGAAGTAGTTGCGGTCCTTGTTCACGGTCGCAAAACCCTCTGCCACCATCCGGTTTTCCGCCGTCAGCTCGTTCATGGTACACAGGTTTTCAACCTCGGTCAGGTCGATGCTGTCAAAGGTCTGCCCCTTGATCTCGCCCTTCTTGCCGTCGTAGGTGTAGGGCTGCTCAAAGGTCAGCACATGCTTGCTCACGTCATTCTTTTCGCCGCTCATCGCCTTCATGACAGCCTGCTGCACCTGATTCATCAGGGCGCGCGGCATCAGCTTGAACAACTCCACCGGCTTCTTGGTGGCCTTGGTCGCCAGCGCCATAGCGAACCCTACGGTAGATTCGATAATGCCCAGCGCCGCCGTATTGCCCTGCTCGATCAGCTCTTTCTGCGCGTCGATCACGTCCTGCACGGTCAGGCCGCTCAGGCCGGACAGGTCCAGTTCGGTATACTCCTTGCCCTCGAACTTGTAGGGCCTCTTAAACTTCACGATCATCTCGGACATATTGCCCTCCTGTAAAAATTCCGGCCGCCCCTCTCAGGGGGACAGCCGGATGTTGCATCAAATCAGGGCGTTGATCTCTGCCCGCAGGTCTACGCCGTTGACGACATACTTGCCGCCCAGCTTGTCGATGTCGAAAATCACCTGGCTGTCCACCTCGACCTTGTAGGCCAGCAGCTCCAGGGTAGTGGTCGCCCCCATCGTATCGCCGCGTTTGAGAGTGCCCAGGTCGATTTCCTTCGGGTGCCCGCTGCAAACGATGCGCAGGCCCTTGTAGACCACGCCGCCTTCCTTGTTGGCGGTCTGCTGAGCGGCGCGGATGGTGATCTGCACCGTCTCGTTGGGGTTCATCATCCGGGCGGCGTCGCTGTGCAGGTGGTTCCACTTGATCTGCATCTCGCTGCTCTCGATCTGGCCGGGAACAGGAGCGTCGATTTCGCCCAGAATCCCCGAGCCGGACAGCGTGGTCTTCTTCGAGGAAATCTTAGGCAGGGTGATCTCGTCCGCAAGGCCGATCAGCAGGTCCCCGTCCGCGCCATAGACGTTGTAGTCGTTGATGACTTCGGGGACGAGTGTGCTGGAAACATTCAGTGCCATTTATGTACGCTCCTTTCTCAGCCCAGCAGCGCCGTAGCCAGTGCGCCGGACTGGTATTCCATGGTGTTGGTGACCAGCTTCATGGGCGGGAACGGGGTGCAATACTGGCAGAAATAGATGTGCCCTGCCACCAGTTCCGCTTCGGTGTTGCGGTCGGGATCAAGGAACAGCTCATAGCTGGCGCACACGCCGGTAGAGACATAGACCTGACCCCGCATATTCTCGCTGTCGATGATGGATTCGAGCAGCCGTTTGTTCATGGGCTTGTCCAGCTTCTGCTGGTTGTTCAGCACGAAGTTTGCCGCCGTATAGTTGAAGAACCGGCGGATGCACAGGAACATATCCTTCGGGTCGGTGGTGCTGGGGTAAGCGCAGGTTTCGTTGCCCCACAGCACAAACCTGGTCGAAGAACGCACCCAGGTGGCAATACCGTTCTCGTTCAGGACGTTGCCCTGTTCCTGGTCGATCAGGACCTCGGTGCCGTCCGCCAGGCAGGCGGACGTGATCGGGGCCGTCACATTGGAAGGGCTGGCGTTGGGCACATCGCCGTACTGGGTATCGTTGTAGACAGTAACAGCGGCAGCCATCGCGCTGCCGCTGTATACTACGTCGCCAACCTTGCAGTAGGGCCAGATGCCGTAAGCCTCCCGGCTGGTCGCCGCCTGACCGATCTTCTGATTCGCCACGTCCTGGTATTTGATTGCGCCTTCCTCGGTGCTGTCGATGTCCACGAAGCACACGCAGTTGAACACGCTGTTGATGAGGCGGCACTTAGCCTGCAGCGCTGCGCAGACGTTGGCGTTCCGCGAGAAGCGCGGGGCCAACAGGATACCAGGCACATAACCGATTTTCGGATAGACCTGCCGCACAAGCTCGAGGCCGGTCTCCGCGCCGGTGCTGACGCTCACGCCGCCCACGATGTCGTCCGGCGTCACCTTGGTGGGGTCCAGCTTGGTGCCGCTCACGAGCAGCTGGGTTGCGCCGTCCCCCGCGCCGCCCTCGATCAAAGCGATGTTCACGGTGCCATCATCATTGAAGGTCGCCACATAGTCCACATCCGCGGTCAGCTCGGTGGCCTCTTTCTTGACCACCATCTTTGCAAGCAGCATACCGGTGACGGGCACCTCCGCCACGCCGTCGTTGATCTGCACCGCAGTCTCTTCCACTGCGGTGATGTGCTTGGTGGGATCAAGGACATTGATAAGTACCAGCGGCCCGACATTCATCACCTGGAACGAGGCATTGACCGCCTCGCAGATGGTGTAGTGCTCGAAGTCGTCACTGTAGCCTACGGCTTCGACCGCCTCTTTGTAAGACCGGACGATCAGCGGCGTATTTACCGCTGCCGCCGGGTCGTCCAGCATATTCACGGGCGCAGTGCCCACCACGACCTGCAGCCCCGCCGTCGCATTGAGCGGCGCGGTAACGCTGGTCGCGGTTTCGTTGATAATAAAACCGTGCGTTACTGCCATTCTGCTTCCTCCTTACAGGGCTTTCAGAGCCTTCTCGAACAGGATGTTTTCGGCGGTGCCTTTCCGCTCGACGCGCTCCCGTGTCACGGCGAATTTTTCCAGCGGCACGATCAGTGCCTTGACGGCCGCATTTTTTGCTGCCAGCTCTTCCAGCTTTGCGGGAATGCCGCCCTCGAAGACGGTGTACTGGTTTGCCACACCGCGAATGGTGGGACCACAGTAGACCTTCTTGCCCTCTGCTTCTACCGCCTTCGGGGCGGCCTTTTTCTCTTCGTTCATATCAGGTCCTCCACTTGTGTGTTCTTTCTTGCCGGGGCCGAGACATAAAAATTCACGACGCCCCAGTAAAATGGCACCGTGCTTTCTTCCTGGATCGCCCAAGCCATCGGATACTGGACAACAAACGAGCCGCCAAATACCTGGTTCGCAAGGAAATGCTGTGTGATGTCCTCTTTGATGTTTACCACATCCAAGTATCCCTGCCTATCCGTGTTGCGGTCGTAGGCCGCGATGACAAGCTGAAAGAACAGCAGTTGCGCTTCACCCGTTGCCGCAAAGTTGCCGGACAGCAGCTTGCAGATGATGCACGGGCAGTTTGCCGCATCGGTATCCGTGTCCTCGTCGTTGTCGGTTGGAATCGGCTCAAACTGTTTGAAGATTTTCAGAGATTTCGGCCCTTCCTGGCCGGAATACTCTTTGCCTTCAAACAGCTTTTCCAGCTCTTCGATCATGGCCTGATGGGCAATCTCGCTTGTGTGTCCCATTTCCATGCTCTATCGCCTCACTTTCTGTATTTCAGGATCAGCTCTGCGACGCGGCGCTCTGCATTGGCTTGCAGCATTTCGGCGACGTCGGGCCAGTCCTCGGCCCAGATAGTGCGGTGCATGGCAGAGCCGGACGGACTGCTCATGGTTTCAAGCAGGTGATTGGGCGACCATCTGAGCTTCCCCCTCGCGGTGTAGGCAGGCCCCGGCTTGTCCGGGTTGCGCTGGACCATGCCAACGTGCCCGCTCTTGAACTTCACCAGGAAGCCCTTGCTCAGATGCCCGTCGCCGCTCAGATTTTTCATCGGGCTGCCCTTCAAGACGCGGGCCTGAAAGTATTCCGGTGCCTGCCGCCAAGCGCTGCCCATATAGGGCTTGCTCGGGCTTGTGCGGAAGTACCCCAGATCAGCCCGAAATGCGCCGGGGTCATTTTGGGTGATCCCCAGCCGCGCTTCCAGGCTTCGGTTTGTGGCTCTCTTTCTCTGCTTGAGGTCCTGGATCAGACGGCGGCCGGCCGCGTTCAGGTCGTAGCGTTCCTTTACGTCGTCCAACATCATCGTCCGGGCCTGCCTGGCCGTGCGGTTGATGGCGACCTTGAGCGCTGCCGGGGTCTTTCCTTTCAGGTCGCCCAGCGCTCTTTCTACCCGTTCGCTGTCTATCATGATGCTCATGGCGCCAGCGTCATAGGTCACGATGTAATCGGCCATTATCCCCTCACCCTCTCAAGCTCCATCCGGTAGACCCCCATCTTCAACGAGCACTCTTTGACGTGGTAATCCCGTTTCTTGTCAAGCCGGATGAGCTTGCCGGACTTTGGCATCGGACCGTAATCCTCTTGTTTGACGTAGAGGATCAGGTCGGCCCTGTACAGGCCCTCGTCAAAACTTTGCTTCGCGCCTGCCTGCCAGTGCGAATCGTATGGATTCACTCCCGGCTTTTGTGTGATGATCGGCATTTCCTTGTCGTCCACGAACCGCATTTCTGCAAATTCGTCGAGATTGAAGAAAACGTGGTTTACATCGCCCGGCAGGAAGTCCTTGAACACCTGGGACTTTTCTGGTTTTTCTGGGGTCCCGTAAACCTGCTCGACGGTAATCACGGATGTGCCTCAGCAGACGGTAGCTACCAGCCAGCTGTCCACCTTGTCGGGGATCAGCAGCGGATGGGACTGAAGTTCCAGCATCCGCCGGTCAGGGTGATGCTCCACAAAACTGCGCAGCAGACGGCTGGTCTGAGCAGTAACCCAGCTTCCGCCGTCTTCCAGGTAGGTGCAGGCGCCGTAGGCCCGCATGAAGCCGGGGTTGGACGGGATCAGAATGACCATGTTGTCGGGCACCAGCGGCTTGGTCTCGGGCGTTTCGGGGTCAGTCCAGTCATCCAGATACACCTCGCTGTAGGTGTAGATGTCCAGGCTGGGCTTGGTCAGCGCACCGATGTAGCGCACACCGTTGGGCAGGTTCGAGGGCCTGATCTCGCCCATGAAGACGCGGCGGTTGTCCAGCATCGTCATGATGTTCTTGTCTGCCAGGAACTTTTTCAGGGCGGTCTTGCCCATGATGACCCGATCCACGTTCGCAAAGCCGTTGATCAGCACCTTGTCCACCCAGTCTTCCAGGTTGTCGAGGATGGCCGCCGAACTGCCGCCCCACACGTTGTTGCCGGACAGGGTAACTTTGTTGGTAAAGCCAAAGTCGATGACCTCATTGACGCCGGGGCCGACGATGGGAATCTGCCCGGTGGTGATCGCCTGCACCGCCATCCATTCCTCGCGGCGGGTCACGGCGTCGTTCAGGCGGCGGTACTCGTCCGCGATCTGCTGCGCCGCGCGGTCCGCCGGGGTCATCCCGCTGTACATCGTCTCGCCGGGCAGCCGCTCCATCAGCATATCCGCCGTAGTAACGTCGTAGGGGTTGATGAGGGGCGGAGCGTAGCTCTCGGTCTTATAGCCGGCGCCTTTCAGTACCTGGCCGCCGGCGCGGGGGTGGACAAACGCGGCCATGCGGCGGTCGCCCTTCACGATGTCGATATCTACGCGGTTGGTGACAAAGGTCTTCACGTTGGTGAAGAAGCTGTCGAGAAAAAAGGTATGGATAGGCGGCGCAGTGCGCACCACCTCAGCCAGAAATCTCGGCTCGTAAATATTCACCTGATTGGTAGGCATATTGCTTTCCTCCTGTTACTTCAAGAAAATCCCGATGTTGCGGAAGGCGGTTTCCAGGTCATCCGCCGTTACGCCGTCTTCCAGCGCCAGCGAATCCGCAAAGTATTCGCCGGTCAGCAGGATCACGGCATCGTCATCCGCCGCATCCACGCTGTCCGCCGTGATACCGTAAAGGCCTGTCAGCTTGGTCAGATCAGCAGACGTTACAGGAGCCGCCTTGCCCTCTGCCGTCAGAAGGACGGGGGCGTGTGCTTTCAGAGCTGCCGATGCAGGCTTTACAGCGCTGGTCACCCGAATGTCGGTGCCGGCCTCAAAGTACGGGCGCTCTGTGCTGTAAGTCTCTCTTGCCAAATTCATAGACATTGCCGTCTTCCTCCTTTACTTCTTGAAGCCGTTGGCGCGGTGGATCGCCGCCATCATCTCGCTGTCGGCGCTGTTCTTGGCCTCTTTGGCGCTCTGGCTATCCTGGCTCACGGCGGCCGATCCGCTGGCCTCAGCATCCTTCTTGACCTTATCCAGGTAGACGTTGCCCTTCGCCTTCGCCCGCTTCATCGCGTCCATTGCATAGTCGCTGGCGCTGATGGGGTTCTTGAACTTTGCCTCGTCCACCGCATCCTCGTCGCCGGGCAGAGCCATGTCCTCAATGGCCTTGATCCGGTTCCGCTCTGCGGCGGACGCCTCGTTCTCGATCTGCTTCACATAGTCCGGGTAGGCCGCCCGGAGGTCGTTTGCGTTCTTGATGTCCATACTCGTTGCATCTCCTTTACTTTCTTCCGGCTGGCCCGCCGGGGGTGTATTTTGCAAACCGCTTTGGATGCGGTTCTGCACGAAGTCCGGGGCCTCATCGATGGGCAGCCCTGCCGCCACGCTGTTGACAAAAAGATAACCGCTGCGGTTTTCCACAACGGTTTCTTCCTCATCTGTCAGCTCATCCACAAAGCCGTTTTCTTTTGCCTGCGAGCTTGTCCACCAGCTCGTGGCGTCCATCTGGGCGGCTACATCTTCCTGCGGCCTGCCGGTCTTTTTGGCGTACAGACTTGTAACGGTGTCCCGGATCGCGTCCAATGCGTCCATGCACTGGCGCAAATCTTCCTTGCCCATGTAGTCGCAGATGCCCATCTTCACCGGATGGATCATGTAGATGCTGTCATTGGCCGCCACCACCCTGTCGCAGTGACAGGCCACGATGGTGGCAGCGCTGGCGCACAGACCGTCGATCTGAGCCGTTACTGTGGCAGCATTCTGTTCCAGCAGGTTTCCAATGGTCTGCGCGGCGAACACGTCCCCGCCGCCCGAGTTGATGCGCACCGTGATCTCGCTCACCGGCCCAAGGGCCGCCAGCTCATCCGCAAAATTCTTCGCTGTCACATCGTCGCTGTACCAACTGTATCGGGCGATATCACCGTACAGCAGCAGCTCTGCCGCCCCGCTCCCTGCCTGGTTTCGGAACTGCCAGAAATGCCTATTCACCGTTTTTTTGTTTTCCGGCGTCATCGTCCCGGCCGCTGTTGCCACCGCCTGAACTTGCTTTTTGCATATCGGCATACGCAATGCCCGTCGCCTCCTCCATCTGTTTGATTTCGCGTTTCCTCTGGCGCATATTGGCAGTGTAGCTGCCGCCGGTCATCTGGGCGGTCTCCTGCTCCGCCGTAGATACGCCCTGCTGGATGCGCAGGGCTGCGGCTTTGATCTCGGCTTCGGCGTCCAGGTTCGTTCTGGCCGGGCCATTCCAGCGGCACCCAAGGTATGCTCTTGCAACGGCTGGGTCAGAAAAAAAGCCAGGGGCGTTGATCCGCCCTCTGGCTACTGCTTCCGCAAACCAGTATTCATAGACCGGTTGGCAGAAACTATCCGCAAACCCGCTGCGCTCCATATCGCAGACGCGCCAAAACTCGTTGAGCGCGCCCCGGCTTGCGCTGTAATTGCTTGAAAAGCTCTTAAAAAGCACCTCGATGGGGATTTCAACGCCTGCCCCCATCTGCTTTGCCGACGCAGTTACAAACCCGTCGTAGGTCGTGGTCGGGTGCTTCGGGTCCAGCATATTCGCCTTTTCGCCAGGGGCCAGGTCAAAGATGGCCGCCGGGGCCAGTTCGATCCCGAGTTCATCCGGGGAAGCGTTCGGGTCATTCGCCGCTTCCGGCGGCACCTGACCGAACGGGGCAGTGTCCGACGGACTGTCTTTTTGGATCATCACTGTGACCATCGCCGCCACCATAGCAGCATCCAGCTCCGCTTCGGTATAACGCCCAAGTTGTTTCAGGCTTTCCAGCACCGGGGCGAGCATGGGGACGCCTCTCAGTTGCCCGGCTCGCTCGCGTTTCATAATGTGCAGGACATTTCTGCGGCCCGTCTGTTCTCCCCGGGCCTCCACTCTCTGCCATGTCAAATCCCGCTCGTCCAGCTTTGCCAGCGGGTGGCGGTTGCAAATCCAATACGCCACTACCCGTCCCGTCTTGTCCGTCTCTACGCCCTGCACGATCCGGTGCACCTGGTGTCCATATACCTCGCACGGAGCCAGCCGGTCATATCTGTCCGGGCTGCAGATTCTGTCTGCTTCGATCAGACGTATTTCCAGCCCATACGGTTTCCATGGCTGTTCCTCATAGGGCAGAACAGCGAAGGCATCCCCGTTCATCAGATAGCCAGTATAGGCCAGCATTTGCAGCTTCCAGAAATTGTCGATACCGTCGGCATCGCAATCCGTACTGTCCGCCCACAGGTTGAACTCCCGCACAATCTGCGCCTGCAGCTCGTCGGCCTGCTTTTCGTCCAGCCCGAGGAAGTCTGCATCCACCTGCGGGGTCGGCACCAGGCCGCTGCACACCACGTTGGTGCGCATGGTCTTGATCATGGCGGCCGCAATGGGGATCCCCATATAGGCATCCCGGCTGCGCTGGCGCAGAACATCGAGGTTGTCTTCGATGTCTTCCTCCGGGCTGCCGCCGTGGTAGTGCCAGCCGCGCATCGATCGTTTGGTCAGGTTGGCCCCGTAGTTGCCGTAACCGCTGTTGATGGCGGAGAGCGTCTTTCTGGCAACGGCCCGCTTGGCCGCCTTGTCCGGCCAGAAGTAGGCATAAGCTCTATCCAGCATATTTGCCATAGCGCCCCGCCCCCCTTACATATCATGCGGCTGAAAGTGGTAGATGCGGTTTCGGCCCCGGCCTTTTTCTGCGGCCTCGGCTTCCGCCAGCTTTCCAGACCAATATTCAATCCTGTCTCCGATGTACTTCAAGTTCGCCCTTGTCAGTACCATCTGTTCGATTTGATAGCTCTGCCCTGCCGCGACGGCTGCCTCAGCTTGGAGCCAGATTATCAAATGCCTTTTTGCCAGCTCTTTTGAGATGATCGCCATGTTAGATACCTCCCGACAGCCTGCGCCGGCTTTGCGGCACTGGCGCCTGCGGCTTCGGCACTTCCTCGCCGGGCACTTCCAGGCCGGGCGGGTTACTGATCTCCAAGGCTGCCGTGGCGTAGTTGCGGACGTCGAACGGCTCGTTCCGCTTGAACGCCGGGTCTTTCAGTTCCCAGGCTTCCTTCCGCGCGCCGCCCTTGTACCGGATCACACGGTGTTCCGCCGTCAGGCCCTTGAAGTAGTTCTCGTCGTACCCTGCCGATTCCGCTGCTGGGAAGTGGCAGTAGTTCGGCCCCTTGAACAGGATGTTCAGCCGTGTCAGTACTTTGTTCTTGCCGATGTCCACGCCGATGATGAACTGATCCGCCTTGACGCGGTTGTTCCGGCTTGGGTTTCGGATGTAGGGCACGTCGCCCCGGCTGATACCCTTGATGGCCCAAACGCGACGGTCTGCCCGGTCTTTGCAGAACCGCAGGACTTCATCCTGGAAGTGGCCGCCGCTGTCTATGCAGGTGGCTAGCAGCCCCAGGGTGGTGCCGTCCTTCTTTTTCCACCTGCGGGCGAGGAAAGCGTCAAGGTCCGCCCAAATCTGCCCACGCTTCATATCGCCGTAGATTTTCTGGTAGCGAATACCCCAGCTCTCGCAGCCGATGCCCCAGCCCACCACTTCGATTTCAAAACGGTCGTCCTGTGTATCTACGCCGGCCGTCAGGTAGATCACGCCGTCCGGCACCTCGGCGTCGTAGTACTCACGCCGCTGGAACAGGATCATGGGTTCGGCCGTGTCTCCCTTTTCCTCCCACGGCAGGCCAAGGTCGGTGTTGACCCAGACCTTCATCTTTTCATAGTCGCCGCGCTTGGCATCCTCGTCAGCTTCTATGTACCGCTGGACAATGCCGGGCCAGTCACACAGGGTACTGCCCAGGGTGTTCATGTGGAACCCTCGGACGCTCCGTTCCGGGTGTTCCGCCACCCACTTGCCTCGAACGCTCTGCTTCTTCCAGCTGTATTCCGTGTCTACGCATCCGCACTCTTCGCACCGGTACTGTACGCCGCCTTCCGGCCAGTGCTCGGTGTCATAGACCACGCCCTCCCATACAAGCGGCTGATAATGCCCGCAATGCGGACACGGCACGTTCCACTCTTCCTGGGTGGAAAGCTCAAATTCTTCCCTGATCCGGCTGGTGGATTTGTTGGTGGGGGTGCTGGTCAGCACCGTCTTGTAGTCCCAGAAGGTCGCCTGCCGCTTCTCGGCCAGCTTGAGGGGGTCGCCCTCCTTGCCGGCGCTGGGCGGGTAGGCGTCCACCTCGTCGGCCAGCAGAATTTTGATCGGCCGGCCGCGCAGGTCGGTGGGGGCGTTGGCTCCCACGATGGTGAGCTGCCCGCCGGGGAAATTTTTCTTTGTGATGGTGTTCCCGGCAAACCGGCTCTTGTTGTTGATCAAACCATGTAAGACCGGGGTATCCCGGATCATGGTCGCCAGCCGGTCCTTGGAGAACGATTCGCCCAGGTTGACCGTGGGCTGCACCACCATCATAGGGGCTGGTCTATACTTCATGTAATACCCGATGGTATTCAGGATAAAGGCGTCGGTCTTGCCGATCTGGGCGCAGGACATGACCACCACCTTGTGGATGTGAATGTCGCTGATCGCGTCCATCACTTCGCGCTGATATGGGGCGTTGTCGGTATGCCACTGGCCCGGCGCTGCCGCTGCTTCGGATGACAGCTTTCTGTATCTGTCTGCCCAGTCGCTAAGGGTCAGGCTCGGGGGCGGCTTTACCGCTTCCAGCACCCGGCGCAGCAACGCTTCGGTCTGCGGTTCCAGCTTTACGGTCATGCCGCTTCCCTCCCCGCTTGATGCACTGGTCAAACATGCAGAAGGTCTTCTGATCGTTCAACCTTGTTCCCCATATACAGTGGGCGCATTTATTCTTCCTGCTCATCGTTTTCCACTTCCTTGGGTGCAGCCATAGCCACATCGAATTCGCTGATTTCTTCCAGCGCCTCGGTAATGGCCCGGTTCAGGATGTCGAAGGCTTCGCCCTGGTCCTTTACCTGGGCCATGGTCGCGGCGTGTTTCATGGGGATTTCCAGCAACCGCGTTCGGAAGTTGGAGAGCATGGCGCTCATTGCCCGCTCTACATCCTCCGCCGGGATCAGGTTTCTTCTGGCTTCTTCCAGCCGCATCCTCTCGATTTCGGCCTTGACCGCTTCCCGTTCTGCCTTCTTGGCAATCAGGTTTGCTTGGTCGTCCCGGCCCCCCAGCTTGAAGTCCAGGTATTGCCGCAGCACAGTCTTGAGGCTGAACAGCCCCGGCCGCGCCTCGCTCAAAACACCCTCGTCCCGCAGGTTGCGCACCTGCCGGTCTGTGATGCCCAAAATTTCGGCGACAGCCTTGGCGGTGTACAGCTTCACAGCTCATCACCGTCCTCGCCGTCGTCCACCTCGCCCGTCACCTTCATGCGCATCAGTTCAAGGCGCTGGCGTTCCAGCTCGGCCCGCCGGTCGCTTTCCTCTGCGGCCCGCAACGCCCCGGCCACCGTGGCGATCCGGCCCTGCAGCTTGTACAGGGCCTCTTGCAGTTTGAGCACGCGGGCAAAGGGCGTGTCTTTGAAATACATCCCCATGTTCTGGTTCGCGCCATCCTGCTTTCTATCTCCCCTGCCGCCGGGCACTCTCATGTCCATGACGTTGTTGATGATGAGGGTGCCTTCGTCCATGTCCTCGTATTCTTTGATCTTGTCGAGGATTTTCTTTTCCCTCAACTTGAGAATGCCCATCTCATGTTTGAGGGCTTCCACCGCGCCGCGGGGTGCGCCGTTGAAAACGTCCAGCTCTTCATCCGAGAGCTTGTTAAAGAAAATCGCCGAGTAGGCCCCGTCCTTCTCGGCGTTCTTATTTCCACGGGGCGCGCCGCCGGTGTTGCCGGCCGCGTTCCTGTTTCCCGGCTGGCCGCCGCGGCGGCGCTTGACCTGGCTGTCCCACTTGTCCCGCGTCTTCCAGTGACGGAGCGTGTCATAGTTGACCCCGTACTTCGCCGCCAGCTCTGACAGGTTGATCTTCTCGCCCTTTTGCCGCCGTGCGATGTACTCATTCCGGGCGGCATCTCGCGCTTCGCTTCGCTGTGCCATCCGTCTACCTCCGCTCCTGATTTTGGGCATATTTCTATCCACGCCCTCCACAATGAGAGCGACATAAGAAAAGCCCCGCAGCTTCTCGCTGTGGGGCCTGCCTTATTCTTCACTATACCAATTCTACCTCAAAAAGCGTATCACGGTGTATCATCTTTCTATTTTTTTGTAAACAATTTGTGAACAGCAAATTTTGACCCCGCCCTTTCTTTTTGGCCGTCCGGGCGGCGGAACCCTGAAAAAATTTTTGAAACCTAAAAAACTTTTGGGGCTTCGGAACCCGCAAACGCTTAAAAACGCGCACAGTACCTTTTCCCCATCGGGGCGGCCGGCTGGCCGCTGGGCCTCGCGTTTAATGCGCGTAGTAAAAGCCGCGTGTATGCGTGCATGGCCTCGCGCGTTAAAGGGCAAAAAGAAAAGGCCCGCCGGGCTGGTGTGCCTGGCGGGCCTGGTGCTGGGTGTTGCTGGGGCTGGGTGCGGTGTGTGCCTATGCTATAGGGCCTGTATATATGCCTGGTATATAGGCGCGTATAGTGCGGGCGTGTTATGGCTTGTCTTGTGTGGGCGTGGGCGTGTCCTCTGTTGTGCTGCTGGACTGTCCAGCGCCTGCGGCCCGGGCCTGATCCCTTGCCATGCGCTCCGCGCACGCCTGCAAAATATACCCTTGCAAGCTCTGCCCGGCGGCCTCTGCTGCGGTGCGGATCGCCGCCCCTGTCTCTTTTGGCGGGCGCAATGTTATGCTGTCCTGCCTGCGATTATATGCGATATTTGCGCGTTTTTGGGCCTCTGATATTGGCATGATATTTTCCCCCTATTTTTTATTTTATTATAACATATAAGCGGCACACGTCAACGTATACATTTTGCACAGTTTTCCACGTCGACGTTTGTGCAAATCGCAGAAATACACGTCGACGTATTGACTTTTGCCATACGTCGACGTATACTAGGGCCACAGCAAGCGAAACGCAAGCGGCCCACCGTACCGGGCAAGAGGGTGCGGGGCGAACCTCTCCAGCCGACGGGGAAGGGCCGGCGGGACAAGGCCGCACCTAACCGGACACCCTGGCAGGGCCGCACCGGATCAAGCGGCCCAGCCCCACCACCCCGGCAGCCGCCGGGAGAAAGTAAAAACCTTGCAGAGAAGGGAGAAATCACCATGAAGAAACTTGAGTTCGTTGCAACCCGTGAACAGTACAGCGAGCTGGAAGGGCTGGCATACTGGAACGCCAACCTCTCGGCCTTGAAAGAGCGAGACCCCGACAACGTCCACGACCGCGACCGTTACGGCAAAGCCATTTGCCTGATTTTCGATCGACTGGACCGGCAAGGCGTTCCCTACTGGGTCCAAAATTCGGCCCTGGCGGCCGGCGAAGATTGGCGCCAGTATCTCTTGTCTGGGGTCTCCAAACTGCTGGAGAAAAAGGGCATTGTGCTAGCGTGATCGGACACTTTAGCAGGGCTGCACCGTAAAGCAACCCTGCCCCACCACCCCGGCAGCCGCCGGGAGAAAGCGAGAACATCAACCGCAAAGCAGCCATGAAAGGAGCTTAACCATGTACGATTCTACCACCATGCGCGCCGTCGCAATCGAGGAGTGCGCAAAGGCCCGCCACATTATCGACGCCTATAACAACTGCAACGGGCGATGCGATGAATGCCCGGCCCGCGTTCGGATGTACGATTGTGAGCTTAAATGCTCCGCCGGCGTAGATTACGCAAACAACATTCTGGCCACCTACGAGAAGTACATCTGACCCACCCGATGAGAACCGGACGGCAACCGGTCGAAACACCCCGCCGGGGGTGTCGTGGGAAGCCACATCAAGCAATCAACCGCAAAGCAAAGAGAGGAGAAAACACCATGGCAAAGACCAATACCGAGATCATCCGCGACAGCGTCCAGCACATCTTCAGCCGCGAACAAATCCACACCCTGGCCACCGCGCACTTCAGCGCCGAGACTATCGCCGCCCATGCGTCCGGGATCACTGTTCTGGACAAGGACGGGAACAAGCTGGACCCCACCCCCGACGCCGAATTGATCCTTGTTTCCGGCCTGTTCCACACCTTCCAGGAATGGAAAAAGGACGGTTTGAGCGTCAAGAAAGGCGAGAAGGCCGCGTTTTCCTGCCAGCTCTGGCGCTGGACCGACAAGCCGAACGCCGCCGCTCGCAAGGCCGCCGAGGAAGCGGGCGAGGAAGTCAACCCTGATCCGCATTTTTACAAGACCCTTTCGCACCTGTTCTTCATCGACCAGGTGGAGCGGCGGCCCGAGAAAGCCGCCCCCGCAAAGCTCAATACCGCCGGGTATAACAAGTATCTGGCCGCCTGCCGCAAGGCTGGCAACAAAAACCCGCTGAGCTTGACAGCGTGGAGCGCCGAACAAGTCAAGGCCCCGGCCCAGCCCGCGGACCCCGCCGCCGTTGTCCTGGCCGCGGTCGAGCATCACGAGGTCAATAACCCCGTCGAGCTCCCCGCCCCTGCAAAGAAACCCGCCGGGAAGAAGAAGGCCGCCACAAAAGCCCCCGCAAAGAAGCCCACGAAACCCGCCCCGGTCCCCGCACCTGTCCCCGCTGCCGAGCCTGACTTTGCAGCCCTGGCCGCCTCTATCCTGTTCTGATCCCGTGGATACCTTGACGGGCCGCACCACAAAAAGCGACCCGATCCCAGCCCCGCCGGGGCATATCACAAAACGAAAAGGAGAATTTTTCATGGTAGCTTACTACGAGAACGAATCCGCCGTTGACGCCGCATTGAAGGCAGCCAAAACCGCCGACGAGGTCTACAAAATTCTGGAAGACCTGGAACAGCGCATGGCCCCTTCCAACTGGATACAAAAGGCCCTGCGCGTCTGGCGGTCCATGATCTGACCCCTGCGCCCTATAACAACACAGCCCGCAAGGCCGACGCATAACGCGCCGCCGGTGCAAGCCCGGCCGCCCCCGCCGGGGCGGGCGCTCATGGGCAACAAGAACCCAGATCACAAAACGAAAAGGAGCGCAAAGCATGATCCCGAACGACAGTATCGACTTCTACCCCACGCCGGACGACCTGGCCGACGACATGATCCGCGCCCTACGGGCCAGCAACGACGGCAGCGGGCTTTCATACCTGCCCGAGCCCATCCTGGAGCCTTCCGCCGGGAACGGCGCCATTGCCCGGGCCGTCGAGCGGGCCGCCGGTATCTACCGCGAGCACAGAACCGGGAAGATCACCTGCGGACACCGTGAAGCAAAGGCCCTCGACCTTGATTGCGTCGAGCTTTCCGCCGACTTCCGCGCCGTTCTCAAGAAAGACGGCTTCCGGGTGGTACATGATGACTTTCTCACTTTCCGGCCCTGCAAGCAATATGCCGCAATCGCCATGAATCCCCCGTTTTCCGCCGGGGCGGCCCATCTGCTCAAGGCCCTGGACATCATGAAGGACGGCGGCAAGATCGCCTGCATCCTCAACGCCGAGACGATCCGCAACCCCTACACAAACGAGCGGAAAGAGCTTTTACAGAAACTTGACGCTCTGGACGCAAAAATCACCTACAAACAAAACGCTTTCCAGAATGCGGCCCGCCGATCCGGTGTAGAAATCGCTCTGGTGGTGGTGAACATCCCCCAGCGCGAGCCGGTCAGCAAAATTCGCCTGGAGCTTCAGCACGAAACCGAACGGCGTTTCAGGGAAGACGAAAACCTGGCCGCCCTGGTCAGCTCCGACCCCATCACCGCCGCCATCGAGCGGTACAACGCGGCGGCACAGGGCATCCGCCGCATCTATGAGGAGTACAACGGGATCAAGTCCCTGTTCTCCTCTGCCACAGAAGGCGACAAGGAAAGCGCCGTACTTGGCTTTGACAAGAGCTATAACGCAGCGATTCACGACCTCCGCGCCATGTACTGGAAAAAGCTCTTTGATATGCCCCAGATACGGGACAATCTCACTTACGAAATGCTGCACGAATACCAGTCACGGATAGCAGACCTTGCCAACTACGATTTCAGCGCCTATAACATCTGGACCGTCCGCGAGGAAATCTCCCGCAACCTGGTGGCCGGCATCGAGCACGAAATCATTTCCCTGTTCGATGATTGGACCAGCCTGCACTATCACCCCGAGTACAGCAAAAACATTCACTACTATAACGGCTGGTGTACAAACGAGGCATACAAAGTTGGGCGCAAGGTGATCTTCAACTGCAACGCTTTCGAGTATTGGAGCTATAACCGCTCCTACGAATTTTACCCGCACCGCGTCTATGACAAAATCCGCAGCATCGAGCTTGTTCTTCACTATCTCGATACCAGCGGCAAGCCCTACGACGGCGAGGAACTGCGGAAAACGCTGGATGGCCTGCGCGGCGCGTCCTCTGCACAAAACATCCAGCTTCGCTATTTCAATGCCACGTTCTACAAAAAGGGCACCTGCCACATCGAGTTTACAAACGAGGACGTCTTGAAGTCCTTCAACCTTTTTGCCAGCCAGAAAAAGGGCTGGCTGCCGCCCAGCTACGGCAAGAAGTCCTACCGCGATATGTCCGCCGCTGACAAGAAGGTTGTTGACAGCTTCGAGGGCGAGGCCAGCTACACCGACACCCTGGCCCGCGGCCTGATCCCCACCACAAAAACGCTTCTGCGCCTCGGCGCATGACCCGCAAGGCCGACGGCATCTGCCGCCGCTGGTGCAAGCCCAGCCGCCCCGCCGGGGCGGGCGCTCATGGGTACAAAACCCGCCACAAAACGAAAGGAGCTTTTTATGGACAACAAAAACCGCTGGGCCATTTACGCCCGCCGGGCCGGGCACAAAAACGTGCATCCTTGCGCCCCGTCTCTCGGCCTCTACAACTGCCCTTTGGCAGACCTCGACCGCTACCCCACAAAACATGCCGCTGAGGCTGTACGGGCCGCCTTGGCCCGCGAGAACCCCGGTTTTTCATTCTTCGTGCGCTATTTGCGCTGCATATCTTGACGGGCGTTCCGGCGCGTTTTATAATGCGACCAAACGAATGGAGGTTTTGAATATGGCAAAATACGCAGAGCATGAAGCCTTTCTCCCTTATCGTGTCGTTGCAGAGTATGCCGACGGCTCACGCATCGCCTTCGGCGGCTTTACCATGGAGCAGGCGCAGGAGGCCATGGAGAACGCACAGGACGAGCACGGCGATATTGGCTATTGGAGTACTGTGACCGATGAATATTACAGCGACGGCGTTTTCTACAAGCTCATCCCTGAGCCGCCGGTCCTTAAAACATCCGGCATCGAGACGCCGGACGGTGGCTCCATCATTTTTTCCGCCCCGAATGCCAGTGATAAAGAGTGGGAGGCCATTACACAGAAGGTCGATCAGTTTTTGACTTCCGGCCCTGCGCCCAGCGCCGAAAGCATCCGCGAGTTCCTTCTTGGCCTCGGCCTTGAAGTATCTTGAACAGCAAAACTCCCGACAGGCAAACGCCCGCCGGGAGTTTCTTTTTGCTTTTCTCTTGCTTTCCCATGTTCGAGTTGTTTTTCTGGGGCTGTCAGGCGCAATTTCGCGGAATCCGTGCGCACGAGTTATTCTTTTCCCTGCCTTCTATATTACTGCCTGCCCTTATTCCTGGCCGCTTGTCTGCCAGCCCTTCCCCTTCCTGGCCTCGCGCGCGTTATACGCGCGTTCTAAAAGCGCATCCTTTCCGGGCGTCTTTTCCAGCTTTTCGGCCAGCATCGCAAGGGCTTCATTCCGCTTGCGCTTGAGGCTTGGCACGCTATACCGCGCCGTCCACAAGGTGCGCTTTACCTGCTCCCACGTATAGCCGTAGATGTATCGTTTCAACAGGATTTCGCTGTGGACGCTATGGATGCTGCGCAGTTTCTCCAGGATCAGCGCCTCATCTGCCCTCAAGGAGGCTTCTTCCTTGTCCAGGCTTTTCAGTTCCTCTGCAATCCCCAGCGCTTCCATCCTGCAAGCCATGGCCGCCGTGCTGTCTCCCGGCTGACTGCCGCGCGGCATCCCGTCCATGTTCATTCCTCGAATGCCGCTTATTTCGTCGTTCAGCTCGGCGCGGTGCCGCTCGATTGCCCGCCGCTTCCGGCGGATATCAGCACAGTATTCCATCACCATCTCAGCCTCTGCCAGTTTCATATGCCCTCCTCAAAATTCTTTTGCAAAGATCGGCTTTTTCCCGGGCGTCTGCACTACTTCGGCTTCTACCTCGTACACATCAGCCACCACCCGGCGCAGGCGTTCATATGCCACCCACTCGCCGTCCTCGGCCCATCCCAAGAACTGGTTGTAATTCGCTTTCGCCTCCGTCAACAGGGCCGCAATGTCTTTCCTTCTGCCCATGCTGTCCATCGCCTCGGCCGCATAGCGCACCACCATATCGGCGGCATCGCGGCGCTCGGCAAGGACTTCTTTGCCGTTCTCCGTGCGGAACGCTTTGCCCGCCGGGAGAATGAAAGGCTCTTGCAGCAGCGTGTCGCTGCGTTCTTCCAGGCGTTTTCGCGCTTTGGCTGCTCCAACCGCCTGCCTCTGGATGGTGTACACCTCGGCTCGCTCGTTCATTCTCACCGTCAATGTGACAATTTCCTGCGTATTCATTCCCAGCACGTCGCGGGCCGCCGCCATGATGCAGTAGCAAAGCACCTGCGCCACCGCTTCGCGGTTCAGGTTGGCATCTTTCTTTGTCTGGCCTAATTTTACCCGCCGGGCCATCTGCTCACGCATTCCGGCATGGAAATAGGCCCCGCCTCTGCTCATTTTCCTACGCATTTTGCCTTCCTTTCTGCCTGCAAAGCAAGCCACTCTTTTTTCTCGGCGGCGGTGTCCGCCGTGATCACTTCCGTAAACTTCCAGCCGCGCGGCTCCGCCACCAAGTCGATGAACAGCCTGCGTCGGTAGATATAGTCCCGCTGCCGTTTTCTGGTGAATTTGCTTTTGACCTCCACCGCCTCTACGCTGCCGTCGGCGTACTCGATCAGAAAATCCGGCGTATATTCTGCCTTTGGTAGCTTGACGGCTCCATAGACCTTTTCGGGCAGGAGAAGAAAGGCGACGTGCAGCGTCACCTTGACGATCTCCCCGGATTGCATCCGCGGCAGAATATGGGCCATGTAATACTCCTGCTCTCCCCGGCTGTCAAAGTCCATATTGCCCGTTTCCGCCGGGCCTGGCTTTTTCTGCGCTGGCCGGCTTCTTGCCTCGATCTGCCGTCGGGCCTGATCGCGGTATCGCGGCGGCAGATCGTCAAGCTCCATCCGCAGGCTCAAGGCTGATTCCTCCCATCTTTTCGGTACATCTTCACGACTAGGTGCATGGTGCCGTTTCCGGTGATCCGTGGCTCGCACCGGTGCAGGCGGTATCCGGGATACTGCTTTTCCCAAAACGTCCCGTCTTCCAGGCAGTTTTCAAAGGCGTTGCGCAGCTTTTTCCGGCTCCATTTGCTGTCGTTTGGCTGTGGCCGCTTTGGCATCGCAAGGCCCCTGCTTTGCCGCCAGTGCCGCTTGCAGCGCTTGTTCTTGACTATGTATTTCGCCAGCCCTTCAAGGCTGTTGTGGTCGAAGTCCAGACGTTCGCACCTGATCCTGCCTTTGTCCCACAGAGCCTCCACGGCGTCGCGCGTCAGGCCCGCCGGGTGGCTCATGATGACGTGATGGTGGTGGCGGCCAAGCGGCCGTCCTTCTTCGTCCAGCGTCCGGTATTCCGTCACGCATACCCATTTGGGGTGCTCTATGCTGCGTTTGTCGCAGTACCGGTACAGGCGCTTGATGAAGTTTGAAAAGTCCTTGTCGGCCCGCGCAAGGTCTCCGGCAGCGGGCAGATTCTCGTCTGTGTAGGTTTGAGTGATCGACCAGTCGCCCGGCCCGAAGTTCGTGTTGATGAGCTGCACCAGGTAGCGTTTGGCCGCCTCTTGGTTATGCTTGTCCTTCACAAGGCTGGTCGCCAGCTCCTTCTTTGCCCGCGCGCTTGCTTTGTGCTGTGCCTCTGTGATTTCAAAAATATCTGCCTCAAGGTAAGGCGCTGTGCTGTAGCTTTCGCCGCAGATGTGCTTCTGCTCTCTGACCCTCATGCTCACGCCACAACGCCCTCCTTTCGGCAAACTTCCGGCAGTAATTTCTTTATCTTGGACCAATCCCACCCAAGGGGAACGATGCAAAGGGGAAACACCGGGCCGGGCCTCTCAACTGTTCCCGTCCTTTAGCTTTTACGGCCCTGCCCTCGTTTCCCCTCTGCACTCCCCTTCCCCGCCGGGGGTACGTCCCTTAACTTATCCTCAGTATACAAGCCCCATGCCGCCCGAAGGCGGCACACAACTTTATATTTCGTTTCTCATTTCTTCGTGGCGTTTTACTCTTCCGCCGGATCTGGAAATGGCATCCATTGAGTAACGTTCGCCTCCTCCATCCCGCCGTCCTCATCGTACTCATACCATTTGCCACCCTCATACTCGCCATAAGCCGTATGCCTGCCGAATCCATCGGCGACAGTGAGGATAATATCTTCCGCTTCCGGCGGGGGTTCTTTTTTCGCGTCCCTCCACCGGTTGCTCTGCAACGCGCTGATTGCAATGTCCAGCGCTTCGCACTCCTTGGAAAAATCCGCCCAGTATTCTGCGCCTTGGCAATATCCCTTTATTTTTTCCAGCCAGATGACAGCTTCACTTTTCGTCATGGCTTTCGCCCTCCGTGTTCCTTTGGGTAATAACAACTCCAACAACCGTTCCGGCGTGATTCCTGTGACCGCCTGAATTTTCGTGTACAGTTTATCGAGGTTGTCCGCTCTTTTGCCGACGGTGAAAAACAGGCTCTCCAGGTCGATGGTGGGGGTATCATCTATTTTTTTGACCAGCGAATCAACTACCCCTGTGATTTGAACTGTTCCATCTTCTCCCCACTTCTCAACGGCTTTGCTTCTAAATTTCAGAATCTTCTCACGAAAACAATCAGCGTCAATCGGCCTCACTTTTCAAATCCTCCATTTGGTTTTCCAGGAACCGTTTTGCAAACTCGACTGCATCTTTATCTGCTTCGGCCTGTTCCTCGGCAAATTCCAGATATGCAAGAGCCTTGCCAACGCAAAGCCCCTCAAACCTTGGATTTTCTTTTAATGCACGGATTCCGTATGTATCATGACAATAAAGCGACAGTACGCCACGCGCCTTTTTTATTATTTCAAGCGTTGTCATAATCTCACCTTTCTTTTTTGTACGCCACGCCGTGGCGGCTGATGGTGTCCAGAGTGTAGCTTTTGCCATCGTCCCGGATGCCGGCGCCGTTTTGCCCGGCTTGCCGGTCGATCACGTTGCCCATCAGCGACACGACCGTGGGCGCCTGATTTGTCCCGCTGGCGCTGGAACGCAGCGTAGGCGCCACTTCAAGCTCCGCCGCTGTGCTTCCCGCGCTCGCGCTCTGGCCCGCCATCAGACCGATTGCCACGCTCTCTTTCTGACTGGCCTTGAGCGTCGGGCTGCGCTCTGTATATACAGTCATGTCTACCGTCGCCCCAGCGTCCCCGTCGAAGGCGACAGTTCCCCGCTCTGATACCATGCGAGTACGCCATTGATAGCAGTCAGGAGCAAGGGCGGCAATGGTTTGCCCCGCCGGGATGCGCGGGTCAAAATACCACGGAGCGCCTTTTCGCTCAAAAACAACGTCTCCGGCGGATTCTCCATCAAAATCCGCGACAAGGTAGATTCTTCGGCGACGCTGGGGCACTCCCCAGTATTGAGCATCGACGATACGATAGGCAACCGCTCCGTAGTTTGCAGCATTCGGCCACCTTCTTCCAGGGCATCGAATAAACTCGTCTGGCCTGGCAATCTGCAGCATGGTGTTGATGACGGTTTCAAAGTCCTTTCCTCCATTCGATGACAGTGAGCCGGGCACGTTCTCCCAAATGGCGAAACGCGGGTACAGACCGCCGGTGGCCTGCCGCATCTCGCGGATGATACGCACGGCTTCGGCAAATAGCCCCGACCGCTTGCCTTCCAGCCCGGCGCGGCGTCCCGCGATGCTCAAATCCTGGCATGGGGAGCCGAACGTGATAACGTCCACCGGCGGGATCGTCCCGCCGTCGATGTCCGTCACGCTGCCCAGGTGCTCCATGTACGGCAGGTGGGTGCGGGTCACGGCGATGGGATACGGCTCCACCTCGCTGGCCCAGACCGCCCGCATGCCGCACATCTCGGCGGCCAGCGGCATGGTGCCGGAGCCGTCGAACAGGCTACCGAGGCGGATCGTGCACCATCCCATCACGGCCTGTAGCCGCTGCAGGAAAAACAGGGCGTTTGGCAGGGCCATGCCATTACCCCACATCTTGTACTCCGCCGCCGCGGAGTGCAGGCCGTCGTGCCAGCGGGCCAGCTTCGCCGGGTGCTTGATGATCTCGGCGTTGACACGCTTGCCCTTGATCTTGCAGTCAGTGACATATACGCCCATCCAGAACAAGATTTCTTTCGGATCGTCCGTGTCCATCGGGGCGGTCTCTGCCCAGCCGTCCGGGAATCCCTGCAGCCGCCCGCATTCCAGCGGGGCCAGACGGCGAATGATGTACGGCGGGCCGCAGGCGCTCCTTGACAACACGCCGGTTTGCTCTGCGCCCGCGCTTTCCCGTGCGGACAGTGTCGGGGCCTGCCCCCCCCTCGCCATAGATTCGGCGGGACTGGTTATCCTCCGGGTTCAGGCATCCGGCGACGATCGGCGCTTCATGGTCGCAGTTCAGGCACGGTGCGCAGTCCGTCAGCGTTTCCGCCCCGGCCTGCCCCGTGGCCCGGCATAGCAGGCCGTCATGTGCCACCATCGGCGTATTCCCTCCTCCCGTCCCATACTGTTGTGTCACGGTGTGAGCTACTTCCAGCGGGCCGCTGGCCCGGCTGTCCTGGCTGTGCCAGTCAAACACCATTATCATCCATCAAATCATCCATTTCGATTTGTCCCGGCAATACACCATCTTCCATCCACCAATGGAACACATCCCGTCCAGTTGTGCCCATATTCCACGTTCCTTTCATCTTTCCTCTGCGGGCGCGTTCTTCTAGCATCCGGTCAAATGCCATAATGTAGAGTTTTTGGTATGCAGGCCACCGGGCGAACTCTGCCCATCGACGCTTGCCAGCCATTGGGCAGCCTATACAGCCGATTCTCGCGCACCCTTCATCGTAGAGCGGGTTATATGGCAAATGGCGGTCTTTGACGTAGTCCCATACATCAGCTTCCGTCCAGTCCACGATGGGATTGCAAATCAATCCTCCCCTGCGATTTACAAGCGTCGCAGGATCGTCCGCATCCGATTTGAGTAACACCCTTTTTGCCGGGTTTCTGTCGTCCGTTTCAAATATTCCGCGCGTCTTTTCCCGGCGCGCGCTTTCGTCCCATCGCACGCCGGTCAGTCTAAATCGCCCGCCATCGTGTGACTGTTTGAGCACCGATGTGCAGTACCGTGCAATACGTGTTGGCGGCATGAGTTTTTGCGGGATCAACGTCCACATGGACACCGGCCGGCCTTTGTATCTCGGCATATGGATGGTGCATTTCGCCCCCCCGATTTCGCTGAAACGGACCATTTCGCGGCGCACAAAGTAGACTGTTTCCGGCGCGTCTATGGTTGTGTGACTATGAGCAATTTCGATGGGTACTCCGGCTCGGATTGCGAGGTCTGCAAGGACAGTGCTGTCTTTGCCGCCGCTGTAACCCACATAAAGCGGCCCCATGATTTTCTCTTGGGCGATCCTGGATGCCAGCCGGATGCGTTCAATAGCGGTTTGGTCTTTATTCATCTATTCCTGTCTCTCCGTCCGGTTTGTTGCCTCCGCTCTCTTTCTCGTACTGCCCGGCACATAGGTTTTCAAGCTCATATAGGGCTTGCATGAACTGCTTGCCCAGTATTTTGACCGGCATAATTGCCGCCAGCGGCTCAAACCCGTCCTTGATGACTATTACTTTTGCCCCATTCGCAGCGGTGCGTATGACGGTCTGGATGTAGTCGCTTTCCTTCATCACATCAGAGATTGGCGCTGTCAGTGCCGAATTATAGAACACCAACTCTCCGTCTTCGCAGACGAGTGCCGTCGCGCCGATGCCTCTAAACTCGACCTGCATGTCAAGCTCTGTCGCCGGTTGTTCGTTCGGTGCGCCCGGCGTCATATCAACGCCGTAGATGTTGCTCTCTGATTCTGCTTTGGCTTCTTCAAAGAACATCTTCCCAAACGCTTTGTCGGGTATATCTAGGACAGCTTTTGCCTGATCTTCGCCGCGAATATCCGGCAGCCCCGTCGCCCTGTAAAACGCCCCGCGCAAGCCCAGCCATACGCCGCTTCCCTCCACATGGATCACGCGGCAAAAGCTCTCGCGCTTTGCCATCGCGACGTACTTCGATAGTTTCATGCGGTCCTCCTTATGCCAGCAGATACCAGATGCAGAATTTCAGCCCTGCCAGCGGCGCGACAAAGGCCAGCGCAAGCCATTCACTCGCCATGATGACAACCAAACCCGATACGATCCCGGCGACAAACGCCGCAATAGCTTCGCCAATTCTTTTCATTGCTGTGCCTCCAAAATCTTCTTGAGTGTCTCAACGTCAATGTGCACACTGGTTCCAACCACCTGTAACTCGATCATCCTTTTGAAGGCCAGCGCGGCAACTTGAGCAGTCGCTTCGCCTATGTCACACTTGTACTTTTCATCTCTGGCTATGCCTTCTGCCAGAGTGTTCATAACAGCTGCGACGCACATGATGACATCTCGTCCTGTTCCTATGATCTCAGTTTGCAATCCCTGTTCAGAAATCGTGGCTTCGATTTTTGCAATTTCCATCTTTACACCCCTTCAAAGTCAATGTAAGGCCCGTTGATCTGAATTGTAAACATCCCTTGCTTCCATCTGCGTTTGGCTTCTTCCAGGAACGCTTCGTTCTGCACTTTTGTCAGGTCGATGTCTTCTTCTCCCTCATAAGAGACCAAGAGAGAAGAGTTCAGGACCAAAGCGGGGCGCACGCCGTCGGTGCTGCGGTAGTTCCAGTAGTAGTAGTCGCCGCCCGAGTCGACGTCCCAGACGTTGTTGGAGTCGCTCGTGTCCGGCGAGCGGGTACAAAAAGGCGTTGCCAGCCACCAAATACCGGCCTCATTGTTGGGAATAATGTCCTTGTACTTCCCATAGTCCCAAAGCGTCAGCGGTGCAGCCAGAACTCCCTCAATGACGCCGTAACCTTCCGATCCGTCCGTCTCACGCAGGTTCAAGTCAAAGGGCACCAGGTCTTCTTTCCTGGCGCCGTTCTGGAAAAGTTCTTCCAGAAACGTTCCCTCGATGCGCTTCCGCAGGTCGCTCTTGCGGTAGTCGTTGTAGGGCTTTTCGTTTCCATCATAGAATGCCGCGTCCTTTTCGCTCTGCGCCAGCAGGCAAAGCACGCCGCCACGGCGTTTGCCCAGGACAACAAACTTCTTCTTTGCATAGTTGAAGATCGTGCCGGGGTTCAGTTCGCATACCTTTTTCATAGTCATGCCTCCATTTTTATTGATTTGTTATTTCTCTCAGCCGGTCAATGGCTGCCTGTGCAGCGCCACGGCCGAAAACTCGGTCGAAGTCATCTTCGTGGAATCCGTCGTCGTGCATGAGATTCACAGTTCCTGTGTCTCTGGTCTTTGTGCTTTTGAACCCAAATCCACGATGCCCTTCTGCGATCAGGCGTTTGGCTTCATCTTCCGGCATGGCCGTCCCTGCGTACCATGCCAGCGCTTCCAGCACCTTAGCCTTGTCCAGGCCCAATGTGTTCACCATCGTTTACCTCCCTAAAAACAACTACCATGCTCGGGAACGGGGCGGGCGTTTTACCCCCCCGAACCGGAGCCTGCCTCGTAGGAATCGAATCTCCACGCCGTTTCTTTTGTATATGTAATCGTGGAACCATGCTGTATCCGTCCGTGCCGGCAACAGCATCACAACCGTATTTCCTGCCACGGCGGCAAACAGCGCTCGCCGCACCCACTGCCCTACCTGGCGGCCGTATGGCGGGTTGCACCACACGATGCCCTTCCACGGCATTTTCAGACCATCTTGTTCTGGCGTGTAAAACTTCTGGCATTTGGCGTTTTCTGGTATGGCGCATACGTCCAGCGTGAAGCCAAACTCTTGATTCAGCTTGTCGAAAAGGTCTTGCGGTGTCTCCCACAAGTCCGACTTGCTGGAAAACAACACATCTTTATTCATTTTTTACTTGCCTGCCACATCTTTTCGAGGATGCCCATCCACCCCTGTTTCGGCACCAGTGTGCCGTCCGACGTAAGCCGGCAGGGCAATCCAGCGCTAAAGAAGTAGATCACGTCACACTCTCGCAAGCTCGAGTGATCTTCATAGAACTTTTCCTTCGGCGCATATGCGTTGCGATGGAAATACCCTCCCTCAATATCCACGGTGTTTCCATCGCTTCTCCCGTTCATTTTGTGGTACGCGCTCACAGTCACGTCCGTTCCGTCCTCAAAAGAAAGCGTAAACGTGGTTTTTGTCCCGTCTCTTCTCTTTGCTACCTCTTTGGCGAGGCAGAATTTCAATTTTTCCATACTGTTTACCTCATTCTGTGCGGTGAATATTCGGTCTGGTACGGACAGCCGGAATCGAACCGGCGGCCTGCTTCGTTGGGGGATTGCCGAAGTGCAGGCCCTCCCTGTGTCCGTATATCAAAACCCGTGGCCTCCTCGCCACGGGCCGGGAAGTCGCACCCTTCCCTTCCCGTTTTGGCCGGACGGGCAAACCGGGCCTTTCCTCTCTGTGCGCTCAGGCTGCGCCGTACCCGCCATTGTTTCGCACACGCGGGCCTCTTCGGCTTCCGGCGAGGCCGGTTTTGCACCGGCCTTTAGGATGGGTGAAAGGTAGTCCCGTCATGCAATACTGCCGCCTTCATCCTGTGCGCCGGTTGTGTAGAATAAATGAAGACCACAACCGGATTTGCCGGCGCGTCCCTGGGTCGAACAGGGCGGGGCGGGTCCTGGTCCCCTACGCCTCACGCGCCACGAATGGGCCTTTATCTGGCAGGCCCAGTTCTTTCTTTTGGTTTATATGGTCTATACCGCTTGCAGGTCTTGTCCCTGCCGCTGCAAACAATACATTCCCGGTCGGTGATCCTGAATGTATGTTCGCACTGCTCAGGGCTGTTCTTCTTTTCCTGCATCGGCGGCCTTTCTACGGCGGTTTTCCTCTGCCTGTTGGCGCAGCTTTTGTTTTTCCATAGGCTGCTTGGCCCGCCAATTACCATAGCTCAGGCCGGCAGCATCAGCCTCGCGCGCATCCAGCATCAGGTCGTCCACCTCCGACGGCGGATACCTTTTGTTTGCCCGCCTCTCCCGGCAGGCGGGACAGCGAGTGGCATTGTTTGCCCCGTAAAACGTCTTGCCGCATTCGCGGCATACCCTGTTTCGCATTGTTACCGCCTCCGGTTGATCTTCCTGACCGGCACCTTGTTGTAGGCTCTCTCAGCGTCTTCCACCTCCCGCATCAGTGCCGCCGCAATGATGCAGGACCCGCCCGCGCAGGCCATCGCGGCAACGATTGCCAGAAGCGCCAGCGGCAACGGAACCACTTCGGGATATTGTATGTAAGCGCTTGCCACCAGGGCCAATACTGCAAACCCCAGTGCGAGCACTTCTACGAAAAACAATGTCACTTTCAGAATCGCGATCTTCCTCATGCTTTGCCTTCCTCCCAATATTTATCGACCAGCCCGTGGGCCAGTTCCTTCCCAATCGAACGCACCCATTCAATTCGCTCTTGTTTGGCATCTTTTCGTTTCGCGTCTTCCTCGGCGTCGATGTTCCGCTCCATCGTGTCCGGGTCATAGATGCGCTCCATACGTCCCATGCCGCCGAAGTCGCTGATGATCATGTGGATCGCGCCGTCGTGACGCAGCCAGTCATTTTCGATGCGCACACTCAGGCCGTCCGGCCCGGTGCTCCCCCGGTAGATTGCCACGTCAGGGACTGTCTTGTCTCGTTCCAGCTTTATGCCAGGGAATACTCCGCGGGCCAGCCGAGACGCCGCCGCCATGGTCAGCTTCACATTTTTCTTACTCATACGCCCGCACCGCCCTTCTGCCCAGCATGTCGTCCAGCCAGCGGTAGAACGCCCCGCGAAAGATCAGCGTCACTGTCTGCCCCTTTTCCGTTTTGGTGCCTACCGCGAACGGCATTTTGTTTTCCAGAATGAGGCTTTTCATGACATCTTCGCTAAAGCTGACGCCGTTGGCTCGAAGCGCCTCGCATACGTCATGCACCGACATTCTTTCCTGTGCCATTTTGTTTTGCTCCCTTCTTTTTATTTTTCGTGTGGTGCCGCCCGCCGGGGTTGAACCGGCGTCAGTCGGGTTATAGGCCCTTCCGCGGACCGCCTGCGGCTTATGTAACCCTCTGCCGGTTCACACGGCAGAGGGCGCTTGAAAGGAATTGCCACCATGAACCTAATGGCCCTGCCGAACTTACCCGCCGGCAGGCACGGGACGCGCGGGAAGCTCTGATCCGCGCATTGGTGCGGGCGGCCGGACTTGAACCAGCGCCGTCTATGTGTTGCTCTCGCCATCTGAGCTACGCCCGCATATACTGCCCCGCCGGGGCGGGGCTGCCCTTTTGGCCGGGCCGGCCTTACTGTGTGACTACGGTATCTGCGCCCGTCACCGTCACCCACCCGTGTTTTAAGCGGGCCTGTGCTTCCTCCCACTGGATCAGTTCCGGCGTGATGGACTGGGCGATTTTGCGGTTGGATTCCGCTTCGGCTTCGGCCGCGATGGTTGCGGCTTCGGCCTGGGCCTGGGCCTCGATCAGGGCCACGTCCGCCTCCGCCTGAGCTTTCACCTTATCGGTCTCGGCCTGGGCCATCGCGGTTTGCTTTTCAAGCTCTGCAATCTCCGCATCTTGCTTAGCCTGTTCCTTAGCCTGAACCTTCTGCATGAGCGTGTCGTCCAGCTCCACGTCGATGACCAGCGCGGACGCAACGTTGATGCCGTACTCGTCCTGCAGCTTCTGGTTGAGGTATTCCGTGATCGCCTCGTTGACCTCTGACTTCTTATCGGAATAGATGTCCATGACGGAAAATCGCGGTGTCACCTCTTTGACGTAGGCAATCATGGAGTTCTGGATGCGGCCTTCGACCAGCGCCTCTCCATCCATCCCGTTGAAACGTTCGTACAGCTCGACCACCCGATCAGGCAGGAAGTTGTAGTTGACGGTCAGGTTGATCTTGACCATGCCGCCGTCCGCCGGGGCGTCGATGCTCCAATCAGCGTGTTCTTTCTCCCCGTAGTCTGCCGGGTCGTCCGAGAAGACGATCTGTTGCTGTGAAATGGGGAAACTGCTCACCTTCTTGAGCGGCGACAGCAGGTGCCGCCCTTGGGAGAGTGTCTGATCTTCCACACCGGCCGCCGAGTAGACCACGCCGACGTAACCCACCGGCACCCTCTCCACGCAGATGAACACGGTAATTGCTGCGACCACGGCCAGCAGGCCCGCGACGACGGCCGCAAAGGTTTTCTTGTGCTGCATATGTACTCCCTTATTTGAAGAATTTGTTTTCGATGAACTTCCAGATGATCCAGTAGGCCACCCCATAGATCACCAGGAACAGAAAGATTTCCTGTTTCATGTTGCTCGCCTTCCTTTCAGCCCGGCGCAATACCGGGAGGCCGGTTTTGTTGCATCGCCAGGCGGCGCGCCCGCCGGGGATGGACCAGCGGCCTAGATGCTTGGCGGCGGTGTGGCGTCCGGGTACGTTTCTCGGCTTTGGCGTAAGCCAACGCGCCCAGCTCCCGCATCAATGCAGCCAAATGCTCTGCCGCATCCCGCGCAGCAAGCGCCATTTCCTCTACATCCTCTGCAAACTTTTTTGCCGCCTCATCGGCGCGGCTCATGTAGGTGTAATACTCCCACATCCAATCCATATGCCGTCCTCCCTTCACACTGCCTGGCGCTTTTCCCTTATCATGCGCTTTATCGTTTCATCGCGTTCTTCTTCGCTATGCACGATACTCCGCTCTCCATCCGGTCCTGTTATGATCCAGTCCCCCGAATTGACGCCAGGCTCAACCGCGCATATAAAATTCGGGTCATGTTTCAAGCGCTCTTTGCTTTCTACAATGTCTTCTGGCGCAAGCTCAATCGTTTGGCTTAACATCTGCCCGCCCCCTCACGCCGCCGGGCCGCGGCTTGTTTTTTGTCCTGCTTCCCTGCCGGGTGCCGCTGTGAATACTTGGGCGGGTAGATCACACCTTTAAGGTTGCTTCTGTAATCAGCAGTGCCTTCGGAAAGTCCGGGTCATATTCAAATGTGATTCGGACTTTCTTTGTGTCATCCACAAACTTCATAAAGTCCGGCAACGCCTTGATCCTCTCTAACGCTTCTTCTCTTGGCCACACGCCTATTCCGAAGGGCGCTTCCAAGGTCTCAATCTGATCATGCCCATAATGGCTTAGCGCCAGCTTTGCAGTCTCATCAATGATGGTACATGTGGCTCTGGCTTCTTTCTTCTCGTCCATTTTTCGTCCTCTCACGCCGCCGGGCCGCCGTTGTCGTCCCGTTGAAACAGCGTTTCAATATCCTCGGTTGCGCCCAGCGCTTTCTTTACGGCACTCGCCATGCCGATACTAACCTCCGAGCCGCCGTTCAGTTTGTAGTACATCGTGCTCCGGCTGGTGCCGATTTCGTCAGCCAGTTCTTCCACCTTCTTGCCCTGCTCTTTCAGGTACTTTTCAACAATAGGGTAAACCGTTGGTTCCACCTCCCTAAATCCTAAGATTCGTATTTCATGTTCAATATAACACTAATATTAGGATTTGTCAACATAAAATCTCCTATTTTTAGAATTTTTCCTTGCACCATGCTGTGCCTCCCTGTTGCTTTTTCCTAATTCTAGGATTATACTTATAATGTAAGGGGGGTGAACTGTATGACGCGAGAGGAACTTCTAAAAACTTGTATCCTCGATCACTATAAGACAGTCAAAGACTTCGCCGTTGCCATCGGCCTGCCTTATACTACTGTTGACGGAATCATGCGACGCGGTGTCATGAACGCCCGCGTTGAGAACATGATTCTAATTTGTGAGCATCTTGGCATCTCCCTTGACGCCCTCATTGACGGTAAACTAAAGCCTCGCAACATCACCCCTTCCATTACCATGCAGGATGCCAGCGTGCTGGATAAATATCGCAACCTTCCGGCATCTGACAAAGAGACCGTGGACTTCCTACTGGATAGGCAAGAGCGGGATAAAAACGTTCGGCCCGGCTGACGCCGGCCCTCGCTTGCTGGACAGAGATCATGATTGCCCCTGTCAATACAGGGGCAATCCCCGCGTGCTATCCTCTCCTTTCCTATAGTTAGGATAGCACGCGGGGCGCGGCGCTTTGGCAATACAGCCTTGCCCATTTCGCGGTTTTTATTTTGTATCCGTGGCATTTCGCTTTATTTCCGTAGAATTTTGTCAAAAGAAAAAGCCGCCGGGCGAACCGGCGGCGATATGCAAGGAGGCTCACTATGAGTATTTCAGCGTTTGGCCCGTGGCCTGAATCTGTTCACAGTTCTCCCGACCAGCTCAAACGCATCAAGAGCGCCCAGAGCGCCGATGTGACGCCCGACAGCATAGATGTGGCGGCGCAGAGCTGTACAATTAAGGGCAGCGGGAAAAAGCCTTACACTGTAACACTGTCCAGTTGTACATGCAATGACTTCTCACGCCGCCATCTGCCGTGCAAGCATATTTACCGGCTGGCCGCGGAGCTTGGGCTTATCGACCTCCCTGTCAAGTCCGGCGCAAGCAAAGGCAACCAGTTCACATTGGAGGAAGCTATCTCCGCTCTTGAAGCGCTTTCCCCGCAGGCCCAGCAGTACGTCCAGCGCTTTCTCTATGCCAGCAACGGCTATGGCACTGGGGGCGACCCGGACGCCCGTTTTTCTGTCCCTGCTTCTGCCCTGTCCGATGAGCTGAAATTGTGCCCTCTCCTGTTATGGTCAGACGCCTCTTTGAGCCAGGTACTTGAAACGTTCAAGAAGAACCAGCTCCTCGATGTCTGCGCTTGCATCCCGGTTTCGCCGGCTCCAAAGAAAAACGCCTCCAAGGCGGCTCTGTCCGAATGGATATTGCAGCATGCCGGCGCCTGCACCTACGACTTCCCGGCTTTCATCACCTTCTCCTTCTCTCCCAATTTCCGCCGTTTCCGGCGCGAAGTCTACAGCTATCTGCTGCGCAAGTTTGATAGTGAATCGCTCCTGGACGAGCGCGGCCTTTTCCGTTGCCCGCATGGGGCTGTTTGGCACAACGATGGGCGCTACTATTTCCCTGACGACAAGATCACGGCCCTGCTTACCCTGTATGGGCACAACCGCTGCCTGAATGGATTTGTCCCTGAGTATGAATAAAGCCCCGGCGTTTCCGCCGGGGCCAGCCATAAGGCTGATTGACTTGCTCTAAATGTGAAATTTTATAATTCTCTTGACTTCTTTGGGCCGTTCGCATATAATATTAGCACTAAGTTCAACTTAGTCTTATGCTTAACAGGCCCTTGGTAGTAAGCACCCCACTGATACGGGGTATGCTGAATCCCTGGGCCTTTTTATTTTGTCAAAAGGATGTGAAACCAATGATCCGAACTGCTATTCTGGTTGATGGCGGCTTCTATCGCAAACGTGCGAATCATCTCTGGGGGCCTCTTACCGCCGAAGAACGCGCCGATGAACTGCAAGCATACTGCCACACCCATATTCACCTTAAAGACGGAGGGGAGAAACGCATCTTATACCGGATTTTCTATTATGATTGTTCCCCTATCACGAACCGCTCAGTCTTTCATCCGCTAACCAAAAAGAACATCCGGCTGGATCAATCCGATACCTTTACATGGTCAAATACATTTCTAGAGGAGTTAAAGCGGCGGCGCAAGTTTGCACTCCGGCTCGGTGAGCTTGCCGGAACCCCCTGTTACAATCTAAAGCCAGAAGCTACAAAAGAGTTGCTCCTGGGCAAGCGTCGCCTTGACGAAATCACCGAGAATGACTTTCTGTTTAACTCCCCGCAAAAGGGTGTCGATATGCGTATAGGCATCGACATTGCTTCGCTTGCTTACAAGAAGCAGGTTGACCAAATTATCTTGATTGCGGGCGACAGCGATTTCGTTCCTGCCGCAAAACTGGCCCGCCGGGAGGGAATTGATTTTGTTCTCGACCCTATGGGTGCACAAATACGTCCTGATCTTTTCGAGCACATAGACGGGCTTGAATCCCCCTGGAAAAAAGGGAAGCCGAATCATTTGAAAAAATAAGGCCCCTAGAGCCGTTGAATTTTCTGCAACGGCCGCCGGGGCCAGCGCCTCGCTTCCGGTGGAGGCTTACCGCTTTTTTCATTCCCGCGCCGCCGACCCGCGCCGCCGGGCTGCCTTTGGGTATCATTTTGCCGGTGTTGGCAAAATGTTCAAAATAAGGGCCGGCGCACGCACCCGCCCTCTAAAACCCCATCGGGTTTTGTTCGTCGCTTTGATTATACCACGCATCTAAGCTATAAGCAACTCTAAACTTCTTTATAGTATGGAGGTGATCTGCTATGTTATGCCCTCGTTGCAGGGCTGCTCTGCCGGACGGCGCGAACTTCTGCCCCCAGTGTGGCAAGCGCGTCAGCTCGTTTGTGCCCTCTCCGCAAAAGCATCGGCGGCGGGCGAAGGGCACGGGCAGCGTCTACAAGCTGCAGGGCCGCCGGTCCAAGCCATGGGCTGCCTGCGTGAACGGCCGCCTCATCGGCACCTGCCGCACGTCCGGCGAGGCCGTGGCTCTGCTTGAGCAGTACAACGCCAGCCGCGCCCCCGAATCCCTGCGGCGGATCACCTTTGCGGAAGTCTATGACCAGTGGTCGGCACAGCACTACAAGACGATTGGAGAAAGCGCCCAGAAGTCCTACTCGCTGGCATACGCTTCCGCGTCCCAACTCTATGACAAGGCGCTGGCCGACCTCGGTACTGCCGACTACCAGCGCGTCATCGACGGCATGGTGTCCGACGGCCTCAGCCGCAGCACTTGCGAGAAGGTGCGGCTCCTGTTTGGGCAGCTCTGCCAGTGGGGCATGACGCGGGACATCATAGACAAGAACTACGCCCAGTTCCTTGAGCTGCCCGCGCCCAGCCCCAAGAAAACACGGGTCCTTTCCGATGTGGAGATCGCCCGCATCTGGACGATGGAGGACGACAAGCGCTTGGGCGACACGGCCCGCATCACACTCATCATGATCTACACCGGCATGCGCATCAACGAGCTGCTGCTCATGCGCCGCGAAAACGTCCACCTCGATCAGCGGTACATGATCGGCGGCGAGAAGACCGCGGCCGGCCGCGACCGCCCTATCCCCATCGACAAGTGCATTGTCCCGCTGATCCAGCATTTCCTTGACGGCAACACAAGCGAGTGGCTGATCCCGTCGGCCAGCGGCATCCCGCGCGACCATCATGTGGTGCGCCGGTCTTTTTCCAGCCTGATGAAGAAACTGGACATCGAGGGCGTTACGCCCCACACCTGCCGCCACACCGCCGCCAGCCGGTGGGCTGCCCAAGGCATGCCCATCCAGTCCGTCAAGGAAATACTCGGGCATAGCAGCATCCAAACCACCAGCGACATCTACACCCACGCCGATCCTCTGGCCCTTGTCCGCGCGCTGGATGCCCGCTCCGCCGAGACGACCGAGGTGCAAAAATAGTTTGTTCGTCTATTTTGTTCGTCAATCTGTTTGTCTATTTGTTAGATTATCAGGCATTTCGGTAAATTTTTGCACGTTTTTGGCCTGTTTTGCAAACAAAAATAGCGGTAAGTCTCACGACCTACCGCTCTTTTTTGGAGCTGGTGACAGGAGTTGAACCTGCAACCCACTGATTACAAATCAGTTGCGCTGCCATTGCGCCACACCAGCAAAAATAAGTACCTAGATAGTATACCACTGCGGCGGCGTTTTGGCAAGCGGTTTCTTACGCCCCGGCGGCCCGCAGGGCGGCGTCCAGGGCGGCAAAGTGTTCCAGGGTCAGCTGCTCGGGGCGGACCCGGGGGTCCAGCCCGGCGGCGGCCAGGGCGTCCGCCACCTGCTGGCGGGGCAGCCCCAGGCCGGCGGCAATGGCGTTGGCGGCGGTCTTGCGGCGCTGCCCAAAGGCCGCCCGCACCAGGGCAAAGTAGGCTTTTTCGTCCGGCACCGCTACGGCGGGGGTGGGCCGGATGTCCAGCCGGACCACCGCGCTGGTCACCTTGGGGGCCGGATAGAAGCTGCCCGCCTGGACGGTGAACATCATTTTGGGCTGGGCAAAATAGCGCACCGCACAGCTCACTGCGCCGCTGGCCCGGGTGCCGGGCAGGGCGGCCAGCCGTTCGGCGGCCTCCTTCTGGACCATGACGGTGATGTTCTGGACGGGCAGACGGTCCTCCAGCAGTTTCATGATGATGGGGCTGGTGATGTAGTAGGGCAGGTTGGCGCAGACCGCCACCGGCATGCCGGCAAACTCCTGCTGCATCAGGGCGGGCAGGTCGGCCTTGAGCACGTCCTGCAAGATCACCTTGACGTTGTCAAAGCCGGCCAGCGTCTCTGCCAGCACCGGCGGCAGCCGCTTGTCCACCTCGATGGCCACCACCTTGCCGGCCCGCCGGGCGATCTCCCGGGTCAGCACCCCGATGCCGGGGCCGATCTCCAGCACGCCGAACCGGCGGTCAATGCCGGCGGCGTCTACGATCTTGGGGGGCACGCCGGGGTTGACGATAAAGTTCTGCCCAAACCCCTTGGAAAGGGCAAAGTCGTATTTTTCGCACAAGGCGCGGATGGTGGCAAGATCGGTCAGCTCCATAACGGGTCCTTTCACATGGCTCAAAAAGGTGTCCTGCCCGGCTGGCATACGCGGACGGGCAGGACACATACAAAACGATCTGATCGCGGCCGGGCTCAGGCAGCCTCGTCCGACGAGGCCGCCGCCTCGCTGGACGCTGCTTCGCCGCTGGAAGCCGCCTCCTCCGGCGCGGTGTCGCCGGAAGCGGCCTCCCCGCTGGAAGCCTCGCTGCCGGCGGCATCCTCGCTGCTGGCGGCCTGGCTGGACGCCGCGTTGACGCCGCCCACGGTGGCGCTGCCGGTCAGGGTCTGCGCGGCGTTTACGGCGCGTAGAATCTGCGGGTCGGTTTCCAGAGTGAAATCGTAGAATGCCACCTGTTCGTCGCTGGTCAGGGGGCGCTCCACATCCACCGTCAGGCCGGTGGTGTCAAAGCTCTCGCCGTTGGAGGCGATCAGTTTGGCCACCGTGACCACCACGGCGCTGCCGTCGCTCAGGCGCTGGGGGCTGCTCTGGATGGTGCCCTTGCCATAGGTGGTGCTGCCCACCAGCCGCGCGCCGCTCATATCCCGCAGGCAGCTGGCAAACAGCTCGGCCGCGCTGGCGGTGTTGCCGTTGACCAGGCAGACGATGGGCAGGTCCACGACGCTGTCCCCGCTGCTGGTGCCCAGCACCTCCTGGGTGCCGTCCCGGCTCTCGGCCCAGGCCATGACCCCTTCGGGGCAGATCAGGTCGATGCAGTTGAGGGCGGCGTCCAGCAGGCCGCCGGCGTTGTCCCGCAGGTCGAACAGCAGGCTGGCCGCCCCGGCGTTGCGCAGGGTGCGGATGGCATAGTCCAGTTCGCTGAGGGTGGTGGCGTCGAACTGCCGGATCTTGATGTAGCCCACGTCCCCGGCGGTCATCTGGTAGTCGATGGTGGTGGAGATGTAACCCGAGCGGGTCAGGTCGACGCTCTGCTCGGTGGCGTCGCTGCCCAGCCAGACCAGGTGGACGGTGGTGCCCGCCTCGCCCAGCAGCCGGTCCTCGATGGCGTCGGCGCTGCTCATGGTGCGCACGTCGGTGTCGTCGATGGCGGTGATGTAGTTGCCCGCCACGATGCCGGCCTCCTGGGCCGGCGAGCCGTCGTAGACTTTCAGCACCTTGGCGTAGCCGGTCTGGTCCTGGGCCACCTCCACGCCGATGCCCATCAGGACGCCGTTCTGGATGTCCAGCAGCTTGGCGTAGGCCTCGGCGGTGTAGTAGCGGGCGTACCGGTCGCCGGTGCCCACCAGATAGCCGGAGGAAATGGTGTCGTACAGCAGCGTCTCGTCGATGGTGTAATAGTCGTTGCTGCGGACATAGCGGTCCAGCTCGGCGATCTTGCTGTACATGCTTTCTTTTTCTTTGACGTTGCTGACGGTGCTGTCAAACAGGCGCATCGCCAGCAGCATGGTGACGGAGAAGGTCACCGTCATGGCCAGGATCACGATGGTCAGCATCATCCCGACCGAAATCTTTTTGTTCATCGGTATCCTCCCGTCAGCCCAGCAGCATCAGCAGGGTGCTGCCCAGCAGGGACAGCGCCAGCAGCGCCGCCAGCACGATGCAGGCGATCCGCTGGAACCGTTTGTGCTTATCCGTTTTCATACTTTCATTCCGCCTCTCTGTGTTTGGATGCTTCGGCAGGGCGCGTCAGATGCCCCGGGGAAGCAGGATCAAATGGGGACATAGCTGCGCGGGTTGACCCGGCCGGCGTTGGTCTTGCCCTGCCACACCTCCAGGTGCAGGTGGTTGCCGGTGGAGTTGCCGGTGGAGCCCACATAGCCGATGATGTCCCCCTGGTTGACGTAGGTGCCCTGCCGCGCGGCGATGCGGCTCATGTGGCCGTACAGGGTGGAGTAGGCCTTGCCGTCGCTCATGGTGCCGTGGTAGATGACCACATAGTTGCCGTAGCCGCCGGTGCTCCACCCGGCCACCGACACATAGCCGCTGGCGGCCGCGTAGATGGGGGTGCCGCCGGGAGCGGCAAAGTCGATGCCGCCGTGCAGCTTATACACGCCGGTGACGGGGTTGGTGCGGTAGCCGTACTCGCTGGAGATGCGGCTGTAACTGCGCAGGGGGCAGATAAAGCCGGTGAAGCTCAGGTCGCTCTGCTTGGCGGCCGCCGAGGAAATGATGGACTGGATCTGGCCCTGGACGGCCTCGTAGTCCATTTCGTCCGACTCGATGGCTTCCTGGGCCTCCTGCTGGGCCGCGGCAGCTTCCTCCTGGGTCATCTGGGCCTGGGTGATGCTGGCGGTCAGCTCGCTCTGCTTGGCCTGCATCTGGTAGTTTTTGGCGTCCAGGCTGGCCTTCTGGGTCTCCAGGCTGGCTTTTTCGCTGGACAGCTGCTTGTAGTCGTTTTCCAGCTCCAGCTTGGCGGCCTCGAGGGCGTCCAGCATCTCGGTCTCCTTGACCGAGATGTCCTGCATCATCTCGTTGAAGGTCAGCAGCTGGTACAGGTCGGTCACTGCCGACAGCATGGCCACGCTGCCGCCCTCCCGCAGCTCCTGCATGGCCCCCATAAAGGTCTTGAAGTCCGCCCACTGGTTGTCGATGTCGAGCTCTTTCTGGTCGATCTCGGCCTGTTTGGCGGTGATCTCCTGCTGCTTCTGGCCAATGGCGTTCTGCACCTGGGCGATCTCCCCTTTCAGGACCACGATCTGGCCCTGGATGACGGTGACCTGATCCCGCAGGTCCTGTTCCAGCGCCGCGGCGGCGCTCTCCCGCTTTTTGGCGTCGGCCAGCTCCTGCCGGTGCTGCGCCATGCTGGACTGGATCTGTTCCAGCCGCTTTTGCAGGTCGGAAACGCTGGTGGCCGAATCCGCCTCGGGCACGGCGCTGGCCGTGACCATCAGGCAGAGGGCCGCCGTCAGCAGGCTGACCGCCCGCCGCAGCCGGACCCCCAGCGGGGATTGTTTCGCGTGTTTCGCCGTCTTCACCGATAGGCCCCCTTTTGTTTTACACGTTCAAATGCTTGCGGATGGAGAACAGGCTGCCCAGGCCGCCCACCAGGGTGCCGCCCGCCACGCTGCTGGACAGCACCGTGGTCCAGACGGCCTCCAGCGGCACCAGCGAGGTGCCCACCAGCACGTCCCAGACGCCGCTGAGGGTGCTCGCCGCGCTGATCAGGTAGCTGTAGAGGGCCAGCACGCCGCTGGCCGACAGCACACCCGAGATCAGGCCCATGGCCAGGCCCTCCACCAGGAAGGGCAGCGTCACCAGAAAATTGGTGGCGCCCACGTATTTCATGATCTCGATCTCGCGGCGGCGGGCAAATACGCTCAGGCGTATGGTGCTGCCCACCGTGATGACGCTGACCACCATCAGCACCAGCACAAAGGCCCGGCCCATCCGGGTGACCCCCTGCTGGATCTGCACAAAAATGCTGCCCATCTCCACCGGGGCCGTCACCTTAACCACGCCGGGGATCTTTTCCATCTGGCTGCTGATCCGGCTCAGCTGGCTGAGGTCCCCCACTGTGACCCGGTAGTTGGCCTTGAAGGGGTTATCGCTTTCAAATTCATCCCAAAGGGTTTCGTATTGTTCGTCCAGGTAGCCCTCGTAGGTGTCCAGCACGTCCTGCTTGGACATATAGCTGACGTGGGTCACCCCGCTGATGGCGGAGATCTGCTCCCCCACCGCCGTGGCGGTGGCGTCGTCGCAGTTGGGGTCCAGAAAGACCACCGTCTCGTTCTGGCGGCCCAGGTAGCCGATCATGCTGTCCACATTGACTTCCACCAGGCTGGCCAGGGTGTTCAGGCTCATGCAGACGGCCAGGGACGCCACGCAGGCAATGGTCATGGCCCAGTGGGTGCCAAGGTTGCGCAGGCCGCGGCCGGTCAAAAATCCAAACGTCGAAAGTTTCACAGGAGTGCCTCCTCGCGTGCAGCAGGCACATCCGAGACGATCCTGCCATGATTCAATGTGACCACCCTCTGGTGGAACCGGTGCACCAGCTCGTGCTCGTGGGTGACCACCAGCACCGTGATGCCCGTCTTGCTGACTTCTTCCAGCAGCTCCATCATCTCCAGGCTCAGCTCGGGGTCGATGTTGCCGGTGGGCTCGTCTGCGATGACCAGCTTGGGCGCGTGGACCAGCGCCCGGGCCACCGCCACCCGCTGCTGTTCGCCGCCCGACAGATAGTCGGGGTAGCTGTTGGCCTTGTCCCCCAGGTGGACCAGCTCCAGCATATAGGGCACACGCTCGTCGATCTCTTTTTTGGCGATGTTGGTCACGTGCATGGCAAAGGCCACGTTCTCGTAGACGGTCATGCTGGGGATCAGGCGGAAGTCCTGGAAGATGATCCCCATCTGCCGGCGTATGTAGGGGATCTTGTGTTTTTTCAGGGCGGCAATGTCGTTGCCGTTGACATACACCTTGCCCTCGGTGGGCAGGATCTCGCGCAGGATCAGCTTGAGCAGGGTGGATTTGCCCGCGCCCGAGTGCCCCAGCAGAAAGACGAACTCGCCGGGTTTTGCCTGGAAGTTGACGTCCTCCAGGGCCAGGCGGCCGCCCTTCTTGTACTCCATGGACACGTGCTCAAAATTTACCATTGGTATTTCTGGCATTGGTTATACGTCTCCGTTGTATCAGATTTCTGCCCGCGGCAGTAAAACAGAACCGGCCGCACGGTGGCCCGCCGGCCGGTGTCCCCCTGTCAATATTTGGCGGGGTTATTGGACAGATATTTTTTGACCATCAGCGCCACCTTAAACACGATGGCGTCGTCGAACTCCCTCAGGTCCAGGCCGGTGAGCTTTTTGATCTTTTCCAGCCGGTAGACCAGGGTGTTGCGGTGGACGAACAGGCCGCGGCTGGTCTCGGACACGTTCAGGTTGTTCTCGAAGAAGCGCTGGATGGTGAACAGGGTCTCCTGGTCCAGGCTCTCGATGCTGCCCTGCTTGAACACCTCTTTGAGGAACATCTCGCAGACGGTGGTGGGCAGCTGGTAGATCAGCCGGGCGATGCCCAGGTTGTCGTAGCGGATGATCTGCTTTTCGGTGTCGAACACCTTGCTGACCTCCATGGCGATCTGGGCTTCCTTAAAGCTGGTGGCAAGGTCCTTGACGTTGGCGATGGGGGTGCCGATGCCCACCACGGCCTTGATGTAATGCTCGCCCGAGAGGGTGTCCACGATGCTGGCGGCCAGCTTCTCCATGTCGGAGCGGTCGATCCCCTTGCGGATCTCCTTGACCAGGACGGTGTCGGTCTCGCTGATGTTAAAGACGAAGTCCTTCTGCTTGTCGGGGAACAGGCTGCTGACCACATCGTAGGCCGAGATGTCCCCGCCCGATACCACCCGGACGATGAACACCACCCGGGACACATCGGTGGCAAAGTGCAGCTCCCGCGCTTTGGCGTAGATGTCGCCGGGCAGGATGTTGTCCAGCACCACGTTCTTGATAAAATTGGCTTTGTCGAACTTTTCGTCGTGGTACTGCTTGATGCTCTGCAGGCTGATCGCCAGCACGGCGGCAAACTGGGCGGCGGTCTCGTCCGCGCCCTCTACAAACACGGCGTAATCGTTGTGCTTGGCGCTGGAAAACTGCTGGTAACTGTAACCGCCCCGGGCAAAGCCGTCCTTACCGGACACGCGCTCGGCCATAAAGTCCTCCTGCACCTCGCCGATCAAATTCAGCTCAGAGCAGGCGATGACGGCGCCGGTCTCATCCACCACACCGACCACACGGTCGATCGCGTCCTTCATCTGGTAGATCACGCTCTGAAATACTCTGTTGGCCATAAACGCATACCCCTTTTCCTCGATTGTACGGGCCGGGAAACCGGATTGTCATATTTCCACAATTTCGCCGCACTACAATCTATATTTTACACAAAAGAATTTACTTTTGCAACATATTTCACCAAAAAAGATTGCAATTTCTTGGTGAAATTATCTTCCAGGGCATTTTCAAGGCCAAAAACCACCTGTAAGCGTGGTTCTGCCCCTATTGTAGCGGTAAAATGTGATGCTTGTTTGAAAGTCTGGTGAAAGCCGGCGCCCTCACAGCCCGGCAATGGCGGCCACTTCGGCGCCGGTCAGCTCCCGCCACTGGCCGGGCGCCAGGGCCGGGTCCAGGGCCACCCCGCCGATGGCTTCCCGGTGCAGGGCGTCGACCCCCGCGCCGTAGACCCCGAACATCCGCTTGATCTGGTGGTACACCCCCTGGTGCAGCACCACCCGCACCGTCCGCCCGTCCGGGGTAAGGGGCGTCACCTCGGCGGGGGCCAGCCGGACCTGGTCCATCAGGACCACCCCCGCAGCAAACCCCTCGGCCATCTCGCGGGTCAGCGGGGTATCCAGGGTGACCCGGTAGGTCTTGGGCACATGATGTTTGGGGGCCAGGATGTCATGAGCAAAGCCCCCGTCGTCGGTGATCAGGACAAAGCCGGTGCTGGTCTTGTCCAGCCGCCCCGCCGGGAACAGCTCCCGCCGGGGGTAGGCGCTGCGGACCAGGTCCACCACCGTGGTATCCCGCCGGTCGGAGGAGGCGCTGACCACCCCCGCCGGCTTGTTCAGCATGATGTACACAAAGGCCTGCCGGGGGCGGCTCCTGCCGTCCAGCTGGATGGCGTCCATCTCGCTGACCTGCTGTTCCGGCCGCTTGCAGACCGCGCCGTTGACGCTGACCCGCCCCCTGCGGATCGCCTCCCGGCTCTCGCTGCGGGTGCACTGCGCCGCCTCTGCCAGATATTTGTCCAGACGCATAGGTTCTCCCTCCCTTGTGGCTTGCCGCAGGGGCGGCTTCCGCGCGGAGGGCCGCGCCGGCGGGGCCCCTCCCCTGTCGGTGTTTTTTATTGTACCATATTTTTTGCGGTTTGGGAATTCAATTCATTTCATCCTTCAACCCCAGGATATAGTCCGCGCTGACGCGATAGTACCGGCACAGGGCGATCAGGTGCCGGATGGGCAGCTCGTTGGCGCCCCGCTCGTAGCGGGCGTACATGGTCTGGGATGTGCCCAACACCTGGGCGATTTCCCGCTGGGTCTTGTCGCGGTCCTCCCGCAGGTCGCGGATACGCTTGACATACTCCACGCTTTGTCCTCCCCTTTCCATACAGGTCAGACAAAGTATAGGTTAATAAAGATATTTACTATTGACTTTAGTAAATATTTGTACTAAAATACAGGCGTATCCCCCCGCCTGCGCCTGTTCGGCCGGGGCGGGGCGCGTGTTCCCAACCATCCCAAGGAGGCCCCCTATGCCCATCGCCCCTGTGTTTCTGGAGACGCTCCGGGTCTGCTGGTTCTTCTGCCTGTACGGCGCAGACTGGCTGCTCACCCATGTCCTGTAAACGCAACGATCCCCGGGCCGGCAGAAACTGCCGGTCCGGGGGTCGTTTTGTGCGGGGTGATTTTTCAAATCTGTCCAGCCGGGCGACATGTGCGTCCGGCTGGACACATCCAGGGAAATTTCCCGGCGGGAGTGTGCGAGCCGCCTTGGCGGCGAGTGCGCGGTTCGCCGGGAAATTTTGTCGGAAAGGGGGATACTAGGGTGTATCTGAGAAGTCAAAAATGCTGGGATATTCGCCAAAAAGCGCCAGATGCAAGGCGCATGAGCGCCGCACTCCTCCATGGAATGCAAGCGAATGCAACGCAGCAGATGGGGCTTTTGGGTAGAATAGAACAGCGTTGGGGAGTTTTCAGATACACCCTAGGGGGGAAGCATTTCTGACGCGCGTATGCGCGCAGAAATGGGTCCACCCTAGAAAATTTACACGCTCAGGTCGGCGTGCTGGCCCAGGGCCTCGGGGTAGCGGTCGAAGATGGGCTGCAGGATGTTCGCCAAGAACTCCTCCACCTGCTGGGGAGCGCGGCCCACAAAGTTTTCGGGGACCAGGCCCGCCTCGATCTCCTCGCGGGTCAGGCCGAAGGCGGGGTCGGCGGCGATCCGCTCCACCATGTCGTTGGGCAGGCCCTCTTCCTTGACCTGCTTGCCCGCGGCGATGGCGTGCTGACGCAGCCGCTCGTGCAGCTCCTGCCGGTTGCCGCCCTTTTCCACCGCCTGCATCATGATGTTTTCGCTGGCCATGAAGGGCAGCTCGGCCATCAGGCGGCTGCGGACCACCTTGGGGTAGACCACCAGCCCGTCGGTGACGTTCAGCATGATGTTCAGGATGGCGTCGGCGGCCAGGAAGCCCTCCGCCATGGCCACCCGCTTGTTGGCGCTGTCGTCCAGCGTCCGCTCAAACCACTGGGTGCCGGCGGTGAAGCTGGGGTTGAGCACATCCACCATCAGGTAGCGGGCCAGGGCGCAGATCCGCTCGCACCGCATGGGGTTGCGCTTGTAGGGCATGGCGGAAGAACCGATCTGGTTTTTCTCAAAGGGCTCTTCCATCTCCTTGAAGTTGGCCAGCAGGCGCAGGTCGGTGGCAAACTTCATGCAGCTCTGGGCGATGCCGGCCAGGGCGTTGAGGATGAAAGCGTCCACCTTGCGGCTGTAGGTCTGGCCCGACACCGGGATGACGGCCTCGGGGTCGAAGCCCATCTCCCGGGCGATGGAGGCGTCCACGGCGCGGATCTTGTCCGCATCCCCCTTGAACAGCTCCATAAAGCTGGCCTGGGTGCCGGTGGTGCCCTTGACGCCCCGCAGCTGGAGGGTGGCCAGCCGGTGCTCGATCTCGCCCAGGTCCATCACCAGCTCGTTGGCCCACAGGGTGGCCCGCTTGCCCACGGTGGTGGGCTGGGCGGGCTGGCCGTGGGTGTAGGCCATGCAGGGCATATCCTTGTACTGGCCGGCAAAGCGGGCCAGCTTGGCCAGCACGCCCACCAGCTTTTTGCGCACCAGCTCCAGGCCCTGGCGCATGACGATGATGTCGGTGTTGTCGCCCACATAGCAGCTGGTGGCGCCCAGGTGGATGATGCCGGCGGCCTGGGGGCACTGCTGGCCGTAAGCGTAGACGTGGCTCATCACGTCGTGGCGGACCAGTTTTTCCCGCGCGGCGGCCACCTCATAGTTGATGTCGTCCACGTGGGCCTCCAGCTCGGCCACCATGGCGGGGGTGATGTTGTCCAGGCCCTGCTGCATCTCGGCCCGGGCCAGGGCCACCCACAGCCGGCGCCAGGTGCGGAACTTGTTGTCGTCCGAGAAGATATACTGCATCTCGTCCGAGGCGTACCGGGTGGAAAAAGGGCTGATATAGCGGTCATGCTGCGACATTCTCAAAAATCTCCTTCAGACTGTTAAACGTCCCGTCCGGATGACGGGGTGCAGACGGGCAGGCACAGCCCCCCCTCGTGCGTCAGATGCGGAAGTAGTCCACGCCGCCCTCAAAGATGGGCTGGAACTTGTCCCCCGCCACGTTCTCGTACAGGCCGTCGCCCCGGCGCTCCGAGTGGCCCATCTTGCCCAGGATGCGGCCGTCGGGGCTGGTGATGCCCTCGATGGCCAGCAGGGAGCCGTTGGGGTTGTAGCGCAGGTCCATGGTGGGCTGGCTGGCCAGGTCCACATACTGGGTCGCGATCTGGCCCTGGGCGGCCAGCTGGTCCAGCACGGCCTGCGGGGCCACAAAGCGGCCCTCGCCGTGGCTGATGGGGACGAGGAACTCGTCCCCCAGCTCGCACCGGCTGAGCCAGGGGCTGCCGGTGGAGGCCACCCGGGTGCGCACCAGCATGCTCTGGTGCCGGCCAATGGTGTTGAAGGTCAGGGTGGGGCTGTCGGGGGTGATGGGCCGGATGTCGCCGTAGGGGACAAGGCCCAGCTTGATCAGGGCCTGGAAGCCGTTGCAGATGCCCAGCATCAGGCCGTCCCGCTCGAACAGCAGGCGGCGGACCGCGTCGGTGACCGCCGGCGAGCGGAAGAAGGAGGCGATGAACTTGGCGCTGCCGTCCGGCTCGTCGCCGCCCGAGAAGCCGCCCGGCAGCATGACGATCTGCGCGTCGTCGATGGCCTTGACCAGGGCCTCGCAGCTGGCGGTGACGTCGGCGGGGGTCAGGTTGCGGATGACCAGGGTCTGGGGGTCGGCGCCGGCGGCGCGGAACGCCCGGGCGGTGTCATACTCGCAGTTGGTGCCGGGGAACACCGGGATGATGACCCGGGGCTTTGCCACCCCGATCTTGGGGGCTGCAGGCGGGTCGATCCGGCCCGACACAGCCGCCACGGCGGGGCCGGCCTTGCGGTAGGGATACACCGGCTCCAGCTTGGCCTCCCAGATCTCCTGCAGGGCGGCGCTGTCCAGGGTCTCGCCGCAGGCGGTGAACTGGTACTCGTGGGTGGTGACGCCCAGCAGCTTGCCGGCCGGCGCGCCGGTGGCGATCTCCAGCACCAGCGAGCCGTAGGCGGGCTCGAACATCTCGTCCACGCTCATGTCGGCGATCATCCGGAAGCCCACCTGGTTGCCCAGGCCCATCTTGAACAGGGCTTCGGCAATGCCGCCGTACCCCACCGCCGAGGCGGACAGGACGATGCCCTTTTCCATCATCTGGTCGGCGATGTAGTAGTTGGCCAGCAGCGAAGCAAAGTTGGGGGTCACGCCGTCCTCTTTGTAGAAGGGGCGGAGCAGCACCACCGAGCTGTGGCCCTTTTTGAACTCGGTGGAGACCACCCGGTGGGTCTTGCCGATGGCGGTGGCGAAGGAGACCAGGGTGGGGGGCACGTCCAGGTCCTCAAAGGAGCCGGACATGCTGTCCTTGCCGCCGATGGAGGCGATGCCCAGGCCCATCTGGGCGTCCAGCGCGCCCAGCAGGGCGGCCAGGGGCTTGCCCCAGCGCTCGGGCCGGTCACCCAGGCGCTCGAAATATTCCTGGAAGGTCAGGTACATATCCTGATAGCGGAAGCCGGCGGCCACCAGTTTGGTGACGCTGTCCACCACGGCCAGCATGGCCCCCTTGTAGGGGTCGGCGCTCATCAGGTAGGGGTTGAAGCCCCAGGCCATGCCCGAGCAGGTGGTGGTCTCGCCGTCCACCGGCAGTTTGGCCGCCATGGCCATCTGGGGGGTCAGCTGGTGGCTGCCGCCAAAGGGCATCAGGACGGTGGCCGCCCCGATGGTGGAGTCGAACCGCTCGCTCAGGCCCTTTTTGCTGCAGATGTTCAGATCGCCCACCATGCTCTTCATCTTTTCGCCAAAGGTGGCGCCGGCCCACTGGGGCTGCCAGACCGAGGCCTTTTCGATGTGGGCTTTCTGGTGCTTTTCCGCGCCGTTGGAGTTGAGGAAATCACGGCTGACGTCCACGATGGCGGCGCCGTTCCAGACCATTTTCAGCCGCTTTTCCTCGGTGACCGTGGCCACGGGGGTGGCCTCCAGGTTCTCCTCCGAGGCCAGGGCGATGAAGCGGTCCACATCCTCGGGGGCCAGGGCCACGGCCATGCGCTCCTGGCTCTCGCTGATGGCCAGCTCGGTGCCGTCCAGGCCCTCGTACTTTTTGGTGACTTTGTTCAGGTCGATGTACAGGCCGTCGGCCAGCTCGCCGATGGCCACCGACACGCCGCCCGCGCCAAAGTCGTTGCAGCGCTTGATCATCCGGCAGGCGTCCTCCCGGCGGAACAGCCGCTGCAGCTTGCGCTCGATGGGGGGGTTGCCCTTCTGGACCTCGGCGCCGCAGTGCTCCAGGCTCTCGTGGTTGTGGGCCTTGGACGAGCCGGTGGCGCCGCCGATGCCGTCGCGGCCGGTGCGGCCGCCCAGCAGGACGATCACGTCGCCGGGGGCGGGGCACTCCCGCCGGACATGGCTGGCGGGGGTGGCGCCCACCACCGCGCCAATCTCCATCCGCTTGGCCACATAGCCGGGGTGATAGATCTCATCCACCTGGCCGGTGGCCAGGCCGATCTGGTTGCCGTAGGAGGAATAGCCCGCCGCCGCGGTGGTGACCAGCTTGCGCTGGGGCAGCTTGCCGGGCAGGGTCTCGCTGACCGGGACCAGGGGGTCCCCCGCGCCGGTGACCCGCATGGCCTGATAGACGTAGCTGCGGCCGGACAGGGGGTCGCGGATGGCGCCGCCGATGCAGGTGGCCGCGCCGCCGAAGGGCTCGATCTCGGTGGGGTGGTTGTGGGTCTCGTTTTTGAACAGGAACAGCCAGTCCTGGTCCTCGCCGTCTACGTCGCACTTGATCTTGACGGTGCAGGCGTTGATCTCGTCGCTCTCGTCCAGGTTGGTCAGGACGCCGCGCTGCTTGAGGGCCCGGGCGCCCATGGTGGCCACATCCATCAGGCAGCGGGGCTTTTCGGTGCGGCCGGTCTCCTCCCGCAGGGCCATGTAACGGTCAAAGGCCTCCTGCACCACGGCGTCGTCGATCTGCACGTCGTCCAGGATGGTGCCGAAGGTGGTGTGGCGGCAGTGGTCGGACCAGTAGGTGTCGATCATCCGGATCTCGGTGATGGTGGGGTCCCGCTGCTCGGAGCGGAAGTAGTCCTGGCAGAACTTGATGTCGCCGTAGTCCATGGCCAGGCCCTTTTCAGCGATGAAAGCCTTCAGCCCCGCCTCGTCCAGCTGGTTGAAGCCGGTGAGGGTGGCCACCGCCCCGGGCACGGCGTAGGTCATCTGGAGGGTGGCGCGGGTCTCGAGGGAAGCCTCCCGTGCCTCCACCGGGTTGATGACATACTTTTTGATCTCCTCCACCTCGCCGTCGGTCAGCGCGCCCTCCAGCAGGTAGACCTTGGCCGAGCGGACCAGAGGCCGCTCGCCCTGGCTGATGAGCTGGATGCACTCGGCGGCCGAGTCGGCCCGCTGGTCGAACTGGCCGGGCAGGTACTCCACCGCAAAGGCCGGGCCCTGGTGGGCCGGCAGCTCGCTGCAGGTGTCGTCCACCGGCGGCTCGCTGAACACGGTGCCGGCGCACTGGCGGAACAGCTCTTCCGAGATGCCCTCCACGTCGTAGCGGTTCAGCAGGCGGAGGCCGGTCAGGCTGCGGATGCCCAGCAGGGTGGTCAGCTCGTTTTGCAGCTGGCGGGCCTCGCCGTCGAAGCCCGGCTTCTTTTCCACATAGATTCTGTATACCATAGGCTCATCTCCTTGTTGTTCCAGAGGCGGCCGCTGCCGCAGGCCCTCCCCTGGCATCCCCCGTTCCGGCAGAGGCTGCCGGCGTCCCTGCCCGCCCGCGCGCGGCGGCGGGGCGGGACGGATCAGGAGTTGCTCGTTGCAAAAATCCTTCTTATCGTTTGCCGCCGGCGGGTCATTTGCCGGCTGCCAGCGCCTTCAGGGCGCGCGCGCCGATGTCGCTGCGGCGGTGCAGCTTGTCGAAGTGGATCTTGTCCGCCGCGGCATACGCCTTTTCCAGGGCGGCGGGCAGGGTGTCCGCGGTGGCGGTGACCCCCAGCACCCGGCCGCCGGCGGTGACCAGCCGGCCGTCCTGCACGGCGGTGCCGGCATGGTAGACGGTGACGTCCTCCGCGCCGGGCAGCTGGCCATCGGTCAGGCCGGTGATCTCCTTGCCCTTTTCATAGTGGACGGGGTACCCGCCGGAAGCCAGGATGACGCAGGCCGCGGCACCGTCCCGGAACTTGACCTCGGTGTCCGCCAGGGCGCCGCCGGTGCAGGCGGTCATGACGGTGAGCAGGTCGCTTTCCAGCAGGGGCAGCACCACCTGGGCCTCCGGGTCCCCAAAGCGGCAGTTGTACTCGATCACCTTGGGGCCGTCGGGGGTGATCATCAGCCCGAAGTACAGGCACCCCTGGAAGGGGCAGCCCTCGGCCTGCATGGCCCGGATGGTGGGCAGGAAGATCTCGTCCATGCAGCGCCGGGCCACCTCGGGGGTGTAGTAGGGGTTGGGGGCCACGGTGCCCATGCCGCCGGTGTTCAGGCCGGTGTCGTTGTCGTTTGCCCGCTTGTGGTCCATGGAGGAGACCATGGGCTTGACCACCTTGCCGTCGGTGAAACTGAGGACGCTGACCTCGGGCCCGGTGAGGAACTCTTCCACCACCACATGGTTGCCCGACGCGCCGAACTTTTTGTCCAGCATGATCTCCTTCAGGCCGTCCTCGGCCTGGGCCTCGTACTCACAGATCAGGACGCCCTTGCCCAGCGCCAGGCCGTCCGCCTTGATGACCACCGGCCACTTGCCCTGGGCGCGGATGTATTCCAGCGCCCGGGCGGGGTCGTCGAAGGTCTCATAGCCGGCGGTGGGGATGCCGTATTTCTTCATCAGGTCCTTGGCAAACACCTTGGACGCCTCGATGCGGGCGGCGGCCTTGTTGGGGCCAAAGGCAGGGATGCCCACTGCGGCCAGGGCGTCCACCATGCCCAGGGCCAGGGGATCGTCCTGCGCCACCACCACATAATCGAACTGCTCCGCTTTGGCAAAGGCCACCATGGCCTCCACGTCGGTGGCCTTGATGTCCTTGCACCGGGCGTCGTAGCCGATGCCGCCGTTGCCGGGCGCGCACCAGATCTCGGTGCAGGCCGGGCTCTGTTTCAGGGCGCGGATGATGGCGTGCTCGCGGCCGCCGCCGCCTACTACCAGAATTTTCATAACAGTCCTCCCCTATGCCGCCTCAGTGATGGAACAGCCGCAGCCCGCAGAAAGCCATGGCGATGCCGTACTTGTTGCAGGTGTCGATGACCTGCTGGTCCCGGATGGACCCGCCGGGCTGGACGATGGCGGTGACGCCGCTGCGGCGGGCCCGCTCGATGTTGTCCCCAAAGGGGAAGAATGCGTCCGACCCCAGGCAGACACCGGTGACGTGGCTGAGGTACTCCTTCTTTTCCTCGGCGGTCAGGGGCTCGGGCTGGCGGGTGAAGGTCTCGGCCCAGACGTCGTCCCCGATGACGTCCTCGGGGGTGTCCCCGATGTAGACGTCGATGGCGTTGTCCCGGTTGGGCTTGGACACGTCGTCCCGGAAGGGCAGGTTCAGCACCTTGTCCATGTGGCGCAGCTGCCAGTTGTCGGCCTTCTGGCCGGCCAGGCGGGTGCAGTGGATGCGGCTCTGCTGGCCGGCGCCCACGCCGATGGTCTGGCCGCCGGCGACGTAGCAGACGCTGTTGGACTGGGTGTACTTGAGGGTGATGAGGCTGATGACCAGATCCCGCTTCTGCTCCTCGGTCACGGTCTTGTTCTCGGTGACAAAGTTCGACAGCATGGTGGCGGCGTTGATCTCCAGGTCGTTGCGGCCCTGCTCGAAGGTGATGCCGTAGACCTGCTTGTGCTCGATGGGGGCGGGGCGGTAGGCCGGGTCGATGGCCACCACGTTGTAATTGCCCTTCTTTTTGCCGGCCAGGATGGCCAGGGCCTCGGGCTCGTAGCCGGGGGCGATGATGCCGTCCGACACCTCGTGCTGGATCAGCCGGGCGGTGGGCACGTCGCAGACGTCGCTCAGGGCGATCCAGTCCCCGAAGGAGGACATCCGGTCGGCGCCGCGGGCCCGGGCGTAGGCGCAGGCCAGGGGGGACAGCTCCAGGTCGGGGGCCACGTGGTACATCTGCCGCTCCACATCGGTCAGGGGCAGGCCGATGGCCGCGCCCGCCGGGGACACGTGCTTGAAGGAGGCGGCCGCCGGCATGGCCAGGGCCTTCTTCAGCTCAAACACCAGCTGGATGGAATTGAGGGCGTCCAGGAAATTGATGTAGCCCGGCTTCCCGTTCAGGACGGTGACAGGCAGGTCGCTGCCGTCCTCCATGTAGATGCGGCTGGGCTTCTGGTTGGGGTTGCAGCCGTACTTCAGGGCCAGTTCGTTCATGGCAATACCTCCTTATTCTTCCGTTTCCTTTTCTTCCGGCAGCAGGTCGGGCTCCTCGGGGTCGTCCAGGGAGCTTTCCACCGCCTCGTATTTATTGTAGATGACGTCGCCGCACTCGCCGCTCTCCAGGTCGATCACCCGGGCAAACAGGCTGACCTTGTTGTCCTCGTTCAGGCTGGCCCACAGGCCCCTGGCAAAGTCCCCGATGGTGCGGGGGCAGGCGAAGCGGAGCGGCTCGCCCTCAAAGCTGGGGATGGGGCTGCCGTTGCACTTGTAGGTGCTGATGAAATGGCCCTCCCCCGCCACCGGCTGGGGGTAATCGAAGAAATAGCGCTGGACGCTGTCCCCGTTGCCGTCGGCGGATTTGAGGATGCTCATCTGGTAGCTGCCGCCGGCGTAGACCACCGCCGAGATGCGGGGGGTCCAGTTGGGGCCGTCCGGCTCAAAGGTGCGGGTGCGCAGGGCGTCCGCAAAGCTCTGGCCGCGGCACATCGCATCGTAGATGGTGTCGGTCTGGTCGCCGTTGGTGACGATATGGGTGGAGCCCAGGGTCAGCACGGGGTTGTAGATGATGAGGCTGGGGTCCTCCAGCTTGGCCGGGTCGGCGGCCATGGTGCAGATGCCGCCCCGCTCGGGCAGCGGGTCAAAGACGCGGTTGCGGCTGTTGGCGCTGCGCCCCATGATGAAATAGCCGATAAACATCTGCCGGCCGTCGGGGGCCATGGCGATGGCGATGCCCCGGCCGGGGTACTCGTTGCCGGCAAGGTAAGCGTTCAGGTCGATCTTTTCCATAGCAGGTTCCTCCTCACACGATCTCGCCGCTGCACACCATGGCCACGGCTTTGGGCAGCAGCTTCCATTCGGCCTGCTCCATCACCCGTTTCTGCAGGGTCTCGGGGGTGTCGCCGGGCAGGATGTCCACGGCCTTCTGCAGCAGGATGGGCCCGCCGTCGCACTCTTCGTTGACAAAATGGACGGTGGCGCCGGTGACTTTGCAGCCGCGGGCCAGCGCGGCCTGATGGGGCCGCAGGCCGTACATCCCCGGCCCGCAGAAGGCGGGGATCAGCGCCGGGTGGACGTTCAGGATGCGGCGGGGATAGGCCGCCACCACGCTGGGCCCCAGCACCGACAAAAAGCCCGCCAGCACCACAAGGCCGATGTCATGGCTCTGCAGCACTTCCAGCAGCGCCGCGTCGAAAGCCTCCGGGGAATCGTAGGCTTTGCGGCTGACCACGCAGCTTTCCACGCCGGCTTTGGCCGCCCGCTCCAGGGCGTAGACCCCGGGCTTGGAGGCCACCACCAGGGTGATCTTGCCGTGGGGGTTCTCGCCCCGGGCCTCGCTGTCCAGCAGGGCCTGCAGATTGGTCCCGCCGCCCGAGACCAGCACCGCGATCTTTACCACAGTTCGACCCCCTCGCCTTCTGCGATGACGCCCAGACGGTAGGCCCCGGGCTCGCCGTTGGCGTGGAGGATCTCCAGGGCCTTGTCCGCCTCGTCGGCGGGGACGGTCAGGACCATGCCCACGCCCATATTGAAGGTATTGAACATATCCCGCTCGGGGATGCCGCCCGCCTCCTGCAGCAGGCCGAACAGGGCCGGAGTGCGCACGTCGCTCTTGCGGATGCGGGCGCAGCAGCCCTTTTTCAGGCTGCGGGGGATGTTCTCGTAAAAGCCGCCGCCGGTGATGTGGGAGATGCCCCGGACATGGACCTGCTCCAGGACGGCCAGCACCGGCTTGACGTAGATCTTGGTGGGGGCCAGCAGGGCCTCGCCCAGGGTGCGGCCCTCCAGGGCGGCGGGCTTTTCGTTCAGCACTTCGGGGTGGCCCTCCAGGTCAAAGACCTTGCGCACCAGCGAGAAGCCGTTGGAGTGGACGCCCGACGAGGGCAGCGCCAAGATCACGTCCCCCGGCTGCATGGTGTCGTTGTTCAGGATCTTGCTCTTGTCCACCACGCCCACCGTAAAGCCGGCCAGGTCGTACTCGTCCTCGGGGTAGAAGCCGGGCATCTCGGCGGTCTCGCCGCCCACCAGGGCCGCCCCTGCCTGGACGCAGCCTTCGGCCACGCCCTTGACCAGGTCCGCGATCTTTTCCGGCACGTTTTTGCCGCAGGCGATGTAATCCAAAAAGACCAGGGGCTTGGCGCCGGCGCAGATGACGTCGTTGACGCACATGGCCACGCAGTCGATGCCCACGGTGTCGTGCCGGTCCAGCAGCATGGCGATGCGCAGCTTGGTGCCCACGCCGTCGGTGCCCGAGATCAGCACCGGGTGCTGGATGCCGGTGCAGTCCAGCTCAAACAGGCCGCCAAAGCCGCCCAGGCCGCCGATGCAGTGCTCGTTCATGGTGCGGCTGACATACTGCTTCATCAGCTCCACCGAGCGGTAGCCCGCGGTGATGTCGACGCCGGCCGCCTTGTAGCTTTCGGAATAGCTCTTTTCCATGGTTTACTCTCCTAACTTTTTCTCCCCCTTGGGACGCTGGTGCAGGGGGCGGTCGTGGATGTCGGTCGAGAGCACCACCTCGGGCTTGACGGCGTACTGGCCGGTAAAGCAGGCGGTGCAGAAGCCGCAGCCGGCTCCGGGCGCCAGCTGGACGACGTGCTCGGTGGAAAGATACCCCAGGGTGTCCGCGCCGATGATCTCATTGATCTGGTCCACGGTGCGCCCGGTGGCGACCAGCAGTTTCTGGTCGGGGATGTCGGTGCCAAAATAGCAGGGGTACTTGAAGGGCGGCGCCGACACACGGAAGTGGACCTCCTTTGCGCCGGCGTCCCGCAGCAGCTTGATGATGCGGGCCGAGGTGGTGCCGCGGACGATGGAGTCGTCGATCAGGACCACCCGCTTGTCCCGCACCGTGCTGGCGATGACGTTCAGCTTGATGCGCACGCTGTTTTCCCGCTGCTTCTGGTTGCCCTGGATGAAGGTGCGGCCGATGTATTTGTTCTTGATGAAGCCGATGCCGTAGGGGATACCGCTGGCCTCGGCGTAGCCCAAAGCGGCGTCCAGGCCCGAGTCGGGCACGCCGATGACCACGTCGGCGTCCACCGGGTGCTCCTGCGCCAGGAAGCGCCCCGCCTGCATCCGGGCCTCGTGGACCGAGCAGCCCTCGATGGTGCTGTCGGGCCGGGCAAAGTAGATGTATTCAAACACGCACATCTGGCTGGGCTTGCGGCTGCAGTGGTCCTTGATGCTGCGCAGGCCGTTGGCGTCGGCCACCACGATCTCGCCGGGTTCCACGTCCCGCAGCAGGGCGGCGCCCACGGCGTCCAGGGCGCAGCTCTCGCTGGCAAAAGCGTAGCCGCCCCCCGGCAGGGCGCCGATGCACAGGGGCCGGTAGCCCCGGGGGTCCCGCACCGCGATCAGCTTGGTGGAGGACATGATGATCAGGCTGTAGGCCCCTTCCAGCTGCTCCATGGTGGCGGACACCGCCTGCTCGATGCTTTTGTGCCGGAGGCGGTTGCGGGTCAGCAGGTAGCAGATGACCTCGGTGTCGGACGAGCCGTGGAAGATGGCCCCGTCGTTTTCCAGCGCGTTGCGCAGCTGGACCGCGTTGGTCAGGTTGCCGTTGTGGCACAGGGCCATGGTGCCCCGGCCGTGCCGGACGATCATGGGCTGGGCGTTGGCCCGCACCCGGCTGCCGGCGGTGGCGTAGCGGACATGGCCGGTGGCCATGCGGGCCTCGGGCTTGCGCATGGTCTCCATCACCTGGGGGGTGAACACCTCGTTCACCAGGCCCAGGTCCCGGTGGCCGGTGATGACGCCGTCCTCGTTGACAGCCATGCCGCAGCTCTCCTGGCCGCGGTGCTGCAGCGCATACAGGGCGGAGTACACCGCCACGGCCACATCCTCGGTGCCGGCCTTGTCGTAGATACCAAAAACGCCGCACTCCTCATGGAGCGGATAGGCAAAATCAGACATACGTGCTCCTTTGTCTCTTTTCTTTCCGTATCGTGCAGGCTGCGCGCCCCGTTACAGCGCGGCGACCTCCTGCTGCAGCTTTGCCTCCTTGGCGGCGATGTCGCGGCCCATCTTGGCCCGCTCCTCTTCCAGGCGGGCGGCCAGCCCCTCGTCGGACAGGGCCAGGATCTGGGCGGCCAGCCAGGCGGCGTTCTTGGCGCCGTTCAAAGCCACCGTCGCCACCGGGATGCCGCTGGGCATCTGGACGGTGGCCAGCAGGGCGTCCAGGCCGTCCATGGCCCCGCCTTTCATGGGGATGCCGATCACCGGCAGGGTGGTGTTAGCGGCAAAAGCGCCGGCCAGGTGGGCCGCCATGCCGGCGGCGCACAGGATCACCCCAAAGCCCGCCTCTTTGGCGCCTTTGGCAAAGGCGGCCGCCTCGGCAGGGGTGCGGTGGGCCGAAAGGATGTGGGCCTCAAAGGGGATGCCCAGATCCTTCAGCTGGGCGCAGGCGCCCTTGACCACCGGCCAGTCGCTGTCCGAACCCATGATAACGGCAACTTTACGAATCATAACTCAAATCCTCCATCCTAAAAACAAACGCGGGGGCAAACCACGGCGCACAGCGAAACAAAAAAGGCTGTGATGCGGCTACACCACGGCCTTGTATTGCTATGCTGCGAACAGGACGGTACGGCAAAGCCCGGCGGAAGCACACGGCAGCCGCCGGCCATACCACGCGGGGCGCAGCGCGCCCGCCAAGCTGTTGTCTGCAAAGACCATATCCGTCCGCCCGTCCTTTGGTTTGCTTGTCCTGTACGTCTACAGTGTACGGCAAAGTACCGCCTTTGCAAAGAGATTTTACACAAATTCTCCCTTGTGTTTGACCTGTTCCGAGCTGGTTCGGAAAGTTTTGTGCAAATTCCCCACGCAATGTTACAATAGTACGACTTTTTCTTCAGCCGGCCTGTCCCGGTTTTCCGCTCTGTTTTTTGAACTAACTGCCGTCAAGAATTTTCATTCCCCCTCCCGGTGGGTGAGGGCGGCGGTGCTGGCCCGGGCGGCCCGGATCAGCTCCGCCGGCGCGCAGCAGACCTGCAGGCCGATCCGCCCGGCCGAGACGTAGATCTTCTCCTGCTGCAGGGCGCTGGCGTCGAATACAGTGACGTACTGTTTTTTCATCCCCACGGGGCTGCACCCGCCCCGGATGTACCCGGTGACCTTGTTGATGTCGGCCACATGGATCATGGCCACGCTCTTTTCGCCCACGCTGCGGGCGGCGGCCTTCAGGTCCAGCTCGGCCGCCACCGGGATGACGAACACAAAATAATTCCGGCTGGCCCCCTGGGTCACCAGGGTCTTGAACACGCAGGCCGGGTCCTCCCCCATGCTTTGGGCCACGGTGACGCCGTCCACCGCCACCCCTTCTTCGTGGGGGTAGGCATGGGCGGTATAGGCCACCTTCTCTTTTTCCAAAAAACGCATCGCGTTGGTCTTGGCTTCTTTTGCCATAACTTCACTCTCCTGCCGGCGCTCTTTGCCCGGCAGAAATCCCTTCCCTCTTTGTTTGCAGTCTCCTGCATTTTTATTATAAGTATATTGTACCACAAAACCCGGCGGATGAACAGGCGGGCAGGCCCGCCGGGGCGAAAAAATTTCGCCTCCCCTCTTGACTTCAGTCTCCTGAAGCGCTATAATAGCCCCAGCGATTCACTCAACTGAAGCAGAGGTACAGGGAAAGGAGCACTTCCATATGATCATCATCCTGAAACAGGACGCCCCCGAAGCGCAGGTGCGGGAATTCTGCCACGAACTGACCGGCATGGGCTTCGAGATCAACGATTCCAAAGGCCGCGACACCCATATCCTGGGCCTGATCGGCGACACCAAAGCCATCGCCGAAAGCTGGGTGCTGGCCAATCCGGTGGTGGAGACGGTCCGCCGGGTGTCCGAGCCCTACAAGAAGGCCAACCGCAAATTCCACCCCGACGACACGGTGGTGGACGTGGAAGGGGTCAAGATCGGCGGGGGGAACTTTGCTGTCATCGCCGGTCCCTGCAGCATCGAGAGCGAGGAACAGATCACCTACTGCGCCCAGCGGGTGAAGGCCGCCGGGGCCAGCCTGCTGCGGGGCGGGGCTTTCAAGCCGCGCACCTCCCCCTACTCCTTCCAGGGGATGCGCAGCGAAGGGCTGGACCTGCTCAAGCTGGCCCGCCGGGCTACCGGCAGCCCCATCGTCACCGAGATCATGAACACCGAGCATCTGTCCCTGTTTGAAAATGTGGACCTTGTCCAGATCGGGGCCCGCAACATGCAGAACTTTGAGCTGCTGAAAGCCGCCGGCCGCCAGAAAAAGCCGGTGCTGCTCAAGCGCGGCCTGGCCAACACCCTGGAAGAGCTGGTCATGAGCGCCGAATACATCATGGCGGAAGGCAACGAGAACGTCATCCTGTGCGAGCGGGGCATCCGCACCTTTGAGACCAGCATGCGCAACACCCTGGACCTGGCCGGCGTGGTGATGCTGCACAAAATGACCCACCTGCCCGTGGTGGTGGACCCCAGCCACGCCTGCGGCCAGGCCTGGATGGTGCCCCAGCTGGCCAAGGCGGCGGTGGCCGCCGGGGCCGACGGCCTGATGATCGAGGTCCACAACGACCCCGCCAAGGCCAAATGCGACGGCGCCCAGAGCCTGACCCCCGACCAGTTCGACGAGCTGATGGAGTTCATCCGGCAGGAGGTGCCCTTCTTCGGCAAGACCCTGAATTAAGCCTCCCTTTCCCCTGCCCGCGGCGCGCTGCTGCGGGCTTTTTGCTGCAGCGGTGTTTTCTTTCCGGGCGGTTTGTGGTATACTGTGGAAGATTGAGTGATGAAACGAGGTACTTTTTTATGAAAGCCCATATCGCCCGCAACCAGAACGCCGGGGTCCCCATGGTCCTCGGGTGGAACCTCGCCCCCGGGGACCGGGGCATCCTGGACGGCATGGCCGACGCCTTCGGGATGAAGGTGCGCCTGGTCAGCCCCGATGAGGCCGGCCAGACGGTGGCCCAGCTGCTGGGCGAAGTGCCTCTGGCCGCCGCCCGCACCCTCCGCCTGGAGCCGGGGGCCTATCCCCCGGCCATCCTGCTGGCCAATTTCCGCCCGCGGGACGCCGCCACCCTGCTGGACCTGCTGAACAACGCCAAGGCCCAGATCCCCCTGCGGGCGGTGGTGACCCCCTCCAACCGCCAGTGGGTCTTTGGGGACCTGCTGGCCCAGCTGCTGGCCGAAGCGGCCCCGCAGCAGAAAGGTCAGGTGCCCGCCCTGTGACACGCCGTCTTTGCGCCGCGCTGGCCTGCCTGGCCCTCTGCCTGGGGCTGCTGGCAGGCTGCGCCAGCCAGCCCCAGTCCGCCACGGTCAGCGACAACGCCCAGCGTTTTACCGCCTACTATTTCGATGTCTTTGACACCATGACCCAGGTCATCGCCTACTGCGACAGCCAGGCCGAGTTCGACCGGCAGGCGGAGGCCCTCCACGCCGACCTGGTGGCTTATCACCAGCTCTACGACATCTACAACGACTACGAGGGCATCAACAACATCAAGACCATCAACGACAACGCCGGCGTCGCCCCGGTCCAGGTGGACGAGCGGATCCTGGATATGCTGGAGCTGGCCGTGGAGATGTACGACACCACCAACGGCCAGCTGAACATCGCCATGGGTAGCGTGCTGGCCATCTGGCACGATTACCGGGAGGCCGCCGAGGCCGACCCCTCCGACGCGGACAACCAGCTGCCCACCCAGGAAGAGCTGGAAGCCGCCGCCCAGCACTGCAACATCGAGGACGTCATCATCGACCGGGAGGCCGGCACCGTCTACCTGGCCGACCCCGAGATGCGCCTGGATGTGGGCAGCGTGGGCAAGGGCTACGCGGTGGAACAGGTCTGCCAGGCTGCCCGGGAGCGCGGCCTGGTCAGCCTGTCCCTGAGCGTGGGGGGCAACCTGCGCTCGGTGGGGTCCAAGCCCCAGGGCCAGCCCTGGGAGAGCGGCATCGTCAGCCCCTGGGACGACTCCCTGATCTACAACAGCGGCTCCTCGCTTCTGGCGGTGGTCAACTCCAACGACCAGGCCCTGGTCACCAGCGGCGACTACCAGCGTTTTTACACGGTGGACGGGGTCCGCTACCACCACATCATCGACCCCGATACCCTCTGGCCCGCCGATTATTTCACCGCCGTCACCATCCTCTGCCCTGACTCGGGGCTGGCCGACTGCCTGTCCACCGGCGTTTTCTGCATGCCCCTTGAAGAGGGCATGGCCCTGATCGAAAGCCTGGAAGGGGTCGAGGCCCTCTGGTGCACCAAGGACGGCCAGGTCATCCGTTCCAGCGGCTTCGCCCAGTACGAAACGCCCCTGGAAGAATAAAACCGCCAAACCGTCCGTTCCCCTGCCGGGGCGGGCGGTTTTTGAAGATCCCAACATCTGACAGGAGGCGCCGTGCCATGCAAGGAAAGATCTATTCCACCCCCAAGGGGGACATCCACTACTGGACCGATTTCACTGCGCCGGAGGCCATGACTCTGGTGCTGCTGCCCGGGCTGACCGCCGACCACCGGCTGTTCGACCTGCAGGTCAAGGCCTTTGCCGGGCGGTATCGAATCCTGGTCTGGGATGCGCCGGGGCACGGGGCGTCCCGGCCTTTCCCGCTGGATTTCTCCCTCCGGGACCAGGCGGTCTGGCTCCACGGCATTTTGGAGCAGGAGGAGGTGCGCGCCTTCTGCCTGGTGGGCCAGTCCATGGGCGGGTATGTGGCCCAGTGCTTCCTGCAGGAATATCCCGGCGAGGCCGCCGGGTTCATCGCCATCGACTCGGCCCCCCTCAAGCGCAGGTACACCACCCGCTGGGAGATCGCGCTGCTGCGCCATTGTGGGCCGGTGTACCGGCTTTATCCCTGGCGGGCCCTGCGGGTGGCCGGGGCTGACGGCTGCGCCGACACCCCCTACGGCCGGGCCCTCATGCGCCGGATGATGGACAGCTATTCCCCCGCCGAATACGCCGCCCTGGCGGCCCACGGCTTCCGGATGCTGGCCGACGCGCTGGAGGCCAACCTCCCCTACCGCATCGACTGCCCGGCCCTGCTGTTCTGCGGCGTCCATGACCGGGCCGCCTCCACCAAACGGTACAACCGCGCCTGGTCCCAGGGGGAGGGCCTGTCCCTGGTCTGGGTCCCCGCTGCGGGGCACAACTCCAACACCGACAACCCGGTCTACATCAACCGCCAAATCGGCTGCTTTCTGCAAAAACTTTTGGAAGAGAGACCGCAATAAGCCGGAAGGGCGGTTCGTTTTTTGAAATCATGCTTGGAGGATCCACCATGGCCCGAGAGATCGACCCTTGCCAGACCCCGCGGGCGGCCGCAGCTGTCTGGATGCGCGCGCCCATGCCCATGCTGACGCTGTTCCAGACGCTGGACGTGACGCCCCTGTTGCGGCTGAGCCGGCGCCACCATCTCAAATTCCATATGCTGCTGTGCTGGTGCATCGGGCGGGCGGCGGCCCGCACCCCGGAGTTTGCCCTGCTGCCGGTGGGGGACAAGCTGATGCAGTACGACAAGCTGGCCGTCAACACGGTGGTGGCCCTGGAAGGCGGCGGCATCAACACCTGCGACATCCCCGTCTCGGACAGCCTCATCCGCTTCAACCGGGACTATCTGGCCCTGACCCGCCGGGTCCGCCGCACCGGCCGCGCCTTTGAGCTGGGGGACGACTATATGGTGATCGGCACTTCGGCTTTGCCAGGCCATCGGATCGACGGCGCGGTGAACATCTACGCCGGCATCTACAACAATCCCTTCCTGATCTGGGGCAGCTACCGCCGGGAATGGTTCCGGGCCAGGCTGCCCCTGTCCTTCCAGTTCCACCACACCCAGATGGACGGCGCCGAAGCCGCCCGGTTTTTGGACCGGCTGCAGGCCGAGATCGACCGCGCAGGCGGCCAAGGAGGCATTTTATGAACAAACACACCGGCACCCTCTTCGTCTTTCTGGCCGCCCTGCTGTACAGCATCGGCGGGCTGTGCATCAAGGTGATCCCCTGGAGCGGGATGTCCATCAACGGCGGGCGCACCGCCATCGCCCTGGCGGTCCTCGGGGTCTACCTGGCCGTCATCCGGCACAGGCCACGGTTCAACCGCTGGGTGTTCCTGGGCTCGCTGTGCATCTTCGGCACCAACACCCTGTTTTCCCTGGCCAACAAGCTGACCACCGCCGCCAACACCATCGTGCTGCAATTCACTGCGCCGGTGTTCGTCATCCTGTTCTCGGCCCTGTTCTGGAAAAAGAAGCCCCAGAAGCTGGATCTGGCCGCCTGCGCGGTGGTGTTCGGCGGGGTGCTCTTCTTCTTTGTGGACAGTCTGGAGGCCGGCGGCGCCCTGGGCAACGTCCTGGCGGTGCTGTCCGGGGCGGCTTACGGCGGGGTGTTCCTGCTCAACGACTTCCCCGACGCGGACGCCATCTCGGCGGTGTTCTGGGGCGACGTCCTGTCGGCGGTGACGGGCCTGCCCTTCCTGCTGCAGGAGACGGTGTTCACCCCCACCGCCCTGACCAGCCTGGTGATCCTGGGCGTCTTTCAGGTGGCGGTGGCCTACATCCTGCTGACCATCGGCCTGCGCACCACCCCGCCGGTGACGGCCAGCCTTGTCTCGGGCATCGAGCCGGTGCTGAACCCCCTGCTGGTGGCCGCCTTTTACGGCGAGACGGTGGGGCCCTTCGCCCTGGCGGGGGCGGCCATCGTCATCTGCGGCGTGGTGGGCTACAACGTCCTGAAGGCCCGGCAGCCCGAAAAAACGGCCTGAAAACCGCACAGCAAAAGCCCCGGCTCTCCTTCTGCATGGGAGAGCCGGGGCTTGTCATTTACTGTCGGGTATGGTATCATCTAGTTGGGTGCTGTCGATAAACGGCAAGCGGTATGCCCCTCTGGTCCATTTCATATGGATGGGGGCGCTTCTTGGTCCCCGTCACATTGACTGAAAGGGGGCCTGACCATGGTTACATATTCTGATCTGATCCAGATCGGTATTTTAATCGTTGGCCTTCTTAGCCTGATTGTTCAAATCACTGAGAAATAATAAAAAGAAGTAACCGCCTCAGCTCCTAACCTGCGCGGTTACTTCTGTAACTAGACCAGGGGGACTACCGTTTGTCCGGCAGCACCCTTTCTATGTTTAGTATACAGCAGGCGGGCAGGAATGTCAAGCAGCCTGACCTTATAGAAAATCCCCCTTCCCAAAACAGGAAGGGGGATCGCTGTTTACAGCTCTAGAGCACTTACTGGAGCACCGCGCCGAAGTTGGCGCTGGTGACCATCCGGGCATAGCGGCTCAGCCAGCCGGAGCGGACGTTGGGCTCGGGGGCGACGTAGCGGGCGCGGCGGGCGGCCAGCTCTTCTTCCGAGACCTCCAGGGTGATCCGGGCGTTCGGGATGTCGATGGAGATGGTGTCCCCCTCCTCGATCAGGCCGATGGGCCCGCCCGAAGCGGCCTCCGGGCTGACGTGGCCGATGGCCGCCCCGCGGGACGCGCCCGAGAACCGGCCGTCGGTGATCAGGGCCACGGTGGTGTCCAGCTTCATGCCGGCCAGGGCCGAGGTGGGGTTGAGCATCTCCCGCATGCCGGGGCCGCCCTTGGGGCCCTCGTACCGGATGACCACCACGTCGCCGGGGACGATCTTGCCGGCGTAGATGGCGGCGATGGCCTCCTCCTCACTGTCAAAGACCCGGGCGGGGCCGCTGTGCTGCTGCATCTCGGGAGCCACCGCGCTGCGCTTGACCACGCAGCCGTCGGGGGCGATGTTGCCCCACAGAATCTGCAGGCCGCCGGTCTCGCTGTAGGGGTTGTCGATGGGGCGGATGGCCTTTTCGTCCAGGATGCGGGCCCCGGCGATGTTCTCGCCCAGGGTCTTGCCGGTGACGGTGGGCACATCCAGATCCAGCAGGCCCTTCTTGGCCAGCTCGGCCTGGACGGCGGGGATGCCGCCGGCGGCGTACAGGTCGGGCATATGGGTGGGGCCGGCGGGGGCCAGGTGGCACAGGTTGGGGGTGCGGGCCGAGACCTCGTTGAACATGGCAAGGTCGATGGGCACGCCGGCCTCATGGGCGATGGCCAGCAGGTGCAGCACCGTGTTGGTGGAGCAGCCCAGGGCCATATCGCAGGTCAGGGCGTTGCGCAGGCTGCGCTCGTTGATGATCTGGCGGGCGGTGATGTTTTTGCGCACCAGCTCCATCACGGCCATGCCCGAATGCTTGGCCAGCTGCAGCCGCTTGGAATAGACCGCCGGGATGGTGCCGTTGCCGGGCAGGGCGATGCCCACCGCCTCGCACAGGCAGTTCATGCTGTTGGCGGTGTACATCCCCGAGCAGCTGCCGCAGCTGGGGCAGCAGTTGCAGGTGCAGTCCTCCAGCTGGGCGTCGTCGATCATGCCGGCCTTGTAGGCGCCCACCGCCTCAAACATCTTGCTCAGGCTGACCTCCTCGCCGCCGTAGGTGCCGGCCAGCATGGGCCCGCCCGAGCAGACCACCGCCGGCACATCCAGCCGGCAGGCCGCCATCACCATGCCGGGCACGATCTTGTCGCAGTTGGGCACCAGCACCAGGCCGTCCAGCTGGTGGGCCATACACATGGTCTCCACGCTGTCGCAGATCAGTTCCCGGCTGGCCAGGGAATACTTCATGCCCACATGGCCCATGGCGATGCCGTCGCACACGCCGATGGCGGGCATCAGGATGGGGGTGCCGCCGGCCATCTGTACTCCCGCTTTGACCGCGTCGGCGATCTTGTCCAGGTTCATGTGGCCGGGGACGATCTCGCTGTAGGCCGAGACGACGCCGATCAGGGGGCGGTCCAGCTCTTCGGGGGTGTAGCCCAGGGCATAAAACAGGCTGCGGTTGGGCGCGCGCTCCGAGCCCTTTTTCACATTGTCACTTCTCATGGGGTTGCCTCTCTCCTTGTCCTCCAAGATAAAAATCCGGTCCCGGCGTCGCCACCGGGGCCGGAACGAAACGGTTCGTTACTTCTTCAGCCAGCTCATCATGCTGCGCAGCTCGGCGCCCACCTTCTCGATGGGGTGCTCGGCCTGCATCCGGCGCTGGGCCAGGAAGTGGACCTTGCGGCCGCCCTTGTCGCTCATCTCGGTCAGGAACTCGGAGGCGAAGGTGCCGTCCTGGATCTCGGTCAGGATCTGCTTCATCTCCTTGCGGGTCTCCTCGGTGATGAGGCGCTTGCCGGTGCGGTAGTCGCCGTACTCGGCGGTGTTGGAGATGGAGTAGCGCATCTTGGAGAAGCCGCCCTCGTTGATCAGGTCGACGATCAGCTTCATCTCATGGCAGGTCTCGAAGTAGGCCATCTCGGGGGCGTAGCCGGCCTCCACCAAGGTGTCGAAGCCCGCGTGGATCAGCTCGCAGACGCCGCCGCACAGCACGGCCTGCTCGCCGAACAGGTCGGTCTCGGTCTCCTCGCGGAAGGTGGTCTCCAGGATGCCGGCGCGGCCTGCGCCGATGCCGGAGGCGTAAGCCAGGGCGATGTCCTTGGCCTTGCCGGTGTAGTCCTGCTCCACGCAGATCAGGCTGGGGCAGCCCTCGCCCTCGGTGTACAGGCGGCGGACGATGTGGCCGGGGCCCTTGGGGGCGATCATGATGACATCGACGTTCTTGGGGGGCGTGATGGTCTTGAAGTGGATGTTGAAGCCGTGGGCGAAAGCCAGGGCCTTGCCCTCGGTCATGTAGGGGGCCACCTGCTTGTTGTAGATGTCGGCGCACAGCTCGTCGGGCACCAGCATCATGACCACGTCGCCGGCCTGGGCGGCCTCCTCCACTTCCATCACCCGGAAGTTGGGGTGGTTGGCGGCAAACTCCTCCGCCTTGGCCCAGTGGCCCGAGCCCTTGCGCAGGCCCACCACCACGTTGACGCCGCTCTCGGCCAGGTTTTCCGAGTGGGCATGGCCCTGGCTGCCAAAGCCGATGACGGCAACGGTCTTGCCGTCCAGCACGCCCAGGTTGCAGTCGCTGTCGTAATACTTCTTGATCGCCATAATCGCATGTCTCCTTTATCTGTTTCTTGGATTCAGGTTGCCAGATATGTCTCCGTCCCCCTCTCGAGGAGCGAAAAAACAAAACCAATCATTTGGGGCAGCTGGTGCCCGGCAGGGGGAACTGTGCGGCCCGGACCTCCTGGGGCGGCTTTTGCATATGCTGGTGCATGCCGCCCCGCTCCAGGGCCGTGACGCCGGTGCGGCACTGCTCGAGGATGCTGTACCCCTCGAACATCCGCAGGAAAGCGTCGATCTTTTCGGGCTTGCCGGTCAGCTCAAAGATCATGCTGTCGGGGGACAGGTCGATGATCTTGGCCTTGTAGATGTTTGCGATCTCCTGCAGCTCGGCCCGGTTGGCGACGTTGGCCGCCACCTTCAAGAGCAGCAGCTCCCGCTGCAGGGCGTTTTTGTCGTCCAGGACAAAGACCTGGTGGGTCACCTCCAGCCGCTCGGTCTGGAGCAGGAGCTGGTCCAGCTTGCGGCTGTCGCCGTAGACGGTGACGGTGATGCGGCTGATGGTGGGGTCGTTGGTGGCCGAAACGGTCAGGCTGTCGATGTTGAACCCGCGGCGGGTGAAAAGGCTGGAGATGCGGGTCAGGACGCCGGCCTGGTTGTCCACCAGAAGGCTGACCACCTTGCGCTGTTCAGAAAATGCCATCCTGCTGCCTCCTTATTCCATCATGATGTCGTTGATGTCCCCGCCGCCCGGGATCATGGGCAGGACCTTCTCGTCCTTGCCGATCATGCACTCGATCCAGGTGGGGCCCTCGTTTTTCAGGGCCTCGGCAAAGGCGGCCTGGAACTGAGCCAGGTCCTCGCAGTGGTAGCCCTTGAGGCCAAAGCCTTCGGCCAGCTTGACAAAGTTGGTCTTGCGGTGGGGGTCGGTCTGGGAGTAGCGCCGGCCGTAGAAGGCGGTCTGCCACTGGCGGACCATGCCCAGCACCTGATTGTTGAAAATGACGGTGATGATGGGCAGGTTGTAGCTGACGGCGGTGCAGGCCTCGTTCAGGTTCATGTGGAACGAGCCGTCGCCGGTGAGCATGACCACCCGCTGATCCCGTCCTAGGGCCATCTGGGCGCCGATGGCCGCGCCGTAGCCAAAGCCCATGGTGCCCAGGCCGCCGCTGGTGATAAAGCCCCGGCTCTTGGCGTGGCGCAGGTACTGGGCCGCCCACATCTGGTGCTGGCCCACGTCGGTGACGTAGACCGCCTCGGGGCCGCACTGGCTGCAGATCTCGCCGATCACCTGGTGGGGCATCAGGCGGCTGGCGTCGGACACCGGGTGGTAGTCATGGGCCTGCCAGTCGTGGATCTGGTCCATCCATGCGGGGTGGGTCTTGGGCTCGATCATGGGCAGCATGGCCTGCAGGATGTAGGCTGCGTCCCCCACCACCGACAGGTCCACCTCCACGTTCTTGTTGATCTCGCTGGGGTCGATGTCGATCTGGATGATGGTGGCCTTTTTGGCAAAGGTGCTGGGCTTGAGGGCCACCCGGTCGGAAAAGCGGGTGCCGATGGCCACCACCACGTCCGCCTCGCTGATGGCCCGGTTGGCGGTGTAGCAGCCGTGCATCCCGATCAGGCCCAGACTGAGGGGGTCGCCGTAGGGGATCACCCCTGCGCCCATCAGGGTGTAGGTGGCGGGGATGCCCGCCTTGTGGATCAGGTCCCGCAGAGGCTGGCAGCTGGCCGCGCTGCGGATGCCGCCCCCAAAGTAGATCAGCGGCCGCTCGGCACCGTTGATGATCTCGGCCGCCCAGGCCACCTCCTCTTCATTAAAGGTGGTGACAGTGCGGATGGGCTCGGGCTGGCGGTGGGTGAACTCGCACCGGTTGGCGGTGACGTCCTTGGGGATGTCCACCAGGACGGGGCCCTTGCGGCCGCTCTGGGCGATGCGGAAAGCCGCCCGCATGGTGTCGGCCAGGTCCTCGACCCGGCGGACGGTAAAGTTGTGCTTGGTGATGGGCATGGTGATGCCCTCGATATAGGCCTCCTGGAAGCTGTCCCGGCCCAAAAGGTCGGTGGAGACGTTGCCGGTAAAGGCCACCATGGGCACGCTGTCCATATAGGCGGTGGCGATGCCGGTGACCAGGTTGGTGGCGCCCGGGCCGCTGGTGGCCAGCACCACGCCGGTGCGGCCGGTGGCGCGGGCGTAGCCGTCCGCCGCGTGGGCCGCGCCCTGCTCGTGGGCGGTCAGGACGTGGGTGATGCGGTCTGCATTTTTATACAGCTCGTCGTACAGGTTGAGGACCGAGCCCCCGGGATAGCCGAAGATGGTGTCGACGCCCTGCTCGCACAGGACCTCGACAAAGATCTGCGAACCGTTCAGCAGCATGGATTTCCCTCCTCTTTCCTTCCTATTCCTTACAATTCTCCTGCTACGCGCAGACGCAGCTGCGGCGAAAGAAAAAAGCCTTCGCCCCCTGTTGACCAAGAGACAAAGACCTTGTTGCCATCGCAAAGCTCTCTGCGGTACCACTCTCGTTGACGCGGCATGACCCGCGCCCTCTCATGGGCCTGAAACGGCCCGGCACGGTAACGGGTGCGTCCGGCACTGCCTACTGGGCCCGCAGGCCGTTGGGCAGGCTGCTCCGGGAGGACTTGGCGTGCAGGCCGCCCGCCGCCTTGCAGCATCCGGCGGCTCTCTGGAAGGGCGGGGCCCTGCGCGTTACTTGTTCCCATCAGTGCATTTTTTTGTGTGTTGCAATTTACTATACTAGAAAATGCTCGGATTGTCAATCAATATATTTTTAAGCGCGCTGCATCTGCAAGATGAAAAGAATTCACCTGCCTTCCCGGTCTCTTGCGGCGCGGCCCCGGCTGCGCTATAGTTATAGGGTACGACAACCACAAGAAACGAGGGATGTCCCATGAAAATCCAAGAGATCAACGCCCGGCTGGCGGGGCTGGCAGTCTTTCGCGGGCTGCGGGAGGACCCGGTGCTGGCGGACTACGCGGCGTTGATCCGCGCCCTGGCTCAGGGGCCGGCGCTGGACGTCTGCGAGGCCGCCGGCCGGTTCGAGGCGGGGCTGTTCGCCGCCGACACCAGCGACCTGAGCGAATACATCGCCTCCGCCGTGCTGGAATGCGAGAACATCTGCGCCCGCCGGGCGGCCCGGGGGCAGCTGTCCCCCGCCCTGGAACAGGCGCTGGACGGCGAGCTGCGCTTTCTGGAAGAGCTGTCCGGCCTGGGGCTGGACGACCTGCTGGACGCCGCCGGGCTGGATGCCGGCCAAAAGGCCGCCTATGCCTTTCTGCCCCGGTGGGAGGCCCACCCCACCGGCCTGGCCGGCGCCTACAAGGCCCGCCTGTCCGAGATGGGGCAGGTGGGGTACGGGATGTTTGCCCGGCACCACGTCTTTATGCTGGACGGCGAAGGCCGGCTGACCCCGGTGCGCCACCCCGACCCCCAGCGCCTGGCGGACCTGCCCGGCTACGAACGGGAGCGGGAAAAGATCCTTGCCAACACCCGGGGCCTGCTGGCGGGCCTGCCGGCCAACAACGTGCTTTTGTACGGGGACGCCGGCACCGGCAAATCCAGCGCGGTGAAGGCCATCGCCAACGAGTACGCCCCCCAGGGCCTGCGCCTGGTGGAAGTGAAAAAGAACCAGCTCTACCTCCTGCCCGACCTGATGGACCAGCTGGCCGCCAACCCCCTCAAGTTCATCCTGTTCATCGACGATCTGAGCTTTGCCTCCAACGACGACAACTTTGCCGCCCTCAAGGCCATCCTGGAGGGCAGCGCCGGAGGCCGGGCGGGCAACATCGCCGTCTACGCCACCTCCAACCGCCGCCACCTGGTCAAGGAGACCTTTACCGACCGCGCCGGCGACGACCTGCACGAGGCCGACACCCGCCAGGAGCTGATGAGCCTGTCGGCCCGCTTTGGCCTGATCGTCACCTTCCAGCGGCCGGACAAGGCCCTGTACAGCCAGATCCTGCTCCAGCTGGCCAAACAGTACCAGCTGCCCATCCCCTCCGACCAGCTCATCACCCGGGGCGAGGCTTTCGCCATCCGGGCCGGCGGCCGCAGCCCCCGGGCTGCCCGCCAGTTCATCGAGCAGTGCCGCGCCGGCGTGCTGTGAGCGGACCAGCGCAAACGCAGAAAATCAAAATCTCCCCTACCCTTTTACGAAGTAGGGGAGATTTTTGTGTTCAGACAACTTTTGTAATGTCATCAATCTTCCAGCTGCCGTCCTCCTGTTTCAGGGTCAGGACTGCTTGAACCGGGTCGGCATGGCCGATCATCGTTTCTGCTTCAATGGCATCGGGTGCGGTCTGCCGTGCGGACAACAGCGGCTGATCCAGCGGATAGCCCATGGTCCATCCGCCCTCCAACCGGTAAAGCGCACCGTTCATCTCGCCCAGAACACCCCGCTCCATGAAACCGTAGAACAGGATGTCCTCCGCTTTGTCATGGGTATAGACTCGGTCCAGCAGATCTTGAAATTCCTGCATCGTATCGACCTGCTGATCGGCCACCAATGTGAGGATAGTTCCGTTGTCCGTGGCAAGTCCCTGGCTGTTATCCAGTTTCACCAAACCGCGGTAAACCACATCCTGCACCTTGTCGTAATCCGCCCGGATGGCTGCCAAGGCAGTGTTGGCGGTCTGCAAGGCCGCAACGTCCTGTGCATGCGTCACACCGGACACCATAATGCAGCCCAAGCAGAGAGCGGCTGCTATCCCGGCGGCAATTCGTTTGGTTTTCGATTTCGCAGCGGCATCCTGCCCGGGCCCTGCCCCATCCGCTTCTGTCAGCTGTTCCATTGTCTGGACCGGTCCATCCAGCTTGACCTCAAACGGCAACCCGTGGCACCGCAGTGCCTGCCGATAAAACAGGCCGGTAGCGGTGCTCAGGTCCAGTCCCAGCGCCTGGAACAGTTCAGACGCCTGGTCCCGTAGTTCTGGTTCCATGCGCAAGGTCAGATTCACTTTATTTGCCATCACTAGCCCTCCTTTTCTGGATTCTGTATCTTTATGATACAACAAATCGGAAATAATTACAAGTGCGTTGCACATAATTTATTACAATTTTTATTTTTCTCTTCCCTGAAAAGCACGCAGAACCGCGCTCTGGAATAAAGGAATGCGTGAAATGCCGCTGTGTTTTTTGCCGCGAGGTTGGCCTTTCACCCGGCGGCAAAATATGGTATACTGGTTTTAACGGCGGCTCCGGTGCAGGATGGTCCGGGCCGCGAAAAGAAAGGACTATATACTATGGCAAAACGTGTATTTTTAATCGTGCTGGACAGCTTCGGCATCGGGGCCGAGCCCGACGCGGCGGCCTTTGGGGACGAGGGGAGCAACACCCTCGGCGCCATTGCCCGGCACCCCGCCTTCGACTGCCCCAACATGGGCCGGCTGGGCCTGTTCAACATCGACGGGGTGACCGCCGGCAGCCCCGCCGCCGCGCCCATCGGGGCCTATGCCCGCCTGCAGGAGCAGAGCATGGGCAAGGACACCACCATCGGCCACTGGGAGATCGCCGGCGTGGTCAGCCCCCAGCCCCTGCCCACCTTCCCGGAGGGGTTCCCGCCCGAACTGATCGCCGCCTTTGAGGCCAGGACCGGCTACAAGGTGCTGTGCAACAAGCCCTATTCCGGCACCGAAGTGCTGAAGGACTACGGCGAGCAGGCCATGGCCCAGAACGCGCTCATCGTCTACACCAGCGCCGACAGCGTCTTTCAGGTGGCGGCCAACGAGGCGCTGGTGCCGGTGCCCGAACTGTACCGCATCTGCGAGATCGCCCGGGAGATGCTGACCGGCCCCTACGGGGTGGGCCGGGTCATTGCCCGGCCCTTTGTGGGGGACTGCGCCGCCAACTTCAAGCGCACCTCCAACCGTCACGACCTCAGCCTCAAGCCCCCCCGCGCCACCATGCTGGACCTGCTCCGGGCCGCCGGCAAGGACGTCATCGCCGTGGGCAAGATCTACGACATCTTCGACGGCCAGGGCGTCACCGAAAAGATCAAGACCACCGGCAACACCAACGGCATCGCCTTCACCCAGGCGCTCCAGACCCGGGACTTCGAGGGCCTGGCCTTTGTCAACCTGGTGGATTTCGACATGCTGTACGGCCACCGCCGCGATGTGGCCGGCTATGCCGCCGCCGCCACCGAGTTCGACCGGTTCCTGACCGGCTTTCTGCCCGGCATGCGGGAGGACGACGTCCTGATGATCACCGCCGACCACGGCTGCGACCCCTCCTACCTCAAGACCACCGACCACACCCGGGAATATGTGCCCTGGCTGGTCTGCGGCAAGCACATCCGCCCCGGCTCGCTGGGCACCCGCCTGAGCTTTGCCACCATCGCCCAGACGGTCTGCGCTTACCTCGGGGTGGACGCCTCGTCCCTCGACGGCCAGAGCGCCTGGGAGGAACTGAAAGCCTGACCCCAATATTTTACAAAAAAACCGCTTGCCCATTTGTATCCATCCCGTTATAATAGAAACATATGGGCTGCAACATCAGACAAAAAGGCACAAGGTGTGCCAGGAGGTAACGCATATGCGCAAAACAAAGATCATCTGCACCCTCGGCCCCGCCACCGACAAAGAAGGCGTGCTGCGGGCGCTGGTCGAAAACGGGATGAACGTCGCCCGCTTCAACTTTTCCCACGGCTCCCATGAGGAGCACAAGGGCCGTCTCGACGCCCTGAAAGCCATCCGCGAGGAGCTGGACAAGCCCGTGGCCGCCCTGCTGGACACCAAGGGCCCCGAGATCCGCCTCAAGGAGTTCAAAAACGGGTCCGAGACCCTGGAGGCCGGCCAGACCTTCACCCTCACCACCCGTGACGTGGAGGGCACCCGGGACATCGTCTCCATCACCTATAAAGACCTGCCCCACGACGTCAAGGCCGGCGGCAGCATCATGCTGGACGACGGCCTGATCAAGCTGTCCATCCGGGAAGTCACCGACACCGACATCGTCTGCACCGTGCTGAACAGCGGCAAGATCAAGAACAAAAAGGGCGTCAACGTCCCCGGCGTCCACCTGTCCATGCCCTACATGAGCCAGCGCGACCGGGACGACATCATCTTCGGCATCGAGCAGGGCTTCGACTTCATCGCGGCCTCCTTCGTGCGCACCGCCCAGGACGTGTACGAGATCCGCAACCTGCTGAACATGTACGACTCCAAGATCCGCATCGTCGCCAAGATCGAGAACCCCGAGGGCGTTGAAAACATCGACAGCATCCTCTCGGCGGCCGACGCGGTCATGGTCGCCCGCGGCGACCTGGGCGTCGAGATCGACTTCTCCGAGCTGCCCAGCATCCAGAAGTCCATCATCGACCGCTCCTACTCCTTCGGCAAGCCCATCGTCACCGCCACCCAGATGCTGGACAGCATGATCAACAACCCCCGGCCCACCCGTGCCGAGATCTCGGACGTGGCCAACGCCATCTACGACGGCACCTCGGCCATCATGCTCTCGGGCGAGACGGCCGCCGGCGCCTACCCCGTGGAGGCCCTCAAGACCATGTCCCTGATCGCCGAGCGCACCGAGGCCGACGCCCACTACCAGAGCCACCGCCTGAGCCGGATGAAGATCAACGGCACCACCTCGGTCAGCGACGCCACCGCCCATGCGGCCTGCCTGACCGCCCAGGACGTCAACGCCTCGGCCATCGTCACCGTGTCCGAGTCGGGCAACACCGCCCGCCTGCTGAGCAAATACCGCCCCGAGCAGCCCATCATCGCCTTTGTCATGCGGCCGCAGGTCCAGCGCCAGCTGTACCTGTCCTGGGGCATCACCCCGCTGCTGATGCCTCTGGCCCACAGCACCGACGAGCTGATCGAAGTGTCCACCACCCTGGCTGAAAAATACGGCTACATCCACAACGGCGAGCTTGCCGTCGTCACCGCCGGCGTGCCGGTGGGCGTCAGCGGCACCACCAACATGGTCAAGATCCACATGGTGGGCAACTGCCTGGCCTCCGGCGTGGGCGTCGGCCGCGAGGACACCGACAACACCAGCGCCACCGGCAAGGCCTGCGTCTGCCGCAGCATCGACGAGATCAAGGCCCGCTTCAAGCCGGGCATGATCCTGGTCGTGCCCTCCACCAACAACGCCATGATGCCCTATATCCGCGAGGCCTCCGCCCTGGTCGTCGAGGAGCCCGGCCTGAACAGCCATGCCGCCATCGTGGCCAAGGCCCTGCTCAAGCCCGCCATCGTGGGCGCCCAGGGCGCCACCAGCCACATCCGCGACGGTCTGGACATCGCGGTGGACTGCGCCCACGGCAGCGTCCAGTCCCTCCAGGCATAAGGAGCGGCCCGCTATGGAACGCATTGCCAGTTTCTGCGTGGATCACACCACCCTGCAGCGCGGGATGTACCTCAGCCGCCAGGACGGGGACGTCCTGACCTGGGACATCCGGATGAAGCGCCCCAACCAGGGGGATTACCTGTCCACCGGGGCGGCCCACACCCTGGAACACCTGTTTGCCACCTACGCCCGCAACAGCGCATGGAGCAGTGGGGTCATCTATGTGGGCCCGATGGGCTGCCGCACCGGCTTCTATCTCCTGACCCGGGGGCTGACCCCCGCCCAGGCGCTGGAGCTGGCGGTGGAGTCTTTCCGCTTCATGGCCGGCTACCAGGGGGACATCCCCGGCGCCAGCGCGGCCGAATGCGGCAACTACCGCGACATGGACCTGCCCGCCGCCCGGGCCGAGGCCGCCGCCATGCTGCCCGTGCTGGAGGCCCTCACCGCAGACCAGCTGCATTACTGATGCCAAACGCATAAAAGAACACCCGCCTGTGTACGCACCGGCGGGTGTTTTTGGCAATATCGCTTACAGTTTTGCGGCATAGTCCTGTTTGCCATAGAAAAGCCGCAGAAGCAGGACGGTCTGGTTCTTTTCATCGACTTTGTAGATCAGGACATAGTTGCGGATCACAGCCTTCCGATACCCTTTTGCGCGCAGCCGCAGATCCCGGCAGGCTTCATACATCAGCGGCGTGTGCTCCAAGAGGTCATAACACTGCTCCATAGCGTCTGCAAAAGCACTTGCAGCCGCCGGATTTTGCAGGCGGACAGCCATGTATTCCAAGATATTGTCCAGGTCCTGCGACGCCAGGCGGGTCTCTATGAGCTTATATCCCATACTTTGCCCTCAGCCTTTTCAGTTCCGAGCGGGCGTCTGCTGTCACACCGTTCCGGAGCTGCTCTTCCGCCTGATCCAGTTTATCGTAAACGTCCAAAAGTTCCAGCTTTTCCTCATAAGCCTTCATGCTCATGATGACCATATCTCCATACCCATTTTGGGTAATATAGACCGGTTCCTGGCATTCATTGCAGAGCTTTGAAATGGCAGCTGTGTCTTTCAGATCACGAATGGGTATGATGTGCGGCATCGTTTCCACTCCTTTCAGGTTTTCTTTAGTAGGATTATACCATAGTCGCCTCGCATATACAAGGGCACCCGCCGGTCGTTTGGCCGGCGGGTGTTCTTTGTTACGTTCTTTTTTCCCCGTAGGGGCGTTTGGGGGCGGGGCCGGTGGAGCCCCGCAGGATCAGCTGCCCGTGCAGCAGCAGGCTGCTGATGGGCACCCCGTTCAGCAGGCTGTCCAGGGCGTAGTAGCTGCTTTTGCCCAGCTGGAGCCGGTCCTGCCGGATGGTGGTCAGGGGCGGGGCCGTGTGCGCGCAGAAGGGCAGGTCGTCGAAGCCGACGATGCTCAGCTGGTCCGGCACATGGATGCCCATCTCCAGGCAGCGGATCAGGACGGTGTGGGCCAGCAGGTCGCTGCTGCACAGGATGGCCGTGACCCCCTGGGCCAGCAGCCGGGGCAGATGGGTGTCCAGCGTCTCGGAGAAATAATAGGAATACCCCGCCAGCGAGCTGGAGCTGGGCAGCTTGCGCCGCCGGACCTCGTTGAAAAAACTCTTGTACCGCACCTGGTAGATGTGGCTGCCCAGCGCCCCGCTCAGGTAGCCGATCTTCCGGTGGCCCATCCCGTAGAGGGCGTCCATCGCCTGGCCGATGGCCTCGTTGTTGTCGATGCCCAGGGTGGCGACGGTGGGGTTGCCCAGGATCAGGTTGTCGTAAAGGACCGCCGGGGTGTGGCTGCGGGGGAATTCTTTCATCCAGGGGTCCAGCAGCGTCAGGCCCAGGAACAGCGCCCCCAGATACCCCTCCCGCAGCATGTAGGCGTCGTAGGACATCGCCTTCTGGAGCTCCAGCGTCAGCTGCACCACCTTGACCCCGTAGCCGGAGGGCTCCGCCATCTGGCGGAAGCCGGTGATGATGTCGGTGCCGAAGTCCTCGGGCTTGGCACATTCCATGTTCTGGATAAAGACGCAGAGGGTGCGCACCGCTCCCCGCCGGGCCCGGGTATAGCCCAGGGCAACCGCCGTGTCCAGGATGGTCTTGCGCAGCGCGTCGCTGATGTCGGGCGCGCCGTTCAGCGCCTTGGAGACCGTCCCCTTGGAGACGCCCACTTTTTTGGCAATATCGTCCATGGTTGGCATTAGGATATGCACCCCCTTTCCTCTAAACCTTACGGGCATGACCGCCCGTCATGTTCAGCATTTATTATACCTTCCTTGGGTGCAAAAGGCAAATCACGAAACTCACGCAAAAGTTTCGCTGTTTGGTGTCTCTTGCGGGATCCACCATCAAAGCGCCTGAAAGTCATACACATTTGTTGTATATTGTTCACAAATCGTTCTCAATCTCGCAAAAAACTCTTGATTCTTTGCGCGATTGGGTTTATAGTAAAGCCAACACGAAACATTACGAAACTTTGTAATGCCCTTCGCACCCTGTTTTGAGAAGCAAAAAGGAGGAATTGCACATGCGCAAGAAAGGATCCGTACCCCGCCTTGTGTCCAGAAGGGACTTCCTGCGTCTGGCTGCGGCGACAGCCGGGGCCGCTGCTGTAGGCGGCACGATGAGCGGCTGTTCCGAGGGCGGCAGTGAAAACGTCCGCCTGATGGTCTGGAGCCCGTCCCTGGATCAGGCCAAGGACAGCGGTGAGTGGCTGCAGACCTGCTGCAATCGCTTTGCCGAGCTGCACCCCGAGTGGGACATCACCTATGTCTATGGTGTCGTGGACGAGACCGCCGCCGGCACCACCATCTCGCAGGATACCGAGGCCAGCGCCGACGTGTTCATGTTCACCAACGACGTTTTGACCAACCTGATCGACGCCGGCGCCATCGCCAAGTTCGGCGGCATCTACGCCGATGAGATCAAGGCCACCAACAGCCAGGCCCTGCTTGACTCCCTGACCGTAAACGATTACATCTACGGCATCCCCTTCACCACCAACACCTGGTTCATGTACTATGACAAGAGCGTCTTTACCGAAGAGGACATCAAGAGCCTGGACGCCATGCTGACAAAAGGCGTGGTCAGCTTCCCCTTCACCAACTCCTGGTACCTGCCGGCCTTCTACTTCGGCAACGGCTGCACCCTGTTCGGCGACGGCACCCAGGAAGAGCTGGGCGTCGACTTCAGCGGCCAGAAAGCCGTGGACGTGACCAACTACCTGATCGACCTGTACAACAACCCCAACTTTACGGTGGATGCCGACGGCTCGGGCATGGCGGGCCTGCGCGACGGCAGCATCAAAGCGATGTTCACCGGCTCGTGGGATGCGGTGGCCATCAAGGAGATCCTGGGCGACAACATGGGCGTTGCGGCTCTGCCCACCTTCACCCTGAACGGGGAAGAAAAACAGATGTACGCCTACGCCGGCAGCAAGGCCATCGGCGTCAACACCAACAGCAAGTACATGGTCCAGGCCATCCAGCTGGCTATTTATCTGGGCGGTGCGGAAGCCCAGCAGCTGCACTACGACCTGCGCACCGTCATCCCCTGCAACACCGAGCTGCTGGCCGACCCCGCCATCGCCAGCGACGAGCTGGTGGCGGCCCAGAACGACACCTTCGACCGCACCTCGATCCTTCAGCCCTTTGTGTCGGGCATGAGCAACTGCTGGACCCCGGTCGAAAACATGGGCAAGGGCATCCGCAGCGGCCAGATCACCCACGACAACGCTGCCGAGCAGACCGAAGCCATGAATGCGGCCATGAACAGCGACGGCATCTCGTAAGAAAGGGAGGATTTAAGGATGAATGCTACAAGCGCTTTGAAAATGCGCAGCACCCTGCGGGCCGACAACCCCGTCACCTGCATGGAGGCCCTGAAAAACGGCGACACCATGGTCAAGCTGTCCTGCGTCGTCATGGGCCTGGGCAATATGGCCCACAAGCAGGTGGCCAAGGGCCTGCTGTTCCTGGCGGCCGAAGTGGCCTACATCGTGTTCATGGTCGCCATCGGCTTCCACAACCTGGCCATGCTGCCCAGCCTGGGCACCGTCGAGCGCCAGGAGGTCTGGAACGAAGAGCTGCAGATCTTTGAGTACACCCACGGCGACCAGTCCATCCTGCTGCTTCTGTACGGCCTGGCTACCATCCTTTTGACCGGCGTCATGTTCTGGATCCTGCGCGGCACCCTCAAGAGCGGCTATGCCGCCCAGCTGAACGAGGCCGCCGGCCGCCACATCAACACCCTGAGCGAGGACATCAAGGAGCTGTTCGACTCCAACCTCTACCGCCTGCTGATGACCCCGCCGATGTTCTTCATCTCGATCCTGACCATCCTGCCGCTGATCTTCATGATCTGCATGGCCTTCACCAACTACAGCAAGATCGACAACCATCTGGTCCTGTTCGACTGGGTGGGGCTGGACAACTTCTTCACCCTGTTCGACTCCAACTCGGTGCTGGGCTCCACCTTCTGGCGCGTCCTGGGCTGGACCCTGGTCTGGGCCTTCTTCGCCACCTTCACCAACTACTTTGCCGGCATGATCCTTGCCATCATCATCAACCGCAAGGACACCAAGGCCAAAGGCTTCTGGCGTTTCTGCTTCGTGCTGCCCTGCGCCGTGCCCATGTTCGTCTCCCTGCTGATCATGCGCACCATGCTGCAGCCTGAGGGCGCCGTCAACGTGCTGCTGCGCCAGATGGGCTTCATCGCCGCCGGCGAGAGCCTGCCCTTCTTCACCGACCCGACCTGGGCCCGGGTCACCGTCATCCTGATCAACATCTGGGTGGGCGTGCCCTACACCCTGCTGCAGCTGACCGGCGTGCTGCAGAACATCCCCGCCGATCTGTACGAGGCCGCCACCGTGGACGGCGCCAATGCGGTGCAGACCTTCTTCCGCATCACCCTGCCCTACATGTTCTACGTCACCACCCCGTACCTGATCTCCACCTTCACCAGCAACGTCAACAACTTCAACGTCATCTACCTGCTGTCGGGCGGCGACCCCGTCACCGACCTGGCCTCCACCGCCGGCAGCACCGACCTGCTGGTCACCTGGCTGTACAAGCTGACCATCGACCGCCAGTACTACAATGTGGGCGCCGTCGTCGGCATCCTGACATTCATCATCCTGGCCGTTGGCTCGCTGCTGACCTACCGCCGCAGCAAGTCCTACCGTGAAGAAGGAGGGTTCTGAGCATGAGCAACAGTTCCAAAGCGGCAAAACAGTTGAGCGCCAAGCGCATCCGCACCCGCAACAACGTCATCGTCTACATCGTCCTGTCCGTCCTGGCTTTCATCTGGCTGTTCCCGGTGGCATGGATCGTCATGACCAGCTTCCGCGGCGAGAAGGGCAGCTACATTTCCACCTTCTTCCCCAAGAGCTATACCCTGGACAACTACATCAAGCTGTTCACCGACACCAGCCTGCTCAACTTCCCGCAGATGTTCCTGAACACCCTGTTCGTCGCCATCTGCTCCTGCATCCTGTCCTCGTTCTTCCTGCTGTCGGCATCCTACTGCCTGTCCCGGCTGCGCTTTAAGCTGCGCCGGCCCTACATGAACATGGCCATGATCCTGGGCCTGTTCCCCGGCTTCATGTCGATGGTGGCCGTCTACTTCATCCTGAAGGCCGTGGGCCTGACCGAGGGCAACAGCGTCCGCCTCGCCCTGATCCTGTGTTATTCCGGCGGCGTGGCCCTGGGCTTCCAGATCACCAAGGGCTTCTTCGACACCATCCCCATGGCCCTGGACGAGGCCGCCCTGCTGGACGGCTGCACCCGGTGGCAGATCTTCACCAAGATCACCCTGCCCCTGTCCAAGCCCATCGTCATCTACACCATCCTGACCAGCTTTATGGCGCCCTGGGTCGACTTCGTCTTTGCAAAGGTCATCTGCCGCGCCAACGCTGACCAGTACACCGTGGCCATCGGCCTGTGGAAAATGCTGGAAAAGGAGTACATCGACAGCTGGTACACCAGCTTTGCAGCCGGCGCCGTGCTGATCTCCATCCCCATCGCCATCCTCTTCCTCAAACTGCAGAAATACTACGTCAACGGCATGGCCGGCGCGGTCAAGGGCTGATCGGTATTCTCTGATTCTTCTTCATTCCCCCTATGCGCTGCAGCCGCCAGACCGTCACATCTGGCGGCTGCCTTTTTCTTCCACGATCACACAAGTAAGGACGGTACCCTCCATGCACACTGCGACTCAGACGGCGGCAGCCGCCACGGCCCGCCGCAAAATGTACGATTCCAAAGCCTTCGAGGCGCAATACCACACCGACGCCCCTCTGGGGGCCCTGTGGTCCCCCGCATCCACCCGCTTTGCCCTGTGGGCCCCCACGGCCCGGCAGGTCTCCCTGCACCTTTACGAGGACGGCGCCGCAGGCAGCCCCCTGCTGACCCTCGAGCTTTCCCGCGGCCAGCGGGGCGTCTGGGAAGCCGTGGCAGAGGGGGACCTGGACGGCCGCTATTACGATTTCTCGGTCACCGACAGCGACGGGATCACCCGCCGCACCGCCGACCCCTGGGCCCGGGCCTGCGGCCGGGACGGGGCCCGCAGCATGGTGATCGACCTGCGCCGCACCGATCCCGAGGGCTGGGCCGGCGACACGCCCCCGGCCCGGGGCCCCGAGGACATCATCTGGGAGGTCCACGTCAAGGATTTCTCCCACGACGTCCACAGCGGTGTGCCCGAAGCGCTGCGGGGCAAGTACAAGGCCCTGACCCTGACCGGCACCACCCTGGACGGGGACGGGGTGCATCCCACCTGCATCGACTACCTCAAGAGGCTGGGGGTCAACTACGTCCAGCTGATGCCGGTGTTCGACTACGGCTCGGTCCCCGAGGACGGCTCGGACGCCTTCAACTGGGGGTACGACCCGGTCAACTACAACGTCCCCGAGGGCAGCTATGCCACCGACCCCAACGACGGCGCGGTGCGCATCCGGGAGCTGAAGGAGGCCATCCAGGCCCTGCACCAAAACGGCTTCCGGGTCATCATGGACGTGGTGTACAACCACACCTACAAGCTGGACTCCTGGCTGTGGCGGACCGAGCCCTGGTACTTCTACCGCCAGAACCCCGACGGCAGCCCCGCCGACGGCTCGGGCTGCGGCAACGACCTGGCCTCGGAGCGGAGCATGTGCGCCCGGTATATCCTCGAGTCGGTGCTGTACTGGGCCCGGGAATACCACATGGACGGCTTCCGCTTTGACCTGATGGCCCTGCTGGACACCCAGCTGATGGAGCGCATCCGCGCCGCCCTGGACCGCGAATACGGCAAAGGGGAAAAGATCCTCTTCGGCGAGCCCTGGAGCGCCCACAGCAGCCCCATGCACCGGGGGGCCAAGCCCGCCGGCAAGCGGGCCCTGCCCACCCTGGACGAGAACATCGGCGCCTTCTGCGACGCCACCCGGGACCTGGTCAAGGGCCACATCCTCCACGCCGAGCGCCCCGGCTTTGTCAACGGCGGGTCGGCCCGGCTGTCCAGCCTGAGCATGGCCGTCACCGGCTGGGCAGGGGCCCAGGGAGGGCGGTTCGCCGCCCGGTCCGCCTCCCAGACCATCAACTACCTGTCCAGCCACGACGACTGGACCCTGTGGGACAAGCTGGTCATCACCATGGACCCCGCCCGCTGTTTCGACCAGCCCACCCCCGTCGTCCTGCAGGCCAACCGGCTGGCGGTGGCCTTCTGCTTCGCCTGCCAGGGGCACTGGTTCATGCTGGCGGGGGAAGAGTTCGGCCGCACCAAGCAGGGGCTGCAAAACAGCTTTGACGCCCCCGCCGCCCTCAACCAGCTGGACTGGACCCGCGCCTGGACCGCCCCCTGGCAGGCGCTGGCCGACTACTACCGCGGCCTGATCGCCCTGCGGGGGCTGCTGCCCGCCCTGTGCGACAAGGGGCCCGGGGCCCCGGGGCGCCTGCTTTCTTCCTGGCGGCCGGGGCGGCTGGCCGCCGCCTTCCACCTGGACAACAAGGGGCCATCCAGCTGCTGGGACGCGCTGATGCTGTTCTTCAGCGCCGCCGGCCAGCCCCGCCCCGCCGCCCTGCCAGACGGGCAGTGGCAGGTGCTGGTGGACCCGGACAGCAGCTTCCGCTGGCAGGACCCCTCCCCCGCCCTGCTGTCGGGGCAGGTCATGCTGCCCGCCGGCGGCGCCCTGATCCTGGGCCGGGCCCGGCTCTGAAACCATTTTGTTAGGAGAGATGAGAATGGACTATATCTTTGGCCGGCAGGATTTTGCCGGCGCGGACGCCCAGCATGAGACCTTCCTGCTGGCGGCCGGCACCGGGGCCTACTGCGCCCTTTCCACCGCCTTTTCCGCCACCCGGGGGGACCACGCCCTCCTGATGGCCTGCCTGCGGGCCCCCACCGCCCGCTTTGACCTGGTCCACCGCCTGACCGAGACCCTCGCCGCCGGCAGCGCCAGCGTCTGCCTTTCCACCCAGGACAAGGCCGATGGCCCCGACGAGGACGGCTGGCGCCACCTGGTCCTGTTCGACGGGGCGGGCCCCCGCTGGGTCTACGAGGCCGGGGGCATCCGGGTCACCCGGAGGGTGGCCATGGAGTACGGTGCCAACACGGTGGCCGTCAGCTACACGGTGGAAAACGGCGCGGCCCAGCCCGCCCTCCTCACCGTCACCCCCTGGCTGCGGTTCGTCCCCAAAGGCCGCCGGATGACCCGGCAGCGCGCCTTTGCCTGGCAGGAGGGCCGGGTCTCCAGCGGCGGGCTGGACCTGTACTTTGCCCTGGAGGGGGGCCGGGCCGAGGCGCTGCCCCGGACCCGGTACGAGAGCATCCGCTTCCGCCACGACGCTCCCGACGGCCGGCCCGCCACCGGCCTGTGCGCTGCGGCCGGGCACTTCCTCTTTGAGACGGCTCCCGGCCAGACCCAGACCTTTGCCGTCGTGTTCGGCACCCGGCCCGGCCTGCCCCAGGCAGCCGCCGTCCTGGCCGGGCAGGCCGAGCGCCGCCGGGCCCAGGCCGGGGCCGCCGGCCTCCACAGCGAACTGGGCCGGGCCCTTTCGGCGGCGGCCGACGCCTACATCGTGGACCGGGCCTCCACCGGCGGCAAGACCATCGTGGCCGGCTACCCCTTCTTCACCGACTGGGGCCGGGACACCATGATCGCCCTGCCCGGCTGCACCCTCTCCACCCGCCGCTACGGGGACGCACAAAGCATCCTGCGCACCTTTGCCGCCAACGAAAAGGACGGCCTGCTGCCCAACCTCTTCCCCGACCAGGACGCCCCGCCCCAGTACAATACGGCGGACGCCGCCCTGCTCTTCCTGAACTGCCTGTGGCTCTACCATGCCCGCACCGGGGACGACGCCTTTGTCCGGGAGGTCTGGCCCTGCGCCGTCCGCATCATCGACTGCTACCGGGCCGGCACACGCCACGGCATCCACAGGGACGCCGACGGCCTTCTGTGCGCCGGCGAGGGCCTGGACCAGGTGACCTGGATGGACGTGCGGATCGGGACCATCCTGCCCACCCCCCGCCACGGCAAGCCGGTGGAGATCAACGCCTACTGGTACAACGCCCTGCGGATCATGGCCCGCCTCGCCCCCCTGGCCGGGGCGGACGGCGCGCCCTACGACGCCCTGGCCGACCGGGCGGGCGAGAGCTTCCGCCGGGCCTTCTGGATGCCGGAGGCCGGGCGGCTGAAGGATGTCATCAGCCCCGAGCCCTCCGCCGCCGACACCCAGCTGCGCTGCAACCAGATCTGGGCCGTCTCGATGCCCTTCACTCCCCTGACCCGGGAGCAGGCCGCCGGGGTGGTCCGCAGCGTCCGCAGCGCCCTGTGGACCCCCTGCGGCCTGCGCACCCTCGACCCCGCCGACCCCGACTTCCACCCCGTCTACGGCGGGCCCCAGAAAGTGCGGGACATGGCCTACCATCAGGGTACGGTCTGGCCCTTCCCTCTGGGGGGCTATTACCTGGCCGAGCTGCGGCTGGGCGGCTTTGACGAGGCCAGCTGCGCCCGGGTCCGCCAGGACCTGGAAGCCCTGACCCCCGCCCTGCGGGAAGGCTGCCTGGGCCACCTGCCCGAGATCTACGACGGCGGCACGCCGGGGGCCTCCCGCGGGTGCTTTGCCCAGGCCTGGAGCGTGGGCGAGCTGCTGCGGGTCTGCGAAGCGCTGGAGCGGCCCGAGGCCGCCGGCTTCGAGGGCGGCTGGGCCGGCTGAGCCGCCCCCCGAAGAACGGACGCACCGCCACCCCCAAGACCCTCCGGGGGCGGCATCGTGCATTTTAGTCGTTTTTTTGATAGGAAAAGGCGTTTTTCCTATTGATTCCGGGGCGCTTCCATCGTATCTTTGTTCCAGAAAAAAGGAACCACAAGGAGGCTTTTTCCATGAATGCAGCTGCGATCTATCACGAAGCCCGCACCCCCCTGTGCTGCGCCCTGGACCCCGAGACCCTGCAGATCACCCTGCGCACCGGCCAGGAGGTGGACCGGGTGACCCTGATCTACGCCGACCCCTACGAGGCCGGCATCGCCGGCGGCGAAGAATCCTGGCAGGGCCGCCGGATGGAGATGCGCCCCGCCGCCCAGCTGGAACACTGCCAGCTGTGGCGGGCCGTCCTCCGGCCCCCTTACCGCCGGCTGCGCTACTGCTTTGAGGTAGGCCAGGGCGGAGAGGCCTGGTATTACTACGAGGACGGCCTGCGCAGCAAATTACAGCTTGACAACCGCGTCCAGTGCTTCACCATGCCCTGGATGAACCCCTCCGACGTCATCGCCCCGCCCGACTGGGTGCGGCAGACCGTCTGGTACCAGATCTTCCCCGACCGGTTCTGCCGCGGGGGCAGCGGGCGGCCGGGCGGCCTGCCCTGGCGGGACGGCCCCGTCACCAACGCCGACCGTTTTGGCGGCGACCTGGCCGGCATCACCGCCAAACTGCCCTACCTGGCCAGGCTGGGGGTGAACGGCCTGTATCTCAACCCCCTCTTTGCCTCGGGCAGCATCCACAAGTACGACACCACCGACTACACCCGGGTGGACCCTGATTTCGGCACCGAGGCCGACCTGGAACAGCTGGTCCGCACCGCCCACAGCCTGGGCATCCGGGTCATGCTGGACGCGGTGTTCAACCACTGCGGGCCCGGCTTCGCCCCCTGGCGGGATGTGGTGGACCACGGACCCAGCTCCCCCTACTGGAACTGGTTCTTCATCCGCCAGTGGCCGTTCCAGGAGGGCGAGACCCGGGACGGCCGGTACTTCTCCTTCGCCTTCCACGGCGGGATGCCCAAGCTCAACACCAACAACCCCGACGTGCAGGAATACCTCACCGCCCTGTGCGAAAGCTGGGTGCAGCGGTACGACATCGACGCCATCCGCTTCGACGTGGGCAACGAGATCGCCCACAGCTTCCTGCGGCGGCTGCGGGCCCGCCTCAAGGCCCGGAAGCCCAGCCTCTACCTGCTGGGCGAGATCTGGCACGACGCCCCCGCCTGGCTGGAAGGGAACGAGTACGACGCCGTCATGCACTACCCCCTGCAAAGCGCCATCCGCCGCTTTTTCGAGGACAAGGCCCAGCCCGCAGCCGCCTTTGGCTGGGACGTGGGCCGGTGCATGTCGGTCTATGCCCCCCAGGTCAATACGGTCCAGTTCACCCTGCTGGACTCCCACGACACCATCCGGCTGCGGAACCGCGTGTCCGGCGAGGCGGAGTACTGGCAGCAGCTGGCCGCCCTTTTCACTCTGCCGGGCAGCCCCTGCGTCTACTACGGTACCGAGCTGATGCTGGAGGGCGGCCCCGACCCGGACTGCCGCCGCTGCATGCCCTGGGCCCGGCTGGAGGCCGAAGGCCCCCACCCCGTCCTCTGCCAGCTGATCGCCCTCCGCCGGCAGGAGCCCGCCTTCCAGAGCAGCGAGATCCAGTTCCTGCCCGGGGAGGGGCGGCTGGTCCGCTACCGCCGGGGCGAGCCCGGGCCGGGCCAGCTGGAGGTCTGCCTCAACGCCGGCCGCCAGCCCGAGGCCGTGGGCCCCGGCGGCGCCGACCTCTTTGCCCTGGCGTGGGACGGCGAGACCCTGGCCCCCGGCGGCATCCTGATCCGCCGCGTCTGATGTCCCGGCCTCCTGCTCCCAGGCAGGCCCAAACCCGGGGGACCCCGGCGCACCATTGCCGGCCGGGGCAGCCCCCTTTCAAGCGCACCCGACGGTGTGCGGAACGAGGTGTATTCTTATGATCGACTTCAACAAACAGGACTGGTGGAAAGAGGCCGTCATCTACCAGATCTACCCCAAGAGCTTCCAGGACTCCAACGGCGACGGCATCGGCGACCTGCCCGGCATCACATCCCGGCTGGACTACCTGTATAAGCTGGGGGTGGACGCCCTCTGGCTGTGCCCGGTGCTGGCCTCCCCCCAGGTGGACAACGGCTACGATGTGTCCGACTACCGGTCCATCGACCCCATGTTCGGCTCGATGGAGGACATGCGCACCCTGATCCGGGAGGCCAGGGCCCGGGGCATCGGCATCCTGATGGACCTGGTCCTCAACCACACCAGCGACCAGCACCGCTGGTTCCAGCAGGCCTGCCAGGGCAGGGACAACCCCTACCACGACTACTACATCTGGCGGGACGGCGCCCCCGGCGCGCTGCCCAACGATATGCGGGCGGCCTTCGGCGGGCCGGCCTGGACTTACGTCCCCGCCCTTGGGCAATACTACTTCCATCAGTTCGCGCCCCAGCAGCCCGACCTGAACTGGGCCAACCCCGCCGTCCGCCAGGAGCTGTACGCCATGATCCGCTTCTGGATGGACCAGGGGGTCGAGGGCTTCCGCCTGGACGTCATCGACCAGATCGCCAAGGAGCCTGACCGGAAGATCACCGCCAACGGCCCCCGCCTGATGGAGCTGCTGCGGGAGCTGAACCGGGAGACCTGGGGCGGCAAAAACCTGGTGACCGTGGGCGAGGCCTGGGGCGCGGACATCCCCCGCGCCCGGCAGTACAGCGCCCCCGACGGCAGCGTGTTCAGCATGGTGTTCCAGTTCGAGCAGATGTGCCTGGACCACGAGGCCGACAAGTGGGTGCCCAAAGCCATGGCCCTGCCCGAGCTGAAGGCCAGCATCGCCCGCTGGCAGCAGGGGCTGCACGGCTGCGGCTGGAACAGCCTGTTCTGGGACAACCACGACCTGCCCCGGATCGTCAGCCGCTGGGGCGACGACGGCGCCTGCCGGGCCGACTCGGCCAAGGCGCTGGCGGTGGCGCTGCACGGCCTGCAGGGCACCCCTTACATCTACCAGGGCGAGGAGCTGGGCATGACCAACGCCCCCTACCCGGTGGAGGAGCTGCGGGACCTGGAGAGCATCAACGCCTACAACGAGATGGTGGAACGGGGGATGTCCGAATCCGACGCCCTCGCCGCCATCCACCGGATGATGCGGGACAACGCCCGCACCCCCATGCAGTGGACCGCCGGCCCCCACGCGGGCTTTACCGACGGCGACCCCTGGATGATGGTCAACCCCAACTACACCGAGATCAACGCCGCGGCGGCCCTGGCCGACCCGGACTCGGTCTTTTACACCTACCAGAAGCTGATCGCGCTGCGCAAAGCCCACCGGGTGTTCGCGGAGGGGGACTTCACCCTGCTGTGCCCCGAGGACGAGCAGGTCTTTGCCTATCTGCGCCGGGGCGCAGGCCAGGAGATGCTGGTGGCCGTCAACCTGAGCGGCCGCAGCGCTCCCTTCGACCTGCCCAAAGCCTTTGAGGGCCGCGCGCCCCTGCTGGCCACCCAGGGCGCCCCCCTGGCCGGGGCCCTGCGCCCCTGGGAGGCGCTGATCTGCCTGCGCGATCTGTAAAAACCTTCGGGCGCGCCGCTGCCCGGCACGCCCCCTGTCACAAGAGAAAAGGAGGTAACTCCCTATGGAAACCAACGAAATCAAGCAGAAGCTGGCGGCGCTCACCACCGAGCGCTTTGCCTGCCAGCCCGACGCCTGCACCGACGCCCAGCTCTACCACGCCCTGCTGGCCCTGACCCAGCAGCTGGCCGCCGGCCGGCCCGCCCCCGCGGGGGAGCGCAAGCTCTACTATTTCTCGGCCGAGTTCCTGATGGGCAAGCTGCTGAGCAACAACCTGCTGGCCCTGGGCCTGTTTGGTCCGGTGCGGGCGCTGCTGGATGAGATGGGCCGCTCTCTGGCCGCCCTGGAGGAGTACGAGCCGGAGCCCTCGCTGGGCAACGGCGGCCTGGGCCGCCTGGCCGCCTGTTTCCTGGATTCCATCGCCGCACTGGACCTGCCCGGCGACGGCGTGGGCCTGAACTACCATTACGGCCTGTTCCACCAGAAATTTGTGGACCGCCGCCAGCAGGAGCAGCCCGACCCCTGGATCGAGCCCGAAAGCTGGCTGCTGCCCACCGGCAAGACCTATACCGTCCCCTTCGGCGGTTTTGCGCTGGATGCGGTGCTCTACGACATCGCCGTCCCCGGGGCGCACAGCGAGGTGGCCAACCGGCTGCACCTCTTTGACGTGGCCGACCCGGCCCAGCCCCCCGCCCACGGCATCGACTTTGACAAGCGGGACATCCCCCACTGCCTGACCTCCTTCCTCTACCCCGACGACAGCGACCGGGACGGCCAGCTGCTGCGGGTCTACCAGCAGTACTTCATGGTGTCGGCGGGCGCCCAGCTGATCCTGGACGAGCTGGCCGCCCGCGGCTTTAGCCCCGACGCCCTCAGCGAGCATGTGGCCATCCAGATCAACGACACCCACCCCTCCATGGTCATCCCCGAGCTGATCCGCCTGCTGACCGAGAAGGGCCTGACCTTCGACGCCGCAGTGGAACAGGTGGAAAAGACCTGCGCCTACACCAACCACACCATCCTGGCCGAGGCCCTGGAAAAGTGGCCCCTGGACTATATCCAGACGGTGGCCCCCCAGATCGTGCCCATCATCCAGGAGCTGGACCGCCGGGCCCGCCAGCGCAGCGGCGACGGCCGGGTGGCCATCCTGGACGAGGGGGGCCGGGTGCACATGGCCCACATGGACATCCACTACGGCCACTCGGTGAACGGCGTGGCCGCCCTGCACACCGACATCCTCAAAACCAGCGAGCTGAAGCCCTTCTACGACCTGTACCCGGAAAAGTTCAACAACAAGACCAACGGCGTCACCTTCCGCCGCTGGCTGGAAGCCTGCGACCCCGCCCTGTCCCACTGGATCACCCAGCGGATCGGGGACGGCTGGACCCGGGACGCCGCCCGGCTGGAGCAGCTGCTGCCCTTTGCCGACGACCCGGAGAGCCTTGCCAGCCTGCTGGAGGTCAAGCAGCACAACAAGCGCAAGCTGCAGGCCCTGCTGCGCCAGCGCCAGGGGGTGGAGGTGGACGAAAACTCCATCTTTGACATCCAGGTCAAGCGCCTGCACGAGTACAAGCGCCAGCAGATGAACGCCCTGTGGGTCATCTACAAATACTGCCAGATCAAGGGCGGCAACAAGCCGGCCCGGCCCATCACGGTGCTGTTCGGCGCCAAGGCCGCCCCGGCCTACACCATGGCCAAGAACATCATCCACCTGATCCTCTGCCTGCAGGCCCTGACCGAGTCCGACCCCGACGTCCGCCCCTGGCTGCACGTGGTGATGGTCGAGAACTACAACGTCAGCTGGGCCGAGGCGCTGATCCCCGCCTGCGACATTTCGGAGCAGATCTCCCTGGCTTCCAAGGAGGCCAGCGGCACCAGCAACATGAAGTTCATGGCCAACGGCGCCGTGACCCTGGGCACCATGGACGGCGCCAACGTGGAGATCGCCGGGCTGGTGGGCCAGGACAATATCTTTACCTTCGGCGCTTCCAGCAGCGAAGTCATCGACCTCTACGCCCGCGGCGGCTACCACCCCCTGGACTACTACCACCGCCCCGGCATCGAGTACCTGGTGGACTTCCTGCTCACCCCGCAGATGCTGTCCATCGGCGACCCGGCCATGCTCTGGGCCCTGTGGAACGACATGAAGTACAAGGACTGGTTCATGGCCCTGCTGGACGTGGAGAGCTATATCGCCGAGAAGGAGCGCGCCCTGGCCGCCTACGAGGACCGCAATGCCTGGGCCCGGAAGATGCTGGTGAACATCGCCAAGTCCGGCTACTTCTCCTCCGACCGCACCATCGCCCAGTACGACGCCGACATCTGGCACCTGCGCCCCGCCGCCCCTGCTGAGGCCGCGGCTGAGACCGTGGCCTCCGCCCCGGCGGAATCGGACGCCCGGTGATCCCCTCCCCCGCTGCAACCAGTAAAACAAAAACCAGCCGGAAGGCGCTGCGGTTTGACCCGCGGCCTTCCGGCTGGTTTTATTTGTTCCGGGCGTTCCCGGCGCCCCTATCCGGGAAAACTGCGTCCAGCCCTGCCGCTTACCGGAGCTCGGCCAGCAGCACCTCGGAGAGCATCCCGTAGACGGCGGGGTCGAGGTCCATGGTCTGGAGCAGGCCCAGCAGTTCCAGGGGGCTGCGGCCCTCGCGGGCGCAGGCGTAGATCCGCTCCTTCTTTGCGTACTCCATCTCCGCTTTGTACAGCAGCCGGAAGATCTGGCCCACCCGGTCGTTGGGGCGTACCGCCGGCGCGCCGGCAAACCGGACTTCCAGCCGGTCCGCCGGGGTGATGTCCGGGGCCTGGAGGGTCAGGACATGGCGCTCCTGGTCGTAGGCGGCGGGGGCCTCCACCGGCTGGCCGTTCACCAGCATCCGGGCTTCCTCCGGGCCAATGCCCCAGAACTCCAGGGTGCAGCTGCGGCGGGCGGGCAGGAGGCTCCGGTCGCCCTCCGCCGGCTGGATCGCAAAGCAGCCCTCCGACCAGGTCATACGGGTCACCGCGCAGGGAGCGCCCTCCCCGGCGGCGCCGATGCCGTCGTCCTCGTAGAGGTCGAAGGCGCCCTCCGCCCCGGCAAAGACCTTGACCCGCAGGGCCGCGGGGTTGCCGGTGCTGTTGGTATAGGGTTCCAGCCGGGCCATGGGCAGGATGGCCCCCGCCCGGGCCAGCACCGGGATGTCCTCGATGCCGCGGTAAAGGGTCAGCTTGCGGCCGCCGTCGTAGACCCGGCCGTTGAACAGATCGAACCACTTGCCTTCCGGCAGCCAGGCCGTGAAGGCGGCCGCCCCCGCCTTTTTGTCCATGGGGGCGGTGATGGGGCAGGCGATCAGCTCGGTGCCGAAATAGTATTCATTGGGCGCCTCGTAGGCCTCGGCCCGCTCCGGCTCCAGGTAATACAGGGGGCGGATCAGGGGCTGGCCCTTGCGGCTGGCGTAATAGTTCATGGTGTACAGGTAGGGCACCAGCTCGTGCCGCAGCCGGAGATAGCGCTTCATCACAGCCTCGGCAATGGGGTTATAGTTCCAGGGTTCCTTGCTGGTAAAGTCGCTGCAGGAGCTGTGGAGCCGCAGGATGGGCGAGAACACCCCGAACTGCACCCAGCGGGTGGACAGCTCGTCGTCCCGGTAGCCCTGCATATGGCCGCCGATGTCGTGGCTCCACCAGCCGTAGCCTATGTTGCTGGCGTTGGCGGTGAAGTAGGGCTGGAAGGCCAGGGACTCCCAGCTGATGATGGTATCCCCCGAAAAGCCCACCGGGTAACGGTGGCTGCCCGGGCCGGCGTAGCGGGAGAAGGTCAGGCCCCGCCTGCCCTCCCGCATGCTGTCCAAAAAGTGGTAGTGGTTCAGCATCCACAGGGGGTCCAGGCCGGGGATGCGGGTCCGGGTGCCCTGCTGCCAGTCCAGCCACCAGAAGTCCACGCCGGCCTGCTCGTTGGGGTGGTGGAGGTACTTGAAATAGGCGTCCATGAAGCGGGGGTCGGTGACGTCGAACTCCACCGGCTCTTCCTTTTGCCAGTCCTTGCCCAGGGCCTCGGCCATGGGGCGGTAGGCCTCCTCAAAGGGGCGGACGCCGTCGGCGGGGTGGACGTTCAGGGTCACCCGCAGGCCATGCCGGTGCAGCCAGGCCATAAACTCCGCCGGGTCGGGGAAGAGCTCTTTGTTCCAGGTATAGCCGGTCCAGCCGCTGCCGTACTTCGGGTCCACGTCCACCAGGTGCCAGTCCATGTCGATGACCGCCACCGAGAAGGGCACCCGCTCGGCTTCAAACCGCTCCATCAGGGCCTTATACTCCGCCTCGTCGTAGCGGTGGAAGCGGCTCCACCAGTTACCCAGAGCGTAGCGGGGCAGCATCGGCGCCGGGCCGGTCAGGTGATAAAAATCCCGCAGGCAGGCCTGGTAGTCGCGGCCGTAGCCGAAGAAGTAGAGGTCGATGCGCTCGCCCTGCCGGGGCTCCACCCAGCCGTCGGGGCGGATCAGCAGGGAGCGGCTGTCGTCCAGCAGGCTGTAGCCGCCCCAGTCGGACAGCAGGCCGTGCTCCAGCTCCACCGCGCCGTCGGCGTTGTCCAGGGTACGGGCGGTGCCCCGCAGGTCGCCGGCCTCCTCCCCGTAATGCCACACGCCGTTGTGGGCGTTGCCCTTCGACTTGACCGTCAGGGACAGCCCGCTGGGGGAAAACTTCTGCTTGTCGTACAGCAGCACCACCCCTTCGGTGACGATCTTGAGGGAGCCGTCCGTCTCGAACACCCGGAACTGCGGCACAGGGAAATCCCGGTTCAAAACGCACTGGGTGGGCCGGTCCTCAAACACGCCGTCCTCGCTGTATTCCAGCCGGAACAGCCGGGCCGTCAGGACGGTGATGCGGTATTTTTCTCCCTGCACCACCGCTTGCTTTGCACACAGGGGGCGGCTGGCAAACTGCCTCCATTCCATAGTCCATCATCCTTTCTGTTTTGCGGTTCTCGTGTCCTTCATTGCCCCTATTATAGCAGATTGACACGGCGGCGCAAGGCAAAGTTTCGTATTGTTTCGGCTCAGTTGCCTCCCTGCCTCCTGCGCAAGATTTGCGCGCTTATGCAGCAAAACGCGCCCGCCTGCAAAAAACAGACGGGCGCGTTTTCAGCGCTCTTTTGATGCAGCTTTCCGCGCCGGGCGGGGCGGGCTCAGTCCTCCTTGACCATACCCACCAGGTCGAACTTTTCGGTGGAGATCACCACGTCGTAGTCGTCCTTGGCGGGTTTCGGGTACTTGACCCAGATGGTGCGGTCGGACATGTTGTAATACCAGGCGCAGGGCGATGCGTCGAACACCTCCCGCACGATGGTGCGGGGCACCGGCTGGCCGTCCACGGTGACCCAGTAGGCGCCCTTTGCCTTGCTGACCAGGCGGATGGTCAGGCTGTCCACCGTGCCGGGATAGGAGCCGGTCTTGCGGAAGGAGACCACCGTCTGCTCCCCTGCCCGGACCGAGATGTCGGTGCGGGCAAAGACGCCTTTTTCGTAGTCCTGGGTGTGGCCGTCGTCGTCGTAAAAGACGAAGCTGGTGTCGGTCTCGGCGGCGATGAGCAGGTCAAGATGCCGCAGGGTGTCCCGCAGGATGTGCTTGACGTCCTCGCTGGTGGCAAACACCGCCGACCCCCGCAGGAACATGGGGATGGACCCCAGGCCCACCGGCACTTCGATGGTCTGGCCGCCGGCGTAGGGGCGCAGGTTGTCGTTCATGTCGTACCAGGTGCAGCCGGCGGGCAGGTAGAGGGTGCGGGTGACGGCGCCCTTTTCCACCACGTTGGCCACCAGGACGCTGGAGCCGTACATAAAGGTCAGGTTCTGGTCGCTGTAGCAGGCGGGGTCGTCGGGGAACTCCAGGAACAGGGGCCGCATGGCCGGCACGCCGGTCTGGTGGGCCTCGTACATCAGAGAGTACAGGTAGGGCAGCATCCGGTAGCGGAGGGCGTAGGCCTCCCGGATGTACTGGTTGTTCTCCTCGTACATCCAGGGCTGGGTGACGGTGTTGTCGTCGTTGGCCGAATTGAGGGTGAACCGGGGCTGGAAGATGCCGCTCTGGATCCAGCGCAGCAGCAGCTCCGCTTCGGGGGCGTGGCCCGCAAAGCCTCCGATGTCGCAGCCCATGTTGGGGCAGCCCGACAGGCCCATCCCCACGATGGTGGCGATGTTGAACTTGACGGTGCGCCAGTCGGTCAGGTTGTCGCCGCCCCAGACCTGGGCGTAGCGCTGGATGCCCGCAAAACCGGCCCGGTTGATGATGTAGGGGCGCTCGCCGGGGTAGATCTCGGCCAGGGCCTCCTTGCCCAGGTAGGCCATCAGGTTGGAGTGCAGGATCTTCAGCTCGGCCATGGTGCCTTTGGCGCCCTCAAAGTCGCACTGGGCCTCCCGGTCCTCCACGCCGTCCATCTCGCAGTTGTCGTTCCAGACCGTCTTGACCCCCAGCTTGAGGAGGTTGTCCTCCAGCAGCTGCTTCCAGGTGGCCCGGGCGGCGGGGCTGGTGAAATCGAAGAACCGGCCCTCGCCTCCCCACCAGCGGCCGTAGTAGTCGCCCTGGCCGTCGGGGTTCTTGATAAAGACGCCGTTCTGCTCGAACAGGGGCATATAGGGGTGGTTTTTCAGGATGCCGGGCTTGAGGTTGGGGATGACGTTGATCCCCATCTCGTTCATCTTGTCAAAGAATCCCTTGGGATCGGGGAAGCGGCGGCGGTTCCAGTTGAACACATAGCGGAGGTTGTCCTCCTCGCCGCTGGTGTAGCCCGAGGCCAGCCAGAAATTGTCGATCAGGACGCCCTCTTTCCGGTGCTTTTCGATCACCTTGTAGATCTCCTGGTCGCAGTCCTTTTCCAGCTCCGCATAGTACATGGTGGAGGCGCAGTAGCCCAGGGACTGCTTGGTGGGCAGGGCGGGGCGGCCGGTCAGCAGGGTGTAGCGGTCCAGCACCGCCTTCACCGAGGGGCCGTTGAGCAGGAACAGGTCGATGTCGCCGCCGTCGGTCTGGTAGTAGCTGTAGCGGTCCCAGTAGCCCGAGATCTCCTGGCCCATGTCAAAGACGCTGTCGTAGGAGTTGTGGTAGAACAGGCCCAGGGCATGGCGCTGCTGGTCGGACAGGCGGATGTAAAAGGGGATGTGCTTGTACATGGGGTCGCCGGTCTCGGGGTCGTGGCCGATGGCATCCTTGGGGGCCATCCGCATCCGGCGGCCCTTCTTGTCCAGGTGGCCGGTCTTTTCGCCAAAGCCGTAGAAGTGGTCGTGGCCGTAGTCGATGCGGGAATAATGGCTCAGGCGGCCCAGGTGGTCCCGCTCGAAGGCGCGCTCCCGCAGGTCGGCGTAGATCAGCTCGCCCTCTGCGTTGTACAGCAGGAAGGACAGGGGGCACTTGCGCATGACCAGCTTCAGGGTTTTGGTGCGGAAGGTCAGGGTCTTTTCGTCCTCCTCGCAGGGGACGTCCAGGGCGGTGATGCGGGTGCGCTCGGCCTTGAGCAGTTCATCCATCCGGTCGGGCCAGGCGGTGGTGACCAGGGTGTAGGACTCCTCCTTGAACTGGCGGTCGAAGGAGACCCGCACCCGGATGATGTCGTCGGTCATAAAGACCAGCATGACGTCGGCAGCGTCCCCGTGGACGATATAGCCGTTGCCGGTCTTTTCCAGGGACTGGAAATGTTTCAGCAGCATTTTGGATTCCTTTCTTACAGCGGCTGCATCAGGTTTACATCCCGATCAGGTCAAAATCCTCAAAGGAGACGGTGAGGGTGGCGTCCTTGCGGGGGTTCGCGTACTTGACCAGGACCGCGCGCTTGGTCTGGCTGTAGTACCAGCCCTCGGCGGCGGCGTCGAACTTGCGGCGGTTGAGGTAGTGCTCCAGCTTGCGGCCGTCCAGCGCCACCCAGAAGGGGCTGCGGTCCTTGCGGACCATCTCGACGGTGACATCCTCCACAAAGTCGGTGTAGCTGCCCTCGGCGGCAAAGGCCACCTTGACCACGCTGCTGCCGGTCATGGTGATCCGGGTCTTGCGGCAGACGCCGTCCTTGAAGTCGTTGGTGACGCCGTCGTCGTCGTAGAGGGTGTAGGTGCTGTCGGCGCCGGGCACCAGCGTCAGGTGCAAGCTGGTCATATGGTCGTTGGCCATGCTCATCAGCTGGTTGGCCGCCTTGGGCACGATGGCGCCTTCCCGCAGGAACAGGGGGATGGTGCTGATCTCCACCGGGATCTCGATGGTCTGGCCGCCCTCGTAGCAGGCGTAGTTGTTGCCCCAGTCATACCACTTGGAGCCGGCGGGCAGGTAGACCTTCCAGGTCTTGGCGCCCGGCTCCAGGACGTTGGCCACCAGGATGTCGCGGCCGAACATGAACTCGAAGCTCTCGTCGTAGACGGCAGGGTCGTCCTGGAACTCGTAGACCAGGGGGCGCATGATGGGCGCGCCGGTCTGGCTGGCCTCGTACTCGGCGGAGTAGAGATAGGGGGTGAAGCGGTAGCGCAGCAGGATGGCGTCCCGGATCAGCCCGGCCGAACCGCGGTACATCCAGGGCTCGGTGACGGTGTTGTCGTTGCTGGCCGAGTGGATGGAGAACCGCGCCTGGAAGATGCCGTTCTGCACCCAGCGGACGAACAGCTCCTCCTCGGGGGCGGGGCCGTGGAAGCCGCCGATGTCCGCGCCCTCGTTGGGCTGGCCGGACAGGCCCATGCCGGTGATGATGGGGATGTTGTAGCGCAGGGTCTTCCAGCTGGTAAAGTTGTCGCCGCACCAGGTCTGGGCGTACTTCTGGATGCCCGCCGAGCCGCTGCGGCAGACGATGTAGGGGCGGGCTTTGGGATTGTGCTCCACCACGGCCTCGGCGCCCACCTTGCACATCAGGGTGCTCATCAGGGGCTTGAGCTGGCCGATGGTGCCGCCCTTGCCGTCAAAGTCGCAGCGGGCGTCCTTGTCCAGCAGGCTGTCGTACTCGCAGTTGTCGTCCCAGATGGAGTCGGTGCCCACGTCGATGAGGGCCTCGGTGAGGAAATCTTTCCACGCCTGGCGGCCGTCGGGGCTGGTGTAGTCCCAGAAAGCGCCGTCGCCGCCCCACCATTTGCCCACGGCGTAGGTGTCCTGCTCGGCGTCTTTGACAAAGACGTTGCGGGCGTTGAACTCGTCAAAGCGGGGGTGGCACAGCAGGATGCCGGGCTTGACGTTGGGGACGTTCTGGGCGCCCTTCTCGTTCATGGCGGCAAAGTAGGCGCGGGGGTCCTTGAAGCGGTCGGTGTTCCAGGTAAAGACGCAGCGCTTGTTGTTGTAGCTGGTGTACCCGGAGGACAGGTGGAAGCCGTCGATGGGGAAGCCCTCTTCCTTGATGGTGTCGATGAAGTTGAGGACGGCGTCGTCGCTGTCCTTTTCCAGCTCGGGGTAGTACATGGAGGACCCCTGATAGCCCAGGGCCCGCTTGGGCAGCAGGGCGGGGCGGCCGGTCAGCAGGGTGTAGTTGTCCACCACGCGGCGGATGCTGCCGCCCGCGATCAGGAACAGGTCGATGTCGCCGCCGTCGGCCTGCCAGTAGCTGTAGCGGGACCAGTAGTTGCTCTTCTCGCAGCCCATGTTGAACACCGACTCGTAGAAGTTGTTGTAAAAGACGCCCACCGCCTTCTGGGTGGCGCGGGACAGCTGGATGTAGAAGGGGATGTGTTTGTAGAGGGTGTCCATCTTCTCGGCGTCGTAGCCCATGGCGTCGGTGGCGCGCTCCCGCAGAAAACGCTTGTTCTTGTTCAGCAGGCCGGTCTTTTCGCCAAAGCCGTAGAAGCAGTCCTCCTCGGCCATGGCGCTGTAGTGGGTCACCCGGCGGTTGGAGTCCAGGATATAGGGGGCGCCGGCCAGGTCGCTGTGCAGGAGGGTCCCCTCCTTGTCGTAGAGCTTGAAGCAGAGGGGGTCGCGCTCGGCCACCAGGCGGACGGCCGCCGTCTCAAAGGTGATGGCCGCGTCGGTGACGGTGACGTCGGGGGTCACCGGCTGCACCCGGGTGCGCTCGGCGGCAAACAGGCCGTCCAGGCGGTCCTCCCAGGCGGTGGTGGACAAAATGTAGGATTCCTCGGCCAGCTCGCGGTCAAAGGCGACCCGGACCCGGACGATCTCGTCGGTGACAAAGCAGACCTTGATGTCCGCGCAGTTGGTGTGGAACAGGAACGCCCCGTCCAGGCGCTCCATGGACTGGATTTGTTTGCAAAGGTACATGAGGGTTCTCCTTTCCAGGCGATGGGGGGGATCAATCAAAAGTGCCCCCGACCATTTGCCGGGCAAGATAGTCGGGGGCCTTTTAGGTAACCAGCGGCTGCGCCGCTTAGGAGGAGGAATGGCTTAAGGATGAGGAATGGCCGAGGATCAGGCGACCCACCAGAAGGTGTCCACCAGGCCGGTCAGATACGGCACGATCATGGGGATGGCCGGGATGTAGGTGATGAGGAACAGGGCCACCACCATGCCGCAGAACAGCGGGATGATGTACTTGGTGACGCCTTCGATCTTGACCTTGGCCACGCCGCAGCCCACGAACAGGCAGGAGCCGACGGGCGGGGTGACCGAGCCGATGCCCAGGTTGGTGATGAGCATCAGGCCGAAGTGGACCGGGCTCATGCCAATGCTGGTGGCAATGGGCAGGAAGATCGGGGTGAAGATCAGGACGGCGGGGGTCAGGTCCAGGAAGCAGCCCATGATGAGCAGGAACACGTTCATGATGAGCAGGATGACGTAGCGGTTGTTGGAGATGCTCATCAGGCCCTCGCTGATGGCGGCGGGGATGCCCGAGTAGGACATGACGTAGGACATGATGGAGGACGCCGCGATCAGGAAGAGGATGGTGGCCGAGCTCTTCATGGTGTCGGCCAGCATATCGTAGAAGGTCTTGAAGGTGATCTCGCGGTAGAGGACGGCCAGCAGCAGGCAGTACAGGCACATGACCACGCCGGCCTCGGTGGCGGTGAAGAAGCCGCCCAGGATGCCGCCCATGACCAGGATAACGGCCAGCAGGGACGGGACAGCGTCGATCCAGATCTTGACAGCGGGGTCCTCGTCCTTGACGGTGGAGGCCTTATAGCCCTTCTTGACGGCCAGGTAGATGGTCAGAGCGCCCACGCACAGGCCCAGCAGGATGCCGGTGAGGTAGCCGCCCATGAACAGGGCCGCCACCGAGACGCCGCCGGCGGTGATGGAGTAAAGGATCAGCGGGCCGGACGGGGGGATCAGGATGCCGGTGGGAGCCGAGCAGATGTTGACGGCGGCGGAGTAGTTGGGGTCATAGCCTTCCTCTGCCTCCAGGGGGCTCAGGATCGAGCCCATGGCCGAGGTGGCAGCCACCGACGAGCCGGAGACCGCGCCGAAGAACATGTTGGCCAGCACGTTGGTGGCGGCCAGGTAGCCGGGGATCTTGCCCACCAGCAGGCGGGCCAGGCGGATCAGGCGGCGGGCAATGCCGCCCTTGTTCATGATGTTGCCGCCCAGAGTGAAGAAAGGCAGGGCCAGCAGCGAGAAGGAGTCCAGGCCCGAGAAGCAGCGCTGGGCCGCGATCAGGGCGAAGATGTCGGCGGGCATGCTGAACAGGGCGGTGACCACCGAGGCGATGCCGATGCCGGCCGAAATGGGTACGCCCGCCAGCAGCAGGACAAAGAAGGAGCCGAAGAGGCTCAGGGTAGCCTGTACGACCATCAGTTGTTGCCTCCTTTCTTCTCAGAGAACAGCTGGGCATACTTGAGGATGCGGGCCAGCACGATGAACACGCCCGAGATGGGCAGGATGGAATACAGGAAGGTGAAGGGCAGGTGCATGACCGAGGAGATGTTCAGAGCGTTCATGGCCAGGGTCGCGCCGCCGTAAATGAACACGTAGCAGACGAAGAACAGGGTGGCCGCCTCGATAAAGATATTCAAAACGACGGCGGCGGTGCCCTTGACGCGGCTCTTGACCAGGTCCAGGGCCAGGTGCTCGTCCCGGTAGAAGCAGTAGGCCGAGCCGATCAGGGAGGCCCAGATCAGGACGTAGCGCAGGAACTCGTCGGTGAAGGTGGAGGGGTCGCCCAGCACCAGGCGGCTGAAGATCTGCCAGGTGCCGCCCGCCAGCAGGGCGAACATGGACAGCGCCATCAGGAAACGCATGACGGTGTCCAGGATCTTTTCAAACTTTTTCACAGTCTCATTTCCTCCTTTGCATCACTGGGCCGCCTGCTGGATCCGCTCGACGTAGGCGTATACCTCGGGCTGCTCGGCCTGCAGGTCGGTGTAAATGGACTGGCACGCCTCCTGGAAGGCGGGAAGATCCACGTCGTAGATCAGCTCGACGCCCTTTTCCTCGGCCGTGGCCAGGACCTCGTTTTCAAATTCGGTCCAGGCGGTCTTGTAGTCCTCGGTCATGGTGCGGGCGCAGCTGGTCATGATCTCGCGCTGATGGTCGGACATGGCGTTCCAGGTCTCGGTGGACATCAGCAGGATGTCGGGGATGCGGGTGTGCTCGTCAAAGCAGTAATACTTGGTGACGTCGGCATGGTCGCGCAGGGCGGTGACGTTGTTCTCTGCGCCGTCGATGACGCCCTGCTGCATGGCGGTGTAGATCTCCGAATAGCTGGTGACCGTGGCCGAGCCGCCCAGCGCCGCCATCATGTCGATGGCCATCTGGGAGTCCATGGTGCGGATCATCAGGCCGTGCAGGTCTGCGGGCTCGTGGATGGGGGTGTTGGCGGTGTAGAAGGAGCGCGCGCCCGAATCCATCCAGGTCAGGCCCATAAAGCCCTTGTCGGCGGTCAGCTGATACAGGTCCTGGGCGATCTCGCCGTCCATGACGTTGTAGTAATGCTGCTGGTCGTTGAACACGTAGGGCACCGACAGCACGTTCCACTCCTGCTGGAAGTTGCCCAGGGTGGAAGCCGAGACCTTGGCCATATCCAGCGCGCCGGCGCGGATCTGAGTGATGTTGTCCACCTCGCTGCCCAGGGTCGCGTTGGGGAAGATCTGGATGTCGATGGTGCCTTCCGACTGCTCCCGGACGGCGTCGGCAAAGGAGCTCAGCGCGATGTGGACCGCGTGGTCCTCGGCCAGGCCGTGGGACAGGGTCAGCTCAAAGACGTGCTCGCCGTTGGCGTTGGTCCGTGCTGTCTGGCTGCCGCAGCCGGACAGTGCGCCTGCCGCAGCCACGGCGCCCAGGGCCGCCAAAAAATGACGGCGGGAAATCAGCTTTTTCATTGGGATAGATAACCTCCTTTTTGCTTGCGGCCCGCCCTGCGGGAGGGCGGCCGCCTTCCGAATCTCCTTTTTCTTTTCCTGGCTCTCCTCCTTTTTGCATTGTTTTTATCATACCGCCCAGGCGGGCCACTCCTCAGCGCCGCACAGAGACGGAACGTACCACAGCGTTTACCCGGCCCGCTTCCTGCCGGGCTTTTTGGCGTTTTTGCCCTGGCCTTTGCGGCCGGCTTTGCCCGCCTTGCGGTTGTCCCAGATCCGGATGATGTCCCGGATGTTGAAGGTCAGCAGCGAGAAGGCGGACTCCCACTGTTTGCCGCTGCGCTGGCTGACCAGGTCCATGACCTGCTCGGCGGTGCCCGGCTCGATCTTGGCCCGCTCCACCATCACCGCCGAATCCGGCCCAAAGAACAGGTACAGGTACTGCCGGTCCTGGACGATGCGGTCCAGCTGTTCATAGCGCAGCTTCTTTTTCACGCCGCCCTCCTCCAGCTCCATGTGGCCGGCGCAGAAGGTGCAGACCGACGAGGGCAGCACCCCGCCCCGCGCCTCGATGACGCTCTCGGCCCGGACGATGGCGGGGAAATCCCGCCCCACGAACAGCATGCAGCCCGCCAGCAGAAGCAGCCCCTGGGCCAGCACCGGCACCGGTGCGAAAAGCCCTGCGGCGGCCAGCGCCACACCGGCCACCGCCGCAGCCACCACCAGCCCCAGCCGGTAGGTATTGTACTGCGCCTGGAACAGCGCCTGGATCGAATCCTCGGTGTGGCCCATCCGGCCCTGGTACTGCACTGCCATCGAGCGTCCTCCTCTCACATTCCGCCATTCGGCTCTGATAAAGTATCACTTTTTGCATCCTCTGCATCCGGGCGTTGTATTCCAGATATGCAGAAAATGCACAATAACAATCTCCAATATTTGTGCTTTTTATGAATTTTTTCTTCTTCCGCCATAACTATAGCAAATTTTACATAGAAAATCCTAGGATTATGTGATATAATGTTTGCATCCTGTGATATACTAGTTTCTCTTGTTTACACAAGGAGGCCCCTATGCGTTCGTTCATCCCCGCCTACCCCGATCCCAACATCACCCCCGAGGAGGCGCGCCGCCGCCTTTCCCTGGACAAAGTGGTGGTGGGGTGGTACTCCAACCGCCGGGTGCGCCAGTCGGTGACCCACTACCACCCCTACCACGAATACATCTATATGGCCAGCGGCAAGGCCCACTATTACGTCAACGGCGGCCAGTACGAGCTGCACCCCGGCGAGCTGATGCTGATCCCGCCGGGGATGGTCCACACCGGCTACTACGACACCTACGACCGGCTCATCCTACAGATCGACGACGCCTTCTGGCGGGAGACGCTGCAGATCCTGGGCCCCCTGGCCGAGGGCTGCCAGATCCCCCGGGAGCTGATGATCTTCCACGCCGACGTCACCGACCGCTGGCAGATCCGCAGCCTGATCGAGCACGCGGCGTCGGCCGCCGCCATCCCCGAGGCCCACGACAAGGACCTGATGTACCGCAGCATCCTGGTGAGCCTGGTCCTTGTGATCCGGCAGGCCATCCGGGAAGACGGCCTGGGCCAGCCCACCTCCACCAACGCCCTGGTCGCCACCGTGACCAGCTACATCCACCAGCACTACCGCGACCCCGACCTGACGGTGACCAAACTGGCCCAATACGCCTACGTCAGCCGTGAGCACCTGTCCCGCGTCTTTAAGGAGTACACCAAGCAGAGCATCCACGACTATCTGACCGAGCTGCGGATGCAGGGCTGCCGCCAGGACATCGCCGATGGCAAGCGCATCCTCGCCGCCTGCACCGAGAATGGCTTCTCGGACTACAGCAGCTTCCTGAAAACCTTCCACAAGCTGTACGGCATCACCCCCATGGAGTACCGCGCCAAGATCCAGGCGGAGGGGTGAGGCCACCTATCGCACCTAACAGCCGATAGAAGCAAAAATGGACGTAACCGCCCCATAATCCCCCGTCTAGCAAAGCAGCGGAAGAAGTGAGAGAATAA
>DSLFR04102__coassemble_394_pt1 | contig 100575 bp, 93 predicted proteins | sample DSLFR04102__metabat2_high_PE_009 | metagenome-assembled genome bin DSLFR04102
TGTGTCCCGTCCATCCGCACATGTCGGCTGGACGGGACTTTTTTGACAGTCTGAAACGCATCCGCGTTCTCCGCAGGGCTTTTGCCTTGCCTGTGTTGCTCAGCGCCGGGCGATGCACTCGATCTCCAGCCGGGCCCCCTTGGGGATGGCCGCCACCTGCACGCAGCTGCGGGCGGGATAGGGCTGGGCGAACGCCTGGGCGTACACGCCGTTGACGGCGGCAAAATCGTTGATGTCCGCCAGGAAGATCACCGTCTTGACCACATGGGCCATGGTCAGGCCGGCCTCGGCCAGGATGGCCCGGAGGTTGGCCAGGCTCTGGGCGGCCTGGGCCTCCACCGTGTCGGGCATCCGGCCGGTGGCGGGGTCCACGGGCAGCTGGCCCGAGACGAACACCAGGTCCCCCAGGTCGAGGGCCTGGCTGTAAGGCCCGATGGCGGCTGGCGCGTTGGAAGTGGAGATCACATTCATGGCAAAAGCTCCTTTCTTGCAGGGCGGCGGGGCCGCCTCAGGTGCGTTCGTTCACCAGCTGGAAGCCGGCTTTGGACAGCTCGGTCCGGATCTGCTCGATTTGGGCGGCGTCGCGGGTTTCCATGCCCAGCTTGAGGAAGCAGCTGGAAATGGGCATGTTGGGGTCGGAGCCGTCGTACTGGACCGACACCACATTGCCGCCGCACTCGGCCACGATGCTGGACACCCGGGTCAGCTGGCCGGGCTTGTCCTCCAGGGCGATGGTCAGGTTGGCCTTGCGGCCGCTCATGATCAGGCCCCGGGTGATGACCCGGCTGAGGATGTTCACGTCGATGTTGCCGCCGGACAGCACGCACACCGCCTTTTTGCCCTGGATGGGCAGCTTGTCGAAGAGGACCGCCGCCACCGGCACCGCGCCGGCGCCCTCAGCCACCAGCTTCTGGTTCTCCATCAGGGACAGGATGGCCGCGGCGATCTCGTCCTCGCTGACGGTGACCACCTCGTCCACATATTTTTCGCACAGCTCATAGGTCAGCTCGCCGGGGGTCTTGACCTGGATGCCGTCGGCAAAGGTGGCGGCGGTGTCCAGGGTCTGGTAGCGGTGATCCCGCACCGACAGATACATGCTGGGGGCCCCCGTCGCCTGGACGCCGTAGACTTTGACGTCGGGCCGCAGGCTCTTGATGGTGAAGGCGATGCCCGCGATCAGCCCGCCGCCCCCGATGGGGACGATCACCGCATCCAGGTCGGGCAGCTGGTCCAGGATCTCCAGGCCGATGGTCCCCTGCCCGGCAATGACCAGCTCGTCGTCGTAAGGGTGGATGAAGGTCATGCCCGTCTCGGCCTGGAGGCTGACCGCGTAGTCGTGGGCGTCGTCGTAGGTGCCGGGCACCAGGCAGACCTCCGCGCCCAGGTTCTTGGTGTTTTCCACCTTCATGATGGGGGCGCCGTCCGGCATGCAGACGATGCTCCGGATGCCCATCCGGGTGGCGGCCAGGGCCACGCCCTGGGCATGGTTGCCCGCCGAGCAGGCGATGACCCCTTTGGCCCGCTCCTCGGGGGAAAGCTGGCTGATCTTGTAATAGGCCCCCCGCACCTTGAAGCTGCCGGTCACCTGCAGGTTCTCGGTCTTGAGGTAGAGCTGCCCGCCGTGGCGGGACAGGTGCGGGGCCTCGATCAGGTCGGTGCGCCGCGCCACATCCCGCAGCACGAAGGCGGCGTGGTAGATTTTGTCCAGTGTCAGCATGATGGTCCCTCTCTTTTTCCGGGCAGGGCGCAGGGCCCCGCTTCTTTCCTTTTCCGTCAGAAAACGTTGATCGTGAACAGTATAGTTCAAAATTTGTGATTTGTCAAATGAGACAATTTCAATACAGTTCGCCGTCATTTCTTTACAGCGTCCCAAAAGTATTGTATACTTACTCCATCACACGCGGTCGGGAGGGTGAGTATCATAGCGTTTTTGTCACTGGGTTTTCTTGATCCCACCCTTTTGCATTTGCAGCCTGTTTTCGGGGCGCTGCAAACCACCGAAATCATCGTCACCGATGAACGCCTGGCACACATCCAGGCCCGCCATCCGCAGGACTATTGCCTGTTTCAGGCGTACGGCGCCTGTACGGTTCTGTCTCCCGACCTGATCCTGCAGGACACCAAGCATGCAGGGACCATTTTTGCAGTCCGGCGTCTGCCTGAGACCAACCTGAATGTCGTCGTGAGATTGGCGCTCGGGACAGATATTCCCGGCCATAAAAATTCCATTATGACGTTCTACCGCCTTCGGGATAAAAACCTGCACAAACTCATGGAAAAATATCCGTTGCTTTACAAGCGGGAATGATTCTGGTATAATATACATAGGATAAGATGATATTTGAAGTAGAGACCGTGCTGCTACACGCCCTTTGGGCCAAAAGAAATGCGGGAAAGGGCACACCCGCCAAATATCGTCAATGGGGGGCTGCAGCAATGCAGCTCCCTGTTCCTTTGTTGAGACACAGCAAGTCCCCCGCTCCGGCTTTGGCCCACAGAGCGGGGGACCTTTTGTTTTTACATTTCCGCCAGGATGGCGTCGCCCATGGCGGCGCAGCCCAGGCAGGTGCAGCCCTCCGACATATTGTCGGCGGTGCGCAGGCCCTTGTCCAGCACCTTGCCCACGGCGGCCTCGATGCAGTCGGCCTCGGCCGCCATGCTGAAGCTGTAGCGCAGCATCATGGCGGCGGACAGGATGCAGGCGGTGGGGTTGACCTTATCCTGCCCTGCGATGTCGGGGGCCGAGCCGTGGATGGGCTCGTACAGGCCCCGGGTGCCGTCCCCCAGCGAGGAGGAGGGGATCATCCCGATGGAGCCAGTGATCATGGAGGCCTCGTCCGAGAGGATGTCGCCGAACATATTTTCGGTGACGATGACGTCGAACTGGGCCGGGTCCTTGACGATCTGCATGGCGCAGTTGTCCACGAACATCTCGCTGTACGCCACGTCGGGGTATTCGTCCTTCAGCCGGTGCATCACCGCGCGCCACAGGCGGCTGGTGTCCAGCACGTTGGCCTTGTCCACGCAGCACAGCCTTTTGCGGCGCTTGCGGGCCGTCTCAAAGCCGATGCGGCCGATCCGCTCGATCTCGTGCTCGGTGTAGGGCATGATGTCCACCGCCTGCTTTTCGCCGCTGGGCAGGGTGTCGGTGCGGTGCTCGCCAAAGTAGACGCCGCCGGTCAGCTCCCGCACGATGATGAAGTCGATGCCCTTGGCCACGATCTCGGGCTTGAGGGGGCTGGCCGGGGCCAGCTGGGGCCAGATTTTGGCGGGGCGGCTGTTGGAATACAGGCCCATCCCGGCCCGCAGCCGCAGCAGGCCCTTTTCGGGGCGCTGGGCGCCGGGCAGACCCTCCCACTTGGGGCCGCCCACCGCCCCCAGCAGGACGCTGTCGGCGGCCAGGCACTTGTCCAGCTCGTGCTGGGGCAGCGGGTCGCCGTATTTGTCGATGGCCTCGCCGCCCATGGCGGTGTCGATGTAGTGGAAGGTGTGGCCGAACTTTTCGGCTACTTTGTCCAGCACCCGCAGGGCCTGGCGGACGATCTCGGGGCTGGCGCAGTCGCCCCAGATGACGGCGATGTTCTTTTCCATGTGCGGTCCCTCCTTACTGCCTGGCGCGGATGGAGTTCATCAGGCCGCCGGCGGCGATGATCTCCTGGATGAAGGGCGGGAAGGGCTCGGCCTGGAAGGTGGCGCCGGTGGTCTCGTCGGTGATGACGCCGGTGTCAAAATCCACGCTCACCAGGTCCCCCGCCGCGATGGCGTCGGCCGCCGCCGGGCACTCCAGGATGGGCAGGCCGATGTTGATGCTGTTGCGGTAGAAGATGCGGGCAAAGCTCTTGGCGATGACCACCGAGATGCCGCTGGTCTTGATGCACAGGGGGGCGTGCTCCCGGCTGGAGCCGCAGCCAAAGTTCCAGCCGCCCACCATCACGTCCCCGGGCTGCACCCGTGCGACAAAGCTCTTGTCGATGTCCTCCATGCAGTGGGAGGCCAGCTCTTTGGAGTCCTGGGTGTTCAGGTAGCGGGCGGGGATGATGACGTCGGTATCGACGTTGTCCGGGTATTTGAAAACATGTCCTTTCGCGTTCATGACAGTGCTCCTCCTCTCAAACGGTGCGCGGGTCGGTGATGAAGCCGGTCAGGGCGCTGGCGGCGGCGGTGGCCGGGCTGGCCAGGTAGACCTCGCTCTTCACATGGCCCATCCGGCCCACAAAGTTGCGGTTGGTGGTGGACACGCACCGCTCGCCCTCGGCCAGGATGCCCATATAGCCGCCCAGGCAGGGCCCGCAGGTGGGGGTGGACACGATGCAGCCCGCGTCGATAAAGGCCTCGGTCCAGCCCCGGAGGATGCACTCCTTATAGACGGCCATGGTGGCGGGGATGATGATGCCCCGCACTCCCTTGGCGATGTGCCGGCCCTTGAGGATGTTGTAGGCGGCCTCCATGTCCTCCAGGCGGCCGTTGGTGCAGCTGCCGATCACCACCTGGTCGATGCGGATGCTGCCGCCCTCGCTGGCGGGGTGGGTGTTCTCGGGCAGGTGGGGATAGCTGACGGTGGGCTCCAGCCCGGACAGGTCGATCTCGATGGTCTGCTCGTACTCGGCGTCGGGGTCGGCCTCGTAGTAAACGGGCTCGCGCTGGCTGCGACCGGCCAGGTAGGCCCTGGTCACATCGTCCACCGGGAAGATGCCGTTCTTGGCGCCGGCCTCGATGGCCATGTTGCAGATGCACAGGCGGTCGTCCATCGAAAGGGAGGCCACCCCCGGGCCGGTGAACTCCATGGATTTGTACAGCGCGCCGTCCACGCCGATCCGGCCGATGATGGAGAGGATCAGGTCCTTGCCCGAGACCCGCTCGGGCAGGCTGCCGGTGAGGACGAAGCGGATGGCCGCAGGCACCTTGAACCAGGCCATGCCGGTGGCCATGCCCGCCGCCATATCGGTGGAGCCCACGCCGGTGGAAAAGGCCCCCAGGGCGCCGTAGGTGCAGGTGTGGCTGTCCGCGCCGATGACGCAGTCGCCGGCGGTGACGATGCCCTTTTCGGGCAGCAGGGCGTGCTCGATGCCCATCTGGCCCACGTCGTAGAAGTTGAGGATGTCGTACTTGTTGGCAAACTCCCGGCACTGCTTGGACTGGGTGGCGCTCTTGATGTCCTTGTTGGGGACGAAGTGGTCCAGGACGATGGCCACCCGCTCTTTGTCGAACACGCCGTCAAAACCGGCCTTCTCGAACTCGTTGATGGCCACCGGGGTGGTGATGTCGTTGCCCAGGACGATGTCCAGTTTGGCGTTGATGAGCTGGCCCGCCTTGACCTGGTCGAGGCCGGCATGGTGTGCAAGGATCTTCTGCGTCAGAGTCATTCCCATGATACGGTTCTCCTCCATTGGTATGTTTTTGGCTGCTTACTTGTTGTTGATGGCCGAGACCAGGGCGCGGATGCCGGCCACGATGATGTCGGTATCGGTGCCGGCGCCCCAGGTGGCGGTGCCGTCGCCCCAGACCAGCCCCACATACGAGGCGGCCCGGGAGGTGGACCCGCCGTCCAGGCTGTGCTCAGCGTACTGCTCCAGGTGGAAGTCCATGCCGGTGGCGGTCTGGATGGCGTTGGCCACGGCGTCCAGGCGGCCGTTGCCGATGGCCACCACCTCGCGGGTGGCGCCGTTCATCTCCAGGGTGACCGAAGCGGTGATGCCGCTCTTCTGGATGAAATGGGCCTCCGCCACGTTGAAGGGCTTCTGCTTGTTGAGGTATTCCTGCTCAAAGATGCGGCAGACCTCGGCGGCGGACAGCTCCTTGTGGCTGTGGTCGGAGACGGCCTTGACCTTGTAGCCCAGGTCCTCCCGCATCTTGGGGGGCAGGTTGTAGCCGTAGTTCTGCTCCAGCACAAAGCCGATGCCGCCCTTGCCGCTCTGGCTGTTGATGCGGATGACGTCGGCGTCGTAGGTGCGGCCGATGTCGTGGGGGTCGATGGGGATGTAGGGGCAGGTCCAGCGGTGCTCGCCGGTGGCCTTGCGGTAGGCCATGCCCTTGGCGATGGCGTCCTGGTGGCTGCCCGAGAAGGCCGCGAACACCAGCTGGCCGGCGTAGGGGGTCCGCTCGTAGACGTGCATCCGGGTCACCCGCTCATACAGCTCGCAGATGGCGGGCATGTCCGAAAAGTCCAGCTTGGGGTCCACGCCGTGGCTGTACATATTCATGGCCAGGGTGACGGCGTCCACGTTGCCGGTGCGCTCGCCGTTGCCGAACAGGCAGCACTCGATCCGCTGGGCCCCCGCCAGGACGGCCAGCTCGGCGCAGGCCACGCCGGTGCCCCGGTCGTTGTGGGGGTGGGTGGAGAGGATGACGCTGTCCCGGCTGTGGAGGTGGGCCGAGCAGTACTCGATCTGGCTGGCGTAGACGTGGGGCATGCTCATCTCCACCGTGACGGGCAGGTTGATGATCATGGGCCGGTCGGGGGTGGGCTGCATGATGTCGATGACGGCGTTGCAGACTTCCAGCGCATAGTCGGGCTCGGTGCCGGTGAAACTCTCGGGGCTGTACTCGAACAGGAAGTTGCCCTCGTACTCCTCGCTGAGCTGCTTGACCAGCCGGGCGCCGTCGGTGGCGATCTGCTTGATCTCCTCTTTGGACTTGTGGAACACCTGCTCCCGCTGGGCCACCGAGGTGGAGTTGTAGAAGTGGATGACGGCCCGGGGCGCCCCCTTGACCGCCTCGAAGGTGCGGCGGATAATGTGGTCGCGGCACTGGGTCAGCACCTGGACGGTGACGTCCTCGGGGATCATGTTCCGCTCGATCAGCACCCGCAGGAACTCATACTCGGTCTCGCTGGCGGCGGGGAAGCCCACCTCGATCTCCTTGAAGCCGATCCGGACCAGCATCTGGAAGAACTCGATCTTTTCTTCCAGGCTCATGGGCACGATCAGGGCCTGGTTGCCGTCCCGCAGATCCACGCTGCAAAAGGCGGGGGCCTGTTCGATGTGGTCCTTCTTGACCCAGTTGTCGTAGCCGGCGGGTGCGGGGTAGTATCCGGGTGCGTACTTGGTGGCGTCCATCATAGCGGTTCTCCTCCTGAAGGCTGTGAAAAAAAGATACGAAAAAGGCCCTCGTCTTTCAAGGCGAAAAGCCCTGAGAGACGAGAGCCTGTAGTTCTTTTACAAGGCGGCCCGTGGTACCACTCTCTTTGCCGCAGATGATGCGGCCACTCGACACGATCAGCGCAGCGCGCGAATCGCTGCCCCTGTAACGGTGGGCATCCGTCAAAGCCTACTGGGGAATGACCGTTCAGCCTTGCTGCTCAGGGGCCAGTAGCCGGGAACGCCCGCGCCGCCTCGCACCACCCGGCGGCTCTCTGCAAGCGGGACTGGGACCCGATTTCTCCCCGTCAACGCATATAAGTTTGATAAAACTGGGTTTATTGTATCACGCTGCGGCAGTGAAGTCAAGCACTTTTTTTGCACAGGAGGCGGACGAATTGTAAAGTTTGCATTAAAACAATCTGCATCTCCTTGCAAGAGACGCCCCATTTGTTGTACTATTATAGTGGAACGGGCTGAACTGCGTGCCTGTGCGCAAAAGCTCAAAAATTTGAAGGAAAGTGAAGGTGGTTGTTATGGATGAGCCTTTTGTCAGCTTTACCGACGTGTCGAAGTATTACCAGACCGGCAGCGTCCGGGTGGCCGCGGCTGACCACATGACCTTCCATGTCAACAAAGGGGAGTTCTGCATCATCGTCGGGCCGTCCGGCGCCGGCAAGACCACCCTGCTGAATATGCTGGGCGGGATGGACCGCTGCGACGAGGGCCGCATCGTCCTGGACGGGGCCGAGGTCAGCCGCTTTTCCGAAAAAGAGCTGACCGCCTACCGCCGGTACGACGTGGGGTTCGTGTTCCAGTTCTACAACCTGGTCCAGAACCTGACCGCACTGGAAAACGTCGAGCTTGCCATCGAGATCTGCAAAAATCCCCTGGACCCCGCCGAGACCCTGCGCAGCGTGGGGCTGGGGCAGCGGCTGAACAACTTCCCGGCCCAGCTGTCGGGCGGCGAGCAGCAGCGGGTGGCCATCGCCCGGGCCCTGGCCAAAAACCCCAAGATCCTGCTCTGCGACGAGCCCACCGGCGCGCTGGACTACAAGACCGGCAAGTCGGTGCTGGCCCTTTTGCAGGACACCTGCCGCCGGACGGGGCGCACCGTCATCGTCATCACCCACAATTCGGCCCTGACCGGCATGGCCGACCGGATCGTCCAGGTGCGCAGCGGCCAGATCATCTCGAACGAGGTCAACGAGCACCCCGTCCCCGTAGAAGAGATCGAGTGGTGAGCAGCAGTGAAAAAGACCTATCGCAAAAATATGTGGCGGGAGCTTGCCGCCAACAAAAGCCGCTTTGCCTCGGTGTTCGGCATCGTCCTGCTGGGGGTCATGATGCTGTCCGGCCTGCTGAGCGTGGCCCCCGGCATGCGCCGGGCCGGCCAGGACTGGTACAGCGGCCAGAACGTGTTTGACCTGCGGGTGGTCTCCACCCTGGGCCTCAGCCAGGAGGACATCGACGCCATCGCCGCCACCGAAGGGGTGGAGGCGGTCATGCCCGTCAAGCAGGTGGACTGCGAGGGCTCTTTCCGCGGGGGCAGCACCCTGGCGGTACGGGTCCAGCAGCTGCCGGTCTACCCCACCCTGGCTGACAAAGCCAACATGAACCGCCTGGTGCTGGAGTCGGGCCGGATGCCCGAGACCGCCGGCGAGTGCGTCGTCCAGGTGCTGGACGCCGGCGCGGCGGGCAGCCTCCGGGTGGGGGACGTCATCGAGCTGGACACCGAAGAGGTGGACGGCCTCGGGTCCGGCCAGCTCACGGTGGTGGGCTTTGTGAAGGATCCCCTCTATTTCTCCACCGAGACCGAGAGCACCACCGCCGGCAACGGCGCTTTGGGGCTGGCCGCCTACGTCCCGGACGGCAGCCTGGAGATGGATTACTACGCCGCCTGCTACATCAAGGCAGCCGGCGCCGGCGCCTATGACAACTACTCCGACGAGTACCAGGCTGCGGTGGACGCCGTGGCCGCCCGGCTGGAAGAGATCGCCCCCTTCCGGGCCGAAGCCCGCCGGGAAAGCCTGATCGCGGACGCCGAAAGCCAGCTGGCCGACGCCCGGGCCGAATTTGACCGGCAGGAGGCCGACGCCCAGGCCCAGCTGGCCGAAGCTGAGGCCCAGCTGAACGACGCCAAAGCCCAGCTGGAAGCGGGCGAGGCGGAATACGAGAGCGGCAAGGCCCAGCTGGAGGCCCAGAAGGCGGCCCTGCCCGACAACATGGCCAGCGGCGCCAGCCAGCTGGTGGACGCCCAGCGCCAGGTGCTGGAGTTCGAGGCCCAGCTGGAGCAGATCAAACAGCTGGTGACCCTGAAAGGGGTGGCCGACCCCATGCTGGGCTACGCCGAGGACATCCTCCACAACGCCGAGACCGCCCTGGAAGAGGCCGAGCCCGACGACATCAACTATGTGGAGCTGCGGGACCTGCTGGCCCGCGCCCAGGCCCTGTACGACTCCACCTACAACCAGCTGGCCGGCTACCAGGCCCAGCTGGACGAGGGCAAGCGGCAGATGTACGCCCAGGGGCTGATCTCCGCCCCCGACCTGTCCAACGAAGCGCTGGTGACGGAGGCGGAGGCCGCCCTCCGCGAGATGAAGCTGCAGGTGCTGGAAGGCCAGCTGGCCCTCAACACCGGCAACGCCGAGGCGTTCACCGCCTTTGACGCCGCCGAAGCCCAGCTGGAAGCCGCCCGCGCCCAGCTGGACGAAGGCTGGGCCGAGTACAACGACGGCGCGGCCCAGTTTGCGGAGGAGAAGGCCAGCGCCGAAGCCCAGCTGGCCGACGCCCGCCAGCAGCTGAACGACGCTGCCGAGCAGGTGGACGACATCGCCGCCGCCGAATGGTATGTCCTGGACCGGGGCAGCATCGTCTCCATTGTGTTCTATGAGCAGAACGCCGACCGCATCGAGTCCATCGCCCGGGTGTTCCCCATCTTCTTCTTCCTGGTGGCGGCCCTGGTGGCCAGCACCACCATGACCCGCATGGTGGAAGAAAACCGCACCCAGATGGGCACCTTCAAGGCCCTGGGCTACACCGACAGCGAGATCACCGCCAAGTATATGGTCTACGGCACCGCCGCCGGCCTGCTGGGCTGTGCCGCCGGCATGGCGCTGGGCTTTGCCGGCGTGCCCGCCGTCATCTGGTGGGCCTACTCCACCGTGTTCGACCTGCCCACCTTCCGGCTGCGGGTCTATCCCCTGCTGGCCGTCCTGAGCGTGGTCATCAGCATCGGCGTGGTCGGGCTGACCACCCTGGCCGCCTGCCGGGTCTCCCTCAAGGAAAAGCCGGCCGCCCTCCTGCTGCCCCGGGCCCCCGCCGCCGGCAAGCGCATCTTCCTGGAGCGGGTCCGCCCCCTGTGGCGCCGGATGAGCTTTTCCCAAAAGACCACCGCCCGCAATATGTTCCGCTATAAAAAGCGCTTCTATATGACGGTGCTGGGGGTGGCCGGCTGCACCGCCCTGCTGCTGATCGGCTTTGGCCTGCAGGATTCCATCGTCGAGATCGTCTCCCGCCAGTACGGCACCATCCAGAAAGCCGACCTGACCGTCTCCCTGTCCAGCGACAAGGCGCTGGACCTGGACGGCGGCCTGACCGACACCCTGGCCGCCCGGGACGAGGTGGAGAGCTGGGGCGCCTTCTACACCCGCACCGTCTCGGTCTACGACAGCCGCGAGAGCACCAGCGACCTCAGCGTCACCCTGGTGGCCGCCGACGGCCCCCAGAAGGTGACCGAGTACTTCACCCTCCGCAGCCCCGCCGGCAGCGAGCTGCCCTTCATCGACGGCAGCGTGGTCCTCAGCGAAAAGACCGCCGAGCTGCTGGGCGTCTCGGCCGGGGACAGCATCTGGGTGCAGGGCACCGACGGCAGCCGTGTGGAGCTGACCCTCACCGGCGTGGCCCAGAACTACCTGGGGGCCTACCTCTACGTCACCGAGAACACCCTCCAGCGCCTGGTGGCGGACCCCGCCTGGAACACCGTCTACGTCCGCACCACCTGCCAGAACGACACCGAGCGCGAGACCTTGAGCACCGTGCTGCTGGGCTGCAACTATGTGTCCGGCACCTCCTTTGCCGCCGACACCGCCGCCATGTACGACAGCACCATCACCTGCATCAACTATGTGGTGCTGCTCATCATCGTCTGCGCGGCGGCCCTGGCCGCAGTGGTGCTGTACAACCTGATCAGCGTCAACATCGGCGAGCGCAAAAAGGAGCTGGCCACCATCAAGGTGCTGGGCTTCTTCGACAAAGAGGTCTACCGCTATATCTTCCGGGAGATCGAGCTGCTCAGCGTCATCGGCGCGGTGCTGGGCCTGGGCATCGGCGCGGCCATGCACCAGTTCGTCATCCGCACGGTGGAGTCGGAGCAGATGATGTTCATCCGCATGCTGGAGCCCACCAGCTTCCTGTACAGCGTGGCCCTCACCCTGCTGTTCACGGTGGTGGTCTGCCGGCTGATGCGCCGCCAGGTGCGCAGCATCAGCATGGTGGAAAGCATGAAGGCCCCCGAATGACCGCCGGGCACAGTTTACAAAAGATTCATAGAATCAAAACAGTTTATGTATAAATCTTTGGTATCCTATAGTCACAGGAACGGCGGGGCCGCAACCGCCCCCTGTAACACATGATTCCTCCTCATACCAAACCGAATACCGTAATGGACCGCCCCGTACAGCCGCAAGTACGGGGCGGTTTCGTTCTGACAGGGCGCCGGAACGGCCCGTATCGTGCCGCCCGCCATCCATTCACAGTTTTTTGATTTGTAATACTCTTTCTTTTATGTTATACTGGTAAAGAGTTTTCTATTCTAGCCCTGCCGCGCGGCCCCAGGTGGCGCAGCGGGCTTCAAAATATGCAAAGGGAGGCTTTGGAATGTCTTACAAACCCAAAATGACCTATAAAGGCAAGCCCCTCGTCCGCAAGGACAACGAGCTGTACTACGGTTGGATGACCGACCCCTATGTCTTATACCTTCAGATCCTGTCCACCGCCCCTGTGGACGGCGCAGAAATGCCCGACAAGGTGCAGGTCACCCTTCTGTCCACCGATCTGAGCAAATCCATGAAGGAGCGCACCGCCCGCCAGTCGGTCCGGCACGGGCTGTACAACGCCCTGGACATCGGCTCCATCTGGCTGGAAAAGGCCATCACCGCCGCGAAGGCCCCCGCCCCCAAGAACTGAGCCGCCCCGGGCCGGCCATCCCGCCGGGATGCGGCCGGGGCCCATCCGGCCCGTAAACGACAAAGCCCCCGCACGGCAAACGCCATGCGGGGGTCTTTTTGCGTTGTTGCAGGGGGTGTCGCGCAGCTGTCAGGTCTCGTCGGGCAGGTCGATCTCCAGGGGTTTGCCGCAGCCGGCGCAGCGGGCCTTGCCGGACAGCAGGGTCTCCTCGTCCAGGACGGTCACGGCGCCGCAGCCCGGGCAGGTCACCTCGTAGCTGGCGTCCTGCTCGTCATCGCCGGCAGCTTCCTCGCCGGCGCCCTCTTCCGAGTCGTCCAGCGCCACCTCAAAGGTGCAGCCGCAATTGGTGCAGAACGCCTCGCCGGCGTCCAGGTCCTCCTCGGTGACATAGACGGTCTCGCCGCAGCTCGGACAGTCCACCTCGTAGCAGGGAGCCTCGGCGTCGTCCTCGTCCTCGTAGAAGTCGGCCTGCAGCTCTTCCACGTCCTCGCGCAGGCCGTCCAGCTGGCTTTCGGCCTGGGTGATGTCCTGTTCCATCGCCTTGATGCTGGCGGCCATCTCGGCCAGCAGGCTGCTCATGGCGTGGAGGACCTTGCCCTCCCTGGTGGACTCATCCAGCCCCAGACCTTCCATCAGGCCCTGCAGATAGGCAGCTTTTTCGATCAGTTCCATACGCTATCCCTCCATCCAGGGGCCGCCGGGGCGCCCCGGCCGCCCTGTGAACAAAATGGCCGGACCCGCGGTCTTGGGCCGCAAGCCCGGCTTCGGGTCAGAATCAGACGCGCTCCATATACTCGCCGGTGCGGGTATCGATGCGGATGACGTCGCCCTCGTTGATGAACAGGGGCACACGCAGGGTGGCGCCGGTCTCAACGGTGGCGGGCTTCAGGGTGTTGGTGGCGGTGTTGCCGCGGATGCCCGGCTCGGTCTCGGTGACAGTCAGCTCGATGAAGTTGGGGATCTCGACGCTGAACACCTTGCCCTTGTAGCTCAGCAGCTTGCAGACCTCGTTCTCCTTGCAGAACTTGAAGTTATCGGGCACATCGCTGGCGTTGACCGGGATGTCGTCGTAGGTCTCGTTGTCCATGAAGTGGTACAGGTCGCCGTCCTGGTAGCTGTAGGTCACCTCACGGCGCTCGATGAACGCCTGGGGGAACTTGGCGGTGGGGTTGTAGCTGGTCTCGATGACCGCGCCGGTGATGACGTTCTTGGTCTTGGTGCGGACAAAGGCCGCGCCCTTGCCGGGCTTGACGTGCTGGAACTCAACGACCTGGAGAACCTGGCCGTCCTGCTCAAAGGTCACGCCATTGCGAAATTCGCCTGCAGAAATCATAAGGAATTCCTCCATCAATTTAGTATCTCATGCTCACGCATATCTAAGAATATTGTACCCAATTGCGCATTGTTTGGCAAGGGGTTTCGGCAAAAAACAGGGAAAAAGCCGGGCTCACACGCCCTTTTGCAGCGCCCTGCGGTAGATTTGGCCCAGGGTGCGGGCGTCCTCGGCCTGGGTGCCGGCGCTCTCGCAGATCACCACAGGGGCAAGCCGCCGCTCGGCCAGCAGCTCCATCAGGGGGTCCGGCTCAGGGCCGTACTGGGTGTCGGCAAAGGTCCAGTGGCGTTTTTCGCCCCCGGCCGAAAATTCGATCCGGGAAAAATGGACGTGGAAGGTCCGGGCACGGTCGTCCCCCAGGGCCTCCCCCATCCGGTCCAGGATGGCGGCGTAGTCCGCCCGGGAGCGGATGCCCCCCAGGGTGCGGGCGTTCAGGTGGCCAAAGTCGATGCAGGGGACGATCCGGCGGTCCACCCCGCACAGGGCCAGCACCTCTTCCAGATCGCCCAGCTGGCCGATCTTGCCCAGGGTCTCGGGGCAGAGGGTCATGTCCCCGTAGCCGGCCTCGTCCAGGGCCTCCACCCCCCGGCGCAGGGTGTCCAGCGCCTTGTCCAGGGCGGCGGCCCGGCTCTGTTTGCCGCAGCTGCCCGGATGGAAGATGATCCGCCGGCCCCCCAGCGCCCGGCACAGCTGGGCGCTCTGGAGCAGGTAGCGGATGCTGCCCAGGCGTTTTTCCTCGTCCAGGCTGGACATGCTGATGTAGTAGGGGGCGTGGACGCTGAACACGATCCCCTTTTCCGCCGCGAGGGCGGCCATCTGCCGGGCTTTGCCTTCGGCCAGGCGGACGCCGTGCCCGCACTGGTACTCGAAGGCGTCCAGCCCCATCCCGGCGGTGTAAGCCGGGATGTCCAGGCTGGTCTTGTAGCCCTGGGCGGCAAAGCTGTCGCTGATGCCCGCAGGGCCAAAGCGCGGGGTCATGTCGTTCACAGCAGTTTCCCTCCCCGGTCGTAGTAGCGCTGCCAGAAACGGCGCTCCCATTTGCGCTTGAGCCGGACCTGGGCGCCCCGGTCGGGGCCCCGGGGCACCACCATCAGGGCGGGGATGCCGTAGAGGGCCGCAGCCATCCGGTCGGCGTAGAGCTGGTCCCCCACCATGGCCATCCGGCGCTTTTCCACCCCCAGGCGGCGCCGGGCCACCATCAGGCCGGGGGTCAGGGGCTTGGCGGCCCAGCAGACGTAGTCCAGCCCCAGCTTCCGGGCAAAGGGGGCCACCCGCCGGGGGGTGCCGTTGGACACGATGGTCAGCCGGACGCCGGCGGCGCGCATGGCCTGCAGCCAGGCGGCCACCTCCCGGGGCAGCTGCTGGCTGCCGTCGTCGGTCAAGGTGTTGTCAATGTCCAGCACCAGGGCGGTGATCCCTTTCCCGGCCAGAAAAGCCGGGGTGATGTGGGTCACATCCTGGAACACATACTCGGGGGTAATCAGCATCGCGAGGTCTCCTTTGGCAGGGTGCTCAACAAAAATGGGAGAACCCCGCAACAGGGTTCTCCCACATCGGCGTTAGCAACGCAGCGGTCAATCAAGACCGTGGGCAAGGCTTTTGTTACTTGTACTTGCGCTTGCGGGCCGCTTCAGACTTCTTCTTGCGCTTGACAGAGGGCTTCTCGTAAGCCTCGCGCTTACGAACCTCTGCGAGCACGCCGCTGCGGGCGGTGCTCCGCTTAAAGCGACGCAGTGCGCTTTCCAGCGACTCGCCCTCTTTAACACGAATTTCCGACATCTTATCCCTCCCTTGGACCGTGAGGCGGGAATTTCGTTGTTACATGGTAACTAACAGAGACAGTATAGCGCATTTTCGCTTTCCCGTCAACCTTTTTGCAGAAGTTTTTCCGTCCCACTTTCTGAACAATTCATGAAAACCCCTGCCGGACGCTTCAGCCCTTGGCGGCCAGGTTGACCAGGCGGCCCTTGACGTAGATCTCCTTGACCAGGGTCTTGCCCTCCAGGGCGGCGGCCACGGCGGGCTCGGCCTTGGCGGCGGCGATGGCGTCCTCCGCCGTGATGTCGGCGGGAACGGTCAGGCGGGCTTTCACCTTGCCGTTGACCTGCACCGCGATCTCCACCGTGGCCTCGACGCACTTGGCCTCGTCGTAGCTGGGCCAGGGGTAGTAGGCCAGCTGCTGAGTGTGGGAGTGGCCCAGCTTCTCCCACAGCTCCTCGGTCATGTGGGGGGCAAAGGGGTTCAGCAGCTGGACCAGGGTCTCATACTCGGCCCGGGTGGCGCCGCCGTTGTCGTACAGGGCGTTGACCAGGGTCATCAGCTGGGCGATGGCGGTGTTCATCTTCAGGCCCTCGATGTCCGAGCCCACCTTCTTGATGGTCTGGTGCATCAGGGTCTCGAGGGTGGGGCGGTAGCCCTCCCCCTCCACCAGCTTCTCGGACAGGCCCCAGACCCGGTCCAGGAAGCGGTTGCAGCCCGCGATGGCCGAAGTCTGCCAGGGCGCGGCCTGCTCGAAATCGCCCATGAACATCTCGTACAGGCGCATGGTGTCGGCGCCGTAGGCGTCCACCACGTCGTCCGGGTTGACCACGTTGCCCAGGCTCTTGGACATCTTGACCACCGGGTGGCGGGCCATTTCGCCGTACTTTTCCTCCAGGGCCTTTTCGGCGGCCTTCTGGCTGCCGTACTCCTCCAGCAGCTTCTTCTGCTCCTCGGCGGGCAGGTTGGCGAAGTTGTGGGGGTTCAGGCCCAGGATCATGCCGTGAGAGGTGCGCTTCTGGTAGGGCTCGGCGGTGGGCACCACCCCGATGTCGTACAGGAACTTGTGCCAGAAGCGGCTGTACAGCAGGTGCAGGGTGGTGTGCTCCATGCCGCCGTTGTACCAGTCCACCGGGGACCAGTATTCCAGCGCCTCCTTGGAGGCGATGGCGTCCTGGTTGTGGGGGTCCATATACCGCAGGAAGTACCAGGACGAACCCGCCCACTGGGGCATGGTGTCGGTCTCCCGCATGGCGGGGCCGCCGCAGCAGGGGCAGGTGGTCTTGACCCAGTCGGTGTGGCGGGCCAGGGGGCTCTCGCCGTCGGGGCCGGGCTCAAAGTCCACGATGTCGGGCAGGGTGAGGGGCAGGCTGCTCTCGGGCAGGGGCTGCCAGCCGCACCTCTCGCACTTGACCATGGGGATGGGCTCGCCCCAGTAGCGCTGGCGGCTGAACACCCAGTCCCGCAGCTTGTAGTTGACCTTGCGGTGGCCCTTGCCGTTTTCTTCCAGCCAGGCGATCATCTTTTCCTGGGCGTCGTGGACGGGCAGGCCGTCCAGGAAGCCGGAGTTGACCAGGGTGCCGGTGGCCACGTCGGTGAAGGCCTCCTTGTCCAGGTCGGACGGGGTCTTGCCCTTGACCACCTCCACGATGGGCAGGCCGAACTTTTTGGCAAACTCCCAGTCGCGGCTGTCGTGGGCGGGCACCGCCATGATGGCGCCGGTGCCGTAGCTGGCCAGGACGTAGTCCGAGATGAAGATGGGGATCTCCTGCCCGTTGACCGGGTTGATGCCCTGGACGCCGTCCAGCCGGACGCCGGTCTTTTCCTTGTTGATCTCGGTGCGCTCAAAGTCGCTCTTGCGGGCGGCCTCCGCCTGGTAGGCCTTGACCTCATCGGCGTTCCGGATCAGGCCCGCCTCCATCCAGCGGGCCAGCTGGGCATTTTCGGGCGAGAGGACCATGTAGGTGGCGCCGAACAGGGTGTCGCACCGGGTGGTGTACACGGTCAGCTTGTCGCCGGCGGTGGTGCCGAAGTCGATCTCGGCGCCGTAGCTGCGGCCGATCCAGTTCTTCTGCTGGGTGACCACCCGGTCGATGAAGTCCAGGCCGTCCAGCCCGTCGATCAGCTTGTCGGCGTAGTCGGTGATCTTCAGCATCCACTGGCTCTTGACCCGGTGGACCACCTCGCTGCCGCACCGCTCGCAGACGCCGTTGACCACCTCTTCGTTGGCCAGGACGCACTTGCAGCCGGTGCACCAGTTGACGTTCATCTCTTTTTTATAGGCCAGGCCGTGCTTGTACAGCTGGAGGAAGATCCACTGGGTCCACTTGTAATACTCGGGGTCGGTGGTGTTGACCTCCCGGTCCCAGTCGAAGGAGAAGCCCAGGCTCTTGAGCTGCGCGCGGAAGCGGTCCACATTCTTTTTGGTCACGATGGCCGGGTGGATGTGGTTCTTCATGGCGTAGTTCTCGGTGGGCAGGCCGAAAGCATCCCAGCCCATGGGGTACAGCACGTTGTACCCGCACTGGCGGCGGCGGCGGGCCACCACGTCCAGGGCGGTGTAGCTGCGGGGGTGGCCCACGTGCAGCCCGGCGGCCGACGGATAGGGGAACTCCACCAGGGCGTAGAACTTGGGTTTGGAATGGTCGATCTCGGCGTGGAAGGTCTTTTCGTCCTCCCAGACCTTCTGCCACTTGGCCTCCACGGCCTTGTAATCATACTTCATCTCGTAATCAGCTCCCGTTTTTTTCCTTAGGGTATATCCAGCCGGCCCCACAGGGGCGGCCGGACGCGCCCGTTTGCTTTCCCACGGCAGGGCTTTACTGCCCGGCGTCCTCCCCGGCGTCCAGCCACGGCGAGACGTCCACCGTCTCGGCGTCGGCCCACAGGTGCTCCAGGTCGTAATAGGTGCGGGTGCCCGGCACAAAGACGTGCACGATGACCCCCGAATAATCCAGCAGGATCCAGTTCTTGGAGTCGAAGCCCTCGGTGTGGTAGGGCTCGATCCCCTCCTGCGAAAGCTGGAACTGCACCTCGTCGGCCAAAGACGCCACCTGGGTGGTGGACGTGCCCGACGCGATGACGAAGTAATCGGTCAGGACGGTCAGGTCCTGCACCTTCAGCACCCGGAGCTGCTGGGCCTTTTTCTTATCCAGGATCTTTGCGATGCGGATGGCCAGGGTCTTGCTGTCGTTCAGATTTTCCATAGGTTCCCTTTCTTTTGTATTTTGATGCAGGGGGCTCTGGCCCCCTGTCACTGTGCGGCGTTCTGGCCGCCGGCGGGCTGGCCGTCGGTGGTCACGGCGCCCTGCACGTCGGTGTCTCCCTGCAGGATGGCGTCGTCCGATTCCTTATCCAGCTGGCCCACAAACTGGATGTTGGCGCTGGTGGACACCGACCCGTGGGGCCAGTCGTCGGTGACGAGGTTGAGCTCTTCTTCGCTCACCGGGCCGGTGTAGGTGCGGAAATACGTGTTCAGCAGCTCGGCGATGGAGCCGGCGTCCGGCACCACGCAGGAGTAGCCTGCAAAGCTGTCGGTGGCGCCCACGAAGGGCACCCCGCCCGAAAAGACGGGGGTCTGGGCGATCATAATATTGGCGCTGTCGATCCGCATGAAGGACACCGCCAGCTTGCCCAGGGTGACCAGGTCCATATCCGTCTGGATATAGTTGTTGAAGATGATGGGCATCTGGTTGAGGATGTCCTGGATGCCCATGGAGCGGGCCCGCTTGAACAGGGCGGCGTAGAAATACCGCTGCATGTTCAGCCGGTCGATGTCGGCATTCTCGTAGCCCTGGCCGTGGCGGTTGCGGACAAAGAACTCGGCCGAAGCGCCGTCCAGGTTGCGGTAGCCCTTGGCCAGGAAACTGCCGTTGTACTCCATGTCGTGGGGGATATACACCTCGATGCCGCCAAAATTGTCCACCACCTCGGTGAGGGCCTCCATGTTGATGGTGACGTAGTAGTCCACCGGCAGCTTATACTGGTCGTAGATGACCTCGGCCAGGGCGGCGATGCTGCCCCCGTTGGACAGGGCCACCGAGTTGATCTGGTAGTTGGAGGCCTTGTAGGTCTTGCCGCTGGACAGGGTGATGGTGCGGTTCGAGGTGGTCACCAGGGTGTTGCGGGGGATCTGCAGCATCCGCAGCGCCCCGCCCTTGATGTCGAACTGGCAGTAAAGGATCATGTCCGTCATGCCGTCGTTGGAGCCGTCGCCGTAGGCGCGGCCCTCCTCGTAGTCGATGCCGCAGACCAGGATGTTCACCACATCCCCCTTGTACTCCTCCAGGGTCTGGATCTCCTCCACGATGGAGGGGGCGGTGGAGTCGGGGCGGATGCTCTCCTGCACCCGGTTGACGTATTGGACGGCGTAGATCACCCCGCAGCCCACCAGGGCCATGCACCCCAGCACGATGGCCAGGGGCAGCCACAGGGGGGAGCGGCGGCGCTTTTTCCGCCGCCCGCCGCCCGAGCTGTGGCGGGGCGGTTCCCGGCCCGGGCCGCCCCGGCCGGGGTCGGGCTCAGTGCGGCGGGGGGGCGCCGGGGGCTCGGCCTCGCCGGCGGCAGGCCGGAAAAAGCTCTGGCCGTCGTCCTCCTGGGGGGCCGGGCCGCTGGGCGGCGGAGGTGGCGCCTTGGGCGGAACCCCGCCCTCTGCCCCGCCCCCTGCCGACGGCGTACCCAGTGAACGGTCTGTATTGATGCGGCGGGGCGTTCCACTCATAGTCATATCTCCTTCAAGGGCCTGCCGGCGGCAGGCCGTCTATTGGTATGCGGTCCAAAAAAACAGTGCTTGTAACAGTATAGCATTCTCGGGCAGAATCTGCAACAACCTGCCCCCCGTTTTACGAAACCTTCACGGGAGGCCGCGCTTATCTGCCCTCCCGGGCGGCCAGCAGCCGGGCAAAATCGTCCCGGGCAGCGGCGGACATGGGGTCCAGGGGCTTGCCCCCGTGCTTGACGAAGGAGACCGACTCGTTCAGCGCCGCCAGCATGGCCCGGTCGATGTCCTCAAAAGCCAGCCTGCGGAGGGACTCCACCCCGTCAAAATCCCGCTCGGCGCTGGTCATGTCGGCCAGGAACAGGATCTTGTCCAGCAGGGTCATCCCCGGCTTGCCCGCCGTGTGGCAGGCCACCGCCGAAAGGACGGCCTCGTCGGTGACGCCCCACTCGGTCCGGGCCAGGATGGCCGCGCACACCCCGTGCCAGATGGGGGTGGGGCGGTTCTCGGTGTCCCCGGCCAGGTCGGGATGGGCCCGCAGCAGGGCCAGCTGCTCGGCGGTGGGCATCTCCTTGGCGGTGTCGTGGAGCAGGGCGGCCAGGGCGGCCTGGTCCGGGTCGGCGCCGTAGTGCCCGGCCAGCTTGACGGCCATCTTTTCCACGTTCAGGGTATGGTGATAGCGCTTGTCGCCCAGCCGCTTGCGGGCAAGGGCTTTTGCTTGCTTCAGGTCCATAGGGAAGTCTCCTTTCGTTGCAGGTTCAGGGGCAGGCGTCCGGGTGGATGCAGCGGCGGGGCTGCTCCGGCGGCTCGGGGGCGGCGTACAGCCCCTCCCGCCGGATCACCGCACGGACGCTTTCCGGCAGGGCGGCGGCGCAGTCCTGCCCGGCGGCCAGGCGGCGGCGCAGCTCGCTGCTGGCCATGGGCAGCGCTTCCACCGGGGCCAGCAGGATATGGCTGCCCGCCGGGTCCAGGCTGCGGGCGGCCTCATGGAGGGCGCCGTCGTCCCCGATCCGGCGGCTGACCACCACCAGCCGCGCCAGCTGCAGGATGTCCTGCCAGCGGTACCACTCCCGGAACGTCTCCAGCATATCGCTGCCCACCGTCAGGTACAGGGTGGCGCCGGGCCAGGCTCGGGCCAGCATCTCCAGGGTGAGGACGGTGTAATTGCGCCGGCCCTGGGCCGCCTGCCGGATCTCCCAGTCGCTGACGGTCACCCGGGGCAGGCCGGGCAGGCCCTGCAGCCCGGCAAAGCAGCGGCACATCTCCAGCCGGAGGGCGGCGGGGGTGGCGCTGGCGGCCTTGTGGGGCGGCACGCCCGCCGGCATCACCACCGCCAGGTCGGGCAGGACCCGGCCCGCCGCGGCCCGGAGGTTGTTCAGGTGGCCGTTGTGGGGCGGGTCGAAGGTGCCGCCGTAGAGCAGCACTTTCATTTCAGCAGGTCAGCGTAGGCGCTGTCCTTCTTTTTTTGCAGGTACAGCACGAACTTGGAGCCGATCACCTGCACGCAGTCCGCCCCGGTGGCCTCGGCCAGCAGGACCGACGCCTCCCGGGCGTTGTACATGCTGGTCTCCAGCACCTTCAGCTTGATCAGCTCCCGGGCGTCGAGGCAGTTTTTCACCGCGTCGATCAGGGGCTGGTCGATCTCCCCCTTGCCGATCTGAAAGACCGGGTCCATGGTGTTGGCCTTGCCGCGCAGGATGGCGCGCTGTTTACTAGTAAGCATATGTTTCTCCCGTATTACTTAACGTTGTTTTGTTTCAAAAAAGCGTCCAGCCCGGCTTCCAGCGCTTCCAGGGCGCGGCCGCGGTGGCTGATGGCGTCTTTTTCCGCCGGGGTCAGCTGGGCGTAGCTGGCCCCCTCGGTGTTGGGGCGCTTGCCGCCCCCCTCCACCCCCCGCTCGTCGGGGATGAACAGCGGGTCGTACCCGAAGCCGTAGGCCCCGGGCAGCCGCGCAAAGGCCACCCGGCCGGGGCACTCCCCCATGCAGGTGAGGGACGCGCCGCCCGGCAGCATCAGGCAGACCGCCGAGACGAACCTGGCCCCCCGGCGGCCCGCCGGGACCTCCCGCATCGCTTCCAGCAGCTTGTCGTTGTTGGCCTCGTCGTCCCCGTGGCGGCCGCAGTAACGGGCGCTGTAGACCCCCGGCGCGCCGTCCAGGGCGTCCACGCACAGGCCCGAGTCATCGGCGACGGTGGGCAGGCCGCTGGCCGCCGCAAAGGCCGCCGCCTTGATGGCCGCGTTTTCGGCAAAGGTGGCGCCGGTCTCCTCGGGGTCCAGGTCCAGGCCCAGCTCGTTCTGGCTGAGCACCTGATGGCCCTGCTTTTCCAGAATGCGGCGCAGCTCTTTGAGCTTGCCGGAGTTGCCGGTGGCAGCACAGATCTTCATGGTCAGCTCCTCCATTTGCGGGGCAGCAGCTCTTCCACAAAGCCTGCCGCGTCAAAGGGCAGCAGGTCGTCGATGGCCTCCCCCACCCCGATGAACCGCACCGGCAGGCCCAGCCGCTGCTTGACCGCCACCACGCAGCCGCCCTTGGCGGTGCCGTCCAGCTTGGTCAGGATGACGCCGCTGGCGTCGGCGGCCTTGCAGAACTCGCGGGCCTGGCTGATGGCATTCTGGCCGGTGATGGCGTCCAGCACCAGCAGGGTCTCCAGGCTGGCGTCCGGGGCGGCCTTGCGGACGCTGCGGCTGATCTTGGACAGCTCGGCCATCAGGTTGGCCTTGTTGTGCAGGCGGCCGGCGGTGTCCGCGATGACCATATCATAGCCCCGCGCCTCGGCCGATTTGACGGTGTCGAAGATGACCGCCGCGGGGTCGGCCCCCTCGCCCGCCTTGACGATGGGCACCCCCGCCCGGCCGGCCCAGATGTCCAGCTGCTCGCTGGCGGCGGCCCGGAAGGTGTCGCCCGCGGCCAGCATGACCCGGCGGCCCTGCTCCCGGTAATAGTGGGCCAGCTTGGCGATGCTGGTGGTCTTGCCCACCCCGTTGACCCCGATGACCAGGATGACGGCCGGCCGGCCGGACAGGTCCATCTCCCCTGCCGGCTCCATCTCCTCCCGCAGGATCTCCCGCAGGGCGTCCATGGCCTGGTCGCCGGTGCGCAGATGCTGGGCCTTGACTGCTTCCCGCAGCCGCTCCACCAGGCGGAGGGCCACATCCGCCCCGACGTCGGCCAGGATCAGCTGCTCTTCCAGATCGTCGTAGAGATCGTCGGTGATCTCGGCCCCGGTCAGGGCGTTGACGATGTTGCCCCAGAAGCCGGTGCGGGTCTTCTTGAGGCCGTTTTCCATCTTTTCCTTGTTTTTTCTTCCGAACAGACCCATAGGGGCAAACCTCCTGCTGTTCTTTTCCGTTGATGTAGATTCAGGACACCAGCGTCGCGTCCACCTGCTCCAGGTCCAGCCGGAGCAGTTTGGAGATGCCGTCCTCCTGCATGGTCACGCCGTAGAGGATGTCGGCGGCCTCCATGGTGCCGCGGCGGTGGGTGATGACGATGAATTGGGTCTTGCCGCTGATCCGCCGCAGATACTGGGCAAAGCGGACCACGTTGGCGTCGTCCAGGGCGGCCTCGATCTCGTCCAGGATGCAGAAGGGCGAGGGGTTGACCGCCAGGATGGCGAAATAGATGCTGATGGCGACGAGGGCGCGCTCCCCGCCCGAGAGGGCCTCCAGGTTCTTGATGACCTTGCCCGGGGGGCTGACCCGGATCTCGATGCCGCTGTTCAGCACGTCGTTTTCGTCCTCGAGGGCGAGGGAGGCCTCGCCCCCGCCGAACAGCTCGGCAAAGACCCGGCCGAAGTGGCCGTTGATGGCGGCGAAGTTCCGGCGGAAGATGTCCCGCATCTGGCCGTTCAGCTCGCCGATCATCCGGACCAGCCGGTCCCGGCTCTCCTCCACGTCCTCCACCTGGGCCTTGAGGCTCTCGTAGCGGCCGCGGACCTCCTGGTATTCCTCCACGGCCCCCACGTTGACGCTGCCCAGGGCCCGCATCTTGCCGCGCACCTCGGCCACCTGGGCCCGCAGGGCGGCCAGGCTGGCATACTCCACGCAGAATTTGGCGGCCTCGGTGGGGGTCAGCTGGTATTCGTCCCAGAGTTTGGCTGCCAGCTGGTCGTACTCCCCTTCGGCGGCGCTTTTGCGCTCCGACAGGCGGGCCATTTCCCGGCTGGCGTCCTCACGGTTTTCGGCGGCGGCGCGGGCGGCGGCCTGGGCTTTGGTCTCGGCGGCCTGCCGCTCCATCCGGCGGCCGGCGGCGGCCTGGATGGCCGCCTCCTTTTCCCGGACGGCGTCGCGGCTGCGCCGGGTCTGGTCCTTCACTTCCTGGATGGCCCGGAGGATCTCCCCGTCCCTGGCCTCCAGGTCGCGGATGGCGGCGGTCAGGCTGTCCTGATGGGCGCCGGCGTCGGCCAGGCGCTGCTCCCAGTCCGCGATGCGGCTGCGGCAGAGCTCGGCGTCCTTTTGGCAGGCCAGCTGGTCCATCCGTTTTTGGGCCAGCGCGTCGGCCAGCTCGGCCTGACGGGCAGCGAAGCTGTCCCCGCCCTCGGTCAGGCGGGCCAGCTCGGCGGTCAGGGCGCCGGCCTCGGCCTCGAGGGCGGCCCGGGCCTCGGCCGCTTTTTCCGCGGCCTCGGCCTGTCTCCCGGCTTCGGAGGCCAGGGCGCCGGCCTCGGCGGAGCGCTGGCGGGCGGCTTCCTCCGCCTGGCGGACCGCCTGCTCCAGGCGCTTGCCCTCGGCTTCGGCCCGGACGCGGTCGCCGGCGGCGGTGCGTTCCTCGCCTTCGGCGGCGGTCAGCTCGGCGGCCACGGCGTCGGCCTGGCTCTTGCACTGGGCGGTGCGCAGCCGGGCGGCGGTGCAGTCCCGGGCCAGGCCCGCGATCTTGTCCTGCAGCTCCCGGATCTCCTGCCGGCGGGTGAACAGGCCTGCCGACCGCTGGACGCTGCCGCCGGTGAAGCTGCCCCCGGCGTTGACCACTTGGCCGTCCATGGTGACCACCCGGTTGCGGTAGTGCAGCTCCCGGGCCACCCGGGCGGCGGCGTGGATGTCCTCCACCACCACGATCCGGCCCAGAAGGTAGGAGACGATGTTCCGATACCGCTCCTCGGCCCGGACCAGGCTGCTGGCCAGCCGGGCCTGCAGGGGCAGCTCGCCCCGGAACAGCCCCGGCTGGACCGTGTCCAGAGGCAGGAAGGTGGCGCGGCCGGCGTTTTCCCGGCGCAGCAGGGCGATGCCTGCCTTGGCGGCGGCCTCGTTTTCCACCACGATGTTCTGCAGGGCGGCGCCCAGGGCGGTCTCCACCGCCAGCTCGCACCCGGCCTCCACCGTCAAAATGGAGGACACCGGGCCGACGACGCCCTGCAGCCGCCCGCCGGCGGCCGCCTGCATCACCGCCCGCACCGAGTGCTGATAGCCCTCCATGTTCTTTTCCAGCTCCTGCAGCACGTTCAGCCGCTGGGCGGCGGCGTCCCGGGCACGGGCCAGCTCCTGCTCGGCCTCCGAGGCGGCGGCCAGGGCCTTTTTGCGGCTGTTCAGCTTGAGGGCCAGCCCCGCCCGGACGTTGGCCAGCTGCTTTTCGCTGCCCGCCAGCATGTCCAGGTATTTGCCCGTGTCCGCAAGGTTCTCCTGCAGCCCGGCCAGGCGGTCCTGCTCGGCCCGGGCGGCGGCCTGGGCTTCGGGCAGGCGGCCCCGGGCCGACTCGGCGGCAGCGCGGGCCGCGGCCTCCTCCACCCGGGCGGCGGTCTCCCGATCGGTCACGTCCGCCAGGCGGGCCCGCAGCGCGGCCTGCCGGGCGCTGGCCGCGTCGGTGCGGCTTTGCAGCCCGGCCAGCTGCTGCTCCAGCTCACCGGCCTCTGCCGCCAGGGCTTCGGCCCTGCGGTCCAGCTCCCGGGCTTCGTCCTTCTGGCGCTCCAGCCCGGCGGCGGCCGCCTCCCGGCCGGTCTGGCCCGTGGCCAGCTCGGCCCGCAGGCTTTCGGCGCTCTGGCGGGCGTGGGCCCGGTCGTTTTCCAGCACGGCGATCCGGCTGTCGCTGCCGCTGATCTGCTCGGTGATACTGCGGATATCCCCATTCAGGCGCTCGATCTCCACGGTGAGGCGCTGCGCCTGCATACGGATCTCCTCAGCCTCCTGCTGGGACGCCTTGTCCTGGCTGTCCCAGCGCTCAAAGGCCGCCTGGGCCGTCTCGTAGTCCCGCTGCAGCTGCTGCATGGCGGCCCGTGCCGCGCGGATGCTCTCCACCCAGAGGGTGACCTCCAGCCCTTTGCGGCGGCTGGCCAGCTCCAGGTAGGCTTTGGCCTTTTCGGCCTCCCGGGCCAGGGGGCCCACCCGGCTTTCCAGCTCGCCCAGGATGTCCCGCAGCCGCTCCAGGTTGGCCTGGGCGGCGGCGAGGCTGTGCTCGGCCTCGGTGCGGCGGTAGCGGTACTTGGCGATGCCGCAGGCTTCTTCAAAAATTTCCCGCCGCTCGCTGCCCTTGGCGGCCACGATCTCGGCGATGCGGCCCTGCCCGATGATGGAATAGCCGTCCCGGCCGATGCCGGTGTCCAGCAGCAGCTCGTAGACGTCCTTCAGCCGGCAGGCCTGGCCGTTGATGGTGTATTCGCTGTCCCCCGAGCGGTAGTACCGCCGCCCGATGGTGACCTCCGGCGCGTCCAGGTCCAGGGTGTGGTCGGTGTTGTCCAGCGTCAGCCGGACCGACGCATACCCCATGGCCCCCCGCCGCCGGGTGCCGCCGAAGATGACGTCCTCCATTTTGCCGGCGCTGCGCAGCTGGCGGCTGCTGGTCTCCCCCAGCACCCAGCGGATGGCGTCGGAAAGGTTGCTTTTGCCCGAGCCGTTGGGCCCCACCACCCCGGTGACGCCCCGGCCGAACGTGATCTTGACCTTGTCGGGAAAACTCTTGAAGCCCTGGATCTCCAGTTCCTTCAATACCATCGGTCAGGCGTCCCCCAGGACGCCCAGCAGCTTGAGGGCCTCCCGCGCGGCGTGCTGTTCCGCCGCCTTTTTGCTGCGCCCCTCGCCCCGGGCCACACAGTCGGAGTTGAAGCGGACCGCCACCACAAAGTGCTTGTCGTGGTCGGGGCCGGTCTCCTTTTCCACCACGTAGCTGAGGCGCTCCTCGGGGTTCTGCTGGACGATCTCCTGCAGGCGGGTCTTGTAGTCGGCCTCGGCGTGCTTGCCCTCGGTGATGAAGGGCAGGATGAACTTCCGGGCCACCTCCATCCCGCCGTCCAGGTAGAGGGCGGCGATGAGGGCCTCGAAGGCGTCCGAGACCACGCTGGGCCGCTCCCGGCCGCCGCAGCGCTCCTCCCCCTTGCCCAGGCGGAGGTAGTCCCCCAGGTGGATCTCCTGGGCGAACTGGAACAGCGCCCCCTCGCTGACCAGGCTGGACCGGATGCGGGTCAGGTCCCCCTCCGGGCGGTCGGCGTAGGCGTGGAACAGGTAGTCGGCCGAGACGATCTGCAGCACGCTGTCGCCCAGGAACTCCAGCCGTTCGTTGTGGGCCACCGGGACGCGGCTCTCGTTGGCATAGCTGGTGTGGGTCAGGGCCGTGGCCAGCAGGCCGGGGTCCTTGAAGGTGTAGCCGATGATCTTTTCAAGCGGATGCGCCATGGATGCTATGCCCTCCTTTCAGGTCAGTTTTCGGTTTGGTTGGCTTGGGCCGCGGCGGCGTTGGCGGCGGCCACATCGTCCAGGGCGGCCTGCATGGTGCCGCACAGGTCGTTTTCCACGCAGATCTTTGCCTGGCGGATGGCGTTCTTGATGGCCTTGGCCTTGGACGAGCCGTGGGCCTTGATGACCGGCTGCCGTGCCCCCAGGAAGGGCGCGCCGCCGTACTCCTCGCTGTCCATCTGCTTTTTCAGCTCGGCCACCTTGCCCTTCATCATCAGGCCGGCCAGCTTGCCGGTGGTGCTGGAATAGAAGGCGCCCTTGACCATGCCCATGATCATCTTGGCCATGCCCTCGGTCAGCTTGAGCACCACGTTGCCGGTAAAGCCGTCGCAGACCACCACGTCCACGTTGCCGGAGGGGATGTCCCGGGGCTCTACGTTGCCCACAAAGCGGATGCCCGGGGTGGTCTTGAGCTTCTGGTGGGCCTCCCGCAGCAGCGGGGTGCCCTTGGACTCTTCCGCGCCGTTGTTGACCAGGGCGCAGGAGGGGTCCTTGCGGCCTTCCACCCGCTGCATATAGCAGGTGCCCATGACGGCGAAAGCCTCCAGCATATCCACCCGGCACTCCACGTTGGCGCCGGCGTCCAGCAGCAGGTAGGCGCCTTTCTGGGCGGGGATCATGGTGGCCAGGGCGGGGCGCTTGATGCCCCGCAGGGCCCGGACGATCAGGCTGGTGCCCACATGGAGGGCGCCGGTGCTGCCGGCCGAGACAAAGGCGTCGCCCTTGCCGTCCTTGAGCATATTCAGGCCCACCACGATGGTGGAGTCCTTCTTCTGGCGGACGGCGCGGGCCGGCTCGTCGCACATCTCGATGTTCTCGGTGCAGTTGACCAGCTCGATGCCCTCGAGGGAGATGTGGTTGTCCGCCGCTGTCTTGCGGATCAGCGCCTCGCTGCCCAGGCCCACGACCTGGACGCCGTACTCCTTGACGGCCTGTGCGGCCCCTTCCAGCGGGGCCAGGGGGGCGTTGTCGCCGCCCATCAGATCCAGAATGATTTTCATACTCTCTTCCTTTCTGCCGTGCTAGACGGCCTGGTTCTGTTCGTCCAGCCATCGCTGGAAGCTGGCCACCGCCCGCTCGGCCTGGGCCATGTAGCGCAGCCGCTTGTCCCGGGGCCGGTCGGCCAGAGGGGGCAGGATGCCCATATTGGCCCCCATGGGCTGAAAATGCTTGTTTTCGGCCGTCAGGTACTGCATCAGGGCCCCGCACATGGTGTCGGGCGGGGGCGGCGTGTAGGGCCTGCCGGTCAGGCGGGCATACAGGCTGCGGGCGGCCAGCAGGCCGGAGGCCGCGCTCTCCATATAGCCCTCGAAGCCGGTGATCTGCCCGGCAAAGAACACGTTGGGGTGCGCCTTCAGGTACAGCCCGGAGGTCAGCACCCGGGGCGCGTCCAAAAAGGTGTTGCGGTGCATCACCCCGTAGCGGACGAACTCGGCCTGCTCCAGCCCGGGGATCATGGAGAACACCCGCTTCTGCTCCCCCCACTTGAGGTTGGTCTGGAAGCCTACGATGTTGTACAGGGTACGCTCCCGGTTTTCGGCCCGCAGCTGGACATTGGCCCAGGGGCGGTGGCCGGTGCGTGGGTCGGTGAGGCCCACCGGGCGCAGGGGGCCGTAGCGCATGGTGTCGGCCCCCCGGGCGGCCATGATCTCGATGGGCATGCAGCCCTCGTAGACGGTGACGGCGTCGGCCTTTTTGCCCACGGCGTCGGGATCGGGGGCGGCCCGGGCCTCCTTGTCGAACGCGTGGAGGGGGGCCCGCTCGGCGGCCACCAGGGCCGCGTGGAAAGCCTCGTACTCCGCCTTGTTGAAGGGGCAGTTCAAATAGTCCGCCTCCCCCCGGCCGTAGCGGGACGCCGCGAACACCTTGCCGTAGTCCAGGCTCGCAGCGGTGACGATGGGGGCCACCGCGTCGTAAAAGTGCAGGCGGCTGTCCCCGGTCAGACGGGCGATGGCGTCGGCCAGGGCCCCCTCGGTCAGGGGGCCGGTGGCGATCAACACCGGCTCGGCCTCGTCGATGGCAACGGCCTCTTCCCGGCGGACGGTGATGTTGGGGTGGGCCTCCACCAAAGCGGTGACCCGCGCGCTGAAGGCGTCCCGGTCCACCGCCAGGGCCCCGCCGGCGGCCACCCGGACCGCCTCGGCGGCGGGCAGCAGGCTGGAGCCCATCCGGCGCATCTCCTCCTTCAGCAGGCCGGAGGCAGAGTCCAGCCGCTCGGCCTTGAGGCTGTTGGAGCAGATCAGCTCGGCAAAGCCGGCGCTCTTGTGGGCGGGGGAAAAGTGGACGGGCTTCTGCTCGTACAGGGTGACCTGCACCCCCTGCCCCGCCAGCCAGAGGGCGGCCTCGCAGCCGGCCAGGCCCGCCCCGATGATCTTGATGTGCAATGTGGTATCCTCGTTTCGTTTCAACTTGCGGGGGGCTCAGCCCTTGGGCACCGGCATCTCGAAGCCGCAGCCCTCCCGGGCGCAGTACAGCTTGGACCCATGGCGGAACAGGGTGGCGCCGCATTTTTCGCACTTGGTGGGCACCGGCACGTCCCAGGTCATAAAGTCGCAGTCGGGGTAGCGCTCGCAGGCGTAGTAGATGCGGCCCCGGGTGCTCTTGCGCTCCAGCATGCGGCCCTGGCCGCACTTGGGGCAGATGCCGCCGGTGTCCTTGACCAGGCGCTTGGTGCCCCGGCACTCGGGGAAGCCGCTGCAGGCCAGGAACTTGCCGTACTTGCCCACCTTGATGACCATGGGCCGGCCGCACAGGGGGCACACCTCGCTGGAAGGCTCGTCGGGCACCTTGACCTTTTTGCCCTCCATGTTCTTTTCGGCGGCCTGCAGGCTGGCGCCAAAGTCCTTGTAAAAGCCGTCGATGGTCTGGCGCCAGTCGGCCTTGCCGCTCTCGATCTTGTCCAGGTTCTTTTCCATCTGGGCGGAAAAGTCCACGTCCACGATCCGGGGGAACTGCTCCAGCATCAGGCTGTCCACCGTGCGGCCCAGGGGGGTGGGCTTGAGCTTTTTCTGGTCCCGCTCCACATAGCCCCGGTCGATGATGGTGGTGATGATGGGCGCGTAGGTGGAGGGCCGGCCGATGCCGTTTTCTTCCAGGGCCTTGATGAGGGAGGCCTCGGTGTAGCGGGCGGGAGGCTGGGTGAACTTCTGCTCGCTCTTGAGCTGCACCAGGCCCAGCACCTGCCCCTGCTCCAGGGGAGGCAGGGCGGTCTCCTTTTTCTCTTTGTCCTCCACCGCTTCCTCGTACAGGGCGGTGAAGCCGTCGAAGGTGACGGTGAAGCCGCTGGCCTTGAACCGGTAGTCCGCCGCGCAGACGGTGACCGAAACGGTGTCCATCTGGCAGTCGGCCATCTGGCTGGCCATAAAGCGGCTCCAGATCATCCGGTACAGTTTGGCGGTGTCGCCCGAGATGCTCCTGTCCACCTCGTCGGGGGTCAGGGCGGGCATGGACGGCCGGATGGCCTCGTGGGCATCTTGGGCGGCGGTGGCGCTCTTGGTCTTCCAGGTGCGCTTATGGGGGCAGATATACTGTTCCCCGTAAGCCCCCGCAATATATTCCCTGGCCGCGGCCACCGCCTCGTCCGAGATGCGCAGGCTGTCGGTACGCATATAGGTGATCAGGCCCACGGTGCCGTGGCCGGCGATGTCCACGCCCTCGTAAAGGGTCTGGGCGGCCCGCATGGTGCGGGTGGCGGTAAAGCCCAGCCGCCGCGACGCCTCCTGCTGCAGAGTGCTGGTGATGAAAGCGGGGGTGGGCTGTTTGGTCCGCTTGCCTCGCCGCAGTTCCCCCACCGTGTACTGGGCGCCCGCCAGGCCCTGCTCGATGGCCCGGGCCTCGGCCTCGGTCCTGGGCAGCAGCTTTTTGCCCGAGGCGTCGGCGGACAGGCGGGCGGTGAACTTTTTGCCCGCCGCGCTGAGGGTGGCGTCCACGTTCCAGTATTCTTCGGGGACAAAGGCTTCGATCTCCTTTTCCCGGTCGTCGATCAGGCGGACGGCCACGCTCTGGACGCGGCCCGCCGACAGGCCCCGGCGGATCTTCCGCCACAGGAAGGGGCTCAGCTTGTAGCCCACCAGCCGGTCCAGCACACGGCGGGCCTGCTGGGCGTTGAACAGGTCTTCGTTGATGGGGCGGGGATGGGCCATCCCCTCCTTGACCCCCTTTTTGGTGATCTCGTCGAAGGTGACCCGGTTGGGCTGGGCGGGGTCGATGCCCAACAGGCTGGCCAGGTGCCAGCTGATGGCCTCCCCTTCCCGGTCCGGGTCGGTGGCCAGCAGGACGCCGTCGGCCTTTTTGGCCTTGGCCTTCAGCTCCTTGATGAGTTTTTCCTTGCCTTTGATATTGATGTACTGGGGCGTATAGCCGTGCTCTACATCAATGCCAAGCTGGGAGGTGGGCAGGTCCCGGATGTGGCCCATGCTGGCCGTCACCTCGTAATCCTTGCCCAGATATTTGCCAATGGTCTTCGCCTTGGCGGGCGATTCCACAATAACCAGTTTCGCCATTCTTGCACTTACCTCGGTCTGTCCCGGCCCGCAGGGCGGGCGGGGCGTTTCTTATCATCGTGTGGGATGGGGCGCGCCCTTCCGGTGTTGTTTGCCGTTTCAGAGCAGAATATACCGCTGGCCCGGCAGGGCCTTGATCCGGCCGGCCAGCTCCAGCCCCATCAATACGGCCGCCAGAGCCGCGGCCTGCATCCCGCAGGCGGCGGCCAGCTCTTCCAGGCTTTTGGGCTCGGAGCCGGCGCAGGCCAGCACCTTCCGCTGGGTCTCGGTCAGGGGCGGCTCCTGCCGGTCGGGCACGGGGGCCGCGCGCAGGCTCAGCTCTTCCAGGATCTCCTCCGCCGAGAGGGCCATCCTGGCCCGCCCCAACTGGATCAGCCGGTTGGTGCCCGCGGCGTTCTCCCGGCCGATGTCCCCGGGCAGGGCAAAGATCTTCCGCCCGTAGCGCTCGGCGTGGGCCACGGTGGACATGGTGCCGCTGCGCTCCCGCGCCTGCACCACCACCAGCGCCCGCGCCAGCCCTGCGATCAGCCGGTTGCGCTGCAAAAAGCCGTTGCGCCCGGCCAGGTTGTCCCCGGGGGGATACTCGCCCACGACGCAGCCGCCGGCCTCGATCTCCTCCCGCAGCCAGCGGTTGGAGGCGGGGTAGGTGCGGTCGATGGGGACGCCCTGCACCCCGATGGTGGGGCCGGCCCCCTCCAGGGCGGCCCGGTGGCACACGCTGTCCAGCCCTTCGGCCAGGCCGCTGACGATCACCGCGCCGCCCCGGGCCAGGTCCCGGCCCAGCCCGGCGGCCATCTGGCAGCCGTAGGGGTCGGGGCGGCGGCTGCCCACCATCCCGATCAGGCCGGGCGCGTTCAGCCAGGCGGGGTCCCCGGTGCAGTACAGCACCAGGGGCATATCCGGGATGCGGGTCAGGGCCAGGGGGTAGTCGGGATGGTCGAAGGGGATCACCTGCACCCCCAGAGCCTGGCAGCGCCGCGCCAGCGGGCGGAAGGCTTCGGGCGTATTGTCCGGCTGCACCGCACGGCGGGCCGCCGCGGGGCCGGCCGCCTCCCGGAAGGCGGGGGTCTCCCGCTCGTTCCAGGCCAGGCGGGCGTCGCCCCCGCACCAGGCCAGCAGCCGGCCGGCATGGGCGCTGGCGGGGCCCAGGGTGTGGGCCAGCCACAGCCAGCACAGCAGGGCCTCCGGGGGCTCCTGCTGCCCAAACAGGCTCTGCTGGGTCCACAGGCCGGCGGTCACAGCCCGGCCCCCCGGAAGTGCCACAGCAGGATGCTGCCGGCAATGCCGGCGTTCAGGCTTTCCACCCGGTCGGTCATGGGGATGCGGACGGTCCGGTCGCAGGCGGCGATGGTCGCCTCGGTCAGGCCCTGGCCCTCGCTGCCGATGACCACGCAGACCCCGCCGGGGCCGGCCTTGGCGTCGCCCAGGGGCTGGGAGCGGTAGAGGGCGGCGGCCAGGCACTCGATGCCCTTGCGCCGCAGCTCGCCGATGACCGGGGGCATGGCCCCCGCCTCGATGACGGGCAGCTGGACTGCCGCCCCCATGGAGGCCCGCAGGGTCTTGGGGGCGTAGGGCGCGGCGCACCCCTCGGACAGGATCACCCCGTCAAAGCCGAAGGCGGCGGCGCTGCGCAGCAGGGTGCCCACGTTGCCCGGGTCCTGCACCCCTTCCAGCGCCAGGTAGCGCCCGCCGGGGCGCACCTCCTCCAAAGTGTGCGCCGGGGTGCGGAACACCCCGAACACCCCCTGCGGGGCGGGCACGCCGGCCAGCTTGGCGGCCACATGGTCCTCCACCAGAAAGTGCTCCCCGGGCAGCGCCGCCAGCCGGGGGCATTTTTCGGCCGCGGCGGCGGTGAGGAACAGCGTCTCCAGCTGCGCGGCGCGGGCCAGCTCGGGGCACAGCTTGCGCCCCTCGGCAAAAAAGCGGCCTTCGCTGCGGCGGAACGCCCCGCTGGCCGCCAGCTTGCAGGCGTATTTGATCCGGGCGTTGTCCCGGCTGGTGATCTTTTCCATGGTCTGTCCTCCGTCGTCGCCGCCCAAAACAAAAACAGGGCCGTCCCGCCGGGCGCTGTGCCGCGGCAGGGCGTGGGCCCTGTTCTGTCTGCCTGCCAGGCGTTCAGGGCCTTGCTGCATTCCAACACATACAAAATCGACGCCCGCGTATGCGCGCGGGCGTCTTAAGGTTTTCAGGTTTTATCAGGCGTTCTTCACAGACTCGACCAGGGCGGCAAAGCTGCCGGGATCGTTGATCGCCATCTCGCTGAGCATCTTGCGGTTCAGCTCGATGCCGGACTTCTTCAGGCCGGCCATGAAGGTGGAGTAGTTCATGCCCAGAGGACGGACAGCGTTGTTGATGCGGCAGATCCACAGGCTGCGGAACTGACGCTTCTTCATGCGGCGGCCAGCCAGAGCGTAGTTGCCGCTCTTCATGACCTGCTGCTTGGCCATCTTGAAATGCTTGCTCTTGGAGCCGTAGAAGCCCTTGGCCAGCTTGAGCATCTTCTTGCGACGTTTGTGGGTCATCGTTGCGCCTTTAATACGTGCCATTTTTTCTATCTCCTTTTAACGTAACAAACGGGTCAGTCTCTTGGTCCGCCGGGGGCTCAGCCGTAGGGCAGCATCCGCTTCAGGGTAGCGGCGTTGGTGCTGTCCACATAGCAGGGCTGACGGTAGCCGCGGGTGAGCTTGGTGGTCTTCTTGGTCAGGATATGGCTGCGGAAGGCGTGGCCGCGCTTGATCTTGCCGTTCTTGGTGAGCTTAAAGCGCTTCTTTGCGCCGGAATGGGTCTTGAGTTTCATCTTAGCCATTTTCGGTATCCTCCTAAAATCAGTCCTTATTGGGTTTCGGGGTCAACAGAATGGACATGGTGCGCCCTTCCAGGACCGGCGGTTTGTCCATCGACGCCTGGGGCAGGGCGGCGGCAAAGCGCTTGAGCACCTCCGCGCCCAGGGCGCTGTGCGCCATCTCGCGGCCACGGAAACGGATCGAGGCCTTGACCTTGTGCCCCGCGGCGAGGAACTTGGCCGACTGGGTCACCTTGGTGTTGAAGTCGTTGGTGTCAATATTGAGCGAAAGGCGGGTCTCTTTGACTTCGACCACTTTCTGGTTCTTCTTGGCTTCCTTCTCCTTCTTCTGCTGCTCGAAGCGGTACTTGCCGTAATCCAGCAGCTTGCACACAGGGGGCTTGGCCTGGGGCGCGATCTTGACCAGATCCAGCCCGGCCTCCTCCGCCGCGCGCATGGCCGCCTGGATGGATACGACGCCCTTCTGTGCGCCGTCCGCACCGATCAGGCGGACTTCACGGTCACGAATCTGACCGTTGATCTCGAGTTCCTTCGATTTCCCGGTGGTAGCGATGGTCGATACACCTCCAAACAATGATCCATCAAGTCAACATAGAAAACGCGGCCACCCGTCCTCCGGGCAGCCGCGCACTGATCCACACAAAAACACAGCCCCATCTCTGGTAAGCTGGCTCCTGGTATAGCCCGGGGCCTGAAATGGCCTCCAAGGCGAGCGCGGCATGGCCGTAGCTGCTTTCTTTACCCGATGATTTTACCACAGCTGCAGCCGGCTGTCAAGGGGGAAATTTGCCGCCGGGGCGGCTTTTCTGTGCGGCGGGGGCGGCGCTTATTTAGACAACGTGCTCTGTCTTCCAGCAATATTTTGAAAGGATTCCGGCTTTTCGAATTGCCACCGGCACCGAAGTATGTTATACTTTACAAGAAAGACACGCAGATTTTCAGGAAAGGAGCAATGAATTGATTCAGAAAAACGTACTCATCGAGAAAGCGCGGGAGGCCGTGGACTCGGTGCTGCCCATCGCGCTGATCGTCAGCGTGCTGTGCCTTTTCCTGGTGCCGGTGGGCTCGGGGCTGATGCTGGCCTTCCTGGTGGGCACCGGGATGATCCTGGCCGGCATGGCCCTGTTCACCCTGGGGTCGGAGCAGTCCATGACCCAGATGGGCAACCTGGTGGGCGCGCGGCTGACCAAGTCCAAAAACATCCTGCTGATCCTGGCCGTCAGTTTCGTCATGGGGGTGGTCATCACCATGTCCGAGCCGGACCTGCAGGTGCTGGCCACCTATGTGCCCGGCATCGACCGGATGACCCTGGTGCTGACCGTTTCGGTGGGGGTGGGCCTGTTCTTAATGGTATGTATGGTCCGCATCCTGCTGGGTTTTGCGCTGCGGTGGCTGCTGCTGGCGTTTTACGCGGCGGTGTTCCTGCTGGCCTTCCGGTCCGACCCGGGGTTTTTGTCGGTGTCCTTCGACTCGGGCGGCGTCACCACCGGCCCCATGACCGTCCCCTTTATCATGGCGCTGGGCGTGGGCGTGGCCTCCATCCGCAGCGATGAAAAGGCCAAGGACGACAGCTTCGGCCTGGTGGCGCTGTGCTCCATCGGGCCCATCCTGGCGGTGATGCTGCTGGGGCTGCTGTATCCCGGCAGCACCGGCTCCACCACCATGGCGGTGGAGGAGTTCGCCCAGTCCACCCAGATCGGCTGGAGCTATCTGGAAGCGATCCCCGAGTACATGGCCGAGGTGCTGACCGCCCTGGCCCCCATCTTTGTGTTCTTCCTGCTGTTCCAGATGTTCACCCTGCGGCTGCCCGCGGCGCAGCTGGCCCGCATCGCGGTGGGCATCCTCTACACCTATGTGGGGCTGGTGCTGTTTTTGACCGGCGTCAACGTGGGCTTCGCCTCCCTGGGCTACACCCTGGGCGGCGAGATGGTCCGCCAGGGCATGGGCCTCCTGCTGATCCCGCTGGCGGTGCTGATGGGCTGGTTCATCATCAACGCCGAGCCCGCCGTCCATGTGCTGAACAAGCAGGTGGAGGACCTGACCAGCGGCGCCATCTCGGCCAAGGCCATGGGCCTGAGCCTGTGCGTGGCGGTGGCCATCGCCAACGGCCTGGCCATGATCCGGGTGCTGACCGGCCTGCCCATCCTGTATTTCGTGGTGCCGGGGTACCTGGTGGCCCTGGCCCTCACCTTCGTGGTGCCCCCCATCTTCACCGCCATCGCCTTCGACTCGGGCGGGGTGGCCTCGGGCCCCATGACCGCCACCTTTATGCTGCCCTTTGCCATGGGCGCCTGCGACGCCCTGGGCGGCAACATCATGACCGACGCCTTCGGCCTGGTGGCCCTGGTGGCCATGATGCCCCTGATCACCGTCCAGATCATGGGCGCCGTGTATGTGGTCAAGCTGCGCCGGTCGGTGGCGCCCGCCGCGGCCGCGCCCCTGCCGGCCTATGCCGACGACGAGATCATCGAGCTGTGGGAGGAGGTTGCCTGAATGGAGCTGAATTACGTCATCAGCATCACCGACCGCGACCAGATCCAGGAGCTGGCCGGATTGTTCCAGAGCCTTGAGCTGAACATGGGCCTGATCATGCTGGGCAAAGGCACCGCCACCAGCGAGCAGCTTTCCATCTACGGGCTGTCCAACACCGAAAAAGCCATCGTGTCCACGGTGGCCAGCGCCGAGGGCACCCGCCAGCTGATCCGGGCGGCCAAGCGCAAACTGTACATGGACATCCCGGGCAACGGCATCATGCTGACCATCCCCATTAAAAGCGTAGGAGGAGGAAGGACCTTGGCATATCTGACAGGCAACAAGACCCCGTCGGGCGGCGCGCCCGACCTGCACTTTGAGCACGAGCTCATCATCGCCGTGCTGAACGCGGGCTATTCCGACGCCGTGATGGACGCGGCCCGCACCGCCGGCGCCGGGGGCGGCACCGTGCTGCACGCCCGGGGCACCGGCACCAAGCAGGCGGAAAAGTTCTTCGGCGTGTCGCTGGCGGAGGAAAAGGACATCCTTTACATCGTGGCCAGCGCCGGCCAGAAGGCCGCCATCATGTCCGCCATCAACAAGACCACCGGCGCGGGCACCAAAGCCGGCGCGATCTGCTTCTCGCTGCCGGTGTCGGACGTCATCGGCCTGCGCAAGGTCGAGGACTAAACCCAGATAAACAGCGAAACAGTAAGAGCCTCCGTCCGTTTGGACAGAGGCTCTTGTCATTTCCTGCCGGGTATGATAACATCTAGTTGGGTGTTGTCGATAAACGGCAAGCGGTATGCCCCTCTGGTCCGACTTTATGCGGTCAGGGGCACGAACAGCGACCGCTGCCAGTGGCAGAAACAGGGAGCTGTGAGTGGCGCAGCGCTCCGGTTTTTGCAAGCGCCCGCCGTGGCGCGCCGCAAAAAGCGGCTAAGCGCAAGAGGCCCGGCCATGGTTACATTTTCCGATTTGATTCAAACCGGCATTCTAATCATCGGCCTGATTGACTTGGTCCTCCGGCTCGTAGAAGCTGACAGGAACAAAAGGCAATAAAAAGAAGTAACCGCCCACAGCTCCCAACCTGTGCGGTTACTTCTTTAACCAGACCAGGGGGGACTACCGTTTGTCCGGCAGCACCCTTTCTATGTTTAGTATACAGCTGCCGGGCGGGAATGTCAAGCGTTCGGCAGGCGGGTGCCAGGCGAACTTGCCAGCCCCTTCCGCTCAGCACTCGGCTTTGGCAAAGATGCCGCAGGACAGGCGGTACATGACCGCGCCCCAGGCCAGGGCCGCCAGCGGCGAGGCGCAGAACAGGGCGATGGCCTGTCCATTGCTCAGGGTGACGCCCGCCATGCTCAGCGCGCCGGCCAGGCCGACGAAGATCACCATCGGGACAACAAAAGCCACCACGATCAGGATACGGGCTTTCTCGGCCCCAAACCGGAACACCAGCGGGATAGCGGTACTGCCCATCACAAAGGAGATGGACCAGCCCATCAACACTCCCACCAGCGTTTCCACAGGCCCGCCGGCAGCGAAAGGCCCGTCGCTTGTGAGGAACGCGCCCACACCGCTTGCCACCAGCCCGAACAGGATGCCCACCGTACAAAAGACGGCCAGGGCCGCGTATTTGGCCAGAACAATCTGACGGCGGCCGATGGGCAGGATGAGGGCATAGGGCGTCCAGTTACAGGTATCGTCAAAGGTGAAGGTGGTGACGATCATCATGGAACACAGCACCGCGCACATGACCATATAGGCAATGGGCCCCGAAGTGGGAACGATGGCGATCGCCAAAAAGATCAGAACCACCAGCATGGATTTGGCGTTGTGGCTGATGTTGTACAGGTCTTTCAAAAGCAGGCTTTTCATTTGGAGCGCTCCCCTTTCACATACAAAAGCAGGATGTCGTCGATGGTGGCGTCGTCCACCACCGCGTCCTTGTACTGGCGGCGGGCTGCCTCCTTGTCGGGCACCAGGACGTCGTACTGGTACGCCTCTTTGCGCCAGGCCAGCATCCCGGCGGGGTCCATCCGGCCAAAGGCCGCCACCCCGCACCGGACGATGCCCCACTGGTAGCGCAGCTCGTCTTTGGGGCGGGTGAACAGCACCCTGCCCTCGTGGATAAAGGTGATATAGTCGGCCACCTTTTCCAGGTCGGTGGTGATGTGGGAGGACATCAAAATGCCGTGCTCCTCGTCCTGGACGAACTCCAGGAACACGTCCAGCATATCGTCCCGCATCACCGGGTCCAGGCCGCTGGTGGCCTCGTCCAAAATCAGGAACCGGGGCCGGTGGGCCAGGGCCGCCGCAATGCCCAGCTTTGCCTTCATCCCCTTGGACAGGCCCTTGATCTCCTTGTCCATGGGGAGAGAGAACCGCTGCATATACTCTTTGTAGAGCGCGTCGTCCCACCGGCGGTAGGCCGCCCCCAGGATGCTGCCCACCCGGGCGGGGGTCAGGGTCTCGTAAAAGCTCAGCCCGTCGAACACCACGCCGATGTCCTCTTTCAGCTCCGGCGCGCCGGCCAGGTCCTGCCCCCAGAAGGTCACGGCCCCCGCCTCGGGGCGGATCAGCCCCAGGATGCCCTTGATGGTGGTGCTTTTGCCCGCGCCGTTCTCGCCGATCAGACCCATGATGGAGCCCTTGGGCACCGTGAACGACACATGGTCCAGCGTAAAGCCGGGATACGTTTTGGTCAGGTCCTTGACTTGCAGCAGAGCGTCCATAGTCACTCCTCCTCCTGATAAAACATGGTCAAAACATCGATCAGAGTCGCCAGCGGTATCCCGCTGGTGCGGGCGATCTCAGCGGCGGCCTGGAGGTGTTCTTCCGCCTGGCGCTGCTGTTCCTCCTGATAAAAATCCTTGTTCTGCGCCGACACGAAGCTCCCCCGCCCCACCGTCGTCTCGATAAAGCCGTCCCGCTGCAGGTCCTCGTAGGCTTTCTGCACCGTGATGACGCTGACGTGGATGGACTTTGCCAGCGCCCGCATGGACGGGATGGGATCGCCGGTCTGGAGCTCGCCGCTCATGATCATGGCCTTGATCTGGGAGGTGATCTGCTCGTAGATCGGCTTGCCGGTGTTGGAACTGATGATGATCTCCACCGCGGCCCTCCTTTTTGTATCGTAGTGTACTGATTGACTAAGTACATTATAGCCAACCAGTGCACTGTTGTCAAGAGGGATTTTGCCGCTGCCGCCCCCAAACCCCAAAAACTGCAAAAACCCCCTCCCGGGCAGGGAGAGGGATAAATGGATCGGGAAGGTTTGGGCCCTGGCGGGGCGGGTCAGAACTTGCCGTTAGGGAATCCCCCCGCTGCACGGTATAACCGGCGGCCGACGCGGGCACCGCCATGGACAGCGACAGGGCGGCTGCGGCGGACAGCGCGCCGATCTTCTTTGCATACTTTTTCATCGTTCAAAATCCTCCTGTTCAGGTCTTTTTGGAGGGGGCGCCCCCCCGTCCTTGCATCCCTATGATAACCCGCCGGACCCGACTTGAAAAGTACGCACAATATTGTGGTATAGGCACCGCCCGGTAACAAATGCCGCCCCCGCCGGGCCGGGACGCCCCTCCCCCGGCATACCCTGCCCCTGCCCCGCATACCTTTTAGAAAAGAATGACCAGGGGCACCCGGGAAGCCGCGCATCCTGCAAGCCGACCCCATAGCCAGCTCCGGAGGCGCCGCGCCCTTTGGCGGCCGTCCGGACCGGCGGGGGCGGGCGATGCCGGGCCCTTTGCCGGTGCCCCTGCGGGGAGGGATGAATTGCATGAAAGGCGATCCCGTCCAGCGGGCCGTCCTGCTGGGGGAGTACATCGTACAGCACGGCGCCACCGTCCGGGCAGCGGCCGCCGCCTTCGGTTACAGCAAGTCTACGGTACACAAGGACGTCGCCTTCCGCCTGCGGGCGATCAGCCCCGGCCTGTACGCCCAGGTGCGGGCGGTGCTGGCCCGCAATAAGGCCGAGCGTCACCTGCGGGGCGGCGCAGCCACCCGGGAAAAGTACCAGAAGCGGCACTGAAACGCCCCTGTCATCCCTCTCATAAAGGGACGGCAGGGGCGCTTGCTCTGTGTTCAGTGCCGGAACTGCTGCAGGGCGCTTTTTTCCAGGCGGCTGACCTGGGCCTGGCTGATGCCGATCTCCCGGGCCACCTCCATCTGGGTCTTGCCCAGCAGGTAGCGCAGCTCCACGATCCGGCGCTCCCGCTCGGGCAGGCCCTGCACCGTCTGGCGGAACTCCAGGGCGCTGATCCAGCTTTCTTCCCCGTCGGTGTCCCGCACCTGGTCCATGATATACATGGCGTCGCCGCCGTCGCTGTAGACCGGCTCTTCCAGGCTGACCGGTTCCACCACCGACGCCAGGGCTGCCGCCACCTCCCGGCGGGACAGGCCCACGGCGGCGGCTGTCTCGTCCAGGGTGGGCTCGCGGCCCAGGGATTTTTCCAGCTGTTCCCGGGCCTGCATGGCCCGGTAGGCGGTGTCCCGCATCGAGCGGCTGACCCGCACCGCGTTGTTGTCCCGCAGAAAACGCCGGATCTCCCCCACGATCATGGGCACGCCGTAGGTGGAAAACCGCACCTCCAGCGCCGGGTCGAAGTGGTCGATGGCCTTGATCAGCCCGATGCACCCCACCTGGAACAGATCGTCGAGATTTTCGCCCCGTTGCGAGAATTTCTGCACCACGCTGAGCACCAGCCGCAGATTGCCCTCGATCATCCGGCGGCGGGCAGCCCGGTCGCCGGCGCGGGCGGCGGTGAGCAGGGCGCGCTTTTCCTCCTCGGAGAGGACGGGCAGCCCCGCGGTATCCACGCCGCACAGCTCCACCTTATTGTACATCCTGTGCCTCCCGGTATCCATTTACCGGGAGTATGGCCCCGCCGGCCCCGGCCCATTCATGGGAAATGGTGGGCCCGCCCGGGCCGGTCTACTCCTCTTCCAGCTGGCGGCGCAGGTCTCGGATGATCCGCTTTTCCAGCCGGGAAATGTAGCTCTGGCTGATGCCGATGGCGTCGGCGGCCTCTTTCTGGGTGTGCTCCACCCCGTCCACCAGGCCGAAGCGCAGCTCCATAATCTGACGCTCCCGGGCGCTGAGCCGCTCCACCGACCGGCGCAGCACCGCCCGCTCGGCGTCCTGCTCCAGGCGCTGGCCCACCTGGTTCTCGTCGGTGCCCAGCACGTCCGAAAGCAGCAGCTCGTTGCCGTCGCTGTCCACGTTGAGAGGCTCGTCGATGCTGGCCTCCTGGCGGCGGCTGGAGGTCTTGCGCAGGTACATCAGGATCTCGTTGCCGATGCAGCGGCTGGCGTAGGTGGCCAGCTTGATGTTGCGCTCGGGGGTGAAGGTGTTCACCGCCTTGATGAGGCCGATGGTCCCGATGGACACCAGGTCCTCGGGGGGCACCCCGCTGGACTCGTACTTTTTGGACAGGTAGACCACCAGCCGCAGGTTATGGCAGATCAGCTCGTCCCGGGCGGCCCGGTCCCCGGCGGCCATCCGGGCCAGCAGGGCTTTTTCGGCCTCGGGGGTCAGCGGTGCGGGCAGGCTGGGCCCGCCTGTCAGGTAATGTACCGCTCCAAAGGCCCCTGCACGGGCCAGCAGAAAGCGCCACAGCGTCCGGAACCACTTCAGCATCCGATCTCCCCCTTACCTTATATCGATCCAAACAACGGTCACAGCCCCATCCGGCCGGCCAGCTCGCTGCCCAGCAGGAGGGTCCAGCCTTCTTCGGCGCCGCCCGGACAGAACGCCGCCAGCAGCTCCGTCTCCCGCCAGACCCGGCTGCCCGCCCGCCTGGTGAGGGCCGCGCCCGGCAGGGCGGGCAGCAAAGTCCGCCCTGCAACGGTGCCGCAGACCAGGTACCGCAGCCCCAGGGCGGGGCCTTCGGGCGCCTGCCCGGCAAAGGCCGCGTCCAGGGCGCCCCGCGCCTCGGGGGGCAGGGCGTCCCGGACCGCGCCGTACCGCACCAGCACCACCGCCCGGCCCGACACCGGGTCGGCCAGGGTGAAGCCGCTGTCGTAAAAAGCCAGCACCCCCGCCTGGGCCCCGGCCACCTCCAGCACGGCGGGGACGGCCGCCCCACCCGGCCGGCCCAGAAAGCGCAGCAGGGCCCGCACCGCCAGGTACACCCCCGCCGTGCCGGCCAGCAGCCGCCCGGGCGTGATGTCCAGATAGGCGGTCAGGTTGGCGGTGTGGCCCAGCGGCGCAAGGCCCGCCGCCCCCGCCAGCAGCAGGTTGAGGGCCACATACCACCCGCACAGCCGCAGGAACACCCGCGGCCCCGGCCAGCCGTAGGCCAGCGCCACCGTCCCCGCCCCGGCCCCCAGCTTATAGCCCAGGGCCAGCGGCAGGGGCAGGGCCGGGGCCAGCAGCACCAGGCAGCTGGCCGCCCCCAGGGCCGCCCCCGCCGCCAGGCGCGCGCCCCGGCACCGCACCCCCGCCAGCAGCCCCGCCGCCAGCAAAAACGCCGCCCCCGCCGTGAAATTGACCAGCAGCAGCTCGTCGATGTACAGCACTTTCAAACCGCATCGCCCCTGTCATCCAGCATACCGCGCCCGGGGCGGGAAAACACACGAATCTTCGCGCCAGCGTGTCGCAAAAGCGACACGCTCCAGGGGGAACCCATTTCTGCCCGCATACGCGGGACAGAAATTCCTTCCCCCTGGTATCCCCCTGGGGACAAAATTTGGCGCTGAACCGCGCACTCGCCGCAAAGCGGCTCGCACACTCTCAGCGCCAAATTTCCCTGTAGGTGTCCCGTCCATCCGCACATGTCGGCTGGACGGGACTTTTTTGACAGCCTGACGCGAATCTTCGCGCCGGGCGCGCCGGCGCAGGGCGGGCGTGAATTTTTTTGCGGAAAGGTCTTGCAAATCCGCCCCCGTTGCGGTATAATACCACCTGCAAAGCGCATATGCCTCTTTAGCTCAGTCGGTTAGAGCACCTGACTGTTAATCAGGGTGTCGCCTGTTCGAGTCAGGCAAGAGGCGCTTGGGATGCCGTCCGGTGGGCGTGCATCCCTTTTTTTGTGCGTTGTGCACAGAAGGCGCGGCGTTTTTTGGCGTGAAATCCGCCCTTTTTTCATTGAAAATTGAAAATGGCCCCTTGAAGAAACTGTCGCATTGTGGTAAACTACACTTGAGCTTTAAGAGCCGCCTGGCTTTTAAAGCCGCAGCACCTCGATCAAAGGGTAGGCGCTCCCTTCTTTTGATAGCAGCTGACCTCTGCTTTGTCCTGTTTCTCCGCAGGGCAGGGCAAAGCAGAGGACTGCGTGCTGCTATAGGGTCATCCCTTTTGTTTGCATATGGGCCCGCGGCGCGGATTTGCGTGGGGTGGAGCAATTTTCCTCTTGTGAATTCGGGCAGAATATGATAAAATGTGTCCATAGTCCTGTGTGAACAAAATCATAATACATTTTGAAGAGATCGTGGCCGTTCGTCGCGTGTATCTCTTGTAAAGGAAACATCTATGCGCTATACTTATGTGCGGCAGCACGACACCACAGACTGCGCAGCCGCCTGTCTTGCGATGGTGTGCCTCCATTACAGAAAGGAAATCACGATCACGCGGCTGCGTGACATGATGGGCACCGACCTGAAAGGCACCAACCTTGTGGGCCTGCAGAAGGCGGCCAACGAGCTGGGGTTCACCACAGCGGCCGTCCGGGTAGACCGCGAGAATTTTTTAAGTGATTTTTCCCTCCCCTGCATCGCGCAGGAGATCACCGACCAGGGGTTAACCCACTTCGTGGTCGTGTTCAAAAAGACGACCATCCCCGACGAGGGCGCCCGGCGCAAGCATATGCTGGACGTCACCGCCGCCAAGGAGGAAGCCGACAAGACCGGCAAGAAGTACAAGGACAAGGAATACGTCGTCGTGGGCGACCCGGCCACCGAGCTGCGCAGGATGACGCTGGACGAGTTCTACAAAAACTTCACCGGCGTGCTGCTGCTGCTGAACCCCACGGCGGATTTCCAGCCCGGCAAGGTCAAGCAGGGCAGTATGTTCCGGCGGTATGTGAACCTTCTCCTGCCGCAGAAAAAGCTGTTCGCTTACGCCATCCTCAGCTCGGTCATCCTGACCATTTTAGGCATCGCCTCTTCCCTGTTCAACAAAATTTTGATGGACGAGGTGCTGCCCTACGGGCTGGATAACCTGCTGCTGACCCTGATCCTCGTGTTCAGCGTGGTCAGCGTCACCTCTGCATTTGTCACCTTCGTGCGGCAGTGGATCTTGGTCCATCTGTCCATCAAAATAGATATCCCGATGATGCTGGGCTACTTTGGGCACATCTACCATCTGCCCATGAAGTTCTTTGCCACACGCAAAACCGGCGATATCACCACCCGTTACTCCGACGCCAACACCATCAAGTCCATCTTCACCAGCATTGCGCTGAGCCTGATCATGGATATTTCGATGGCGGTCATCACCGGCATCATCCTGTTCCGGATGAATGCCACCCTCTTCTCGGTGGCCTTGTTCATGACGCTGGTCAGCCTGCTGCTTGTGCTGGTCTACCGGCGCCCCTACAAGAAGATCAACGAAGAGACGATGCAGCAGGCGTCCATCCTCAACAGCCAGATGATCGAGGGCCTGCGCGGCATCGAGACCATCAAGTGCAACGCCGGCGAGGACAACGAACTGGAGCGTCTGGAACGGGAATACATCAAAAGCCTGAAGATCAGCATCCGGTCCAGCAAACTGTCCACGACCCAGACGCTGATCACTTCCCTTATCTCCACCGGGTTCAGCATGCTGACCTATTACATCGGCATCATGCAGGTCCTGAATGGGGAGATGACCCTGGGCTCGTTCATGGCCTTCAGCACCCTGTCCAGTTACTTCACCAACCCTGTGAGCAACCTGGTCAATTTGCAGCTCCAGATCCAGGAGGCCTCCATCTCGATGAAGCGCCTGACCGAGATCATGGACTACGAAGCCGAGCAGGCCAACGCAGACGAACAGGAATACAGCGACCTGGAGCAGATCGAAGGCGACATCGAGTTCCGGGACGTGACATTCCGCTACGGCAACCGCACCCCCGCGCTGGACCACGTCAGCTTTACCATCCCGGCAGGGAAAAAGGTGGCGCTGGTGGGCCATTCGGGCAGCGGCAAATCCACCATCACCAAGATGCTGCTCAAGTATTATGAGCCGGAATCGGGTGAGATCCGGGTGAACGGCGTCAACCTGAACGAGTACACCAACGCTTCGGTGCGCCGCGCCATTTCTTACGTACCGCAGAACATTGAGCTTTTCAGCAAGACCATCCTGGACAACATCCGCATCTCGCGCCCTGACGCGACGCTGGAAGAAGTCAAGGAGGCAGCCCGCAAGGCGGACGCCCACGAGTTTATCCGCAAGCTGCCGCTGCAATACCACACCTACCTGGAAGAAGCCGGCAACGGCCTGTCGGGCGGTGAAAAGCAGCGCATCGCGCTGGCGCGGGCGTTCCTGAAAGACTCAAACATCTATATCTTGGACGAATCCACATCCAACCTCGACTTTGCGACGGAAAATGCCATTTTTGACATGATCTACCACCAGCTGGCCGACCGTTCGATGCTGATCGTCGCCCACCGCCTGTCCACCGTCCGCGGCTGTGACCAGATCATCGTGATGGATGAGGGCCGCATTGTGGAGCAGGGTACCCACGATGAGCTGATGGCGAAAGAGGGCAAGTATTACGCCCTGTGGAACCTGCAGCAGGGCATCTTCCGCAGACGGGAGGAGCCCAAGCCCGTTGTCGAGACCGCCCCCGCCCCGGATGACGAGGATGACGACGACTCGATGACCTATTGATGGTGCAACCGGGTGCGCACCCGGTTACATAAATGGTTTTCACGCGGTTGCGCAACCGTGTGGAGATCGACACATTTTTTCGTTTCAATCATTTGAAGGGAGTAATTCATTATGATGATGCCTGCAAACTACTCTGTTATCGCAGAGAACGAAATGACCTATGTCAACGGCGGCGCTCTGATCGACTGCTTCGCCCCCCTGATGACCTCTTCCAACTGGAAGACCTTTAACACCAACCTGATCAAGGTTATCGGCAACAGCTTCATGAAGCCCGTGCTCAACGCCACTCTGGGCGTTATGTTCGGCGGCAACTGGCTGGATGGCAAGAGCATGTTCGGCGATCAGGGCACCATTTCCGGCTACTACACCGGCGAGCAGACTGTCCTGAACAAGATCATGGGCACTCTGGGCGGCCTGGCCACCATCTACACCCTGGGCACTGCTGACGCCGACGTCCTGCAGGCCGAGAAGGTTCTGACCGTCAGCGGTGAGGTTTGGGCCTAAGTTTTAAGTCAATTCATTCCATTTAAGAAAGGTGGTTCATCATGACCTTTCCTGCAAATTACGCAGTAATTGCAGAGGATGAGCTGACTTATGTCACCGGCGGCGGCGTGATTGCGAATATCCTGCCCGCTGTCATGACCAGCGAGAACTGGCGCACTGTGAGCACCAACGTCGTGAAGATTGTTGGCAATACCTTCCTGGCTAATTTCATTAGCACCATTTTGGGCACTGCTTTCGGCACTCCCTATGCTTTCGGTGGCATCTCTCAGGCCATCGGCAACAAGCTGGCCGGCATGGACTTCCTGAATGGCGCTATGCAGGTTCTGGGTGGTGCTGCCGCGATTTATACGCTGGGCACTGCTGGTTCTAAGACTGTGCAGGACAACAACGTTATCGGTGTGACCGGTGCAACTGTCTAAGCTGGACTTTCAGCTCTAATCTCGATTGCAAGTGTATTTTAGTCTGACCCCGCCCCACGGGGTTGGGGCAGTTAAAATGCCTCGTTATGGTGTGCCAGGAGGCAAGTACCTCCTGGCGCACCTTATTTTTTATGGCAAAAGCTGTCTGTTTCATCCGCCCGGATGCGACAGGCAAACGCGGGCTGCGAACGCCCCGCATCACTTCCTTTCTGAAATTTTAAGGCTGAACGAGTGTCATGCTAAAATTTCTGTGAGGCGTTCGCGGTCCACGTTTGCCTGCTGCAGCAGCGCAGGGCAAACTACAAGGATTAAGGTGGATAACATGAACGAAATTTTAGTCAGCGAAAGCAAGACCCTCAAGCTCACCAATGTGCTCAGCCGCCGGATCATGCCGGAGGAGTTCCCCAATATCAACCTGATCGTCACCCAGATGGAAAACTTTGTCCGCAGCCACGGCGCCCAGCCCATCGGCCCGCTGGTGCAGCACATCCTGGTGACCAAAGGGCCCAAGCCCGAGGCCCAGATGTACCTGCTGCGCCAGGCCAACCAGATGATCACCCGCCTGGACCCCCAGTACCACATGGACGCCGTGCTGCGGGTGAAAAACTGCCTGTACGCCCACTATGTGGGCCCCATGGCCCGCAACGAGCTGGCCACCCAGAAACTGAACATCTACGCCTTCGAGCATGACATCAAGCTGTCCGGCAGCGCATACTCCATCTTTGTCAGCCAGGACGACGACGAAGGCGTCGTGGATGTCTTTATGGAGAAGGAATAAACCCATGACCAACGTGCAAGTCACAAACCTTTACGACCTGCAGGACCGCCGCATCATGATGGAAAAAAAGCTGCCCCCCTACGGGTATGCGCTTTTGCTCATCGTGGCGGCCCTGATGATCGGCCTGGTAGCCTGGAGCACCGTCACCCCCCGCATCTACATCAGCCAGCTGCAGGGGTCGGTGCAGTCCGCCAACAAGACCTACATCATGTCGTCTTACTCGGGGCAGATCACCGAGCTGAACATCTCGGAGGGCAGCTATGTGGAGCAGGGCGACCTGATCGCCCACATCAAGAGCACCGACATCGACATCCAGCAGTCCCAGCTGGAAAACCAGCTGGCCATCTACCAGACCCAGCTGGCCCAGTACAACAAGCTGATCCAGTCCATCCAGGACAACACCAACTATTTCAGCGAATCGGACCCCGCCGATCAGACATACTATTACCAGTACGAGAACTACCAGAGCCAGGTGGCCCAGCACACCTTTGACTCTTCGGCCTACCGCGCCGCCGGCTACAGCGAGGCGCAGATCCAGTCCATGATGGAGCAGAACCAGAGCGAACTGGAGCAGCTGTATTACTCTGCCCTGCAGTCTGCGGCCCAGAACGTGAGCAGCGTACAGGCCAACATCGAAAGCATCCAGTCCCAGCTGGACGCCCTGAGCACCGGCGCCAACGACTACTACATCTACGCGCCCACCTCCGGCGTCATCCACATGGACACCCCCTACAGCGTGGGCATGGTGCTCTCGGCCGGGTCGGTGCTGGCCACCGTCGCCAGCGAGAACGCGGACTATGAGATCGTGGCCTACGCCGGCCTGAGCGACCGCCCCCTGCTGGACGTGGGCGACCCCTGCACCATCGCCATCACCGGCCTGGCGCAGACGGCCTACGGCACCCTGACCGGCACCGTCACCGCCATCGACAGCGACGTAACCACCTCCAACGGCACCTCCTTCTACAAGGTGACCGTCAAGCCGGACAGCACCTACCTGATCAGCAAGAGCGGCGACCAGGTGGACCTGGCCAACGGCATGAGCGTCACCGCCCGCGTCCAGTACGACGAAGTGACCTACTTCCAGTACGCGCTGGAAGCCCTGGGCGTGCTGACGCGGTGAGGCGGCTCCTCAGCTCCTCTTGCGCTTAGCCCTTTAACGCCGTTTATCGGGATGGACGCAGGCGCGCCCGCCAAAGCGGGCGCGCATACACGATCGGAGCGCAGGGCGGATGGCGCCCGGAAAAAGCGATGCGCAATCCATCTGACGCGCAGTAAAGAGCTTTTTCAGCCAGACGCCCGGAGCGACCTTCCGCATCTGGGTCCAGGGCTCCGCCCTGGTCGTTGCGGGAGGGTAGGGAGTCCAGAGGGCCTAGGGAGGGGGAGTCGAAACACCCTCCCTGGCCCTCTGGCCCAGCGGAGCGTCCCCCCATTTCCGTATCACCTTTCTTTGAGGTACAACATGAAGCGATTTGCAAAACGGCTGGCGGCAGCGCTGCTGCTGGCCGCCCTGACCGCCGGCGCGGCCCTGCCTGCCGGCGCCATACGGCTGCCCGAGTGGCCTTTCCGCCACATCGACGTCGAGAGCATCGACCCCGGTGAATACGACGCCCAGATGGTGGTGGGCACCACCCAGCAGCTGAAACCCATCGTGCTCCCCGAGGACGCCAGCGACCCGGAGGTCACCTTTGCCTCGGACGACCTCAGCATCGTGCAGGTCAGCCAGGACGGGCTGATCGGCGCGGCGTCGGTGGGCACCACCCAGGTGTCGGCCACCGCCGACGGCGTCACCATCTATTACGAGATCACCGTCGTCCCCGACCCCTCCACCGTGGTGTCGGACATGGACGCCGCCCTCTCCACCGAGGAGCTGGCCATCGGCGAGGTGGCCAATATTTCGGTGTCGGTCAGCCCTTCGTCGGCTGCCGCCACCGCCACCGTCAGCTTTGCCTCCTCGAATGAGGCCGTGGCCACCGTCAACAATTTCGGCCGGGTCACTGCGGTGGGCAAAGGCTCCGCCACCATCACCGTCACCTGCGGGGACATCGTCCGCACCGTCAACGTCAGCGTCTATATCCCCACCGACGGCATCCACCTGAACACCAACTACCTGGTCCTCAAGCCCGGCGAGACGGCCCAGATCACCGGCAGCGTCACCCCGGCCAGCGCCCCCCAGGGGCTGACCTTCCGCTCCAGTGACCGCAGCGTGGCCACCGTCAGCGGGGGCGGCGCCGTCACCGCGGTGGGCACCGGGTCCACCTCCATCATCGTCTCCAACGGGGATTCCTCCAGCATGGTGACGGTGATCGTCAACCAGGGCGGCAGCGCCGGCAGCTCTTCCAGCAGCGGCGCTTCCTCCGGGAGCAGCGGGGGCGCCTCCAGCCAGCCCGAGCCTTCGAGCGACCCCATCATCCAGCAGATCAACGACGCCCAGGGCGACTTTGTCAATCTGAACCAGCCCGATGTGCCGGTCATCACCAGCCCGATGCTGGACGCCCTGCGCCGCACCGGCAAAAGCATGAGCGTGACCGGCGAGGGCTATATCCTGACCGTCAACGGCGCGGACATCCGCAACACCCAGAACGAGATCGACACCGCGGTCGCCTTTGCCCCCAGCGCCAGCGAAAACGGGGTGGAGTTTACCCTGAACGCGGGCCGCTCCATGCCCTGCACCGTCAGCCTGACGGTCACCGGCGACAACGCGCAGTATACCCGCCTCTACCTCTACAACGAGGCCACCGGCCAGTGGCAGTATCTGAACAGCTACGCGGACAGCGTCGTCACCACCGACACGGCCGGCCGCTACCTGCTGACCAACGACACCCTCACCTTTATCCATATGAACATCTACGCCCTGGCGGCCGCCGGCGTTGTCCTGGTGGCCATCGTCGTGGTGTACATCGCAGTCAAAAAGCGGTACTGGTTCTGGTGATGCAGGCCATCCATATAGAATCTTACCATCCCTCCGGCAAGCAAAGCCCCGCCTCCTGCAAACAGGAAGCGGGGCTTTGTGATCGTTTCTTTCGTCCTCGGCGGGGCGTCACTCGACGGTGACGCTCTTGGCCAGGTTGCGCGGCTTATCCACGTCGCATCCGCGCAGCACCGCCATATAGTAGGCGAACAGCTGCAGCGGCACGATCAGCTGCAGGGGCATGAACAGGTCCTCGTATTCGTCCAGGCGGACGACGTAGTCGGCGATGCCCTCGGGCACCACCGCATCTTTGGTGGTGAACAGCAGCACCTTCCCGCCCCGGCTCTTGGTCTCCTTGGCGTTGGAGAGGGTCTTTTCGTAGACGGCGCGCTGGGTGGCCAGAGCGATGACCGGCACGCCGTCGGTCACCAGGCTGATGGTGCCGTGCTTGAGCTCGCCGGCGGCGTAGGCATCCGAGTGGACGTAGCTGATCTCTTTCAGCTTCAGGCTGCCCTCCAGCGACAGGGCGTAGTCGAAGCCCCGGCCGATGAAAAAGCAGCTCTGCGTATTTACAAACAGGCTTGCCAGATACTTGATATACTCGCAGTCATCCAGCCGGGGCCGCACCACCTCGGGCGCGCGCTGCAGCTCGGCGGTGTACCGGCGTGTCTCGTCCTCGCTCAGCTTGCCCCGGGCGTAGGCCAGCCGCAGGGCAAACAGATAGAGCACGCACATCTGCACCATGTACGCCTTGGTGGAGGCCACCGCGATCTCGGGCCCCGCATAGGTGTACAGCACATAGTCGGCCGCCCGCGCAATGCTGCTGCCCACCACATTGACGATGGCCAGCACCGGCACGCCCCGGCTTTTGGCCAGCTTGAGGGCGGCCAAGGTGTCGCTGGTCTCGCCCGACTGGCTGATGATGACGACCAGATCTTCCGGGTCCAGGATGGGGTCCCGGTAGCGGAACTCGCTGGCGATGTCCACTTCCGCGGGCAGGCGGGCCAGCTTTTCGATGGCGGCCTTGCCCACCATGCCGGCGTGCATGGCGGTGCCGCAGGCCACCAGGTGGACCCGCTTGATGGACGCCAGGCGCTGGTCGTTCAGCTCCGGGATGCGCAGGTCGGGCAGGCCGTCCTCCACGCGGGGGCTGACGGTGGCCGTGATGGCCGCCGGCTGCTCGTTGATCTCCTTGAGCATAAAGTGGGGGTAGCCGCCCTTTTCCGCGGCTTCGATGTCCCAGTCGGCGGTCAGTTTTTCCCGCTGGACCGCCCGGCCAAACTCGTCGTAGATCTGCACGCTGCCCGCTTTGCAGACCACCATGTCCCCTTCTTCCAGGACGCTGTAGCGGCGGGTGTACCGGAGGATGGCCGGGATGTCCGACGCAAGGAAGTTCTCCCCTTCCCCGTAGCCCACGATGAGAGGGCTCTCCCGCCGGACGGCGAACAGGGTGTCGGGCCAGTCCCGGAAGAGGACTGCCAGCGCATAGCTGCCCCGCACCCGGGCCAGGGCCTGGGTCAGGGCCCGCAGGGGCTCGCCGTGGTAGCAGCTGTCGATCAGCTTGACCAGCACCTCGGTGTCGGTCTCGCTGACAAAGGTATACCCCTTTGCCTCCAGCACGGCCTTCAGGGCCCCGTAGTTCTCAATGATGCCATTGTGTACGATGCTGACGTACGGGGTGGAGTGGGGGTGGCTGTTGACGTCGCTGGGCTCCCCGTGGGTGGCCCAGCGGGTGTGCCCGATGCCGCAGTGGGCGGCGGGCAGGCCGGCGGCTGTGGCTTCTTCCAGCCGGGCCCGCAGGGCGGTGAGCCGCCCCTTGCTCTTGATGACCCGGATGCCGCCCCCCACCGACAGGGCCAGCCCCGCCGAGTCGTAGCCCCGGTATTCCAGTTTGGTCAGTCCGTCCAACAGTACGTTCTGGGCGCAGCGGGCGCCCACATAGCCTACAATGCCACACATAAGCAAACACCTCTCCAGCCGGCCGCCCGGGCGGGCTGCCAGCTTCCGGGGGCGGCGCAGGGCCGCCCGGTTTTTCTCTATGTTCATGGCTTGCTTTTGAAGGGATCTGTTACGGTATTGCTGCCGCTTTTTGCCCTTCTCTGTCGGCTGGTAAAGCCCTCAGCCGGAAAGACATCCGCCGAATGATTCGATGATCCTTCCCCTCGTCACCCTCACGGCTGTCACCCGCGTGGCCCGGCGCTTTTTGTCACCCAAAGGTCCGCATCCCCCCTTGCAATGTCCGCTGATCGGTTTTGCGCTTTACTTTCTGCCCAGCATCTTATGCAGGCGGGGCTGCCACAGCAGCTTGTAGGCCCGCAGCAGGTTGGTCAGGGCGCGGTCCAGCAGCAGGAACGCCGCGTTCCCGATCGCCCACGTGACCGCCGCCAGGGCCAGGGCCGCCAGCTGGAAGGCCTCGCCCCCCTGCTCCGCCGGGAACAGCAGAAACAGCACCCCGTACATCACCAGGACCGCACCGTTGCAGAGCAGGAGCTTGGCCCCCACCCGCAGCGGGGCGGGACGCAGCTTGTCGAACCATGGCTTGACCAGGGGGTAATACCCCAGCAGGGCCACAAAGAGGAAAACGGTCTCCTTGTCCGGGACCAGCAGCAGCCCCAGCAGGCCGGCAGCCCCGTAGGCCGTCCAGGCCCAGCGCCGGCCGCACTCCACCCCCACTGCGCCGATGAAAATGCCCCCGGCAGCGGGGGCGATGAACAGAGCCACCGGCAGGATGGCCCCCAGCAGCAGCAGGACCACCGCCACCGCTACCGCCATGCCGCACAGGGCCACCGGCCAGCTCTGCCGGGCCCGGCTCATGAGGGCAGCTCCCACTGCAGGTCCCAGGCGCCGTGTTCCAGGGGGTCCACCTCGTCCCGCAGGCCCAGGATCATGATGTTGTCCAGCAGGGTGCGGTTCAGTTTGACGTCCATCAGGGTGTACACCCGGGACAGGTCGTTGATGGAGGCGATGGCCTGGCGGCGGGCGTTTTCCTGGGCGGCTTCCCGGCTGAGGCCGTTGGCCAGAAAGACGTTGTAGCGGTCCTCTTTCTGGTCCCGCTCGTGGCGGTCGGCCTTATCCAGCAGGTAAAAGGCTTTGCCGATGCAGCTGCCGATGTACCGCATATTCTTGCGCTGGACCGGGTCGTCCGGGGCCAGCACCGAGAACAGCGCCCCATAGACGTTGCTCATGGGCTCGGAAGCGACGGCGTAGTTCTGGCCCCGCAGCTGCTGCTGGGCGGCGGCCTGCGCCTGCTGCTGGCAGAAGATCCGCTCCAGGGCAGGCTCTTCCTGGGCGGCCTTGCGGTAGGCGCCCTGCAGGGTGACCTTCTGGCTCATCCGCTCCATCTGCTGCTTGAGGGGCAGCTCCTCGTTGCGGCGGTCCTGCAGGCGGTGCCAGCTCATCAGGACCTCGATCTGGGCGGCCAGGCGGATGCCCTTGGTCTGGCACATCACCGGCACCCGGGACAGGCTGCCCGGCAGGCGGATGTCCTGGCAGGTGGCCTGGCGGCCGGCCAGGCTGTCGGCCAGCAGGGCCATCACGCCCCCCTTGTGGGACAGCGCCCCATAGGGGACGATGCCGTAGTCGAGATACACCTGGTACTTGACCCCGCGCATGTAGCGCAGGTAGATATTGTAATCCCGGATCGAAAGCTCCGGCAGATAGGGGTGGAGTCTGCCTGTCATCATGGCCCATGCCTCCCAGTTTGCCGGCCCATCCCCGTGGGCCTCGCAGAGCGCAAAAAAACACGTTTTTTCGGCCCGGGCCGCCGCAGCAGCCCTGGGGCCGGGGCCTTGGAGGGGCCCAACCGACTCTAGTATAATCTATTTTGGCCCAAGATGCAATTCCTATTTGAAAACTCTTTCAGTTTGTCTTGTCAATGTTCCTGCCCGGCCGCCCATACAGGCCATTTTTTGATGTATGAGCGTCAAACTCCCCTATCTCCATTTCTTGACCTATTTTCCCCGTTTTGAGGGGGTCATTTCTCTGTCATTTGTCTGAACGGGAGGGTTTTTCGCCGGGTCTGGAAGCGTTTTTCGGGCGCGAATGTCCCCGTCTGCCGTCAAATCCGTCCGGGGAGAGGGCCGGCATGGGCTTTGCCTTGCCGGCCGACGGCGCATCGTAATACATATACACCTGGCAGGGGATCATCCCGTTGTACATCTTGCGGCGCTTGGCGGCGCGGCGGCCATAGTGCGCCTCGAACTCCATATCGGCCGTGATGACGTAGACCCCGGCGCAGGGGTGGGCCTCCATCTGCCGGCCAAAGGTCCGGGCCAGCCGGGCGGCGCCGTCGATGGTGCTCATCCGCTCGCCGTAGGGGGGGTTGGTCAGGACGATGGCCTCGGAGCGGGGGGCAAAGTCTTTCACGTCCGCCACCTCGAAATGGCAGCGCTTGTCGACCCCTGCCAGCCGGGCGTTGGCCCGGGCCAGCTCGACGGCGGCCGGGTCGATGTCATAGCCGAAGCCCTCAAAGGCCGCGTCCTGCCGGATCTCGGCCAGGGCCTTCTGGCGCTGGGCGGCCCAGACCTCCGGCGGCACAAAGCTGTACCGCTCGGCGGCAAAGCGGCGCTGCAGGCCGGGGGCCATGTTCAGGGCCTTCTGGGCCGCCTCGATGACCAGGGTGCCGCTGCCGCAGAAGGGGTCCTCCACCACACTGTCCCGGCGCACCCGGCCCAGGTCGGCGATGGTGGCGGCCAGGGTCTCCCGCAGAGGGGCCTCCATGGCGTTGCGGCGGTAGCCCCGCTTGTGCAGGCCCTCGCCGCTGGTGTCCAGCATGATCTCGCACAGGTCCTTCCGCAGCAGGAACTGCACCCGGTACTCGCTGCCCGTCTCGGGCAGCACCGAGGTGCGGTGCCCCCGCATCAGCCGCTTGACGATGGCCTTTTTGATGATGCTCTGGCAGGCGGGCACGCTGGACAGCTTGCTGTTCAGGGACGAGCCCTTGACCGGGAACGCCGCGTCTGCGGGCAGCAGCTCCTCCCAGGGGATGGCGTAGACCCCGTCGAAGAGGTCGTCGAAGGTCTCGGCCCTGTAGCTGGCCAGCAGCAGCAGCACCCGCTCCACCGTGCGCAGGTTGAGGTTGGCGGCGGCGATCATCTCGGCCCCGCCCCGGAAGGTGAGCCGCCCGTCGGTGACCCGCAGGTCCTCCGCGCCCAGCCGCCGCAGCTCGAAGCTGGCGGTGGACTCGCAGCCAAAAAAGCAGGGGGCGATCAATTCGTAGGTTGCAGACATGGGACATCCTTTCTGTTCTGTGACGTCAAAACGGGCCCGCCCCTCAAGCGGCGCGCAAGGTCAGCTTGCACTTCTCCCGCTGCGGGGCAGGCCCGGTGTGTTGCTTGTGATTCAAAAAAGCCGTTCAGCGGCCGCCGCGCCGCCCGCGGGAGGCAGAACCACCCCGCCGGCCGCCCGACTCGTGGTCCAGGTCGGCCAGCTTCGACTCGCTCTGGCTCTTGAAGCGGCTCATCATATCCTCGAAGGACAGGTTGTCGCTGCGCGCAGGGGGCTTGGGCTGCCAGACCCGGGGGCCGTCGTCCCTGGGAGGACGCTTGCCGCCCCGGGGGCCGCTGCCGCGGCCCTCCCGCGCGCCGCCCGGCCGTCCGCCCCGGCCGCCTTCCCGGGCCGGACGCTCGGGGGGAGGCAGCAGCTGCTTGATGGACAGGGCGATCTTGCCCTCAGGCGAGATGTTGATGACCTTCACCTTAACGGTCTCCCCTTCGTGAAGCACCGCCGCAATGTCCTGCACATAGGCGTTGGACACCTCCGAAATATGGACCATGCCCACCTTGCCCTCCGGGAGGGACACAAATGCGCCGAACGGCTTGATGCCGGTGACCCGGCCTTCCAAAATATTACCGACCTCTATCAAAGCTCATACCCTTTCTTTGCCCAAAAGACCCTAGGTTGTATCTGAAAATTCCCCAACGCTGTTCTATTCTACCAAAAAGCCCCATCTGCCGCGTTGCATTCGCTTGCATTCCATGGAGGAGTGCGGCGCTCATGCGCCTTGCATCTGGCGCTTTTGGGCGAATATCCCAGCATTTTTGACTTCTCAGATACACCCTCATATTCTGCCATGCTGTGAAGCTCCGGGGCCGCGCCCGCCGCAAACGGGCGCGTCAGTTGCCCGAGATGTCCACAATGATCCGCTCGTTGGGGGCCGCGTAGCCGTAGGAGTCCCGGGCGATCCACTCCACGATCTCGTCCGGGTCGCCGCTGAGGATGCGTTCCAGCTCCTCGTTTTCGGACTGCTGCTGGGCGATCTGCTCGTTGAGCGCATCCAGCTCGGCCTGTTTGGAGCTGATGGTCACCTGGTTCGAGATATAAGCCGCCAGCATACTCAGCAGCAGCAGGATGAAGAACAGGCGGCTCACCGCCCACCAGAGCGTTTTTGCCTTCTTACGGGTCCGTGCCATTGCGTCCGCCTCCTGTGGATCAGACTGCGTACAACCGATGTGTTATACGTTTGAATTATACAACAGATGCCGCTTGTTTTGCAAGCTCTTTTTTTGGTTTTCTGCCGCCGTTTTTGCCGTTTTCCGGGCGCGGCGGGCCTGCCGCCGGGCGCGCCGGGCCCGGCGCGCGGGGGCCAGCAGGTTCCGGCCCGCCCAGCGGCCCAGAGCCCGCCCGGGCCACAAAAGCGCCCGCCAGGCCTGCCCGGCCAGAGGCCCCAGCAGGCTGTGGGCCCCCAGCGCCCCCGCAAACCCGGCCAGCACCATGTACCACCGCAGGCTGCCCGCATCGCTGTAGCCGGCGGCGTAGCTCTGCAAAAAAAGCAGCAGCATCCCCACCAGGGCCGTGTCCGGCAGAAAAGCCCACCGCCCCCTGGCCGGGGCCAGGGCGCGCAGCGCCCCCACCAGCGCCCCCAGATAGAGGCAGCAGGCGATCTCATGCCCCGCCTGCCAGGGGGCCAGCACCGGGGCCATCAGCGCAGCAGGCGGCGCAGCAGGCCGCCCGGGGTGCGGGCCTCGGTATACTCCAGCCCGTCGATGCGGCCCGAAAGCCTGGCCTCGCCCCGCTCCAGGTCCAGGGCGGTGACGCTCAGCTCCCCGCCCGAAAGGTTCAGCACACAGTCCCCCAGCGCAAGCACCGCGCCGTCCGGGTCGCACCGGATCACCCGGCGCACCCCGGTGACGGTCAGCCGGCTGCGGGACTCCAAGATCAGGTTGTGAGGCGCGGCTTCGGCCGGCCTGCCGGTCTGTTTTTCCATTGGCTCGCCTCCCCGCTGTCCTTTGCTACCAACAGACTATGCGGCGGGGCGGGCGGTTTATTCCGGCGCGCCCTCCGAGATGATCTCGTACATCTCCCGGGCCACGTCCTTGGTGCGGGGCTCGGCGTCCGAAAGGACCCGCACCTTGACCGGGCGGTTGCCAAAGGTGATCTCGATCACGTCCCCGGGGGCGACGGCGGCGCTGGCCTTGGCCACCTTGCCGTTAATGAGGATGCGGCCGGCGTCGGCCACCTCGTTGGCCACCGTCCGCCGCTTGATGAGGCGGGACACTTTCAAATATTTATCCAAACGCATGGATGGTCCTCCTTTGATACGCAAAAAGCTGCCGGCCGTCCGCACGGGGCGGACCCTTCCGGCAGCCACAGTCTTGTTCCAACGTCCTCCCGCCCTGTCCCGGGCGGGCCGGGGATCAGAGGGAGTCTTTCAGCGCCTTGCCCTGCTTAAAGACGATGCTGCGGGACGCAGCGATGGTGATGGGCTCCTGGGTGCGGGGGTTGATGCCCTGCCGCTCGGCCCGCTCCCGCACTTCAAAGGTGCCAAAGCCTGAGATGGTGACCTTTTCGCCGTTGGCGAGCGCCCGGCTGAGGGCCTCGAACACAGCGTTCACGGCCTTGTCGGCGTCCTTTTTGGTCATGTCGGTGTTTGCCGCAACCTGCGCGGTCAGATCAGCCTTGGTCATAAAATGGTACCTCCAAAAATCATTCTTCTGTTTGATGAGCGTCCCGGCCGCTTTCCAGCGCCTCGCAGAACGCCTTGGATGCAAATGTGAGAGCTTCCTCTGCATCGAGGCCCGCCAGCCGGATGGAATCCACCGCGGCGAACAGCATCGCCCCCGCCGCCCGGGCTTTTGCCTGCTCCCCGGCGTCGGAGCGTGCGGCGGCCTGCCAGGCACGGCCGGCCTGGTCCAGAGCGGCCAGGGCCTCCTCCTGCTCCGCCGGGCCGGCGCCGTAGCGCCCCGCCCGCTTTTGCAGCTTCTGGGCCCGCATCAGGGCCGGCAGGGTCGCCGGGACGGTGTCCAGCTCGTCGGCCAGGGTCTGGCGGCCCTTTTCCTTATTTTTGAGCGCATCCCAGCCGTTTATACCGGCGTTCTGCCCCGCCGCCGAAGCAAACACATGGGGGTGCCGGTAGACCAGCTTTTCGCAGACTTCCCGGCAAATCTCCTCAAAGGTGCTGCGGCCCTGTTCTTCTTCCAGCACAGCGTGGAAGGCCACCTGCATCAGCACATCCCCCAGCTCTTCCCGCAGCATCCGGGGGTCGTCGGCATCGATGGCCTCCAGGACCTCGCAGGTCTCCTCCAGGAAGTTTTTGCGGATGGACTGATGGGTCTGGACCTTGTCCCAGGGGCAGCCCTCCGGCCGCCGGAGGATGCGGATGATCTCGACCAGATCCTCCGCCGTATAGCGCTCCTTTTCGGGCCAGTCGATCATGGGGCCACTCTCCCTTTCTGCCGGCACGCCCGGCATAAATCCGAAATTATTCTACCGTATACGCCGCCGTTTTGCAAGTGTTTGCGCCGATTTTTCTTAAATTTTCTCCCGGGGCGGGGGCGGCGTTTTGTTTTGCGGGCCGGGGATAAAATTTGCCGCCGGAGCCCGCGCCCGCCCCACGGCGGCCCGCACACTTCCGGCGGCAGATCTCTCTGTGAGCGCCCCCGCACGGGCCCTGCGGGCCGGGGAGGGCTTTATGGTCGGTCAGAGCTGTGCGCCGCACTTGGTGCAGAACAGCGCGTCGGGCGCCACCTCTGCGCCGCACTGGGGGCAGTATTTTTTGCCCGCCGCATCCGCGTCCGTCCCGGCGGGGGCCCCGGCGGAGGATGCTTCCGGCTCTTCCTGGACGGGGTCGGCCATGACGTCGGCCAGGTCGGCCTCGGCGTCCACCGCCGCGTTCTCCACCTCGGTGGCCTCGGCGGGGGTCAGCTTGGCTTTCAGCTGGCGGTTCTCCTGCTCGATCGAGTCGATCATGTCGATGTATTTGTCCACCAGCGGCTGGTTTTCTTCGTTGCCCTTGGCCAGGCTGTAGACCAGGGCGCCCAGCTGGCGCTGGGCCTTGCTGATCTTGGCCTGGTTGGACAGGATCCGGGCCTGGGTCCTGCCTTTTTCGGTCAGGTCGCTGGCGACGCTGACGCCGATCTCCACATATTCACGGCTTTTGGCCAGGATGGTATCCTTCCATTTTTCTGCATCCATCATCAAAAAAACACCTCGCTTCTCCGTTCTCTCGGGCGCGCCGCGCACAGCCGTGCCGGCCCGCCCCGGTATAGGATTAGTATACCGCACTTTGCAGCGGGATGCAACAAGCCCGGCACAGCTTTTACAATTTCACGGTTTTTTTGCCGCAAAATTGTTGCACATTGCCTTTTTGGGAGGTCAGCGGTAGAACTCCCGCAGCATGGCTTCCTCGGGGATCAGCTCGCGGCTGAGCGGCTCCACATGCTCGAAACGGCGGGCCGTCTCGTCCCACATCTCGGTGTAGATGCTGTCGGGGGACATCACCCGGCCCACCTCGGGCAGCAGCCCGGCGATCACCGACAGCTCGTAGGTAAAGGCGGTGTCCAGCAAAAAGTCCGCCGTATTTTTAAAGCCCTTGATATACCGGGTCTCCCCGTCCAGCACCCGCTCCCACATGGCCAGGGTCTTTTCGGGGCTGCGGCCCCGGGTGGCGGCGTCCCGCAGCACACGGCGGCACAGCCGGATGTCCTGGGTGCCGATGAGGCGGCGGCCCTCCTGGCAGTACTCCTCCCGCAGGCCGGCGTAGATGCGGTAGACGTGCCCCGAGGGCACCAGGCTGGTCAGCACCGGGTTGAGGGCGTGGATGCCCTCCACGATGCACACCCCGCCGGCCAGGTCGATGGGCTCGGTCTTTTCGGCCCGCTCCTCCTTGACAAAGTCGTAGGTAGGCAGGACGGTGTGGTCGGTCTGGCTCAGCTCCTGCAGGCACTGGCGGATCAGGGGCATATCCAGGGTGTCGGGGTGCTCGTAGTCCAGGGTGCCGTCCGGCATTTTGGGGTAGTACTCCGACCCGCGGAAAAAGTTGTCCAGGCTGATGACCTGGGCGGGGGTGCCCATCTCGCGCAGGGCGGCGGCCAGCTTGTGGGAGGTGGTGGTCTTGCCGCTGGCCGAGGGCCCCGTCAGCATGATAATCTTGGCCCCCGACTGGCGGATCTTTTTGGCCGCATAGCGCAGCCGCCGGGCATAGCCGGCCTCGCAGACAGCCACCAGCTCGGGGCCGCTGCGGGCCGCCACGTTGCACAGGTCGATCTCCACCAGGCGCTTAGGTACCCAAATCGTGATCATAAAAAGCAGCCACTCCTTTTTTGCGCTCGAGCACTTCCTCAAAGCGCTGAATGTATTCGTTGGGATACTTGAAGTTGAAAATGCGCTGCATCCTGTGGCCGGCCGCGTCCACCAGCTTGGTGCTGCCGCCCGCCCCCGCCGAGAGGATGGTCTGCACTTCTTCCATGATGTAGATGTTGTAAAATCCCTCGCTGCCCGGCTTGCTCCAGCCCACGTTTTCCAGGTTTTGCAGGGTGTTTTTCTGGCGGTAGAGGTAGTAGGGCCGGTACCCGGCGGCGGGCAGCAGGCTGCACCGCTCCAGCATGGCGGCCACGTCGGCATAGCTCTGTTCCTGCTGGTCCATCACGATGCGGGAAGCCCGCTTGAGGGTCAGGGTGTGGACGGTGATGTTCTCGGGGTCCAGGCCGATGGCGGTGCGCAGGCTGTGTTCAAACCCTTCCACCGTGTCCCCGGGCAGCCCGGCGATCAGGTCCATATTGATGTCGGTGTGCCCGGCGGCCCGGGCGGCGGCGTAGCAGTCCAGGATATCCCGGGCCGAATGGCGGCGGCCGATCCGGGCCAGCACCTCGTCCGAAAAGGTCTGGGGGTTGATGGAAATGCGGGTGGCCCCGTACTCCTTGATGACGGCCAGCTTTTCGGCGTCGGTGCAGTCGGGGCGGCCGGCCTCCACCGTGTATTCGTCCAGCCCGCTCAGGGGGAAATTGTCCCGCACCGCCCCCATCAGCTGGCGCAGCTGGGCCGCCGACAGGCTGGTGGGGGTGCCCCCGCCGATGTAGACCGTCTGCAGCTGCAGCCCCGCCTGGTCCGCCTGGCGGCGGATGGCTTCCAGCTCCCGGCACAGGCAGTCCACATAGGGCTGCACCAGCCGGCGGTCCCGGTCCAGGTTGCAGCTGACAAAGCTGCAGTAGCTGCACCGGGAGGGGCAGAAGGGGATGCCGATGTACAGGCTGTAGGCCCGGGGCTGGCTGCCCCGCCGGAGGATGGGCTCCTGCAGCCCGGCGATGGCCTTGGCCATGCGGTATTTTTCTTCCGAGCAGTCGAACCGCTCCAGAAACAGCCGGTCGATCTCCGCTTCGGTCCAGCCGGCGGCCCGCTTGTCATGGATCAGGCGGACCGGGCGGACGCCGGTCATCTTGCCCCAGGGGGGGCGCAGGCCGGTCCATTCCCGCAGCAGGCCGTAGGTCAGGCTGGCCAGGGCAAATTCCGGGGTCTCACCGGCGGGCAGAGGGGCGGCGGCGGTCTTGCTGCGCCCGTTTTCCCGCACGGTCACCCGCAGGCCCTCCGGGCCGCAGCTGGCCCACAGGCAGTCCTCGCCGGCTTCCGGCGGGGTCAGGATAAGGGGCGCCATGGGGTAAAAGATGCGGACCAGATGCTCCACATCGTAGCCCGAGGGCAGCCCAGTGATATAGATCTTCATGATGTCAGTCCTGTTTGCACGCACTCTTGATATACCAGTTGTGTTTCAGCTCCTCCCCAAAGGTGGACAGGTCCCCGTGCCCCGGCAGCACCTGCGCCCCCTCGGGGATGGGCAGGCCGGCCAGCTTGCGCAGCGAGTCCTCCATCTGGCGGCTGCTGCCGCCGGGCAGGTCGGTGCGGCCGATGCTGCCCGCAAAGAGGGTGTCGCCGGTGAACAGATAGCCGCCGCACAGCAGGCAGACGCTGCCGGGGGTGTGGCCGGGGGTGTGCCAGACGGTGAACTCCATCTCGTCCACCCGGACCACGCCCCCCTCCTCGTAGCCGCTGTCCGCCGCCTGCAGGGGGAAGAACTGCCCGCCGCCCAGGTCGGCCTTTTCGCACCAGAGCTTGGCGTGCCACTGTTCTTTCAGCTCGGCGGCGCTGCCCACATGGTCAAAGTGGCCGTGGGTGCACAGGATATCGGTGAGGGCGGCGCCCTCCTTTTTCAGCAGGGCGTTGTAGTCCTCCGGGGCGGCGGCCGGGTCGATGACCGCGGCGTGGCCCCCCTCCGAGATCAGCAGGAAGGTATTGGTGTACATGGGGGCCTCGCCCACCACATGATATGCCTTCATCTCATTCTCCCTTCTTCCATTCGTCGGTATCCATCACGATGGTGCAGGGGCCCTCGTTCACCAAAGACACCTGCATCGAGGCCCCGAACTCCCCGTGCTGGACCTCTTTCAGGCCCTGGCGGCCCATCTCGGCCAGGAACAGTTCGTAGGCTTCCACCGAGAGGGGAGGTTTGGCCGCCCGGATAAAGCTGGGGCGCATCCCCTTTTTGGTATCGCCGTAAAGGGTGAACTGGGAGACCACCAGCGCCGAATAGCCATTGTCCCGGGCGCTGCGGTTCAGCTTGCCGTTCTCGTCGTGGAAGATGCGCAGCCCGGCGCACTTTTCGGCAAAGCGGGGGACCATATCCAGGGTGTCGGTGTCCTTGACCCCCAGCAGGATCACCAGGCCGGGGCCGATGGTGCGGGGCTCGCCCCCTTCCACCCGCACGCTGGCGGAGGAGACGGCCTGTATCACAGCTCTCATATTTTGATTGAACTCCTTACGTTGTATTCATCCGGCCCCGCCGGCGGGCAGGGCAAAGGTCAGTTCCGGGTCACTTTCAGCACGTCCCGGATCTTGCCCAGGCGGGCGACCACACGGTCCACATGGTCGGTGTTGTTGATGCCGATGGTCAGGTTGACGATGCCGTAGTTTTCCGCCTGGCGGGCGTTCATGTTGTAGATGGGCACCCGCATGTCGGACAGAGCGTTCAGCACGTCCTTGAGCAGGTCGTTGCGGTCCAGCGCCAGGATCTCCAGCCCCGCCTTGTAGCTCTCCTTGACGCTGTCGGCCCAGTAGGCCTTGACCCAGCGGGGGGCGTTGGAGGGGTCCTTCATGCTGGAGACCGCGTTGGCGCAGTTGGCCTTGTGGATGGACACCCCAAAGCCCCGTGTGATAAAGCCCACGATGGGGTCGCCGGGCAGGGGGTTGCAGCACTTGGCAAACTTGATGGGGGTGTTGTCGAAGCCTTCCACCACCACGCCGTCGGTGGAGTGGACCTTGCGCAGGTCCACCTTGGGCAGCTCGGTGACGGGGGCCTCGGCGGCCTTCAGCTTCTGGTACTCCTCCTTGAACTTGGGCATGCAGTTGGCGATGGTGATGCCCCCGTAGCCGATGGCGGCGTACAGGTCCTCGGCGCTGTTCTGGCGCATCCGGCGGCAGCAGCCCCCCACGAACTCGTCCAGCTCGTCGTCCGGGATGAGGATGCCCTCCCGGCGCAGCTCTTTGGCCAGGGCGTCCCGGCCCTCGGCGATGTTCTCGTCCCGGCGCATCTTTTTGAACCAGTTGCGGATCTTGCTCTTGGCCTCGCTGGTCTTGACGATCTTCAGCCAGTCCCGGCTGGGGCCCTTGTCGGCGGGGCCCAGGATCACCTCGATGATCTCGCCGGTGGCCACCACATGGTCGATGGGTACCATCCGGTTGTTCACCTTGCAGCCCACCATCCGGTTGCCCACCGCCGAGTGGATGGCGTAGGCAAAGTCGATGCAGGTGGCCCCCGCCGGCAGGTTGATGACGTCCCCCTTGGGGGTAAAGGCGAACACCTCTTCCGGCAGCAGGTCGCTTTTCAGGTCGTGGAGCAGGTTGCCCGAATCCTCGGACACCCGCTGGTTTTCCAGCAGCTGGCGCACCCAGGCCAGCCGCTCGTCCAGCTTATCGTGGCCGCCCAGGCCCTCCTTGTACTTCCAGTGGGCGGCCACGCCGTACTCGGCCTGTTCGTCCATCTGGCGGGTGCGGATCTGCACCTCGAAGGGGATGCCCTCGTGCCCGATGACGGTGGTGTGCAGGCTCTGGTAGCCGTTGGGCTTGGGGGTGGAGATATAGTCCTTGAACCGGTTGGGCAGCGGGTGGTACATATCGTGGATCAGGCCCAGGGCGCTGTAGCACTCGGTGATGGTGTCCAGGATGATGCGGACGGCGTAGACGTCGTAGATCTCGTCAAAGGCTTTGTTCTGGACGAACATCTTGCGGTAGATGCCGTAGATGCTTTTGACCCGGCGCTTCATGGCGGCGCCGTGGATGCCGCTCTCCTCCAGCCGCTTTTCGATCAGGGCGGACACGCCGGCCAGGAACTCTTCGCCCGAGCGCTCGCTCAGCAGCTTGCTGATCTCCTCGTAGCCCACGGGGTCCAGGTAATGGAGGCTGCGGTCCTCCAGCTCTTCCTTGATGTTCAGGATGCCCAGGCGGTTGGCGATGGGGGCGTAGACCTCCATGGTCTCCCGGGCCTTGTCCCGGCGCTTCTGCTCCGGCCAGGCGTCGCCGGTGCGCATATTGTGCAGCCGGTCGCACAGTTTGATGATCATGACCCGGACGTCCTGGCTCATGGCCAGCAGCATCTTGCGCAGGTTTTCGGCCTGCTGCTCCTCAATGCTGGAGAACTGGATCTTGGTCAGCTTGGTGACGCCGTCCACCAGCAGGGCCACCTCGGCCCCAAAGGCCGACTTGACCTCGTCGATGGTGATGGGGGTATCCTCCACCACATCGTGGAGCAGGGCGGCGGCGATGCTCTCGGTGTCCATGCCCAGGTCCAGCACCAGGCGGGCCACCGCCAGCGGGTGGCAGATATAGGGCTCGCCGCTGCGGCGGCGGGCGTCCTTGTGGGCGTCGTTGGCCATGCGGTAGGCCTTTTCGATCATATCGGTGTTGTAGGCCCGGCCGCTGGCCCGGATGGCCTCGGTCAGCTTGTCGTAGGTGATGATCTCCGGCCGCGCCTCGGAGGGGACCATATAGTCCGCTTCCTCCGCGGGGGCGGCTGTGGCTGCCACGGTGCCGATCTCCCGCACCTGATGCTGCAGGTGGGTCTTGGCGGTATAGGAATCCTGTGCGGGGGCAGGCGCCGCCGTCTTTTTTCCCTCTGGCATATTACGTTTCCTCCAAATTCTCCTCCAAACACTTCAGGATGGGCGCGTCGGCCAGGTTTTTCTTGCCGCTGACCCGCACCAGTTCCAAATACGAGGCGCCCCCCTCCCCTGCCGTCGCCACCAGGCCCACCTGGCGCAGGGCGGTCAGGGCCACCAGGGTCTTGCCGGTGCTGCCCATCCGGGCGCAGAGGGGCTGCAGATCGCCGGCGTGCCAGCGCCGGGTCTTGAGCTCCCGATAGACGGCGGCCACCTCGTCCCGGGTGGGGGTCACCAGGCGGCGGTCCGCCTCCGGGAGGGTGGCCCCCCGGCGCAGCGCGTCCACCAGGGCGGCCTCGCGGGCGGCGTCGGGCCCCAGCCCCGCCGGGTGGATGTCGATGATCCGGCCCGAGATCTGGGCCCCCCGCGCCCCCTCGTACACCGACAGGCTGAGAGCGGCGTCCACCTCGTCCCCCGGCTGGTAGGGCACCTGCTCGGGCCCCATCCCGAACCAGACGGCGTACAGCGCCGCGCTGCCCTGATGCAGCCGCAGCCGGCTGTGCTTGCCCTCCGAGACGGGGTAGATCCCATCCACCACCGCGTGTTCCAGCAGAAAGACCGGGGCCGGGTTTTCGGCCCCAAAGGGGGCCATCCGGTCCAGGGCGCGCACTTCCTCCACCGTGACCCTGGCCAGCCGCAGCGACAGATCGCAGACCAGCGGGGGCGCGTGGATGACCGGGCATTCCCGGGCGGCCCACTCGTTCATCCGGCGGCGCAGCTCGGGCAGGTTTTCTTCCCGCACCAGCAGGCCCGCCGCCATGGCGTGGCCGCCGAAGCGGATCAGCAGATCGGCGCAGGCGGTGATGCACCCGTGAAGGTTGAAGCCCGGGACGCTGCGGCCGCTGCCCTTGGCCTCGCCGTTGTCGGCAATGGAGACGATCATCACCGGGCGGCCGTATTTTTCCACCAGGCGGGAGGCCACGATCCCGATCACCCCCTGGTGCCAGCCCCGGCCCCACAGGAGCATGATCCGGTCCTCGGTGCGGCCGGGCTCGGCGGCCAGCATCTCCTCCACCGCCTTTTCGATCTTCTGTTCCGTCTCCTGCCGCCGGGCGTTGATCTCGTTCAGCTGATGGGCCAGGGCGGCGGCCCGGGCCGGGTCCTCGCAGAGGACCAGCTGCAAAGCGGCGGCGGCGCTGTCCATCCGGCCGGCTGCGTTGAGCCGGGGCGCGATGCCAAAGCTGACGTTGTCCGCCGTCACCGGCCGGCCGGCCAGCCCCACTTCCTCCAGCAGGGCAGCCAGGCCGGGGCGCTCGGTGTGCTGCAGCCGCTGCAACCCCGCCTTGACGATGGTGCGGTTTTCCCCTGTCAGGGGCATGACGTCCGCCACCGTGCCGATGGCGGCCAGATCGCTGCAAAATTCCAGCAGCTCCTCGGGCATACAGTCCTCGAGGGCCGCGCATAGCTTGAAGGCCACCCCCGCCCCGCACAGGTCCTTGAAGGGGCTTTCGTCATCCTGCCGGCGGGGGTCCACCACCGCCACCGCGTCGGGCAGGGTGCTGGGGGGCAGGTGGTGGTCGGTGATGACCAGGTCGATGCCCAGCGAGGCCGCATAGGCCGCCTCGTCCACCGCCGAGATGCCGTTGTCCACCGTAACGATGAGGGTATAGCCTTTGTCGTGGATCTTGTCGATGGCCCGTTTGGACAGGCCGTAGCCGTCCCCCTCCCGGCTGGGCAGCATACATTTGACGCTGCCGCCCAGGCCCTTGAGCTGCTCGTACAGCAGGGAGGTCGCTGTCACCCCGTCCACGTCGTAATCGCCGTAGATGACGATGGTCTCGCCCTGTTCCAGGGCGCGGCGGATGCGGGCCACCGCCTTGTCCATGTCCTGCATCTGGAACGGGTCGCTGAGGGCGTCCTCCCCCGCCAGGAAGGACAGGGCCTCCTCCGGCTGGGTCATGCCACGGGCGGCCAGCAGCCCCGCCAGCAGGGCGGCCTCCTTCATCTGGGCGGCCAGGACCCTGGCGCAGCGGGCGTCGTCCCATTCTTCGCCGCCGAGGGCGGCCTCCTGTTCCAGCTGGCTGGCCCGGTCCTCGGCGATGGCCTCCTGCAGGCCGGCCACCGCCTCCCGGTCCAGGGTGCGCAGCTCCCACGGGCGGCCGGTCATCTTGCCCCCTCCCCGGTGGAAAAGCCTTCCCCGGTCAGGCCGTCGCTGGCCAGCATCCCCTCCAGGGCCGCGATCTCGCTGGACACATCCAGGGCCGCATCCCCCAGCAGGGTGTCATAGAGGTTGGCGTAGGCGGTGTTCAGGGTATGGAGGATGCCGCCGATGTCCCGGCGGATGGCCTCGGCGTTGTCCCCCTGCTGGCCCTGCACGTCGTTGTAGGTGTGCAGCAGCTTGAGGGTGGTGGGGATATAATATTCCGCAAAGCGCCGGGCCTTGGGCGCGCTTTCGGGGTGGCTCTCCAGCCAGGCGCAGATGGACTCGGTGGTCTTTTGCATTTTTCCCAGCTCGTCGGCCGCGGCGGGGTCGGCCATCAGCTTGCGCTCTTCGGCCAGCACATGGGCGAAGCGCTGGGCCGTCTCCAGATGGAGGACGGTCTTGTCCGGCGCGGCCTCGGGCTCGGGCTGGGGCTGGGCCTTGGGCTCGGGGGCCGGCTGCGGGGGGATGTTGTGGGCCGCCCGGTAATCGGCGGCGCTCAGGTAGAGGCAGTTGCCCCGCTCGTCCAGCCAGCCGGTCAGCCAGCCCTTGTTGATCAGCTCCCGCAGCTGTTTGCGCAGCTTGCGCTTTTTGACCTGCAGCAGGCCGGCCAGGTCGTCCAGGTCCACCCCTTCCGACAGATCCAGCCCCTCAAAGGCGGCGGCGCAGCGGTTGAGCAGCTGGGAAGCTTCCAGCTGCTCGCCCCCGCTGACAGCCCCGACGGTGCACAGGCCGCCGCCCACCATCAGGCCGATGCCGGTCCAGGCGAGGGCCGTTTCCGCCACCGAGTCCGCCAAAACGGCCTCGGTGCTGACAAAGCAGGCGATGCCCCCCACAAAAAAGCTGAAGGCGAAGATGCCGCAGGTGATGGCCAGAGCCAGCCCGATGCCAAAGCGCTTGCGGGCGTTCCAGCGGATGGACTTGACGTAGTCCCCTTCGGGGGCGGCCCAGTCGGAGCGGTAGCGCCCCCAGCTGACCCGGCCGGGGCCGGTCTGCCACTGGCCGGCGTAGTCGTAGGCCCCGCCGTCCTCCTGCTGGCGGGCGTTGCGGCGGGCCTCCCGCTGCTGCCAGCGGCGGTGCTCCCGCTCCCGGCGTTCCTCCCGGCTGCCTTTCAGGTCCATCGCCTGCTGGAAGGCGTCGGCCACCTCCCCCACCACGCTGTTCAGCACGGCGGTGACGTCGCTGGCCACATCGTTCACCTGGCGGCCCAGCTCGTCGCCCCGGCCCTCGAACCCGTGGCGGAAGGCGTCGTTCACCGTATCCTTCAGCTCGTTCACGCCGACGCCCAGGTCCCGCAGCTGCTGCTCCAGCTCCGCCTGGACGGCGGCCTCGTCTTTTTTCTGTTTTGCCTTCTTGTCCTTTTCGTCCATGGTTCTCCCTCAATTCCCCGCCGGGCTGTACCGGCTGACAATGGCCGAAGCCACCCGCAGGCCGTCCACGGCGGCGCTCATGATGCCGCCGGCGTAGCCTGCCCCCTCGCCGCAGGGGTAGAGCCCTGCCAGCTGGGTGCACTCATAGTGTTCCCCCCGCACCAGCCGCACCGGGCTGGAGGTCCTTGTCTCAAGGCCGGTCAGGATGGCCTCCGGGTCCGTGTAGCCGGCCAGCTTGCGGTCAAAGGCGCGCAGCCCCGCCCGCAGAGCCTCCGCCAGCTCGGCGGGCAGCAGGCTGCCCAGATCGGCGGGCGCCACGCCCCGGTCGTAGGTGGGCTCCACCCGGCCGATGTCCAGCCGGCCCCGCCCCTCCAGAAAGCTGGCCATGTTTTCGGCGGGGGCGGCGTAGAGGCCGCCGGCCCGCCCTGCGGCAAAGGCCCGGGCTTCCAGCTCCCGCTGGAAGGCAATGGCCCGCCGGGGATCGTTCCCGAAATCTTCGGGCCCCACCCCTGCCACCACGGCGGCGTTGGCGTTTTTGCCCGCCCGGGCGTGGAAGCTCATCCCGTTGGTGACCACCCGGCCCGTCTCGCTGGCCGCAGCCACCACCTGGCCGCCGGGGCACATACAAAACGTATAAACACCGCGCCCATTTACATGATGGGAAAGCTGATACTCCCCCCGAGGCAGGGCCGGGTGGCCGGCGGCCTCGTGGTAAAGGCTCTTTTCAATCTCGCTTTGCAGGTGCTCGGCCCGGAACCCTACGCTGAAGGGCTTGCAGCTGAAGGCCAGCCCCCCGTCCATCAGGGCCTCGAAGGTGTCCCGCGCCGAATGGCCCACCGCCAGCACCAGGGTCTGGCAGGGGATGTCCCCGGCGGTGGTGGAAATGCCGGTCAGGACGCCGTCCCGCACATGCAGGCCGGTGAGGGCGGTGCGGAACCGCACCTCGCCCCCCAGGGCCTCGATCTCCCGGCGGATGGAGGCGATGACCCCCCGCAGCAGGTCGGTGCCCACATGGGGCTTTTGCTGCCAGGCGATCTCGGCGGGGGCCCCGTGGGCCAGGAACACCTGGGTCACATAGCCGCACAGGGGGTCGCCGATGCGGGTGGTGAGCTTGCCGTCCGAGAAGGTGCCCGCGCCCCCTTCGCCAAACTGGATGTTGGCGTTCTCGTCCAGCTCGCCGGTGGCGGAAAAATGCTCCACCGCCCGGACTCGTTCTTCCAGGGCGGGGCCCCGCTCCAGCACGAGGGGAGCAAAGCCCTGCTGCGCCAGGGCCAGGGCCGCAAACAGGCCCGCCGGCCCCAGCCCGCAGACCACCGGGCGGCTGCGCAGCCGCTCGGGGCCGGGCGTCAGGCAGAACGGCGTCTCCTGACGGAAAGCAACGCAGGGCGAGGCCCCTGCGTAGGCAGGTTCCTCACCCTCATCTTTGAGCGTTACTGCGATGGTATAGACGAGCTTGGGCCGGCCGTGGCGGGCGTCCACCGAAAGGCGGGACACCCCCATCTGCCGCACCTTGTGCTCGGGCAGGCGCAAAATGGACAGCGCCCGGGCTTTCGCCTGCTCCTCCCCTTGGGAGAGGGGCAGGCGGATGTCTCTGACCAGGATCATGGGTTCGTTCACTATTCCGTTTCTGTTGGTATTGTCATTCGCTGGAGATCTCACACTGGATGGTGTAGCTGCCCAGGGCAAACACCCGGCCGTCCGCCGGGACGTAGATGCTGCAGGCGATGTTCTGCTGCCCCAGGGCCACCGCAAAGTCGTCGGCGTCGATGCGGGCCACCACCTGGTCGGCAGTCAGGCCCTCCAGCACGGCCGCCGGGCCGCAGAGGGTGACGTTCATCAGCCGGTCGCTCTCCACCGTCAGCTGGTAGGTGGAGGGCAGGTTGATGACCTCCACGTTCTCCGCGGGGATGTTCAGGGTCTTGGTTGCCATCGCGCTGCAGTTGAAGCTGACGGTGACGGTGTCCACGTTGTCCAGCGAGACGATGCCGGAGGGCAGGGTGATGGGCATCTCGTAGACTTTGTCCAGCGCAAAGGTGGACAGGTCGATGGTGCCCACCGCCAGCTCGGTGAGGTTATCCACCGTGCTGGCAGACCCGGCCACCCGCAGGGCGGTCTGGCTGAGGGAGTAGATCAGCACCGAATCGTCAAAGTTGGGGGGCGTATTTACAAACCGTACATTGATCGGTAGTTCCGCCGTTTTGTAAACGGTCAAAGTCACATCCACCGAGCTGTGGTCCAGGGTGACGTACTGGAAGGAGACCTCCTGCCCGGTCTCGCTGTAGAAGCGGAGGGTCGTCTCCACCGTCACGCTGTCGCTGAGGGGGTCACTGTAGCTCACCTCGGCGGTGCAGGAGGCCACCCCGGCCAGCTCGCTGGAAGGCCCGGTCAGGGTCACCGTCTCGCTGGAAGCGGCGGTGCTGTAAAGGATGTACCCCTCCTCGATGGTCAGGTAGCGGGTGTTCACCTGGATGGGGAGGGTCTTTTCCTCCACCACGTCAAAGACGATGTCCACCGTGCTGTTGGGGTCGGCGATGGACACCGAGATGTTGCCCGCCACGGCGCTGTTGATGCAGCGGACCCGCAGCTGCAGCGTCTTGGTGCCGCTGGAGCGCACCGAGGAGCAGTCGGGATAGACCACGAAATCCTCCACCCCCAGCTGGCCGATGGTGTAGCCGTCCCCTGAGACGACCAGGCTGACGGTGCGCTCGGGGGCCTCCACGATGCTCAGGCCCCGGGAGGTGTACACGCTGGACTCATAGGTGTAGTCCACCGGCACATTGTTCAGGGTGATGTTGGTGCCGGGCTGGACCACCGTGGTCACAGCCACCCACAGAAACACCGCCAGCAGCACGGCCAGGGCCAGGCGGACGCGCCGGTCCTCAAGGGGCGAACGGTTCTGGCCGCCCTCGGGACGGACGGGCTTTTTTACGGGGCTCATTTTTCTTCCCCCTCCTTCTTCCTCCAGTCCATCAGGGACAGCACCTGCCCCTTGATGGTGTCGAAGCCGCGGCCTTTTTCGGCCGCCGCCTCTTTGGGGATCATCTCGTCCACCAGGCGGGTGTACAGGGTCTGGCGGTCAAAGTGCCGGATCAGGACGCCGTTTTTGGCCATGGAGATGATGCCCGTCTCCTCGCTGACCACGATGGCGATGGCATCCGAATTTTCGGCGATGCCCAGGCACGCCCGGTGCCGGGTGCCCATATCCTTGCCCAGGTCCAGGTTATTGGACAGGGGCAGCACGCAGCCCGCCGCCTTGATGCGGCCGTCCTCGATGATGGCCGCGCCGTCGTGGAGGGGGGTGCCCTCGTAGAAGATGGTGCCCAGCACCTCCGGGTTGACCTCGCAGTCCACCGGGGTGCCGGTCCGCTCGATCTCGGACAGGTCGGTGCGGCGCTCCAGGACGATCAGGGCGCCGGTCTTGGTCTCGGAAAAGCGCTCGGCCGCGTCGCAGATGGCGATGATGGCGCTGCGCCAGCTGCCCCGGGTGGCGGGGTCCACATGGCGGACCCGGAAAAACTTGAGGAACCACTGGTCGGTCTGGCCCATCCGCTCCAGGGCGCGGCGGATCTCGGGCTGGAACACCACGACCAGGGTCAGCAGGCCCACTTGCAGCAGCGAGTCCATGATCCAGGTCACGGTGCGCATGTTGGAGGTGGTGGCGATCACATAGATCAGGGCCACCACCAGCGCGCCCCGGGCCAGCTGGCCCGCGCGGGTCCGGCTGACGATGCCCAGGATCTGGTAGATCACAAAGGTCACCACCAGCACGTCCAGCAGGTCCGCCAGGTTAAAGGTTTGGAAATTGGCGATGATGGAACTCCAGTTCATTGCTGTTCACTCCTGTCACAGAGGCTGGATCAGGGCCACGGCGTGGGCCGCGATGCCCAGCCCCTCCCCGGTAAACCCGAGGTGTTCCTCGGTGGTAGCCTTCACGCTCACCCTATCCGCCGGCAGGCCAAAGGCTTCGGCCAGGTTGCGGCGCATGGCGGGGATATGGGGGGCCAGCTTGGGCCGCTGGCAGAGGATGGTGGCGTCGATGTTGCCCACCCGCCAGCCGGCCTGGCGCAGGAGCCCGGCCACATGGCGGGCCAGCGCCAGACTGTCGGCCCCGGCGTAGGCGGGGTCGCTGTCGGGGAAATGCTGCCCGATGTCCCCCAGAGCCGCCGCGCCCAGCACCGCGTCCATCACGGCGTGGGCCAGCACGTCGGCGTCCGAATGGCCCAGCAGCCCCTTTTCAAAGGGGACGTTCACCCCGCCCAGGATGAGGGGGCGGCCCTCCACCAGGCGGTGGACGTCGTAACCATGTCCAATGCGCATCGCGTTTTCTCCTTGCTGTATCCCGCCCCCGGGCAGGTCCTCCCGGGTGGTGATCTTATAGTTGGCGTACTCCCCGGCGGTCAAGCGGACCGGCAGTCCCGCCAGCTCGAACAGGCTGGCGTCGTCGGTGACCATGCGGGCCCTCTCCGGGTCCAGCTGCCCGCTGACCCGCAGATAGGTGTCCCGGTCAAAGCACTGGGGGGTCTGGACCGCGTAGAGGCTGGAGCGGTCGGGGGTCACATCGACCAGGCAGGACGCCGGCACGGTGCGGCCGTCCCCCGGCGTGCCCCGCTTGACGGTGTCCTTGAGGGGAACGGCAGGGGCCGCCGCGCCCCACTGGGCCGCGCCCTGCAAAGCCGCCTCGATCACGGCCTGGCTGACAAAGGGCCGGGCGGCGTCGTGGATGGCTACCAGCTCCCCGCCGGCTGCCTCCACCCCCCGGCGGGCGCTCTCGGCCCGGGTGTCCCCGCCCTGCACCAGGCGGACCGGCTTGCGGCAGCGGGCGGCCTCCCGCCCGGCCAGGGCCGTGTCCCGGCCCGTGACCAGGACGATCTCTCCGATCCGCGGGCAGGCGTCGAACGCCCGGAGGCTGCGGCCCAGGACCGTCTCGCCCCCCAGGTCGAACCCCAGTTTGTCAAAGCCCATCCGGCTGGAAGAACCTGCCGCCAGCACGACGGCGGAAGCTGTCTGTTTCATCTTCTTATCCTTATCTGCCCGCATACGCAAAGCCCCGGTATATCTTATAAAAACCCAGTTATTATTATAACGCATCCATTTGTAAACTGCAACCGTTTCACCAGAACAGCACAATAAAAACCGGGTGCGCTCCCGCGCCATGCGGCGCCGCTCTTGACAAGACCGGCGGGACCGTGTATCCTAATCCCAAACCGCACATACACTTGTCACGCCGGGGCTGCTGTATCAGCCCGCCGCACAGCCGAGGAGAAACGCCCATGAAACGACCCGCCCCCTCCCCCATGAGCAACGAAGCCCGCAACAGCTACGTCATCGAACAGATCACCCGCGCCCTCACCGGCCTTTTGCGGGCCAAGCCCATCGGAGAGGTGTCCATCAGCGAGCTGTGCGCCGCCGCCGGGGTGGGGCGGGCCTCTTTCTACCGCAACTTTGACAGCAAGGAGGCGGTGCTCCAGCGCCAGGACGAGGCGCTGCTCCGCCGCTGGCAGCGGGACTACGACACCGCCAAGGCCCGGGCCCTGGCCGAAGGCCGGGAGCCAGACAACCTGATGGTCAGCCTGCTGATGTTTTATAAAGAGAACCGGGATTTTTACACCCTGGTCTACCGGAACGACAGCCGCATCCTGCTGGGCACCATCCTCAAGATCTGCGGCCCGGTCCCGGAGGACGCCAACGCCACGGCCTATGCCAAAGCTTTCATCGCCTACGGCATCTACGGAGCCGTCAGCGAGTGGATCCGCCGGGGGATGACCGAATCGGCCGAAGAGCTGGCCGCCCTGCTGGACCAGGGGAACAGCCGCCAGCCCTGATCCCGCGCGCCAGTATATCAAAACGTCCCGACCGGACGACATGCGCGTACGGTCGGGACTTTTTTGACAGCTAAAACAGCGCACGGGCTGCAAGGTCCGTGCGCTGTTTCCTTTTGTTTGATGCGTGGATGCCGGCAGGCTGCCGTCTGGCCTCCGGTTTACGCGAGCATCGGCTTGAGGGCCGCGGCCAGGGCGTCCTTCTGGGCCTGCGCCTCGGCCAGGTCCTTGCCGAGGGTGGTGAAGTAGGTCTTGATCTTGGGCTCGGTGCCGGAGGGACGGACCACCACGGTGGCACCGCCTTCCAGGGCGTAGATCAGGACGTTGGCTGCGGGCAAGCCGGTCTCTTCGGGTTTCTCATAGTCGGTGACTTTGACCACCTTGTGGCCGGCGAACTCTGCGGGCGGGTTCTCGCGCAGGTTCTTCATGATGCCGGCCATCTTGTCCATGCCGGTCAGGCCGGGGAACTCGAAGCTGTCCACCTTGTTCAGGTAGCGGCCGTACTGCTGGTAGATCTCTTCCAGGCGCTGCTTGATGGAGGAGCCGATGCTGCGGTAGTAAGCGGCCATCTCGCAGATCAGCATGGAGCCGATGACGGCGTCCTTGTCCCGGACATAGGGCCCGGCCAGGTAGCCGTAGCTCTCCTCAAAGCCAAAGATGAAGCGGTCCACTTCACCGGCGGCCTCCAGGCCGGCGATCTGGTCGCCGATCCACTTGAAGCCGGTCAGCACGCTGCGCATCTCCACGCCGTAGTGGGCGGCGATGGCGTCGGCCAGCGGGGTGGACACGATGGACTTGACCGCCACCGGGTCCTTGGGCATGGTGCCCTTTTCGATGCGGCCGGCGCAGATGTAGTCTAGCAGCAGCGCGCCCATCTCGTTGCCGGTGACCAGCTCATAGCTGCCGTCGGGGCACTTCATGGCGATGCCCACACGGTCGGCGTCGGGGTCGGTGGCCAGCATCAGGTCGGCGCCGGACTTTTCGGCCAGCTCCAGGCCCAGCTTGAGGGCCTCGAAGATCTCGGGGTTGGGGTAGGAGCAGGTGGTGAAGTAGCCGTTGGGATACTCCTGCTCGGGCACGATGGTGATGTCGGTGATGCCCATATCGTTCAGCACATGGGTGACGGGCACCAGGCCGGAGCCGTTCAGGGGGCTGTACACCAGCTTGAGGCCGGCGGTCTTGCACAGGCCGGGCCGGACCTGGCGGGCCTCGATGGCCTGGTACAGGGCGTTCTTGCAGTCATCGCCCACAAAGCGGATCAGGCCCTGCTCCACGCCCTCGGCAAAGGAGATGTACTTTGCGCCGGTGAGCACGTCGGTCTTCTGGATCTCGTCGTAGACGATGGCGGCGGCGTCATCGGTCATCTGGCAGCCGTCGGGGCCGTATGCCTTGTAGCCGTTGTACTTGGCGGGGTTGTGGGACGCGGTGACCATGATGCCCGCGTTGCAGTTGTAGTACCGGGTGGCAAAGCTCAGGGCCGGCACCGGCATCAGGGCGTCGTAAATGCGGACCTTGATGCCGTTGGCAGCCAGCACGCCGGCGGCCGTCTTGGCAAAGACGTCGCTCTTGATGCGGCTGTCGTAGCTGATGGCGACGGTCTGGGTGCCGCCCTGGGTCTTGACCCAGTTGGCCAGGCCCTGGGTGGCCTGACGGACGACGTAGATATTCATGCGGTTGGTGCCGGCGCCCAGCACGCCGCGCAGGCCGGCGGTGCCGAACTTCAGTGCAACAGCAAAGCGGTCCTTGATCTCTGCATCGTTCCCCTCGATCTTTGCCAGCTCGGGCTTGAGATCGGCGTCCTCCAGGTCGGCCGCCATCCAGCGCTTGTATTCATCCAGATACATTGTGAACACCTTACCTTTGCTCTCATTTGCTTCATTGCCAACGGGACGGGCAGACCCACCCCTTGCAGACGAATCTAATTATAGTTTATGCCAGCGGGACAAGTCTGTCAATTCTATAATATGCAACAAGTTTGGCATCGCAAAACCGGCAAATCGCACAAAAAAGAAGCCGTGCCAGGGAGCACGGCTTCGCGTTGGCGCAGGCCGGTTCAGGCGGCCGCGTCCGAAGCAGCCTCGCCGGAGGCGGCTTCGCTGGAGGCGGCGGGGGCCTCCTCCCCGCTGAGCACCGACTGGATCAGGGCCCTGGCGCCGTCCACCGACGCCTCGTCGGGGAGCATGACGTAGAGCTTCTGCCCCTGGGCGGAGTAGCAGTGGGTGCTGGAAGAGCTGGACCCCGTCACGCTGTAGTTCTGGATGTCCCAGGCGGCAAAGTCGGACAGCTGCATCCGCACCAGCGCCGCGATCTGCCCCGAGCTGAAGCTGGTGACAAAGTTGTCGGCCACGGCGGCCAGCAGGCGGCTGTAGTTGGTCAGCAGGGCCGGGCTCTTGATCTTTTCCAGCATGGCGTCGATCACCTTCATCTGGTTGATGCCCCGCTGGATGTCGCCGGTGGCAAAGGCGTGGCGCTCGCGGGCAAAGGCCAGCGCCGCCTTGCCGTCCAGGTGGTTCCACCCTTCCACAAAATCGGTGGGGTCGTAATAGCCGGGGCTGCCCACCGAGGTGAAGGCGTAGTCCGAATAGACGTCGATGCCGTCCAGGGCGTCCACCACGTCGATGAAACCGGCAAAGTTGATGCGGACGTATTCGTCCACCGGGATGCCGTACAGGCTGCCCAGGGTCTCCATCGACGTCTCCACCCCGTACAGGCCGGCGTGGGTCAGCTTGTCCTTGCTGTCGGTGCCGGCCAGGTCCACATAGTAGTCGCGGGGGGTGTTGACCAGGGCCACCCGCTTGGTCACCGGGTTGACCACCGCCAGGATGTTCACGTCGCTGCGGGCGTCCTCGGTCAGCTCGCCCCGGTTGTCCACCCCGCTGAGGTAGACCACAAAGGGCTCGGTGGTGATGGCCAGGGCCTCGTAGTCGGTCTCCTCCTCGCCCAGGGTGACCTTGTCCAGGGCAGCCAGGCCCTGCTGGGCCCAGACGCAGCCCACCGCCATCCCGGCGCTGAGCAGCAGGGAGAACAGGCGGGCCAGCACGCCCCGCACCTTGTACCGCTGGCACTTGAACACCAGCAGCCAGAGCAGCACCAGCAGCGCCCCCAGGATGGCCAGGTAGTAGACCGGCAGCATCCGGGTGCGGTACAGCTGGAAGAGAGCCGCGGCGCTGAGCGCCGCCTGTAAAAGCAGGATCAGCATGGAAAAGCCTCGGGCAGGTAAGGATGGGCCGGCCGGCGCAGGGGCGGGCCGGGCAGGGGGCGCGGGCGGGTCCTGGTGGGCAGGCTGGAAAAAGTCCGCGCTGTCCACCGGCACCGGCTCGTTGTCGGGGATGTCGTCGCTGCGCCGTATCTTGTGGGGATGGCGCGGACCTCCCCTGCCGGAAGGCGTCTTTTTCTCTTCCGGCTCAAACTCAAAATCCATGGGATAACTCCTTTGTTACGCCGCCGGCACGATGGTCAGCACCGCCCGGGCGGGCAGGCAGGTGGCGGTCTGGTCCTCCAGGGTCAGCCAGCCGTACCCCTCGCAGACGTGGTCGGGGCAGGGCGAGTCGATGAAGCGGGCCGCCCCGTCCCGGATCTCCACGTGGACGGTCAGATAGCCGGTGTCCACATCGTAGACCCCGTCGGCGTCCAGGGGCAGGTCCAGAGAGGCGTTCCCGTCGCCGTAGATCAGCCGGGCCCGGAGGGGGGCGTCCCGGTCCCTTCCGGCTCCCCGCAGGAGGAACAGCGCCCCCGCCGCCAGCAGGATCACCGCCGCAAACAGGAGGTTGGCAAACAGTTTTTTGTGACGCATGGGGCCCTCACTGGATCGGCAGGGTATCCAGCTCCGCCAGCCAGGCGGCGGCCGAAGCGTCGCTGGGCATCCGCCAGTCCCCCCGCGGCGAGAGGGTCACACTGCCCACCTTGGGGCCGTCGGGCAGGCAGCTGCGCTTGAACTGCTGGGCAAAGAACCGCCGGTAGAAGCTGCGCAGCCACCGGGCCAGCACCTCGTCGGTGTAGGCGGGGCTGCCGGCAAAGGCGGCCCGGGCCAGCCGGAAGATCTTGCGGGGGCCGAAGCCGAACCGCAGCACGTAATACAGGTAAAAGTCGTGCAGCTCGTAGGGGCCCACCAGCTCCTCGGTGCGCTGGGCGATCTCGCCGTCCTTAGCGGGCAGCAGCTCCGGCGAGACGGGGGTGTCCAAAATGTCCAGCAGCACCCGGCGCAAAGCTTCGCTGGAGGCGGTGTCGGCCTCGTACCGCACCAGATGGCGGACCAGGGTCTTGGGCACCCCGGCGTTGACGCCGTACATGCTCATATGGTCGCCGTTGTAGGTGGCCCAGCCCAGGGCCAGCTCGGACAGATCGCCGGTGCCCACCACAAAGCCGCCGTTCAGGTTGGCGATGTCCATCAGCTCCAGGGTGCGCACCCGGGCCTGGCTGTTCTCAAAGGTGACGTCGGGGGTCTGGCCGTCGTGGCCGATGTCCGCAAAGTGGCTGCGGACGGTGGCGGTGATGTTCACTTCCCGGAACGAGACTCCCAGCTCCTGGCAGAGGATCTCGGCGTTGCTGCGGGTCCGCCGGGTGGTGCCGAAGCAGGGCATGGTCACGGCCAGCACGTCGGAGGCCGGGCGGCCCAGCTGGCGCATGGCCCGGGCCGACACCAGCAGGGCCAGGCAGCTGTCCAGCCCGCCCGAAATGCCGATCACCGCCGTTTGGGCGTGGGTGTGCTCGATCCGCTTGGCCAGGCCGTCGGCCTGCATCCGCAGGATCAGCTCGCACCGCTCGGCCCGGCGGCGGGGGTCGCCGGGGACAAAGGGGGCCGGGTCCACCCGGCGGGTCAGGGGCGTCTCGGTGACGGCCAGGTCGAATTCCGCCACCTGATACCCCTCGTCGTTGGGGACGAAGCTGGTGTTGCGGGCCCGCTCGGCCTGCATCCGGGCGCAGTCCAGCTCGCTGACGGCGTCGCCGCCCTGGAAGGGCTGGGTCTCGGCCAGGATGACGCCGTTCTCGGCCACCAGGTCGTGGCCCGCAAAGACCATGTCCTGGGTGCTCTCGCCGTGGCCTGCCGAGGCGTACAGGTAGCCGCAGAGCAGCCGGGCCGACTGGTTGGCCACCAGGGCGCGGCGGTACTCCGCCTTGCCCACCGTCTCGTCGCTGGCCGAAAGGTTGGCGATGACGGTGGCCCCCGCCAGGGCGTGGAAGGTGGAGGGGGGCAGGGCGCTCCACAGGTCCTCGCACAGCTCCACCCCCAGGACGAATTCCGGCATCTGCCGGCACCGGAATAACAGCTGGGTGCCGAACGGCGCCTGCTGCCCGCAGACGGTCACGGTGCGCACCCGCTTGTCGCCGGGGGCAAAGTGACGTTTCTCGTAAAATTCGCCGTAGTTGGGCAGGCAGGTCTTGGGCACAAGGCCCAGCAGCCGGCCGCGGCAGACCGCGGCGGCGCAGTTGTACAGCTTGCCGTTCACCGCCAGGGGCAGGCCCACCAGGGCCAGCAGGTCCCACTCCCTGCTGGCCTCCAGCACCTGGCCCAGCCCGCGGAGGGCCGCCTGCTGCAAAGCCTGCTGGAAAAACAGGTCCCCGCAGGTGTAGCCGGTCAGGGCAAGCTCGGGGAACACCGCCAGCTTGACCTGCCGGGCGGCGCATTCCCGCATGGCCTCCACGATCCGGCCGGCGTTATAGGCGCAGTCCGCCACCCGCAGCGCGGGCGAGAGGGCCGCCGCTTTCAGAAAACCATCTTTCATAACAAGACACATCCCGTCCCATTTGTCTATTTTCAACGCTGTTTTGCGTTCGTTCGCGCATACAACGGTCTTAGTATAGCACATTTTGCCCAAAACGAAAAGAAACAATTTGTAAAAAACGCAGAAAAGTCCCGACCGGACGACATGTGCGTACGGTCGGGACACCGACAGGGAAATTCAGCGCTGAGAGTGTGCGAGGCCGCAAGGCCGAGTGCGCGGTTCTGCGCTGAATTTTGTCCAAAAGGGGGATATTAGGGGGAAAGAATTTCTGACCTGCGCAGCAGGCAGAAATCGGTTCCCCCTAAAGCGTGGCGCTTTCGCGCCATGCCAAAGGGCCCGCCCGAAAAGGGCAGGCCCTGGATGATCCGGCGGGAAAACGAGATAGACCGTAAGCCGGGTTCTGTATTAAACGACGATCTGTCTAGGCCCGTCATTGCTGGCGGGCTCGTGCCGCCCTCGGGACACGCGAGCAGCGCTGTACGTCCCATATAGGCGTTGCTTCCGGTAGGGTTTACAAAGCCGGATGGTCACCCATCCGCTGGTGAGCTCTTACCTCGCCCTTTCATCCTTACCGCGCCCGGGGGCGCGGCGGTTTGCTTTCTGTTGCACTTTCCCTGGGGTCACCCCCGGCTGCCGTTAGCAGTTACCGTGCTCTGCGAAGCCCGGACTTTCCTCAGAGCGGTCCAAGCCGCCCCGCCGCCGTATGTTCCACTCGTTTTCCCCCCACATGATACCATAGTTTGGGGGGATTTGCAAGCGGCGCGCTTTTCTGATATACTAAAATAGATCAGAAAGGCAGGTGGGACGGATGCGGCTGTATTTCCCGGTGCCGGCGTCGGCCGGGCCGGAGGGGGTGCTTTTGCGCAGTTTTCTGCGGGAGTGCCGCCTTTCCACCGATCTGCTGCGGGCGGTGAAATTCCACGGCGGCGGTTTCGAGGCCGACGGCCGGCCGGTGCTGGCCAACCAGCGGGTCTGGCCGGGGCAGACCGTCTCCTTTGCCCTGCCCGGGGAGGAGGGCGGCTGCGAGCCCGACCCGTCCATCCCGGTGCGGGTGGCGTACCAGGACTTTTTTGCGGCGGTGCTGGACAAGCCCGCCAGCCTGGCGGTCCACCCTACCCTCAACTACCCCGGCGGCACCCTGGCCAACGGCTATGCCGCCCTGCGCCGGGCTGAGGGCCGCAGCCCCGTGTTCCGCCCGGTGAACCGGATCGACAAGGACACCAGCGGCCTGGTCCTGACGGCGCAGAACGCCTACGCCGCCCCCCTGCTGGCCCAGCATGTGGAAAAAGTCTACTACGCCGTGGCCGAAGGCGAGCTGCCCCTGGGCCCCGGCGTCATCGACGCGCCCATCGGCCGCCGGGGGGACAGCATCATCGGGCGGTGCATCACCCCCGAGGGCAAGCCCAGCCGCACCGAGTACACCATATTAAAGGTAGGCGGCGGCCTCAGCCTGGCGGCCTGCGTCCCGGTCACCGGGCGCACCCACCAGATCCGGGTCCATTTCGCCTCCATCGGCTGCCCCCTGGCAGGGGACGACCTGTACGGCGGCCACCGGGACCGGATCGGCCGGCAGGCCCTGCACTGCGCCCGCCAGCGCTTTTGGGTGCCGGCAGGGCGGCTTGCGGCCGGCGGCTTCTGGTTCGAGACGCCTGTGCGCCTGGTCCCCGTCACGGTGGAAAGCCCTCTGCCAGCCGACATCATTGCGTTATTTTCGTGAAAAGTCGGTGAAAGCTGTGCCCAAATCCTGTGCAAAACCTTGCCTCCGCGTCGGCGGGGTGTATAATGGAACATAAGTCGATGCTTGTCCGGCCGCCGCGCCGGCAGGCTGTCTTTTTGCATTTCCGCTTTGCGCTTCAGATAGGCAAAACCACCGGAAGGAGAAACACTCTTTTGATTGATGAGAAGATCAAGGAGCAGCCGGGCGGCCTGCCAGCCGTCCCGCCTCCCCTGACAACCAAGGATAAACTGCGGGCGGCCTGGGCCCGGCTGCAATGCAGCAGCCTGCTGCGGAGCCACCGCTTCCAGACCCGCACCCGCCATCATATGGAGGGCCTGGGCGCCCTAGTCTGCGCCATCCCCCTGGCGCGGCAGCTGGGCGACTGGCTGTATGCGCTGGGCTTTACCGGCGAGTACACCCTGATCCGGGCCGGACGGAGCATCCGCGCCGCCGCGCTGTGGCTGGCGGCCGCTTTCCTCCGCGGCTGGAACAACGTGGTGGACACCGCCTTTCCCGGTGCGCGCACCGTGCTGGGCGAGCTGTTCGGCCCGGTATACGTCTTTTGCCGCGGCGTGCGCAACATCTGGGTCTACGGCGACGAGGTCCGCCGGGAGCAGGGCTTCTGGGCCGGCATCGTGGCCGACGTCCAGTATCTGGGCCGGGGCGCGGTGCGCTACGGCGGGCTCCTGCCCCGGATGGTGGCCTATCTCCTGCCCCTGGGGGCCCTGGCCGTCCTGGTGGCGGTGGTCCAGATCATGGTGGGCCGCCCCTACACCCTGGCGGTGGAGGTCAACGGCATCACCGTGGGCAATGTGGCCAACGAGACGGTCTTTGACGCCGCCCGGGAGGACGTGCTGCAGCGCGTCAACTACGCCGGCACCACCGGCGACACCGAGGTGACCATCGAGCCCACCTACCGCCTGGCCATCACCAGCGACGTGCTGGACGAAGGGCAGATGGCCAACGCCATCCTCTCGGCGGTCAGCGACGAGATCAGCGAGGGCACCGCCCTTTACTTAGACGGCGAGCTGACGGCGGTCTGCGCCGAGGGCAGCCAGCTGCAGCTGTACCTCAGCGGCCTGCTGGAACCCTACGAGCAGCCCGACGACCCCAACGTCTCGGTGAGCTTCAACCGGGAGGTGACGGTGGAGCAGGGCCTGTACTTCACCGACAGCTTTATGGACTACGCCGACGTGGTGGCCCTGCTGTCCGGCGTGCGCCAGGCCGAACGGGTCTACACCGTGGTGGCCGGCGACAGCATCAGCCTGATCGCCACCAAGAACAACCTGACCACCGCCGAGCTGTGCGAGCTGAACGGCATCACCCCCGACACCGCCATCTTCCCCGGCGACGAGCTGATCGTCACACGGGAGGAGACCATGCTGGAGGTGCAGATCACCCGCACCGTCACCTGGACCGAGGAGATCCCCTTCTCCACCAAGCAGACCCAGTCCAGCGACTACGCCTTTGGCACCACCCGCACCGTCCAGGAGGGCGAGAACGGCGTGCGCACCATCACCGCCCAGAACGTCTATGCCACCGACGGCACCATGCTCAGCCAGACCATCCTGAGCAGCGAGGTGACCAAGGCCCCCGTGGACCGGGAGATCGTGGTGGGCACCAAGCTGCCCAGCGGCAGCGTGGCCCAGGTGGGCAACGGCACCTTCATCTGGCCGGTGCCCCAGTACACCTATTGTTCCCGCTGGTACTCCAGCGGCCACAAGGGCGTGGACATCTGCGCCCCGGCGGGCACCCCCATCTACGCATCGGCCAGCGGCGTGGTGACCAGGGCCGGCTACGAGCGGGGCGGCGCCGGCACCGGCTACGGCAACTCCCTCATCATCGACCACGGCAACGGCTACAGCACCCTGTACAGCCACTGCCTGTCCCTGACCGTCAGCGCGGGCCAGGCCGTCAGCCAGGGCCAGCTGATCGGCTATGTGGGCTCCACCGGCCGCTCCACCGGCAACCACTGCCACTTCGAGATCCGCCACAACGGCCGCTACTTGCCGCCCCAGAACTATTTCAACAAGTAAAGCTCATGGCTTATCAACATCCATCCAGAAACAGAAGGAGGTTTTCCCTATGTCCACTCCCCACATTGCCGCCGAAATGGGCGATTTTGCCAAGACCGTCCTGATGCCGGGCGACCCCCTGCGGGCCCAGTTCATCGCCGAGACCTTCCTGCAGGACGTCCGCCAGGTGACGGGCGTCCGGGGGATGCTGGGTTTCACCGGCACCTATGAGGGCCGCCCCATCAGCGTGATGGGCAGCGGCATGGGCATGCCGTCCATCGGCATCTACTCCTACGAGCTGTTCAAGTTCTACGGGGTGGAGAACATCGTCCGCATCGGCTCGGCGGGCAGCTACACCGACAAGGCCAAGCTGTTCGACGTGGTGCTGGCCGCCGGCGCGGTGAGCGAATCCAGCTACGCCAGGACCCAGAGCGGCTTTGAGGGCCACATCACCTTCCCCAGCCGGGAGCTGAACGAGAAGCTGCGGGCCTCCGCCGCCAAGCTGGGCATCCCCCTGATCGAGGGCAACATCCACTCCTCCGACGTGTTCTACCGCCAGCCCTCCGACGCCAAGCCCACCTACTGGGAAAAACTGCGGGACGAGCAGGGCTGCGTCTGCGTCGAGATGGAGAGCTTCGCCCTCTTTGCCAACGCCCAGGTGCTGGGCAAGCACGCCGCCTGCCTGCTGACCATCTCGGACAGTTTTGTCTCCCCCGAGGCCACCACCGCCGAGCAGCGCCAGAAGAGCTTTACCAACATGATGAAGGTCGCCCTGGGCGCAGACTACTGAGGGAGGCCCCGCCATGTCTGAACTTACCCGGGAGGAAAAACAGGCCCTGATCCGTGCGGCCCTGGACGCCCGCACCCGGGCCGTGGCCCCCTACAGCCGCTTTTGGGTGGGGGCCGCCCTGCGCAGCGCCGACGGCCGGGTCTTTACCGGCTGCAACATCGAAAACGCAGCCTTCACCCCCACCAGCTGCGCCGAGCGCACCGCCCTGTTCTCGGCGGTCAGCCAGGGGGTCACCCAATTCACCGACATTGCGATCGTGGGGGCCAAAAAGGGCGAGGTGAACCAGCTGGTCACCGCCCCCTGCGGCGTCTGCCGTCAGGCCCTGTACGAGTTCTGCGGGCCCGCTTTGAACGTCATCATGGCCAAAAGCCCGGATGATTTCATCGAGCGGACGCTGGGGGAACTATTGCCCTTTGGTTTTGGGCCTGCCAACATTGAGTAAAAGGGGGAACGCTCTTCCTCTTGCGCTTAGCCGGTTTTCGCCGCGGGCCGCGAGCGCCCTTGCGAAAACCGGAGCGCTGCTCCGGGTTGCGGTGCCCTGCTTTTGCAAGCCCGTCGCGGCGGGCTTGCAAAAGACAGACCGCTGCCCCTGCTCCAGCTCGGCTGCATCTGCCGCAGGCAGCGCCTCGCTTTCGCAGCCAGCCGCGCCTTCGCTGCTTCGTCCACTGGACGCGCTCGGCGCGGCTGCCCTTTGGTTTCGGGCCTGCCAACATTGAGTGATCCAAAACGCTCCTGCTTCTGTGGCAGGGGCGTTTTTGGTTGCTGCGGGGGCGGGCGTCCAAACACGCCGAAAAAGCGCGGCGGCCGTGGATGGAATGTATCACTTTTTGACAATTTGACGGAAATATTGTAAAGATTTTGTAATGCAAAACAGCTTGCGCCCAACACATTTTGCGGCTATACTGGAGTATAGAGAATGCGCCTCTATGTCTGCGCATCCTTGTCTGTCCAAAAATGGTTGCACCCAACTGTAAAAAAGGAGAGAATTCTTATGAATATGATTTCGCGCCGTCAATTCATGGCCGTGGCTGGCGCAGCCGCTGCCGTTTCTGTTCTGGCCGCCTGCGGCGGTTCTTCTTCCAGCACCGCTTCCAGCACTGCCTCTTCCGCTTCCAGCGCAGCTTCTTCCGCTGCTTCCTCTGAGGCTGCCGCCGAGGGCGGCACCGTCTCCTACGTCGCCCTGTGCTGCGACACCGGCACCATCGACGACGAGAGCTTCAACCAGGCATGCTGGACCGCCGTCCAGAACTACATGGGCGAGAACTGCCAGTACTACATCCCCGAGGCCGACGCCTCCGATGAGGATCGCGAGACCATGATCCGCCAGGCCGTCAACGACGGCGCCGACACCGTCGTCTGCGTCGGCTACCTGTACGGCGCTTCCCTGGCATGGGCTGCCGAGCAGTACCCCGACACCCGCTTCATCGCCATCGACGTGACCCAGGCCGACATCGGCACCGACGCCATCCCCGCCAACTGCTACTGCATCACCTTCAAGGAGGAGCAGGCAGGCTACCTGGCAGGCTACGCCATCGCCAAGGACGGCTTCACCCACCTGGGCTTCCTGGGCGGCATGGCTGTGCCCGCTGTCATCCGCTACGGCTACGGCTTCGTGCAGGGCGTTGACGCCGCTGCGCAGGAGACCGGCAACGCCGTCGACATCAACTACTTCTACGGCGGCCAGTTCTACGGCGACGCCAACATCACCTCCCGTATGGAAGGCTGGTACACCAGCGGCACCGAGGTCGTCTTTGCCTGCGGCGGCGGCATCTACACCTCCGCTCTGGAGGCTGCCATCAAGTCCAACGGCTACATCATCGGCGTGGACGTGGACCAGAACTACATCGGCGCCAACGGCGTGGCCGACGGCACCTACGAGTACAACCCGTTCATCACCTCCGCTATGAAGGAGCTGACCACCGCCGTTGAGTCCGCCCTGGGCGACATCGACGCCGGCGAGTGGACCACCATCGCCGCCACCAACGGCAACTTCGGCCTGCAGGAGGGCGACTACGTCGGCCTGCCCACCGCCGAGGGCAGCTGGAACTTCCGCACCTTCACCGTGGAGGAGTACGAGGCTGTCAAGGAGAAGATCGCTGCCGGCGAGATCGTCGTCGACAACTCCAGCGAGGACAGCGTCAAGCCCACCACCAGCGAGCTGGTCACCGTCAACTACGTGCAGTAAGCGGTTTCAGCCCTTTCCGAGGGCGGACTGAAGGCTGAGGCGGCCGATGCCGCCCGGCCTGGATGCCCCAAACGATCCATCAGCAGAGCGCCCAAAAGGCGCTCTGCTTTTTTGTACAATTTGCATATTTTTTATTTCCCACCGGCCAGATATGTGAAAATCCCCCTCTTTTTTGCAAAATGCTGGATTTTTATCCATATTTTCCTTGCAAAGTATCGGCAGAATACGTTATAATGAATAAAGTGAGAACGATGCGTCACCATTGTGTGAAAGGAGAGTGAGCAGATTGGCCGAGGATTATGTGATCGAGATGCTCCACATTACCAAGGAATTCCCTGGGATCAAGGCAAACGATGATATTACCCTCCAACTGCGCAGAGGCGAGGTGCATGCCCTGCTGGGCGAAAACGGCGCGGGCAAAAGCACGTTGATGAGCGTCCTGTTCGGCCTGTACCAGCCCGAGCAGGGCACCATCCGCAAAAACGGCAAGGAGGTCCAGATCCGCAACCCCAACGACGCCAACGCTTTGGGCATCGGCATGGTCCACCAGCACTTCAAGCTGGTGGAATGCTTTACGGTGCTGGACAACATCATCCTGGGGGTCGAGCCCAACAAGCTGGGTTTCCTGCAAAAGGCCGAGGCCCGCAAAAAGGTCGTTGCCCTGAGCGAAAAGTACGGCCTGCGGGTGGACCCCGACGCCCTGGTCAGCGACATCTCGGTGGGGATGCAGCAGCGCGTGGAGATCCTCAAGATGCTCTACCGGGACAACGAGATCCTGATCTTTGACGAGCCCACCGCCGTCCTGACCCCCCAGGAGATCGACGAGCTGATGGAGATCATGCGGGGCTTCAAAAAAGAGGGCAAGAGCATCCTCTTTATCACCCACAAGCTGAACGAGATCATGGCCGTCGCCGACCGGTGCACCGTCCTGCGCAAGGGCAAGTACGTGGGCGTGGTGGACATCGCCGGCACCACCAAGGAAGAGCTTTCCCGCATGATGGTGGGCCGCGACGTCCAGCTGGAAGTGGAAAAGGCCCCCGCCAAGCCCGGCGAGGTGATCCTGGACGTGCAGGATGTGACCATTCCCAGCGCCACCCACAAGAAAAACGCCGTGAAGGACGTCACCTTCCAGGTGCGGGCGGGCGAGATCGTCTGCCTGGCCGGCATCGAAGGCAACGGCCAGACCGAATTCGTCTACGGCCTCACCGGCCTGGAAAAGGTCTCGGGCGGCAGGATCAGCTTCTGCGGCAAGGACATCACCCACACCTCCATCCGGGAGCGCTCCAAAGACGGCATGAGCCACATCCCCGAGGACCGGCACAAGCACGGCCTGATCCTGGACTACACCCTGGAGAACAACATGGTGCTGCAGCGGTACTGGCAGCCCGAGTTCCAGAACCACGGCTTTATCCGCAAGGACAAGGTGCGGGAATACTCGGACCGGCTGATCGGGCAGTACGACGTCCGCAGCGGCCAGGGCAGCGTGACCATCGCCCGCAGCATGTCGGGCGGCAACCAGCAGAAAGCCATCATCGCCCGTGAGATCGACCGCGACCCCAAACTGCTGGTGGCGGTCCAGCCCACCCGTGGCCTGGATGTGGGCGCCATCGAGTATATCCACCGCCAGATCGTGGCCCAGCGGGACGCCGGCAAGGCGGTGCTGCTGGTCAGCCTTGAGCTGGACGAAGTGATGAACCTGTCCGACCGCATCCTCGTCATGTACGAGGGCGAGGTGGTCGGCGAGTTCGACCCCAAGACCACCACCGTCCAGGAGCTGGGCCTGTACATGGCCGGCGCCCGCAAGCAGGGGAAAGGAGAATGAGCGGCTTTATGGATAAGAAAAAGATGCTTTCCCACAGCGGCAAGGCCCGGTCGGCCTTTGTCAGCGTGCTGGCGGCCCTCCTGTGCATCCTGATCGGCCTGGTATGCGGCTATCTGGTGCTGCTGGCCATCAACGCCGAGCACGCATGGGCGGACGGCTTTGTCCGCATCCTGAAGGGCGGCTTCTACGATGCCCCCTACGGCGTGGGCCGCACCCTGGCCAACGCCGCCCCCCTGGTCATGACCGGCCTTTCGGTGGCTTTTGCCTTCAAGACCGGCCTGTTCAACATCGGCGCGGCGGGGCAGTACACCCTGGGCGCCTACGGCGCGCTGTACTGCGCCATCGTCCTGCACCTGCCCTGGTATGTGGGCCTGATCGCTTCGGCGGTGCTGGGCGGCATCTGGGGCGCCATCCCCGGCCTGTTCAAGGCATACCTGAACATCAACGAGGTCATCACCTCCATCATGTTCAACTGGATCGGGCTGTACCTGGTCAATGAGATCATCTACGGCAACGGCACCGGCGTCATGTACGACTCCCGCAACACCCGCACCTGGAACCTGCGCCGGATGGAAGGGGCAGAGGGGGTCACCATCCCCGACTTTGGGCTGAACGATATGTTCCAGACCAACAGCACCACCATCGCCATCTTCCTGTCCATCGTGGTGGCCATCCTGATCTGGGTGGTGCTGGACAAGACCACCTTCGGCTACGAGCTGAAGGCCGTGGGCCTGAACAAAAACGCCGCCCGCTACGCCGGCATCAACGAGAAGAAGAACCTGGTCCTCTCGATGGTCATTGCCGGCGCACTGGCCGGCTTTGGCGCGGGGCTGTACTATCTGTCCGGCGTGTCCGAGTGGAACCCCCTGAACTCCACCACCCTGCCGGCCATGGGCTTCAACGGCATTTCGGTGGCGCTGCTGGCCAGCTCCAACCCCATCGGCACCATCTTCTCGGCCCTGTTCATCTCCCACATCACGGTGGGCGGCTCGTTCCTGTCTACCCGGTACTACCCCACCGAGGTGGCCGACCTTATCAGCGGCATCATCATCTACCTGTGCGCCTTCTCGATGCTGTTCCGCGGCAGGATCGCAAAGCTCCTCAGCGGCGGCAAACGGGCGGACAAGTCCGGCGAAAAGGAGGGCTAATATGCTGTTACTCATCAAGTACACCCTGCTGTACGGCATCGTGCTGATGCTGGTGGCCCTGGGCGGCATGTTCAGCGAGCATTCCGGCATCATCAACATCGCGCTGGAGGGCATCATGGTCATCGGCGGCGTGGCGGGCGTTTTGACCCTGACCCTGCTGCCGGCCAGCACCCCGGCCTGGCTCATCGTGGTGATCTCCATCCTGGCGGCGGCCGTGGCCGGGATGGTCTATTCCCTGCTGCTGGCCTTTGCCTCCATCAACCTGAAGGCGGACCAGACCATCGGCGGCACCGCCCTGAACCTGCTGGCCACCGCCGTGGCGGTGGTGTTGTCCAAATACTTCAGCGAGAGCGGCAGCGCCAAGCTGAACTATTCCAACCGGCCCTTCCTGTTCACCATCGGCGGGCTGGAAATGAGCGTCTTTGTGCCGCTGGGGCTGGCCCTGCTCGTCATCAGTTTTGTGGTGATGTACAAGACCCGCTTCGGCCTGCGGCTGCGGGCCTGCGGCGAGCACCCCCAGGCGGCGGACTCGGTGGGCATCAACGTGTACAAGATGCGCTACGCCGGCGTCCTGATCTCGGGGGCGCTGGGCGCCATCGGCGGCATGGCCTACATCGTGCCGCCGGTCCAGACCTGGAACTTTGAGGTCGGCGTGGCCGGCGCGGGCTTTTTGGCCCTGGCGGTCATGATCTTTGGCCAGTGGAAGCCTTTCCACATCTTTGGGGCGGCCATGTTCTTTGCCGTGTTCAAGAGCCTGGCCAACATCGCGGACTCCACCTTCCTGGCCAACCTCGGCTGGTCCAGCAACATCTACAACATGATGCCCTTCATCGCCTCCATGATCATCCTGGCGTTCACCTCCAAGAACAGCATGGCCCCCAAGGCCGAGGGCATCCCCTACGACAAGGGATCGCGCTGAAAACACACACGACGCGGCGGCAGGCGTTACGGCTTGCCGCCGTTTTTGGTCTTTCCGCGGTTTGGATCGATCAGAAAGGATGCTCCCCCATGCAGAAAGTTTTAGTCATCGGCTGCCCGGGGGCGGGCAAGAGCACCTTTGCCCGCCGCCTGCGGGACCGCACCGGCCTGCCCCTCTATTATCTGGACCGGCTGTGGCACAAGCCCGACCGCACCAACGTCACCCGGGAGGCGTTCGACCGCGGCCTGGCCCAATGGCTGACCCGGCCCGCCTGGATCCTGGACGGCAACTACAGCCGCACCCTCCCCCAGCGGCTGGAAGCCTGCGACACCGTCTTTTTCCTGGACTATCCGCTGGAAGCCTGCCTGGCAGGGGTGGAAAACCGCCGCAACTCGCTCCGCCCCGACATGCCCTGGGTGGAGGAGGAGCTGGACGCAGAGTTCCTGCAATACATCCTCGACTTCGGCCAGGCGCAGCTCCCCGCGATCCGCGCCATGCTGGAGCCATACCGGGGGCGCCGGCAGATCCTGACCTTCCGCAGCCGGGCCGGGGCGGATGCCTGGCTGAACGCCCTGGCGGTGACCCTCCGCCCCTACCGCCCCGAGGACTGCCCCGCGCTGGCGGCCCTCTTTTACGAGACAGTCCACACCGTCAATGCGGCCCACTATACCCCCGCCCAGCTGGACGCCTGGGCCCCCGCCTGCGGCCCCGACCTCGCTGCCTGGGACAAGAGCTTCCGGGCGCACCGGACCCTGGTGGCCGAGCTGGACGGGCGGCTGGCAGGCTTCGGGGATCTGGACCCCGCCGCCGGCTACCTGGACCGGCTCTACGTCCACAAGGACCTGCAGGGCCGGGGCGTCGCCACCGCCCTCTGCAACGCGCTGGAACAGGCCGCCGCCGGGCCGGTGGTCACCCATGCCTCGGTCACGGCCCGCCCCTTCTTTGCCAGGCGCGGCTACCGGGTCCTGCGGGCGCAGCAGGTGGAGCGCAGAGGGGTGACCCTGGCCAACTACGTGATGGAAAAAGCGCAGACGGGCGATCTGTGAAGTTTCTGCCAACTTTCGGGCCGGGGCCTTGCCTTTGGGCAAAAGTCATACTATACTGGAAGCAACCTATCAATCGGGATTGGAGTGATCTTCTATGCGTATCTACGACATCATTGCAAAGAAGCGGGACGGCGGCACCCACACCCGCGCCGAGCTGGAGGCCCTGATCCGCGGCTATGTGGCCGGGGATGTGCCCGACTACCAGATGGCTGCCTGGATGATGGCGGTCTACCTGCGGGGGATGACCGACGCGGAGACCGCCGCCCTGACCGACATCATGGCCCACAGCGGCGAGATGGTGGACCTCAGCCCCATCGCGGGGGTGAAGGTGGACAAGCATTCCACCGGCGGCGTGGGGGACAAGACCACCCTTGTGATCGCCCCCATCGCGGCGGCCTGCGGGGTCAAGATCGCCAAGATGAGCGGCCGGGGCCTGGGCCACACCGGCGGCACCATCGACAAGATGGAAAGCGTCCCCGGCACCCGCACCGCCCTCAGCCAAGAGGAATTTTTTGCCCAGGTGAACCGCACCGGCATCGCCGTCATCGGCCAGAGCGAGAACATCGCCGTGGCCGACAAAAAGATGTACGCCCTGCGGGACGTCACCGCCACCGTCAGCTGCATCCCCCTGATCGCCTCCAGCATCATGTCCAAAAAGCTGGCCTCGGGGTCGGACGCCATCCTGCTGGATGTCACCACCGGCACCGGCGCCTTTATGAAAACGGTGGAGGACAGCGTCGCCCTGGCCCGGCTGATGGTCTCGATCGGCGCCCACCACGGCCGCAAAGTGGCCGCCATGATCACCGACATGGACACCCCCCTGGGCCACAACATCGGCAACAGCCTGGAAGTGATGGAGAGCATGGAGGTGCTCAAGGGCCGCGGCCCCGCCGATCTGACCGCCGTCTGCATCGAGCTGGCGGCCTATATGCTGGTGCTGGCGGGCAAGGGCAGCCCCGAGACCTGCCGCGCCCTGGCCCGGCAGGCCATTGCCGACGGCAGCGCCTTTGCCAAGTGCAAGGAGATGTTTGCGGCCCAGGGCGGCGACACCCGGGTGCTAGACGACTACAGCCTGTTTGCCCAGCCCGCCGCCCGCTGGGAAGTGTCAGCCGACGCCGACGGCTACATCACCGCCAACGACGCCGAAAAGATCGGCACCGCCAGCGTGCTGCTGGGAGCCGGCCGGGAGAAAAAGGGCGACCCCATCGACTACGCCGCCGGCATCATCCTGCACAAAAAGCGGGGCGACTACGTCCGCAAGGGCGAGAGCCTGGCCACCTTCTGCGGCGCGCCCGAGCGCTTTGCCGCCGCCGAAGCCTGCTACCGCTCCGGCCTGTCCATCGGGCCGGACAAGCCCGCCGAGCTGCCCCTGATCTACGCCATCGTCACCGAGGACGGGGTGGAACGGTTCTGACCCCGCCCTGCGCGCCTGCCGGAAAAGCAGGCGCTTTTATTTTGCCGCCAGGGCTGCCTTTCAGATGCAGCAGGGGTCGCCGTTTTTCTGTTCCCGCTCCTTTTGTTCCCGCTCCCGCTGCATCCGCAGCTCGTGCAGGGCTTTTGCCCGCTCTTCCCGCTGGATGCGCAGCTGCATCTCGTGCTTTTGCACCTTATCGTAAAAGGTGCTGCGGGGCAGGCCGCAGGCCTTTGCCGCCTCCTGGATGGTCATCCGCTTGGCTTTCCAGGCTTCGTATGCGGTCCAGAAATTTTCGGGCAGGGGGCGCGGGTCCCGGCCGAACTGCACCCCCCGGGCCTTGGCCGCCGCGATGCCCTCGGCCTGGCGCTGGCGGATGTTGGTGCGCTCGTTTTCCGCCACAAAGGACAGCACCTGCAGCACGATGTCCGCCAAAAAAGCCCCCATCAGGTCCCGGCCGCGGCGGGTGTCCAGCAGGGGCATATCCAGCACCACGATGTCGATGTTTTTGTCCTTGGTCAACAGGCGCCACTGTTCCAGCACTTCTTCGTAGTCCCGGCCCAGGCGGTCGATGCTCTTGATGTAGAGCAGGTCGTCCCGCTTGAGGCGCCGGAGCAGCTTTTTGTATTTGGGGCGGTCAAAATCCTTGCCGGACTGCTTGTCGATGAAGATATTCTTCTCGGGGATGCCCGCTTTCCGCAGGGCGATCCGCTGGCGGTCCTCATTTTGCTCCCGGGTGCTGACCCGGATGTAGCCGTACACCATCCTTGTTCCCTCCTGGCCGTGCGTTTTTTATGCTGCCAGTATAACGCCGCCGGGCGGCGGAGGGAAGTCCGTTCTTTTCCGCCGAAGCGAAAACCGGCCCGCCATGCAGCAGCACAGCGGGCCGGTTCGATCGCTCATCTGAATCGGGAAAACCAGGGGCAGACGGTCACAGGGCCTTGCCGGCGGCCTCCACCACATGGGCTGCCAGCACCGACGTGGTCATGGCCCCCACGCCGCCGGGCACCGGGGTGATGGCGGCGACGGCCGGCTCGGCCTCGGCAAAGCGGACGTCGCCGCAGAGTTTGCCGTCTGCGCCGGTGTGGATGCCCACATCCACCACCACCTGCCCCGGGGCGACGCATTCCGCCCCGATCGCCTCCCGGCGGCCCATGGCCACCACCAGGATCTCGGCCTGGCGGCAGAGGGCCGGCAGGTCCCGCGTGCGGGAATGGCAGAGAGTGACGGTGGCGTTCCTGCGCTCCAGCAGCATGGCAACGGGCTTGCCCACCACCAGGCTGCGGCCCACCACGGCGACCCGTTTGCCTTCCAGAGGGATGCCGTAATGGTCCAGGATCTCGATGCAGGCCTGGGCGGTGCAGGGGGCGTAGCCCACCCCACTGCCGGTGAACACCCCGGCCAGGGAGGCGTCGGTGATGCCGTCCACGTCCTTTTCGGGGGCGATGGCGGCCCGCACCGCCCGGTCGTCCATCTGGGCGGGCAAAGGCCGGAACAGCAGGCAGCCATGGATGGCGCGGTCCCGGTTGATCTGATCCAGGACTTCCAGCAGCTGGGCCTGTCCGGCGCCGGCGTCCAGCTGGAAGGGCCGCACCCCGATTCCCAGCTTGCCGCACCGGGCCAGGACTCCCCGCTCGTAGGCCAGGTCGTCCTCCCGGGCGCCTACCCGCACCACCGCCAGGGTGGGCGTGACCCCTCCGGCGGTCAGGGCGGCGGCGCGGGCCGCAGTCTTTTCGTTCAGAGCGGCGGCCGCCGGGCCGCCTTTCAACAGCAGTGCGCTCATCTCAGTTCCCTCCCAGACGGTGGCAGACTTTGGCATAGACCGCCTCGGCCCGGGGCAGGTATTCCGCCCGCAGGGCTTCGGCCCGGGCGTCCAGGGCGGCGGCGCGGCCACGGTCCGCCATCAGGCGGGTGTTTACCGCCACGTTCAGGCCCGCGGCCTCCAGGGCAGCCCGGCAGAACACCGCGCCGCACCCGGCGTCCGACACCGCCAGCACGCTGCCCTTGGCCTCGTATTCTTCCAGCAGGGCGATGGCCTCGCCGCAGGCCTCCATGATCTCCAGCGGCACCGCGGCGGCGGCCTCCAGCGCCCGGGCCATGACGGCGGGGCGGTCGGGGTCGTCCTTGGGGATGCCGTAGGCTTTGGCCAGGGGAGCAAAGGCGGCGGCGTCCGCCTCCACCAGCCCCTCCAGCCGGGCGCGGAGGGCGGCGGCTTTCTGGTTCAGGGCCAGGATGTCCCCCTCGACGGCGGCGTATTTGGGCTTGCCCGCCGTCAGGCAGCCCACCATGTTGCCCAGGGCGGCCCCCACCGCCCCCACCAGAGCGGCCGCGCCGCCGCCGCCCGGCGTGGCGGACCGGGAGGCCAGCTCGCCCAAAAAGTCCTTGCAGGTTTTGTCCATCATTTCCATTGGTAGACCCCCTTTTCTGTGATGATCCCATCCAAACGGACGTCCAGCGGCCCCGCCGCCACGGCGTCCACCTTCTGCGCCTCGTAGGCGATGCCATAGACCGCCGCCCGGGCGCACCGCGGCAGGAACCGGTCGTAATAGCCCTTGCCCATCCCCACCCGGCGGCCCGCCGCATCAAAGGCGGTGCAGGGCGTCAGGACAAGGTCCAGCCCATCGGGCGGCAGGATGCGGGCCCGGGCCAGGACCGGCGTCCGGATGCCGTAGGCTCCCGCCTCCCAGCCGTCCACCGGGGCGGGCAGGGCTGCCGTCAGGGTGCAGCCCTCGCCGCAGACCGGATAGGCCACCTGCTTGCCGCAGCCTTCCAGCAGGGCGGACAGGTCCGGCTCCCCGCCAAAGGCGGCGTAGGCCAGCACCCGCCCTGCCTGCCGCCACGCGGCCAGGGAAGCCACCCGGGCGCAGATGGCCGCGTCGGCCACCCGCCGCGCCGCCGGCTCCAGCGCCTGCCGCGCCGCAATGCCCTGCCGCCGCTGGGCGGCTTTGGCGCGGGCGAGGTTTTCTTCAGTCGTCAAAATAAAACAGCTCCTCGAACTTTTTGTCCAGCGCGATGCAGAGGATCAGGGCCAGTTTGGCGGTGGGGTTGAACTGCCCCGTCTCGATCGAGCTGATGGTGTTGCGGGAGACGCCCACCATGGCGGCCAGCTGCGCCTGGGACAGCCCCGCCGCAGTGCGCGTCTCCTTCAGACGGTTTTTGAGCACAAGCTCTGCCTTCATGGTACGCCTCCTTACAGCCCCATCAAAAACCGCGCCGTAAAGGCCAAAAATCCAACCAGACAGCACAGGCCCCCCACCAGGTTGACCCGGGTTTTCAACCGCGCATACATCCACAGGTGGACAAAAGCGGCGTAGCCGGTGGCGATGGCGGGCAGCTCCCAGGCGTCCACTTCGGGCAGGGCCAGCCGGTCGGCCTGGAGCACCCGCGCCAGCCAAAAGAAGGCGCACAGCGCCACCACCGCCAGGGCGCTGCGGGTCATGATGCGGCCCTGGATGCGCTCCTCGTATTCGCCGTTGCCCTCTTTGCGGGCTTTTTGCAGGATGTCCTCTTTTTTCATGGTACGCACCTCCCGACGGACTGACAAGTTTTATTTGCATACAGTATAACACAGACAAGTGTACTTGTCAACACAGGAACGCAAAAAAGCCCCCGCGGCTGCGGAGGCTTTCAGTCAGTCAAAACGTCCCGACCGGACGACATGTGCGTACGGTCGGGACACCTACAGGGAAATTGAGCGCTGAGAGTGTGCGAGCCGCTTTGCGGCGAGTGCGCGGTTCAGCGGTCAATTTTGTCCCCAGGGGGCAGCTGCGCCAAGCGCGTCCAGTGGACGAAGCAGCGAAGGCGCGGCTGGCGCAGCGCTCCGGTTTTCGCAAGCGCCCACTGTGGCGCACTGCGAAAACCGGCTAAGCGCAAGAGAGCCAGGGGGAAAGAATTTCTGTCCCGCGTATGCGGGCAGAAATGGGTTCCCCCTGGAGCGTGGCGCTTTTGCGCCACGCTTTCAGACGCCCAGCCCGGCCACGACGGCCAGGACTGCGGAGGCGACGCCCTGCAGGATCACCCAGCGGAGCACCACCTGCTCGTCGCTCCAGCCCAGACGCTTGCGGGCGTGGTCGTGGAGGGGGGTCAGGGTGTTTTTCAGTACGCTGATGTGCAAAAAGCGCTTGAGGCTGATCTTGACGATGCCCAGGCTGCCGTCCACGATGAACACCGCCGCCGCCAGCAGGAAGGCGAAGGGGTGGGCCGACTTGAGGGCCAGCAGCGCCAGGAAAAAACCCATGGCGCGGCTGCCGGCGTCCCCCATCAGGACGGTGGAGGGCTTGGCGTTGACCCACAAATAGGCCAGCAGCGCCCCCACGAACACCGCCGTGGCGGTGACGTAGCTGGCCAGCTGCTCGGCGTACAGCAAAGCGAAAGTGCCCATGCTGACCACCGCCAGGCTGGCGGACAGACCGTCCACGCCGTCGGTGCAGTTGACCACGTTGATGCTGGCCCAGATCAGGATGACGATCAGCAGCAGGTAGACCGGGTAGGGCAGCACAAAATACCAGTGCAGGAACCGCACCCCACAGCCGTTGAAGTTCAGGTAGGTGACGCCGGCCACCAGGGCAATGACAAAGTCGATCAGGCCCTTTTTGTACTCGTTCCAGGCGGTGTCGGAGGCGTCATCCAGGTAGCCCGACAGCATGGAGGCGATGAGCAGCACCATATAGATGACCGTTTCCAGGTGGAACGGCATGAACGCCAGCGCCACCAGCACCACGCACAGCACAAAGATCAGCCCCGCGCCCCGGGCCTTGCCCTTGGACAGGGCGCCGTCCACAGCGAAGGCGCGGCCATGATCCTGGGGCAGCCGGCCGCGGAACAGGTTGGTCAGCAGCGCCGTGAGCACGAACGCCAGCAGAAACGCCAGCGCATCCACGCCGCGCTGGCCCAATACGGACAAGAGAATTGAAACCATGTTTGCTTCCTCATTTCCCATTTTTATAATCCTTTTCTCTACAGAGGAAGTGTACCATGTCCGGCCAAAAAAATCAATCGTATAAACTACTATAAGCGGGACAAGGGGATTTTGTGCATGGGGAGACTGACATGCCAAAAAGGGGCGGGCCTTTCGGCCCGCCCCGGTAAACTGGGTCTGCACACCCAGCTGGTTCTTTTTTGGTG